>Ga0335077_10003543_pt1 | contig 18903 bp, 15 predicted proteins | sample Lox_Sample_31_FD_207151 | JGI IMG/M metagenome (GOLD analysis project Ga0335077, IMG submission 207151) | Soil microbial communities from Loxahatchee National Wildlife Refuge, Florida, United States - Lox_Sample_3.1 | ecosystem: Environmental > Terrestrial > Soil > Wetlands | place: USA...
TTAAAGCGCCATTCAATCCACGGTCCTGTCTGCCGTATGCTGCCCTTTCAGCATCTCAGACTCAATCCATTAGCACCAGTTTCTCCCTCGAGTGACGACCCGATCAGGGGCGTCCGGCGCTCCCTAGTAACCGATTCCCCTGGGCCACGTCAAAACTCCATACGAGGGACGCATGCTCACCGATTTGCGCGACGCTCTGCGGCAGTTGAGGAAAGCTCCTAGCTTTACCGCAACAGGTTTGATCACACTGGCACTGGGGATCGGAGCAACGACGGCGATCTTTACCCTGGTTCATCAGGTGATGTTGAAGTCGCTGCCGGTAGCCACGCCAGAGCAACTTTGGCGGATCGGAGACAAAGTCCGCTGCTGCAACTGGGGTGGATACACACAGGGCGACGATGGCGATTTTGCCCTGTTTTCGTGGGAGGCGTATAGACACTTCCGCGACCACACCCCGGAGTTCGAAGACCTTGCCGCCTTGCAGGCCGGTAATGCACCTCTCGGTGTCCGCAGAGTGGGATCACAAGCACCGGTGGATACACGCAACGGGGAATACGTGTCCGGGAATTTCTTCCGGACCTTCGGCGTGCAGCCGTGGATCGGCCGCCTTTTGACCGACGACGATGATCAAGAGGGCGCGCCGCCCGTCGCGGTAATGAGCTACCGCATTTGGCACGACAAATATGGGTCCGATCCTTCTGTGGTTGGTGCGGGCTACCAGATCAACGGACATCCGTTCACCGTGATCGGTGTCGCGGCGCCTGGATTCTTCGGGGCTAAGCTGGCTGGGTGGGGCATGCCGGACTTCTGGCTGCCACTGACTGCCGAACCGCAGATCGATGGAGCAACGGCGCGGCTGAAGAGGCCAAACACCAACTTCCTGGACCTGATCGGAAGAGTGCGCCCCGGAGTGAATCCCAAATCACTCGAAGCAAAGCTGAAAGTGGAATTTTATGACTGGCTGGCGAGTCATGTTCCCGATATGGAGCCAGGCGAGAAGCAGCTATGGCAGCAGCAAACGTTGCATCTCATTCCCGGTGGAGCTGGCGTGGCAGCCCTGCGGGATCAATATGAGGACGGACTGAAGCTGCTCCTGGTGGCGGCGGGATGTGTGCTGCTCGTGGCCTGCGCCAATGTGGCAAATCTGATGCTGGCGCGAGGGTTGAAGGATCGCGCGCAAACCTCGATACGAATGGCGCTCGGCGCGCCGCGAAGACGGCTCGTTCGCAAATCTCTAGTCGAGTGCATCACGCTCGCAGCTATCGGAGGGACCTTGGGCGTAGCTGTGGCGTACGCTGGAACAAGGGTGATTTTGCATCTGGCTTTCCAGATCGGCGGGCCCAATAATTACGTGCCAATCAGTGCGACTCCCTCCTTACCTGTTCTGTTCTTCACACTGGGTATGTCCGTTTTCACGGGAATTCTCTTCGGGATCGCGCCCGCGTGGATGACTTCGCATGCGGACCCCATCGAGGCGCTTCGCGGGGCGAACCGCTCGGTGGCGGGCGGCCGCTCGTGGGCGCAGAGGTCGCTCGTAATCGCCCAGGCTGCGATGTCCCTCGTCCTGCTGTCCGCGGCAGCCCTGCTCGGCCAGAGCCTGCGCAACTTGCAGCACCAGAAGTTTGGATTCGAAACGCAGGGCCGCTATATCGCGTGGATCAATCCGACGCTGGGAAGCTACAAGCCGGAACAAATGGAACCAATGTTCCGGCAGATCGACGATCGACTGCAGCAGATCCCTGGCGTGCGGATGGTCGCGCCCGCGCTCTATGCACCCATGACAGGAGATAGCTGGAACAACGGCGTTCGCGTGGAGGGCCGGCCTGAGCCCGGGGCCAAGGAAGATACAGGAGCGGGATTCGTTCGCGTGATGCCCGGATTCTTCGATGCCGTTGGTGCCAAAATCGTGTCGGGGCGTCCCATTACGGAGCAGGACACCGCAGCGACGAGAAAGGTCACAGTTATCAATGAAGCGTTTGCCAAGAGGTTCTTCAAAGACCAGAACCCGATCGGGCAGCATTTTGGGCCTGGCAAAACGAAATATTCCTCCACCTTTGAAATCGTCGGGGTCGTGAGGGACATGCGCTACATGACCTACGACTACAAGGAACCGGTGCGGCCGATGTACTGGGTGCCAGAGGCGCAGACCGTGGAGTATGACGATCCGGCATACACGAGCGGCGAAATCTGGTCGCATTACTTGTACAACATCGTGATCTGGGCGCCGGGAAACCCACCGGCTATGGAAGAGCGCGTGCGCAAAGCGCTGGCGAGCATCGACCCCAACTTCGTTCTCTACGGCGTTGACCCTTATACCCAGGTCGTGAGCGCTGACTTCCAGCAGGAACAAATGATCTCAACTCTCACCGCGCTCTTCGGCGTGCTTGGGCTGGTCCTCGCTGCGGTCGGGCTCTATGGAGTCATGGCCTACACCGTGCAACAGCGGACCGGAGAAATTGGAGTTCGGATGGCGCTGGGCGCAGATCGCATGCGGGTCTTAAAGATGGTGCTGCGCGGTGCTTTTTTCCAGATAGGCATCGGAATAGCCCTCGGCATTCCCGCGGCGATAGGTGCCGGTAAGCTAATGACCGGTCAACTGTTCGGCGTCACTCCATGGAACCCCATCATGCTCGCGTTGGCAGTGCTGTCGCTCACCTTGGCCGCACTGCTGGCATCGGTGGTGCCGGCGCGCCGTGCTGCGGGCGTAGAGCCCATGGTGGCCCTGCGCAACGAGTGATCAGAAAAGCATCGCCGCATCCGTTCAATGTTAGTGACCTTGCCGTATGCCTCATCCCCTGCATTCAGAAGCGCTCCCAGGGATCTCGCCCCACCCCCCGCTCTGCTACGGCATTGAAGGATCCGGAAGCAGTCGCTGTCCATGGGCCCTTATGCGATGGAGGAATGTAAAAGCGATAAATCCAAAGAGTGACACCGTGCCCTTCCCACATTGCCCCTCTGTGAGAAAAGGCTTTTGGCGGATCCTGGAAAGACAAGATTAAGATTGACAGGTCCTATCGCTTTCGTTATATCTCTTAGCGATTGGCATCCCCAGCCTTTCCGGCCCCCAGGATCCCCGGCCCCTCTTGATACGTCTCAGCTGGCTTTATTCATCGAGGCCAACCCGTCGATGAAGCCGGTGTTTTCGCTGTATTCACTTTCGAATTGTCCTTGCGACTGCGACTCTCGCCGGGTCCGCCATCGCAAGCGAGGAGAGCGTTATGAATCACAATCGCGCGATGATGCCCGCTTTAGGCCGCTGTTTTCCGGCACTGATTTCGGTGTGTGCGTTGGTATCAACTCTTGCGGCAGCGCCGATGGTCTACACCGGACTCGTTGTTACGGACGTACGTGTGGGGACCAGATTGTTTCACAACGCTTCGCTGACGATAACGTTCGAAGGCGATACAAACGATATTCTCCAAGTCCCGATGCCGAGCACAGAGTGCGGTGGAATCGGGTTCTTTCTCTACCTGACGAAAGGCGTCGCTCGGATGCAGATTGAATTCCAGGGGCGTACCCGCACTGCGAGACTCCAAGATGGACAGGTCTTCGTTGCTGTCGATGAATGTAATGGCGGGATTGGGTTCGGATCGTTTGTAGGCCCCAATGGCCTGGAACCCGCATATCCACTCGCCTTTACCATGGGTACCGCCGAATATAGCTCGATTACCGATAGCAGTCCCTTAACAAATATTCTCAGCATCTCCGGTTCTGCGTGGTCATGCGTCGGCTATCCGCCGGGTGGGGCCGGCGACCTTCCTGGAACTGCAGACGGTAATTGCACTCCACCCGATAGCTATCCCCTCAAGTCGGACATCGGAGATATCTTCATCTACCAACCTTATTATGAGTATGTCGGCCCGGGATTCACGGACATAGCCAGCAACCACTCTGGGAGCACGAATCGTGGTGTGTTCCTTAGCCGCCCGAAAGCAAATCGCGCCCTTGCTACTACGCTTGCCCCAGAAAATGCTCATGCATCAGGCGTCGTGTACACATTGCAAACAGTTGCGGATGGCTGGATCGGCCACCACGCGTTCGCGCAAGCGCTTGTGACTTTTCGCATGATCAGCAACAGGAAATCAGTAACCACGCAGCCGAGTCCGGTGGATCCGACCAAGCCGCTGTACGAGAACCGGGTCGGCTCTGCGACGGTCACGGTCGACGATGGCGGGCACGTCATTACCGCGGCATTCGCTCCGGGAGAGGTCTATGTCCGCTACGATACCGGAGCAGGGGTAGCGGGCTTCGGTTCGCAAATCAGCCCCACATACCCGGTCGCACTCAACTGTTCCGATTCAGCCTACCCTTCAGAAAGCACCTACTCGGTGGACTGCCTTCAAGGGGAAGCATGGAACTATCTCAATATAGGCTCGGGCGACTTTATTTTCAGGTCAGGAATTTTAGCCCAGCTCAGCAACCCTTCGGATCCGTCCGCGGGCGTCGCGGCGCTTCCACAGTCCCTTTCTCAAAACACCCTTCTTACCGGCCCAGTGCATACATGCGCGGGCGTCTATACCTTTGATCCTGCTAATCAGTTTAACTACCTTCCCGGAGACCTGTTAGTGTGCGGAGGTCCCGCCCCTCGCGGTCTTCATACAAACAAGGGTGACCTGTTCCTGCAAGATCTCGATGGTGGAAGTCTCTCCTTGGGCAATGTTGTAATCCTGCAGGACGAGTCGGGCTCTGATCCCGGCTGGGATCTGGCAAACAGCGGATTCCTCCATGTTGAGTTGTACGGGGACGACGACTGAACCTCACTCCCGCGTGGCTCAACCGGGAGGCACAAATGGCCGATTGGGGTGTTCTTTGAAGCAAGTATCTCACCCCCATTTGAGTCCCCAATTCTGGTTGATGGGGCGACGGCGCGAAAGCGCCGCCCTGCGCACAGCATCACAAAAGACAAAAGCGGAACGGCGGCGTCAAGTCGTTCAAAACGATCGCAGTTTCAGAGAAGAGGCTGCTGACGGTGAAGACCACAATCACAATCGCTCTCTGTGCGGTCTTATACGCGAGTTCGGGAACAGCGGCCAGTGCTGTGTGCGTCGGCGCGTCAGTGGCTACTTATGGCGCAAAGGGCGATGGTCACACAGACGACACGGCGGCCATTCAGAGTGCCATCAACGCGGCGGGAGCGGCAGGGGGCGGTTCCGTGCTGTTCAATGTGGCCCGTTACTTCACCACTGGCACGATTCAGGTGCCTGCGGGCGTGGTGTTGTGCGGATCCACCGAAGGGCCCTTCGATGTCGCCGGCTCGAATCCAGGTACGACGACGATCGCTCCTACGCTGCTCGTTACGAACAGCAGCGGTCCTTTTATAACCTTGCAAGGAATCGGAGCGGGAGTGACCGACCTGCTTTTTCATTATCCGAATCAGGTCGATCCCAACGCCTCGGCTCCCAATGTTTATCCTTACACGATCGTCGCGGCGGCCCCGGGAACCAAGGTCGTTCGCTCAGCGACCTCGAATGCGTACAACTTCCTCGACATCGAGAGCGGTAGGGTCATTGCCCAAGATCTATTCATCGGGGCATACAACATCGGCATAAATATCGACCACGCACACGACCACGTAACCATTCGCAACGTGCTCAATCAAGTGTTTTGGGAAGCATGGCAACCCACACCCTATCCTCTTCCGATTGACACCTGGGTGCAAAACCACGGGATCGCGTTGGTAGTGAATCGGGCAGACAGTCTCGAGATTCACGACCTGAAACTGTTTTCGCGTTACGCCGGGATGCTCCTGACCGATTCGCCCGATACCACCCAGAATCCGCGATGCGGATTCGGAACGGGTAGCGACATCAACTTCGACACCGTGCAGTACGGCATCATTGTCACCGCCTCGAATACCGCCGGCTATGAATTCGCGAATGTAGTCATCGGCTCAGGGAACGGCGGCGTGGCCGCCCTCCAGTTGCAAGGCGGTGGCTCATTACCTCCGAATGTGCTTGTTAACGGAGGGTCGCAACGAGGTAACTGGAGTCTGGGACCCTTTCCCGCACCGATCGCGGGCAATCAGAAAGTCCTGAATATCATTGGATTCGATCTGCCCTGACCAGAGAATCGCACGCGGAGAGAGACAATGACCAAGCAAACACAATTCCAGGGATCTTTAGTATTGGTGCTCCCTGTTTTTGGTTTGGTTCTTTTCAACGCTTGCGGAGGGAGTGGAAATAATCCTCCTCCACCGCCACCTCCTCCTGTAATTCACCTCTTGGTGAGCGGCCCCGCGAATGCCGATTCTGGAATAGGCTTTAATCTGACGGTAACCGCTCTTGATGCTTCCAACAATGCGGACACTACATACACCGGGAAAGTCCATTTCACGAGCACGGACCCTCACGCACAACTCCCACCCGACTCGACACTCGTAGCTGGAACGGGTACATTTGCGGTTACTCTCGCCGTCCCTGGTACGCAGACGATCACGGGGACTGACACAGCAACAGCATCCATTACAGGCAACTCCAAGTCGATCAATGTTGGCGCGGAAGCATTTCCGGTCGAACTCTTCGGGGCAAAGGCTGACGGCAAAAGCGACGATACCGCAGCCATCCAAAATGCGATCAACACCGCCGCTTCCGCTGGGGGCGGGTCAGTTATCTTTAAAGTGGCACGTTACTTTACGACCGGAACCCTCCAGGTGCCAACAGGAGTAGTCCTATGCGGCTCGGTCGAGGGACCGTTTGATGTTGCGGGTGTGAATCCGAGTACGACCGCGATCGCTCCCACACTGCTGGTCACTAATAGCAGCCTTCCCTTCATAAGTCTCAACGGAATCGGAGCCGGGGTCGCCGATTTGCTTTTCCACTACCCAAATCAAGTAGGTCCGAACGCTTCGGCACCGATCGTTTATCCCTACACGATCCTGGTCACCAATCCCGGCACAAAGGTGGTTCGTTCGACGGTGACGAATGCGTACAACTTCCTCGACATCGAGATTGGCAGAGCTATCGCTCAGGATCTGTTTATTGGGGCTTTCAACATTGGTGTGAACATCGACAATTCGTACGACTTCGTGAGCCTGCGCAATCTGCATAATGGCGTGTTTTGGGATGAGGTCGGAAATGCTTCGTATCCAAGCGCGATCGACAGTTGGGTCCTAAACCACGGGATGGGGTTAGTAGTCAACCAGATGGATGCTCTTGTAGTTCACGACTTCTACGCCTTCTCTCGCTACGCCGGAATACTGCTGACCTACTCGCCCAATACCGCGGAGCCAGGACTACGCACTGTCTGGGGCACCGGAAGCAATATCGACCTGGAGAACGTTCAGTTCGGAATCGTGGCCACCGCAACCAACTATCCAGGCTGTGAGTTCACGAATGTGGTTGTCGGAGCCGCGCCAGGTCTCGGGCAAGCCGCTGTTCAACTAAGGTCCGGAGGGACCAATCCGCCAGATGTGATGATCAATGGTGGAGCGGCACAGGGCACTTGGTCTTTAGGGGCTTTCCCTGCACCCGAGGCTGGCACACTGACGGTTGTAAATGTGTTTTGACGCTTCGGGAAATACTGCCCTCCAGAAATATTTCCTTGCATATTCTGGAGCCAGGGTCGGGTAGATCGTAATTGCGTCCTAGGAGTGCCGCCATGTATGTGCGGAACCTGTGCTTCTTCATGGTGCTCGCCGCCATAGTTGCCTTCCCGGCAGTGAGAACATTAGAGGTCGAGATCAGGCAATCCACGCGGACAGCGAATTCGCCCAACATCGAAACCCCGCCAGCCGTTGTTCTTCCCGTTCAATCCAGCAGGAACCCGAGGGATCTCGGTCCCGGAAAATTGCTCGTCGCGAGCCGTGAGCTCGGGGACCCCAATTTCGCTGAAACCGTGATCTTGCTGGTTCACTACGATACCGAAGGCGTGATCGGTTTGATGCTTAACCGGCGCACTCATCTTCCGATTTCACGAGTGTTGGCGCAGCTCAAGCCAGCCCAAGATCTTTCCGACCCGGTTTACCTCGGAGGCCCGGTCGGAACTCCCACCGTATTTGCGTTGCTCCGGTCAACCGACAAGCTCGAAGATGCCGAACAGGTTTTCGGCGGCGTTTACTGGATTTCCACCAAGCCCGCATTGGAAAAGACCATCTCGTCTCATCCCGACCCAGGCGTTTTTCACGTTTATCTTGGCTACGCAGGATGGACCACCGCCCAACTCAGAAATGAGGTACGTCTAGGTGGTTGGCATATTTTTCTGGCGGACAATCAAACCGTTTTCAACGCGAATCCGGATTCCTTGTGGCATGAAATGATTAGGAAGACCGATCTCAAGATGGCCGAGGTAAACACTGCATCGAGTCCGCAAGGGCCAGCCATCGCTGCCAGATAGACCGCCCCGGCTAAGCCCCCGGCCTTGAGCTGAACAATTGGATCATTTCCACTGAAGGTGGGACCGCGGAGTCAGGGAAGCGGGATGCGATAGAGATTGCGGCGGGCAGTCCAGCGTGTGAAAGCATACTGCGTAGGAGTGCCTCCGGATTCGAGAACTGCGTGCGCCACGACAGGGACCTTCAGTTTCGCCAGATCCTCGCCGCTCGATATACCAGCTGGAGGGAGGCTCGGGAGACCGCTGTGCAGCCGAGGCAGCGCGTAAGTATTCGTGCCGTCCCCGATGTAAAGCGATCTTCCGGTTCGATCCCAGCTTGCCTCGCAGTGGAACAGACACACAGCTACCGGCGCTCCTGATTTGACGGGAAATGCCACCAGGGAATACGGATGTTCACGATCGGGTCCGCGGGTCTGCGCCAGCATCCAAAGCCCATCGTGCGAAACGCCGTAGGGATCGAAGACTTCGCTGTCGCTGACCCGGTGACGGCCGGTGCCGTCGGTCTTCGTCCTGTAAAGAAAATGCGTATCGCCCTCTTCGGCCCGGACGATTAAATCACCGTCCGGCAGAAAGTAGGGACAGTCCTCGCTCGCGCTTGATGAGACCACGCGAGGTGCTGAACTGCGGTCGGTGGGCGCAATCCACACTTGGGGTTTGCCAGCCCTGTCTGCCATGGCGAACGCAAACATCGTTCCGTCTTGCGATAAGGAAAATTGCTGGAATGAACCTACGCCACACATACGCATCAAATATCCGGAAAGGACGGATCGGCTGGCGCCGCTAGTGAGGTCGGTGACCCAAAGTTCAGGATCTCTTTGACCATAGGAGAGCAAGTAGTAGAGCTGGCGGGAATCGGGAGAGAACTGTGGAAAGCCAGTAGTTGCTTGCGAGGAAATCTGGCGCTCACCCTGCGCATCGTGAACCCAGACGGTACCGTCCTGAGTTCCTACGGAAGTGATGAGAGACTTCCCGTCCGCGGCCATGGCTATGCCTTCTTGCTCTGTGGGTCCCGAAGTAACTTGTTCGACCGGGGCATCTGGGAATTGTTGCCGCCAAATGTGAAACTTGCCTCCGCGATTCGAGCTAAAGTACATCCATTTTCCATCCGGAGACCAGGCTGCGGTATTGCACGACGCTTCCGGCGGCCCAACCACGCGCGCGGCACTACTGCCGTCAAATGGAGCCAGACGACACGGTCGAATTTGACCCTCGTTGTCCATCTCCACGATCAAAACCCATCTTCCATCCGGCGATAGGTACGAACGGTGGGCCATGCTGCGCTCACCCGAGGGGACATATACATCCCGGGAATGGCCGCGGCCCTCATCCGAGGTCACAATGGCCATGTGCATCCCCTGCTTGATTTCAGAAAACAACAGGTGCTTGCCATCCTGGATCCAGGTCAACGCAGACGAATTGGGCAACAGGAGCTGAGGTTCACCTCCGAAAACCGGCACCTCCCAGGTTTCCCAGGGATCGAAGGTTCCGTAAGCGATCCGGGAACCGTCGGGAGAAAACGCTGGGCTCAGCTTCAATCGTTTATCGTGGGTTAGTTGCGCAGGCTCGCCGTCGGGCAGAAGTTTTATATACACGTCACCGCGGCCCGGAATGACTGCTTGTTGCCCACGGATAAAGGCCAGCATTCGACCGTCAGGGGAAAGAGCAGGCTGGATAGCCGAGTCGGTGTAAAAAGTTAGTTGCTGCCATTCCGAGCTTGTTGGCGCGCGTCGTTGGGCAAAACGATAGACGCCGATGGCAGCGGCCACGATCAGCACAACGATCATGCCGAACACAGCGGCGCGGCGGACCCATTCAGAAAGCATCGGCCGCCGCGATGTTAGGGGACTCCCGGACTCGGAATCGCGCCTGAGCCGCTTCAGATCGGATCGCATTTCCGCAGCGGATTGGTAGCGCAAGTCGCGATCCTTCTCCAACGCTTTATTTATGATTCGCGCCATTTCTGGAGGGGTAGAGGAATTGATCTGCGCGACCGGCGTTGGGTGGTGATCGAGAATCGCCTTGAACACGAGGGCCGCAGTATCGCCGCGAAAGGCGAGTGTTCCCGCGAGCATCTCGTATAAAACTGCTCCGAGGGAAAACACGTCGGTGCGGGCGTCGAGTTCCTTCCCCATCACTTGCTCAGGGGACATATAGGCAACGGTGCCGACAGTCGAGCCAGGACTTGTCAGATCTTGTTGGTCCGCGGGCAGGTGGCTGGCTGTCAGGGCAGTCTCAACTCTAGGCACGACTTTTGCCAGGCCGAAATCGAGAATCTTCGCCTGCCCCTGCTTCGTGACGAATATGTTCGCGGGCTTAATGTCGCGATGGATGATGCCTTTTGCGTGGGCTGCTGCCATGGCATCCGAAAGCTGAATGCCGAGGAGGATTACCATCTCGACGTCCAATGGTTTGGCCCTGATCTTATGCTTCAGGGGCTCGCCTTCGAGGAGTTCCATAGCGATAAACGCGCGGCCATCGGCCTCATCGATTTCGTAGATCGTGCAAATGTTGGGATGATTCAGGGATGACGCAGCACGCGCCTCCCGCCGAAACCGCTCGAGCGCCACGGGATCATCCGCCGAGTGTGAGGGCAGGAACTTGAGGGCGACCGGGCGGCCGAGCTTGATGTCTTCGGCACGGTATACGACCCCCATGCCGCCGCTGCCGATTTCTTCCAGCACCGTGTAATGCCCAACGATAGCCCCTCCGGCGAGATGGCTCATTCGTCCTGAGGACGAAGGTGATGGATGAACCATTGAACGCATGTCAGCCCTTGCGAACGCAGGTGTCTCTATGAAGGATCCGGCATTTTCGTGATGGGCGAGCAGGGATTCGACTTCCCGCCGCACTGATTCATCGTCCGCGCACAAGTTCTTGAGAAGTGCGGGTCGGAGGCTCGGGTCGACTTGCAGCGCCTCGTGAAAAATGCGCTCGACTTTCTGCCACCGCTCAGCATCCATCGAGCCTCTCCTGGCTCAACTCACGCAGGAGCCAAGCCTTGGCCAGCTTCCAGTCGCGAACGACTGTGTCGGGCGACACTCGGAGAACCTCGGCAGTCTCTTCCACGCTGAGTCCGCCGAAGAAGCGCAATTCCACGACCTGACTCTTGCGCGAATCGACTTTCGCTAAGGCACTGAGCGCATCATCGATGGCCAGCAGCTCGGGCTGAGACCGGGATGAAACCAGTGGTACCGCTTCCAGCGAGACGGGTATCGCCCCCCGGCCGCGCTTATGCGACTGCCGAGCTCGCGCCTGATCCGTAAGGATCCGGCGCATTTGCCGGGCACACACGGCAAAAAAGTGCGCACGATTCTGCCAGGAGATCCCCTTCAGGTCCGTTAGCCGCAAATACAGTTCATTAATCAGGGCGGTGGTTTGCAAGCTGTGACCTTCCCGCTCCCCCCTCATACAGCCTTTTGCGGCCCGGTGCAATTCCCGATAAACCCGAGGTGTCAGTCTCTCCAGGGCGCTTTCGTCCCCCTCCCGCCATGCCTGAAGCAGGTCCGTGATCTCGTGCCCTGGGAGCTCAGTCATTGAAAATGATTACTTTACGAGGAGGGATCGATCGCGAAACGTACCAACTTTAGCATAGGAAGAAGGCCATAGCATCCTATCAGCGCCGACAAACTGGAGGATGGATTACGTCTGTGGCGCGCCGTTCTCGCTAATAGAAGAGTGAGGGGGATGACCGAAATTCCCGAAGAAAGGGACATCAAGGAGAAGGCATATGGACAGGAAATCTATGATCAAGACCGCAGCTCTTGTTGTGTTTGCGGTAGGAGTGTTGGGCTCCGCCTACGCGAGTGACAGCGCCTGCAACAACAGGCTCATTGCCGGGCACTATGGGTTCACCCTTCAAGGAACGAAGCTGGCTGGACCGGGCTTTCTTGGTCCTCAGGTCGGGGTTGCCATGACGGATTTCGACGGCCACGGTAACTTCACACAGATCGATACGGTCACGATCAGCGGGATGGTCGTCGCCGACTTTACCCACACTCCAGCCAGCGGCACTTACACCGTGAACCCCGACTGCACGGGGACCTACACCATCAACTTTACCGATGGCAGGCCGCCCGTTACTGTTAACTTCGTAGCGGTGAAAGATGGTTCAGAAATCGACGGCGTGGTCACTTCCGTGAATGGAAACCAGGGAATCATCTCCATCCTCGCCGTTGGGAAGAGACGCTGACATCCTCGAATCACATAAACCGACTGCGCCAGCTCTGCGGAGGTCCCAATGGGGCCTCCGTAGGAGTGTCTCGATATTCGGACAGACTTTAGTGCACTATGTTCAACTGCGAGCCAGCGAACTACGCCCTATTCGCCCGGTTGTTGAGATATCGCCATTACTCTCAGTAACTGGCGACTAATCTTTGCTCACCGATTGATTCATAAATTCCATGGACAGGCAACTTCGCCCCTCGCGAGCCTGCCGACCGGACCCGGATCTCGTGCAATCACGTCCAGGCTGCTTCCCGAAACGGGAAGCCCGGGCACAGAACTCGTAAAATTTGCTTGACTCTCGTTCGTACGCCGTTCAATTCTATTTTGTATTGACCTTGCGGTTAGAAAGTCATCGTCAAAGTAAGTGCTTGTGGCTCAAGATTTTGCCCCTAAGTTATTGCTGCCCAAGATTTTTCGTGAGATTTTCCGCTAAGCCTCTCATTCCAATAGACCGGGGGGGGGTACTAACCAGTAATCTTCCGAAAACGAAAAGTTCCCGCGCTGCTACACTCCCCGCATGCAAATCAAGGTTCTCGGTTCAGCCGCTGGTGGAGGATTCCCTCAATGGAATTGCGCCTGCCCCAACTGCCGTTCCCTTCGAGCCGGAACTTTCCACGGCAAGCCGCGCACTCAGGCTCAAGTAGCGCTTGGCGTTGATTCCGAACACTGGTTTCTGCTCGGAGCCTCTCCCGACCTGCGCACACAAATCGAGTCGACTCCCGAACTTCACCCGCATGCCAAGGACAACAGCACGCGACATTCTCCAATTTGCGGCGCAGTTTTGCTGAACGCCGACATTGACCACATTCTCGGCTTGCTGTTGATGCGCGAATTGCAGCCGCTGCAAATCTGCGCAACCAACGCGGTGCGCCAGATCATCGAAGACAATTCAATGTTCGCCATGCTGCAGCGCGTCCAGGGTCAGCTTTCCTGGACTTCGATCTCACTCAACGAATGGTTTGCATTGCACAGTCCATCTCGCAACCAAGTCGCGGTCCGATGCCGCACTGTTTCTCTTGGAACTCACTTCCCTGCTTACATTCCAGAGAAGCGCATCTCCCATCTCGATACCAAAGAAGCCTCGCTTGGACTGATCGTCGAAGCGCCATCGGGCAAACGACTTGCCTTCATGCCCGCGGTTCCGCGGATTACGGATGAGTTGTCGTCGGAACTCGACCATGTCGACGTCCTTCTCTTCGATGGCACATTCTGGGGTGATGACGAACTGATCCGCATTCAAGGCAGCGGACAAACGGCGCAGCAAATGGGACACGTTCCCGTGTCATCTCCGACCGGAAGCCTCGCGCAGTTGGCGCATCTCAAGCGTCCACGTAAAATCTATGTACACATCAACAACACGAATCCCATGCTGAAAGAGGATTCGCCCGAGTATCGCCAGGTGCGCGAGGCAGGCTGGGAAGTCGCGGAGGATGGATGGCAGTTCGAACTCTAGACGAGAGAGCAGATACGTTGCTGTCATTCGACGAGCTGCGCGCCGCGCTTAGAGCGGTTGGCGAGGAACGCTATCACCACAAGCATCCATTCCACCTGATGATGCACGAAGGCCGGCTCACGCGCGGCCAACTGCAAGCCTGGGCTCTGAATCGCTACTATTACCAGAGCATCATCCCGATCAAGGATTCCATCATTCTTTCGCGAGGCCCTGATCCGGCATTCCGGCGCGCATGGCGCAAGCGCGTCGTCGATCACGATGGCGACGCAAACTCTGAAGGCGGAATCAAACGATGGTTAAAGCTTGCCGAAGCAACGGGTGTGAACGTTGAGCAGGTTCGGGCGGGAACTGGAATTCTTCCCGCAACCAGATTCGCTGTGAATGAGTATCTCAACATCGTCCGCAATCGCAGCTTGCTGGAAGCCGTCGCATCGTCACTCACGGAGCTGTTCTCCCGTGACCTGATCTCGCTGCGCATGGAAAAACTGCGCCAGCATTATCCGTGGCTCTCCGGAGGCCTGGATTATTTCCAGGCGCGCCTGACACAAGCGCCCGAAGACGCGAAGTTCGCGATTGCATATGTCCACGAAAATGCAAAGACGCGCGAGCAGCAGGAACTGGCGATTCAGGCGCTGCGCGATAAGTGCGACATTCTCTGGGCTCAACTCGACGCCTTGTACTTCGCCTATGTCCAGCCCGCTTGGCCTCCGCCCGGAGCGTTCCGGATCGAGGAGAAATAGGAATGTCGCCGCCAACTGATGACAGCCGTCCGCGCCTCGCAAGCGGAACGCGTTGGGCTCCGCCGACAACCGGTGGAATGGAAGAGACACGCATGATCCTGTTTCCCGAGGGCGTAATCAAGCTGCAAGGAACGGGACGCCTGGTGCTCGAGCGCTGCGATGGGCAGCGCACATTTGGAGAGATTCTGACCGACTTACAAAAGGAGTTTGACAAAACGGATGCAGACAAGATCCGCATCGACATCAGCACATTTCTGGAACAACTGCAAAAGAAACGAATCATCGACTATTGAGTAATCGGAGCCGAAGGCTCGATTGCACAATTACTCAGTTACACAATTACTCAATGCATTTTTGCCCTCTCGCCCTCATCGCCGAAATCACGCATCGTTGCCCTTTGCATTGCGTTTACTGCTCCAACCCGCTGCGGATGACCACCGCGAACAGCGAATTGGCAACGGAAGAATGGATCAGCGTCTTCCGCCAAGCCGGCAAGCTGGGAATGCTGCACGCGCACTTCACCGGTGGTGAGCCGCTGGCGCGCACTGATCTCGCGGAACTGATCGCCTCCGCGCGCGCAGCGGGACTGTACACCAATCTCATCACTTCCGGCATCGGACTGAAGGAGTCGCGCTTGCAGATGCTCGTCGAGGCCGGACTCGATCACATCCAGGTAAGCTTTCAAGACTCGCGCGAAGACGCTGCGAACTGGATTGCTGGAGCGAAAGCGCACGCGCACAAGATCGAACTCTCCCGGGGGATCCGCAGGCATAAGATCGCTTTCACGGTAAATCTCGTTGTGCACCGGCAGAATCTGGATCACCTCGAAGAGATGATCGCTTTTATCGAGCAACTGGAACCGGAACGCGTCGAGATTGCGCACACGCAATACTACGGCTGGGCACTCAAGAACCGTGCCACGCTCATGCCCACTCGCGCGCAAGTCGAGAAGGCGGTCGCAGTCATTGCCGACGCTGAGAAGCGCCTGGCTGGACGCATCCGCATCGATTCCGTTGTCCCCGACTACTACGCCAGGTACCCGAAAGCCTGCATGGGAGGTTGGGGACGTAGATTGATACTGGTCAATCCATCAGGCAAAGTCTTGCCATGTCACGCAGCGGAAGTGCTGCCGGGATTGTCGTTTGAGAATGTGAGAGAGAAATCGCTGGAATGGATCTGGCAGGAATCCGAATCATTTCGCAGGTTCCGCGGCGAGGAGTGGATGCCAGAGCCCTGCCGCAGTTGCGACCGTCGTGAGGAAGACTTCGGAGGATGCCGTTGTCAGGCCTTTATGCTGATTGGCGACGATAAGGCGACGGATCCGGCGTGTTCCCTCGCACCGGCGCATCATCTCGTGGAAGCAGCAGTCCTCCACGCAAACTCCGAAACTCAGACAGCGAAGCCTGCCCCAGCATCATCGTTCGTGCAATTGCAGAAGCGCACAGAGACTCTGTGGAGTTATCGTACGAATCCAGAGTAGGTCTTCTGGACTATTCCACGGTAACGGACTTTGCCAGATTCCTGGGTTGATCCACATCGCATCCACGCCGCACGGCAATGTGATATGCGAGCAATTGCAACGGAACAATCTCCAGAATCGGCGACAACTCCTCGGGTGCCGTTGGGATGTACAACACGTGATCAGCGGATTCCTTGATCTCCTCGTCGCCCTCGGTGGCCAACGCGATCACTACTCCTGAGCGGGCTTTCACTTCCTTGAGGTTCGAAATCGTCTTCTCGTAGCGCAGGACGGCATCGGGATTGTTCACGTCACGCGTCGCAATGACCACCACGGGAAGATTCTCATCTATCAAGGCGTTTGGCCCGTGCTTCATCTCACCCGCGGGATATCCCTCAGCGTGGATGTATGAAATCTCCTTGAGCTTCAGCGCACCTTCAAGGGCGATCGGATAGTGAATTCCGCGGCCGAGAAACAGGAAGTCATGCACCTTCTGGTACTTCTTCGCCAGTTCGTCACAAGCTTCGTCGTGCGCGAGGATACTCTCAAGCTTCGCGGGAATGCGCGTCAGCTCGAGCATGGCGGCGCGAGATTTTTCCAGAGGCATTACACCCCGCAACTGCGCCAGGTACATGGCGAAGATATAGAGCGCAGTGAGTTGGCCGGTGAAAGCCTTGGTTGATGCAACTCCGATCTCTGGCCCGGCGTGCGTATAAATCGTCCCCGCGGCTTCGCGGGTAATCATTGACCCAACAACGTTGCAGATGGCAAGCGTCTTCGATCCCTTGGCCTTCGCTTCCCGTTGCGCCGCAATCGTGTCGGCAGTCTCGCCCGACTGGGAAATCACGATCGTGATCGTGTTCGGTTCGACGATGGGATTGCGGTAACGCCACTCGCTCGCGTAGTCGACCTCGACCGGCATGCGGGCCAACGACTCGATCATGAACTTGCCGGCCTGACCCGCGTGCCAGCTGGTGCCGCACGCGATGATGTTGATCTTGCTCGCAGCACGGAAATCCGCTTCGGCGATCTGCATTTCGTCGAGGAACACCTGGCCGGTATCCTGCGAAACACGGCCCAGGGTCGTTTCCCGGACTGTGTGCGGCTGCTCGTAGATTTCCTTGAGCATGAAATGCTTGAAGCCGCCTTTTTCCGCCTGAATGGGATCCCACGTCACATGCTGCACCTGGCGCACGACGGGCTTTCCATTGAAATCCGAGAGTTGCACTCCGTCAGGCGTAACGACAGCCATGTCGCCATCGGCGAGAAAGAAAATGTCGCGAGTGTGCTGGAGAAGCGCCGGAACGTCAGAGGCGACGAAGTACTCATCGTTTCCAAGTCCGATGACCGCCGGCGGTCCATTGCGAGCCGCCACGATCTTGTTAGGATCGTCGGTAGAGATCACAGCCAATGCGAAGACACCCGACAACTCCTTCACGGTTCTACGCACGGCCTCTTCGAGCGAAGGACGATGACCATTGCCGGGCACGGAATATTTTTCGACGAGATGCGCGATGATCTCAGTATCGGTCTCCGTGGTGAACTTGTGGCCTTCCTCCGTCAGCTTCTTTTTCAGGCTGAGGTAGTTCTCCACGATCCCGTTGTGCACCACGACAATCTTGCCGGTACAGTCGCGGTGAGGATGAGCGTTCTCTTCCGTGGGGCGGCCGTGGGTAGCCCAGCGAGTATGGCCGATGCCATAGGTACCCTGCAGCGGCTTCTGGCGGATGGCTTCTTCGAGGTTCCGCAGCTTGCCTTCCGCACGGCGAATCTCGAGACCGTTTCCATTGCCCGATACCGCAATTCCGGCCGAATCGTAGCCGCGATATTCCAGCCGCCGCAAACCCTCAATAATGACCGGAACGACACTTTTCTTGCCGACATACCCTACGATGCCGCACATGGCTCTACCTCGGAGACCCCCGCCCTTATTCAGCCAGGGAGAAACGGAACTCTTCGATGACGGGATTAGTCAGGACTTCTCGTGCGATACGTTCGACTTCAGACTGAGCTTCTTGCCGACTCAGGCCGCCATCAAGAGTAAGCTCGAAGTACTTTCCCTGACGGACGCTCTCCAAGCCCTTATAGCCCATTTTCTTAAGCGCGCCATGAATCGTCTTGCCTTGCGGATCGAGAACACTTTTCTTAAGAGAGACGTAAACGTAGGCTGTCATAAGCTCATCAATTATACGTTACCTAAGAAAGAGATATCCGGCTGACAGGACTCGATCGAAGCCAGCTTTTGATCGAGATGGGTTAATTCCTTTTCGAGAAGTGCGCGATGCCGGGCACTCTGTGATTTCTCCAGTTGCTGCAGCACCCTTTGCCGCGCGAGGCGAAGTGTTTCAAGCTGTCGCACTCGGGCGGCCGCTTCCCGAGATAACTTCGGCCGAGCCTCCGAAGACGTCTGCATCGCTTCGGATTGTTGGGCTTCGACGGATTTGCTCTCCCAACCTCGCGCCATCTGCATACATTATAAAGCTCTGCTCCATGCGCGCACTGCCGCCTCTAGATCTCTTCCAACAATCGTTTCCATATCCTGCAGCTATCACTCCCGCCTTAGCTCTTTTCTGATAACGAAACACGAAAGACTCAAATCGGTAACAGTTTGCTTCACTGATTCAGACCTGCGCCTCGTTACAAAGTTGGCATTGGTGTGCAGAGGCCATTGCAGTCTTGACAAAGCTGGCTATAATGCC
>Ga0335077_10003544_pt1 | contig 18902 bp, 14 predicted proteins | sample Lox_Sample_31_FD_207151 | JGI IMG/M metagenome (GOLD analysis project Ga0335077, IMG submission 207151) | Soil microbial communities from Loxahatchee National Wildlife Refuge, Florida, United States - Lox_Sample_3.1 | ecosystem: Environmental > Terrestrial > Soil > Wetlands | place: USA...
TCATCGCCTCGCTGTATTTCGTCCCGAGCATGAAGATGTGGCCCACTTCGATCCCGCGATGGGTGATGAGCCGTCCCTTGCAGCGCGGGCAGGCCTTGCCCTTCGTTTTCTCCACGTTGGCCGCGAAGCCGCAGGAGTCGCACGCGACCAGGCTGTCTTCGCCCGTCTCGGCCAGGACCATGAACTCCTGGGAATAGGTCCCGCCGATCACACCGCTCTCCGCCTCGACCGGCTTGAACTTCAGTCCGCACCGCTCGAAGATCCGGTGGTAGGCCTGGCCCATTTTATCGTAACTGGCCTTGGCGCCCTGCTCGTCGCGGTCGAAGCTGTAGGCGTCCTTCATGAGGAATTCGCGGCCGCGCATCAGCCCGAAGCGGGGGCGGATCTCGTCCCGGAACTTGGTCTGGATCTGATACAGAATCTGGGGCAGGTGGCGGTACGATTTGACCTCGGCCCGGACGAGGTCGGTGATCACTTCCTCGTGCGTCGGCCCGAGGCAGAACTCCCGCTCGCCGCGGTCCTTCAGCCGGAGCAGCTCCTTGCCGTACTCGCCCCAGCGGCCGGTCTCGTGCCACAGCTCGGCCGGCTGGACCATCGGCATCAGCAATTCCTGCGCGCCGGCGCGGTTCATTTCCTCGCGGACGATCCGCTCGACCTTCCGGATCACCCGGAGGCCCAGCGGCAGGTAGGTGTAGATGCCGGCCGCGACTTTTCGGATCATCCCGGCGCGGATCATCAGCCGGTGGCTGACGACCTCGGCCTCGACCGGCTCCTCGCGCAACGTGGGGATTAATAATTTTGAATAGCGCATAATGTCATTTGTAGGGGCGATCCTCGTGATCGCCCTTGTCCGTGCAGATGATAGGGCGAATACAAGATTCGCCCCTACGGTTATTTTTGATTCGTTTCCCTTTCCTTCGCCATCGCCTCGACCTCGGCCACCAGGACGTCGGCCATCTCGGACTCGGACACCTTGCCGACGATCTTCCCGCGCTTGAACAGCAGGCCGCCGTCTTTGCCGCCCGCGATGCCGATGTCGGCCTCCATGCCCTCGCCGATCCCGTTTACGGCGCAGCCGAGGATCGAGACGTTCAACGGCGCCTTGATATGGGACAGCCGCCGCTCAAGCTCCCCGACCAGCTTGAACATGTCGAACTCGAGCCGGCCGCAGGTGGGACAGGCGATGAAATTGATCCCGTGATGCCGAAGCTCCAGCGCTTTCAAGATCTCGAAGCCGGCCTTCACCTCCTCGACCGGATCGGCCGCGAGCGAAACCCGGATCGTGTCCCCGATCCCCCCGCCCAGCAGCAGCCCCATCCCGACGGCCGTTTTGATGCTCCCCGCGAAGGCCGTCCCGGCCTCGGTGATCCCGAGGTGGAGCGGGTAATCCGTCTTTTTCGAGATCAGCCGGTAGGCCTCGACGCAGAGGCCGACGTGCGAGGCCTTGAGCGACAGCTTCATCTCGTAGAAGCCCAGCTCCTCCAGCATCCCGATCGCCCGCAGCGCCGATTCGACCATCGCCTCGGCCGTGGGATAGCCGTATTTTTTAAGCAGGTCCTCCTCCAGCGATCCGGCGTTGACCCCGATCCGGATCGGGATGCCCCGGTCCCGGCAGGCCGCCGCGATCTGCGCCACGCGGTCCTTCCCGCCGATGTTGCCCGGGTTGATCCGGATGCAGTCGACGTAGGGGGCCGCGTGGAGCGCGAGGCGGTAGTTGTAATGGATGTCGGCGACGAGGGGGATGCCGATCCGGGCCTTAATCGTTTTCAAGGCGCCGGCGGCGGTCTCGTCCACCACCGCCACGCGGACGATCTCGCAGCCGGCCTGCTCCAGCCGCCGGATCTGGTCCGCCGTCGCGTCGACGTCCCGCGTGTCCGTGGTGGTCATGGACTGGACCGAGATCGGGGCGTCGCCGCCGATCGCGACGCCGCCCACCGTGATCGGCCGTGTTTTCCTTCGTTCGATCCTCACTTCAAGCGCCCCCGTCCCGTCGGTCAGCCCGGCTTTCCGAACAGCCGGATGATGTCGTTATAAAAGGCCAGGGCCATCAACAGAAGAAGCAACGCGAGGCCGATTTGCTGCGCGATCTCCCGTTTCCGTATGCTCAACGGACGCCCCAGGACGGCCTCGATCACGAAGAACAGGAGATGGCCTCCATCCAATACCGGGATCGGAAGGATGTTCATCACGCCCAGCGTGATGCTCAGGATCGCGATCAGGAAGAGCAGACCCCCGATGCCCTGGGAGGCGGCCTGGCCCGACATCTGGCCGATCAGAATCGGCCCGCCGATGTTGTCCATCGAGAGCCTTCCCTGAACGAGCCGGACCAGCCCCTCCACCGTCAGATAGGTCCATTGCCACGTGGCCTGAAACCCCTTGAGGACGGCATCGAGGGGATTCGCGGCCTGGATCTGGGCGCCGCGGGGGTTCTTCCCGATCCCGATCTGACCGACGGTCTTCTGCCCCTCCTCGGTCTCGACCGTCTTCGACGCCGGCGTAACCGTCAGGATCAAACTCTGATGGTCCCGCTCCACCGTGATCGTCAGGGGCTTTCCGGCGCTGCCGTAGATGATATCGGTCATTTGCGCCCAGGTCGATATTTTTCGGTCGCCGATCGAAACGATCCGGTCCCCCGCTTTGAAGCCGGCCGCCTGGGCCGGGGATTTCTCGATCACGGTCTCGACCACCGGCATCAGGCTGTCGAAATTCGGCACGTACATCGGGATGCCGATCGAGAGAGATCCGGTGAAAATCAGATAGGCCAGGAACATATTGAAGACCGGCCCGGCCGCCACGATCAGGATCCGTTTCCAGACCGGCGCGAGTGAAAAGGAACGGGCCCGGTCTTCCGGGGAAAGCGCCGGCGCCTCCTCCCCCTTCTCGGGCTCTTCGCCGAAAAGCTTCACGTAGCCGCCCAGCGGAAGCGCGGAGATCAGGTATTCGGTCTCCCCGACCGTCCGGCCGATCAGCTTCGGCCCGAAGCCCAGCGAGAACTTCAGGACCTTGACCCCCAGACGACGGGCCGCCAGGAAATGGCCCAGCTCGTGAAAAAAGATCAAGACGCTGAGAACAACGAGGAAATAAAACAGGTTGTAAAGAAAATGAACGACGGATTCCATGCTGCGTGCTTACTCCTTTTCTCCGACGGACTTGGACGCCCGCTCCCGACCCCAGCGGTCGGCCTCGAGGACGTCCTCCAGGCTTTTCACGGCCAGGGGAACGTGCGCGTCCATTGTTTTTCGTATCAGCCGGGCGATCTCCAAAAAGCCGATCCGCTCTTCGAGATAGGCCCGCACGGCCACTTCGTTGGCGGCGTTCAACACGGCCGGAAGCGTCCCGCCGATTTTAATCGCCTCGTACGCGAACCCGAGGCAGGGAAATTTTTTAAGATCCGGCGGCTCGAACGTCAGCGACCTGACCCGGGTCAGATCCAGGGCGGGAAGACCGAGCGGCAGCCGTTCCGGATAATTGAGCGCGTAGGCCAGCGGCCCGCGCATGTCCGGGACGCCCATCTGGGCGATCACGGAACCGTCCAGGTACTCCACCATGGAATGGACGATGCTCTGCCGGTGAATGACGACGTCGATCCGGTCCGGCGGCATATCAAAGAGCCAGTGGGCCTCGATCACCTCCAGGCCCTTGTTCATCAGCGTGGCCGAATCGATCGAGATTTTCGATCCCATCCGCCAGACGGGATGCCGGAGCGCCTGGGCCGGCTTGATCACGCGTCGCTTTCGGACCGGCAGGTCGAGAAGCGGCCCCCCCGACGCCGTCAGGATGAGCCGGCGCACGTCCCGCCGGCGCTGGCCGGACATCGACTGAAAAATGGCGCTGTGCTCGCTGTCGACCGGCAGAAGGGTAATTCCCTGTCTTCGGGCTTCCTGCTGAAGAATCGATCCGGCCATCACCAGCGGTTCTTTGTTGGCCAGCGCCATCGTCTTTTTCGCCCGGATGGCCTCGAATGTCGGAACGAGTCCCGCCGACCCCACGATGGCCGAGACGACCAGATCGGCGTCGGCCAGCGTGGCCACCCGGACCAGGCCTTCGATCCCGGACAGGACTTCGATCCCAGGATTTCGCAGGTCCGGAAGATCCCGGCACTGCCGGCGCAGGCGTTCCGCGGCCGCCGGGTCCGCCAGTGCGACGCACCGGGGGCGGAAGCGCCGAATTTGACCCAGAAGTTTATCACCGTTGCGCCCGGCTGTCAAACCCACAACCCGGAAGCGATCCGGAAAGTCCGTCACCAGCCGGAGGGTGTTGGTCCCGATGGAACCGGTTGAACCCAAGAGAACCAGTTTTTTCATTTTAAATCACGATCACCCGGCCGTATTGTTTCACCCAAAGCAGATAATAATAGAACAACGGCGTCGTGAAGATCAGGCTGTCCATCTTGTCCAGGATGCCGCCATGGCCCGGCAGAAAATGGCCGGAATCTTTCACCCCGGCGCTGCGCTTGAACATGGATTCCGTCAGATCGCCCATCTGACCCAACACGCCCAGCAACAACCCCAGGAACAAACCGTCGTAGACCGAAAGAAACGGGAGAAACCATTGTCGGGCCAGGACCGCGGCCAGGATGCTGGCGGCCAGTCCTCCGACGGCCCCTTCGACCGTCTTGCCGGGGCTGAGCCGCGGGGCCAAAGGGCGCCGCCCGAAGCCCTTTCCGATATAGTAAGCCCCGGTATCGCCGGCCCAGGTCACCAGGAACAAAAAGAAGATGAGATACTCCCCCTGTTCGAGACCCCGGAGCAGGATCAGATGCCCCAACAGCCAGCCGACGTAGAAGACCCCCAGCGCCGCCACGGCCGTGTCGCCGAGGGTCGTCGCCATGTCCTGATACGTCGCCAGCTGGTACAACAACCCGGCCATTCCCAAGGCCGTCAGCACCTCCCGATCCGAGAAAAAACCCTGTTCGTAGAAATGTCCCACGATCAGCCCGCCGCAGAGCAAGCCGAACAGGATCAGTCCCCGTTTCCCGGCCGGAAAATAAAGACGGTAGAACTCCAGCTGGCCGAGCAGAACGCCGAACAACACGACAATGAAAAAGGCCGCCGGGGGAAGGTATTTGACTAAAATGAAGAAGAGCGGAAGGAAGAGGACGGCTGAGATCACGCGCTTTTGGTGCATTAACCTTGTCTCACCCCGCGTCGCGGAGGATTCTGGTTTTTCACCAGGCCGAAACGACGCTCCCGCTGCTGATAATCGATCAGGGCCTCCAGAAAATCACGCCGTCGGAAGTCCGGCCACAGGGTCGGCGTGAAGTAGAGTTCGGTATACGCCATCTGCCAGAGAAGGAAATTGCTGATGCGGGTCTCTCCGCTGGTCCGGATCATGAGATCGGGGTCCGGCAGGTCGGCCGTGTTCAGGTACTGACCCACCAGCGCCTCGTCCACCGCCTCCCGCGTGAACAGGCCCTTCTGAAGATCGTCGTACAGCCTTAACATCGCCTCGACGATCTCGGCCCGGCCCCCGTAGCTCAACGCGATCGTCAACACCATTTTTTCATTGGACAACGTGGCCGACTCGGCCGCGCGGATCCAGTGGGCGACGGAGGCCGGCAGGCGGTGGATCTGGCCGATCGTCTTAAAGCGGATCCGGTGTTCCATGAGCGAGGCCATTTCTTTCTGGAGGTATCCTTCCAGCAGCGTCATCAGCTCGTTCACCTCGTCCTGGGGGCGTTGCCAGTTCTCCACCGAGAACGCATAGATCGTCAGGGCATAGATCCCCAGTTCCCGGCAGACCGTCACCGCGTCCCGGACGGAACGGATTCCCTCGCGATGGCCGGCGATCCGGGGCAGTCCCCGCATCTCGGCCCACCGCCCGTTGCCGTCCATGATGATGGCCACATGCCGCGGGAGGCGGGCCCGGTTCACCAGCGCCTGAAGCTGGGGGTCGCCCAACGGTTCGTTGCCTATTCCGATTTTCTTCAACGGGTTTTCCATGGGGTTTTCCAGGACGCTTTTTCAAGCATACAACACTAACACAGTCCGGTCAAAATTCATAGCGCCGTCGGAAGTTCAAAATAAAAACGGGCGACAGGTTGGGTCGCCCCGGAAAAATCCGACTCCTCGAACCGGACGGAAACACTTATCGGACGGCCGCGCCGGCGGGCGCGCGCGCGCGAAGGTATTGATCGATCCCTTTCGCGGCGTCGCGGCCCTCCCGAATCGCCCAGACGATCAGGGAGGCGCCCCGTTTCATATCGCCGGCGGCGAAGACCCCTTCGACGCTGGTCATCTGATTTTCATCCACCGCCACATGGCCGCGCGCATCCAGCCCGACCCCGAGATCCTCCAGCAGGCCCGTCCGCACCGGACCGGTGAAACCCATCGCCAACAGAACCAGATCGGCGTCCAGCTCGAATTCCGTTCCGGGCATCTCCACGAACCGGGTGCGTCCGGACGGGTCCGTCTTCATCTCGACCCGCACCGCCTGAAGCCGGCTCACCCGCCCGTCCCGGCCGGAAAACCGTTGGGTGGAAACGCTCCATTCCCGCCGGCAACCTTCCTCGTGCGCGTGGGACGTCCGGAGCATCATCGGCCAGAGCGGCCACGGCGTCGACGCGGCCCGGCTCTCGGGCGGCTGGGGCAGGAGCTCGAACTGATAAACCTCCTTCGCCCCCTGGCGGTGCACGGTTCCGAGGCAATCGGAACCGGTGTCCCCCCCGCCGATGATCACCACGCGTTTATCCTTGGCCGTGATCCGGACCGACGGATCGATCGCGTCGCCGGCGTTGATCTTGTTTTGCTGCGTGAGGTAATCCATGGCGGGATGGATTCCGGAAAGTTCCCGGCCGGGCACCGGAAGCTCGCGGGCCGTCATCGCGCCGCCGCACAGGCAGACGGCATCGAAGCGCTTCCGCAGCAGATCCGCCGGAAAATCGGGGCCGACATCCACGCCGGTCTTGAACGCGACCCCCTCCGCGCGCATCTGCTCCAAGCGGCGGTCCAGGACCGATTTTTCCATTTTGAAGTCCGGGATGCCGTACCGAAGCAGACCGCCGATCCGGTCGGCCTTCTCGAAGACCGTGACCGCGTGTCCCGCGCGGGCCAGCTGCTGCGCGGCCGCCAGGCCGGCGGGGCCGGATCCGACCACGGCCACGGCGTACCCGGTCGGCTTCTCCGGGAGAACCGGCGTCACCCAGCCCTCGTCGAAGCCGCGGTCGATGATATTCCATTCGACGATCCGGATGGCCACCGGATCCTCGATGATCCCCAACACGCAGGCCGACTCGCACGGTGCCGGGCAGAGCCGCCCGGTGAACTCCGGAAAATTGTTGGTGGAATGAAGCATCTTCAACGCGTCCTTCCACCGCCCCTGAAAAACAAGATCATTCCAGTCCGGAATCATGTTCTGGACCGGACAGCCGTTGTTGCTCTGACAGAACGGCACGCCGCAATCCATGCAGCGGGCGCCCTGGGCCTTGAGCGCTTCCTCGGAAATCGGCCGGTAGAACTCCCGCCAGTCATGGACCCGCTCCTCGACCGGTCTCCGCTTGGGGCCCTCCCTCCGGATCTTTAAAAATCCCTTGGGGTCACCCATGAACGGCCGCCTCCTTCGATGCGGTTTTCTGGGCCTTCCGCTGCTCCATCACCTTCTTATACTCCACCGGCATGACGCGCAGGAACTTCGGAAGCATGACGCTCCACTGCTCCAGCACCTTTTGGGCCTGGGCGCTGCCCGTATGCCGGGCGTGCCGCTCGATCATCCCCTTCAGTAGGGCCTGGTCCTCTTTGTCCCGGACGGGCTCAAGCTCCACCATGCTCAGATTGCACCGGCGTTCAAACCCGCCGTCCCGGTTCAGCACGAACGCGACGCCGCCGCTCATCCCGGCCGCAAAATTCCTCCCGGTCTGGCCCAGGACGACCACCACGCCGCCGGTCATGTACTCGCAGCCGTGATCGCCCACGCCCTCGACCACGGCCCGGCAGCCGCTGTTCCGAACCGCGAACCGCTCGCCGGCCATTCCGTGGATGTAGGCCTCGCCGCCCGTCGCGCCGTAAAGGGCGACGTTGCCGATGAGGATGGTCTCCTCCGGCGCGAAGGTCGACTTCTTGAACGGAACGACCACCAACCGTCCGCCGGCCATCCCCTTGCCCAGATAGTCGTTCGATTCGCCTTCCAGCGCCAGCGACAGCCCGTTCACGCACCAGGCCCCGAAACTCTGCCCGGCCGATCCGGTGAAGCGGAAACGAATCGTATCGTCCGGAAGGCCCGCGGCCCCGTGCCGCCGCGCGATTTCTCCGGAGAGCATGGCGCCGACCGTCCGGTGGATGTTCCGGATCGGCCACGCCGCCTCGACCCCGCGCTTCGACTCCAGCGCCGGCCGGGCCCGCTCGATCAATTGATGATCCAGGGCGTTGGCGAGCCCGTGGTCCTGCGTCTGGACGCAATGCACGGCGACATCCGGGGCGATCTCCGGCCGGTACAGGATCGCGCTCAGATCGATTCCCCGGGCCTTCCAATGGTCGATCGCCTTGTGGGGTTTGATCTTGTCCGTGCGGCCGATCATCTCCTCAAACCGGCGGAAGCCCAGCCGGGCCATCCACTCCCGGACCTCCTCCGCAACGAAGAAAAAGTAATTGACGACATGCTCCGGCAGGCCGGAAAATTTTTTCCGGAGAACGGGATCGTGCGTGGCGATCCCCACGGGACAGGTGTTCAGGTGGCATTTGCGCATCATGATGCAGCCCTCGACGATCAGCGGCGCCGTCGAGAATCCGAACTCCTCGGCCCCCAGCAAGGTCGCGATCACGACGTCCCGCCCGGTCTTCAGCTGCCCGTCGGTCTCGATCCGGACGCGGCCGCGGAGGTTGTTCATCACCAGCGTCTGCTGGGTTTCGGCCAGGCCCAGCTCCCACGGAATCCCGGCGTGCTTGATCGAGCTCCACGGCGAGGCGCCCGTGCCGCCGGAGTCTCCGCTGATCAGGATCTTGTCGGCGTGCGCCTTCGCCACGCCCGCGGCGACCGTCCCCACCCCGACCTCGGCCACCAGCTTGACCGAAACGGCGGCCTGCGGATTCACGTTTTTCAAATCGTAGATCAGCTGGGCGAGGTCTTCGATGGAATAGATGTCGTGATGGGGCGGCGGAGAAATCAGCTGAACCCCCGGCGTGGCGTAGCGCAGCCGCGCGATCGTCTCGTCCACCTTGTGGCCGGGAAGCTGGCCCCCTTCGCCCGGCTTCGCGCCCTGGGCCATCTTGATCTGCAACTCCCTCGCGTTCACCAGATAGAACGTCGTCACGCCGAAGCGCGCGGAGGCCACCTGCTTGATGGCGCTGTTCTTCGAATCGCCGTTCGGAAGCGGAACGAAGCGCTCGGGATCCTCGCCGCCTTCGCCCGTGTTGCTCTTGCCGCCGAGCCGGTTCATCGCGATCGCGAGGGTTTCGTGCGCCTCCTTGCCCAGCGCGCCGAACGACATCGCGCCGGTCGTGAAGCGCTTCACGATCTCCTTCGCCGGCTCCACCTCCTCCAGCGGAACGGGCGCGCCGGTCCGCAGATCGAGCAGCCCCCGAAGGGTCGAGCGCCGCCTTGACTCGTCGTCCACCAGCCGGCTGAATTCCTTGAAAGAGGCGTAACTGTTGTTCCGGGCGGCCCACTGGAGTTTGGAAATCGTTTCCGGATTCCAGTTGTGGCGTTCGCCCTGAATCCGGTAGTGATACTCGCCGCCGTAGTCCAGCTGCCGGATCGGCACGTTCTGATGGGCCGCCGTGTGTCGGCGCAGCACCTCCTCGGCCAGCGTCTCGATCCCGATCCCCCCGATCCGGGAGGCCGTCCCGGTGAAATACCGTTCGACGAGCTCGGCGCCCAGCCCGATCGCCTCGAAGATTTGGCCGCCGCAGTAGCTTTGGACGGTCGAGATCCCCATCTTGGAGAAGATCTTCAGCAAGCCCTTGTTGACGGCCTTGATGTATTTGGATTCGGCCGTCGGGGCGTCGATCGTCTCGGGCAAATAACCGTCGCGGACCATGTCGGTCAGGGTCTCGAAGGCCAGATAGGGATTGATGCTGCCGGCGCCGTAGCCGATCAGGCAGGCGAAGTGATGCACCTCACGCGCCTCGCCCGTTTCGACGATCAGGCCGACCTCGGTCCGGGAGCATTCCCGGACCAGATGATGATGGACGGCCGAAATCGCCAGGAGGCTCGGGACCGGCGCCCGTTCGGCGTCGACGCCGCGGTCGCTCAAGATGATGAAGTTGTATCCGGCGCGGATGGCCTCGGACGCCTGGCGGCAAAGCCGCTCTACGGCGTCGGCGAGTCCGCGGGGCCCCTCGGCCGCCGGGAACAGCATGCTCAGGGTCTGGCTCTTGAAATAGCCGTCCGCGATCGTCCGGATCTTTTCCAGGTCCGCGTTGGTCAGAATCGGCTGATTCACCTTGATGCGGCGGCAGGACTCGGGCGTCTCGCCCAGAAGGTTCGCCTTGGGACCGATGCTGGTCACGAGGGACATGACGAGCTGCTCGCGGATCGGATCGATCGGGGGATTGGTCACCTGCGCGAAGAGTTGCTTGAAGTATTTGAAGAGCAGCTGAGGCCGGTCCGAGAGCACGGCCAGCGGCGTGTCGGTGCCCATCGAACCGACGGGCTCCTCGCCGGTGATCGTCATCGGCATCATGATCATCTTCAAATCCTCGATGGTGTAGCCGAAGACCTGCTGCCGCTGCCGGAGCGTGACATGGTCCGGCTGCAGAACGTTCAGGGGCTCCGGAAGATCCTCGAGGTTGATCCGGTTGGCGGCGACCCACTGGAGGTACGGTTTGCGCGAGGCCATGTCGGCCTTGATCTCTTCGTCGTCGATGATCCGCCCCTGCGCCGTATCCACCAGAAACATCCGTCCCGGCTGCAGCCGGCCCTTGGTGCGAACCTCTTCGGGCGGGACCGGGAGCACGCCGGTTTCGGAGGCCATCACGACAAAATCGTCCTTGGTCACGACGTAACGCGCGGGACGAAGGCCGTTGCGATCGAGCGTCGCCCCGATCAGCTTCCCGTCGGTAAAACAGACCGCGGCCGGACCGTCCCAGGGCTCCTGCATTGCGGCGTGGTATTCATAGAAGCCGCGGCGCGCGAGATCCATGTTGGGATCGCCGGACCAGGCCTCCGGAATCAGCATCATCATGGCGTGGGGCAGCGACCGTCCGCCCATCACCAGGAACTCCAGGGCGTTGTCCAGGCAGGCCGAGTCGCTCTGGCCTTCGGAGATAATCGGATAGAGCTTTTTCAGATCGTCTCCGAACAAATCGGAGGACATCCGGCCCTCTCGGGCGTGCATCCAGTTGATGTTTCCCTTCAAGGTATTGATCTCGCCGTTGTGGCAGATATACCGGTAGGGGTGCGCGCGGCTCCAGGTCGGGAAGGTGTTGGTCGAAAAACGGGAATGGACCAGCGCCAACGCGCTCATCACGTTTTCATCCGCCAGGTCGGTATAAAAGAGCGGGATCTGGCTGGGCAAAAGGAGGCCCTTGTAAACGATGGTATTGGCGGAGAGGCTGGGAATATAAAATGTTTCCCGTCCCTCCAGAGCCGACCCGCGGACGGCGTTCTCGATCCGTTTCCGTATCACATACAGTTTTCGCTCAAACTCGGCCTCGGTTAAAATGTCCCTTGCGATGAAAAACTGACGGATATAAGGCAGGCTCTGCCGGGCCAGGTCGCCGATGTGCGCCTCCTTCACCGGCACATCGCGCCAGCCCAGAAGCCGTTGGCCCTCTTCATGGATGATTTTTTCGATCAGCTTTTCACAGGGCGCGCGCTGGGCGGGCACCGTCGGAAGGAAAACCATGCCGACGCCGTATTCCCCGGCCCCCGACAGTCGGATGCCCGCTTCCGCGCAGGCTCTTTTCAAAAATTCATGGGGAATCTGGAGCAGAATTCCAACGCCGTCTCCCGTGCAGGGATCGCAGCCGACGGCTCCACGATGGGCCAGATTCTCAAGGACCTGCAGCCCTTTTCGAACGATATCGTGCGATTTGCTGCCTTTGACATTAACAACAAATCCGATTCCGCAGGCCTCCTTTTCGAATTGAGGATCGTAGAGGCCCTGGCGCTCTGGAAGTCCGTTGAAATCCATCTACTTAAAATACTAAAAACCGCCCTCGGTGTCAATCATTTTTCCGGTAACTGCGGCGATATTTAAGACATTTCGGGGCGTGTTGAACGTTCGCGAGCCTGTTCTGGAAGAAGATGACCATTGGATCGTAGAACGGCACGTAGAGGCACTGAGGATTCGCCGGCCAGATCGCATAATATCCGGGCTCGACGATCACTTCCTGCTCCGGGGTCGAGACCAGGTTCCCCTGCGCATTGGCCATCGCCCGCAGGCGTTGGACGGATTCCATTACATCGGTGGATTGGTTCACGTAGGCTTGCCCCAAGGCGGTGGTCCAATCCATCTTGTCCGCCATCATGTCGAGGACCGCCGGATAATGCGCCACCGCTTTGACGCTGACGTCCCATGGCTGATCGTCGACGCCATCCTGTCCGTAGGCGCGCACATACCGCGCCGCTTCATCAATCTGGTCCAGAAAAGTCGCGGCCGGGAGCATCTGGGCCAGGGCAACGGCGCCACGGAGTCCCGGGCTTTCCCCGCCCCCGAGCGGCGGCTCGCTTAATAAGAACAGCACGGCCGATACGATCAAAATATATCGCATGACCTCATCCTTGTCGTCCGGGATCGTTCGTCTTCTTTGAGTCGACCGAAATTATAGCATAACCGTCCGGGACCGGATCTACTCACGTATTTTATACGGCCCTGCGCGTTCACCGATAGAGAACGTCCTAAACGAGCCTGGCGGCTGTCGCTTCAATCAGGCGTCCTTGAACCCGACCGGATGCCGTGAACCAAACCGGACGGCGCTCCGGGAGCTTCTTTGTCGGCATCCGACCAACCGCCTCCAAGAGCGACAAAAAGCGCGACGGTGTCCTGCAACCGCTGGGCGTGCGCCTGGAGATAACCGATCTTCGCCTGATGGTACTGATCGTTTGCGACTAGAATTTGCAAATAGCTGGCGACGCCCGCCTGGTAATTGGCCTGCACCAACCGCAAGGCGTGCTCCGATGCATCGAGCGCTTGAGCCTGGGCCTGCACCGCTTCGGCGTCATGTTCCAAGGCCCGGAGGGTGTCGGCCACTTGAGCGAACGCGCTCAGGACGGATTGACGATAGTTGGCCAGAGACTGCTGGTACGCTTCCATGGCCGCTTTCCGCTCAAACCATAACGTCCAGCCATGGAACAGCGGGGCCGTAAGGTTCGCGCCCAGGCTCCAAAAGCCGCTCGTCGACTTGAAGAGATCGGGTGCCGAGGTGTTGTTCAATCCGTAACTGCCGTTCAACGTGAAGCTCGGGAACAACGCGGCCGTGGCCACGCCGATATCGGCGCTCGCGCTATGCAGCAGAGCCTCGGCCGCGAGGATATCGGGACGTTGATGGACCAACTCGGAGGGTAGGGTAATCGGCAGGTCGCCCGGAAGCGTGAGGTCGGCCAACTCGATCTGGATCGGATCCCATTCCGCGGGTACGCGACCGACCAGCGTGGCCAGCAAATGCTCCGCCTCGCTCCGCCTCTGCTCCAGCGGTGGGAGCGTTGCTTCCGTAGCCGCGAGCTGAGTTCGGAGGCTCAGAACATTCAAATAGGGCACCGTGCCCGCCTGCGCCTGTACTTCGGTAATCCTGACTTGTTCCTTCAGTAAACCGATGATCTCCTCGGTAGCCTTGATCTGGGTCGTGTAGGCCGCAAGAGCGATTACGGTATTCACAATATTTCCCGACAGGGAAAGGTATGTCGCCAGAACCGCATCGCGTTGAAAATCCACCTGGGCTTCCAGGCTCTCTACGGCGCGGCGATTACCGCCGAATACGTCGAGAGAATAGCCGACCGTAGCCGAGAGCGTGTAGAGATTAAAGAGGCTGGCCGGGGCACTGCTGCCAATGCGGGCCGGGGAGAACTTCTGGCGCTCAGCGCCCAAATTGCCGTCCACTTCCGGATAAAACACCCCATAACCGGCCAGCAGGTTGTTCTGGCTTTGGCGCAACCGAGCTTGTGCTGCATGAAGATCCGGATTTTCCGTGACCGCCTGGTTGATCAGGGCATCCAGTTTTGTCGAGTTAAGAAAGCGCCACCAATCCCCGGGCATCTTACCACCCGGTTCAAAGTGCTGGGCCTGACCGTCTGCTGAAATGCTTGCGGTCGGCTCTGTGCCATGGGTGTAGCGGTCGACGGGCGGCGGCTTGGGACGAACAAAGTCCGGTCCCAGGGCACATCCCATCGCCGACAGCAGGCCGACCGTGCACAGACAGATCCTTCCGACCTTTCTTCGTGTTTTGGCCGCCGGGGCGCCCGCCGCTCTACAGGCCTTCCGAAGTCCTTCGTTCCGTTTCATTTCTCTCCGATGTACACGTCCACCAACTGACCGGGATATACATGAATATCCTTGGGGCGCTGAAACCTGAAGATCACCGGCAAGACGCGCACGTCAACCCTTTCCGTCCGCTGATTCGATAGCTCAATTTTGGGGGATACGTAAGGCTGTACCCGGACAAATTCCAGAGGAATGCTGGTATCGGTGCCTCGAATGAACATCCGCGCGCTCATTTGAGAGGCTTGGGGCAGTCTATGGATGAGGATCTCGTCGATATAACATCGGATGCCGATATACTCTTCCGAACTGCCCATGACGATGACGGGGCTAAATCCCTGCGTGTAGGTCTCGTAGGCACCCTGCGAGGAGATGTAGCCGCCCACCGCGGCCGCGATGGATAAAATCACCCCATCGGCCGGGGCGGTGAGGGTGTACTTCGCCAAGAGAGCGTTTGAGGCCGTGTAGGCTTTGGACAACGCATTCGCCTGCTTCTCCTGGCTTTGGACATCGTAACTCCAGGCGCCGGCTTTGGTGAGTTCATACTGCCTCTCGACGACTTCGAGATTGGCCTTGGCGACATTGACGGTATTCTCCGCGTTGTCCAAGGTATCCTTGCTCACGGACTGCGGGTCCAGTTCAAACGACCTCAATTGCTTGGCCAACTGGTCCTGCGCACTTTTCAGGTTTGCGCGGGCCAACTCTACCTGGGCCGTGGCCACTTCCAAGGTTTCTTTTCTTGGCTGGGCCCTGAGTTCTTCCAGCAAGGAGAGGGCCGCCTCGGCTTGAGACTTCTGCTGCTCGGCCGTAGCCCTTTGAACCGAATCATCGATTTTCAGCAGAGGGGTTCCCTTGTTCACGATATCTCCTTCGGCCACCAGAATTTGTGTGACCCTCCCGGAGACTTCAGGGTACAGGTTGATATTTTCTCCGGTGGATTGGTAGCTTTCGATGATGCCATTGACATAGATGCCTTTTTCGTAGGGATTCGTGGCGGGGTTGAACACGGGAGGCAGCGGCTTTTTTTGAATGCCGTACACATAGGCGCTGATCAACCCCGCGATGATCCCCAGGACCGAGAGGAAAAAGACCACCCTATTTCTCACCGGGACCTCCCTTGATGACCCCCGCAATCTTTCCGTCTTCCATCTTTAAAATTCGATCCGAATACTCGTAGATCCGATCATCATGGGTCACAATGATAATCGACCTTCGTTCGTTCAGGACATTCCGCTTGATGAAATCGACAATTTTTCTTCCCGTATCCCCGTCCAAAGATGCGGTCGGTTCGTCAAACACCAGAATATCCGGACGGCCGGCAATCGCTCTTGCAATCGCCACCCGTTGCTGCTCACCGCCGCTCAGCTTGACCGGAGGAAGATGCGCCCGTTCCTTGAGGCCCACGATTTCCAAACATTCGGCCGCCAGCTTGATCGCTTCATTCCAGTCCTGTTTTTTTAAAATCAGGGGAATGGCCACATTTTCAACGGTGGTCAGTCTTGGAAACAGATGATAATCCTGAAACACGAAACCAATCGTATTGAGCCTGAAATCCGCAATCTGCTCGCTGGTCAGGTTCCAGATCTCCTTCTCCTCCACCACGACGGATCCCGAATTCGGTTTCAGAATTCCAGAAATCATACTCAACAATGTGGTTTTGCCGCTTCCCGACGGCCCGACGATGTACAGCATCTCCCCGAAGTAGGCTTCAAAGCTGGCTTCCCTCACCGCAATAGTTCTGGCCGCTCCCTCTCCAAACCATTTGACCAGCTGGTCCGCTTTCACCGCCAAATTAGCCAAGTTATCCCCGGAAGATATCAAAGGGTTCGATCTTAAGGACTTTGCGAATTCCAATATAGCTTGAAGCGGCGATAATGATGAGGACCATGATCAGCGCGAGACCAAGGTTTCCGTACCGGATCGTCGCCGCATAATCCGGCAATCTCAGCTTGGCAATGGCGATTAATAGAGCGCACAGGCCGACCCCCAGACCATATCCGGTCAAACCCGTAAAAGCCGCTTGAAACAGGATCATGTAAATGAGTTCGTGTTCTTTAGCCCCGATCGCCTTGAGTGCGCCGAATTTCTCAAGATTCTCCAGGATAAACGTATAAAAGGTCTGGCCGGAAATCGACAGCCCCACGATGAAGCTGATGATCGTCATAATGAATAAATTTGTTCCTAAACCTGTCTGGAATATATAAAACCTGCTTATTTTTTGAACAAATTCTTCCTTCGTCAGGGCCCGGTAGCCAAGTTGTTCCACCTGTTTTTCAATGTAGGGTATGACTTCATTGCTCTTCGGCTCGACCATAATGTAGGAGATCGTAAATCTTGTAGAGGGAATGTACTGGAGCGCTCTGTTAAAGGTCGTGTATAGAGTTGGGACCCCAAACAACCCGCTTACAGGCACTGTGGCAATCCCGACGACAACGCCCAGGTGGTCGTTTAATTCAAATTCCGAACCGATCTTGGGATTTTCGAGCTTGCCGAACTCCGCATCCTTAACAACGATAAATGAGTTTTCTGCAAAGATGTCCTCGATATGTCCTTCCAGAAGCTCCGGCCGGCCGTACAGAGTGGCGTCGTCCAACCCGATCACGCTAACCGATTGATAGAGACCGCTTCGGAGCTTCAACAGGGCCCCTCCGGAATATAATGGCACGGCATAATTGACTCCGTTAATACTGCGAACATAATCCAGCACATAATCCGGAATCGGGATGGTATTGGCCACCGTATTGACCGCCGGATCCATCACCCAGATTTTGGCTCCGATATTGGTGACGGTGGCGGACGACCGGGACAGGATTCCGGAAAACAGAGAGGTCATCTGAACCATCAAGAACGCGGCAAACGCGATCCCGACGATCAGCGCTGAAAATTTCGCCCGGTCGTTGACCAACAATTTATATGCGATTTTTAGGATCCCTATCACGGATCCTCTCGCAGGACACTGACATCCAACGCGTCACTCCCTGGGCTCCCAGATTTTCTTTAAAGCGTCCAATGGTACAAATGGGAACTGGATCATAAAAAAACCACTCTTTAGCAAGTACGCTAAATCAGACGCGATTGTCAAGAGAAGAGAATCAAATTCTCAATGCGTGGGAGAATAAGTCTGTCTAGGATGAACGGTGAACTTCCGACCGATCCTTGATAAAATAAGGCGGCTGCCCTATAATGACTCAAATCATCTATAATATAGGAGCAAGGAGACTTTCATGGCCAAGGAACTGAGCGAGCACGGATACGATCGGGAAGAAGAATATTTCTACAAAAAAAACAAAGAACTCCTGGACAAGATGCGCGCCGAGCTGGATGCCAAGCGGGCCGAGCAGGAGGCCAAGGGCGCGCAGAATCCGCACTGGATGAAATGCCCCAAATGCGGCCAGGACATGGAAGAGGTTCCTCTGGCCGGGATCAAGGCGGACCAATGCACGAACTGCATGGGGATCTATTTCGACAAAGGAGAGTTGGAACTTCTCCTGGGTTCGCAGGAGCCCAAAGGATTTCTGGGCGGCCTGAAACGGCTATTTAAAAGATGAGACTGCCGATCGGCGAAAAGGGCCCCGATTTTTCCCTGCCCGGAGTGGACGGCAAGACCTACACCTTGCAAAGCTTCTCGGGCAAACCCGTCCTGGCGGTGATGTTCACCTGCAATCACTGTCCCTACGTCCAGGCCTACGAAGACCGTCTGATCGCGATCCAGGAAGACTATGCCGACCGCGGCGCGCAACTGGTGGCGATCAACGCCAACGAAACAAAAAATTATCCGGAAGACAACTTCCCCAAAATGGTCGAACGGGCCAAAACCAAAGGCTACAACTTTCCTTACCTAAGAGACGAAGACCAGTCCGTCGCCGAAGCCTACGGCGCCCATTACACGCCCGAGATCTTTGTCCTGGATCGGGAACGTCGGCTCCGTTACACCGGCCGGATCGACGACAACTGGCAGAACCCGAAGGCGGCCAAATCCCGAGACCTTCGCGACGCCATGGAGGCCCTGCTCGACGGGCGCGCCGTTTCCCAACCGGAGACGCACGCGTTCGGATGCACCATTAAGTGGGCTAAACCGTAGCAGGCAAGACCCTCCGGAGAGCCAAATGAAAGAGGGCGACCGTTTTCAACGGGCGTTTGAGGATGCCGCCATCGGCATGGCCCTCCTGGCCGTGGAGCCGCTCGGCCGATACATCGAGGTCAATCCGACCTTCTGCCGAATGACCGGTTACACGCGGGAAGAACTGCTCGCCCGAAATTTCCAAAGCATCACGGCCTCTCAAGACATCGACAGGAACGTCGAGCAGTTGCAACCGCTCTTGCGGGGAAGCATCCCCTCCATCCAACTGGAAAAACGGTACGTCCGCAAAGACGGAGGTTCGTTTTGGGTCCGCTTGAACGTTTCCCTCGTCCGAGACGACCGGACCCAACCCTTGTACTTCATTGTCCAAGTCGAAGACATCGACGACCACAAACAGACGGAAGAGGCGTTGCGCGACTCCGGTCAACTCAATGAACAAATCATTCGGAGCGCCCGCGAAGGCATTGTTGT
>Ga0335077_10003545_pt1 | contig 18899 bp, 15 predicted proteins | sample Lox_Sample_31_FD_207151 | JGI IMG/M metagenome (GOLD analysis project Ga0335077, IMG submission 207151) | Soil microbial communities from Loxahatchee National Wildlife Refuge, Florida, United States - Lox_Sample_3.1 | ecosystem: Environmental > Terrestrial > Soil > Wetlands | place: USA...
GGTGTCCGCCAGGGGCGCGACGCTCGTGAAGCGCCAGTCCTCCTGGCGCGTCGTCGGGAAGCCCAGGTCGGCGAACTGCGCGATGCCCGCGGCCCGCAGGTCCCTGAGCCACGCCGGCGCCGAACCCGCCCCGTCCGCCGCGAACGCCTCGTACTGCGCCACGTAGCGCTGCACCGCGTCCGCCGGCTGCGTCACGCGCTCGTCCATCGGCTCAGACCGCCGCCTCGGCCCGCACCCAGTCGTAGCCGCGGGCTTCCAGCTCCAGGGCCAGCTCCTTGCCGCCCGACAGCACGATCCGGCCGGCGCTCAGCACGTGGACGAAATCCGGCGTGATGTAGTTGAGGATGCGCTGGTAGTGCGTCACCACGATCGTCGCGTTGTCGGGACGGCGCAGTTTATCCACCGCGCCCGCCACCGTCCGCAGCGCGTCGATGTCCAGCCCCGAATCGGTCTCGTCCAGGATCGCGAGCCTCGGCTCGAGGACCGCCATCTGCAGGATCTCGTTGCGCTTCTTCTCGCCGCCCGAGAACCCGTCGTTCACCGGGCGGTTCATCAGCCCGTCGTCGGAGTCGATCGCCTTCAGCTTCTCCGCGAGCAGGTCCAGGAACTCCAGCGGATCGAGCTCCGCCTGGCCGCGGTGCTTGCGCACCGCGTTCAGCGCCGAGCGCAGGAAGTACGCGTTGGTGATGCCGCGGATGGCGACCGGGTACTGGAAGGCGAGGAACACCCCCTCCCGCGCCCGCTCCTCGGGATCCAGCTCGAGCAGGTCCTTGCCCTCGTAGCGGACCGAGCCGCCGGTGACCGTGTACGCCGGGTGGCCGGCCAGCACCTGGGCGAGCGTGCTCTTGCCCGAGCCGTTCGGCCCCATGATCGCGTGCACCTCGCCCGCGTTCACCACCAAATCGATGCCGCGGAGGATCTCCTTGCCCTCGACCGACGCGTGAAGGTCCTTGATCTCCAGCATCGGCGCTCCCGCCGGCGTCATCCCACGCTCCCTTCGAGGCTGATGCCGAGGAGGCGCTGCGCCTCCACGGCGAACTCCATCGGCAGCTCGCGGAAGACTTCCTTGCAGAAGCCGTTCACGATCATGCTCGTCGCGTCCTCGGCCGACAACCCGCGCTGCCGGCAGTAGAAGATCTGGTCCTCGCCGATCTTCGACGTGCTCGCCTCGTGCTCCATGATCGCCGTGCTGTTGCGCACGTCGATGTACGGGAACGTGTGGGCGCCGCACTTGTCGCCGATCAGCATCGAATCGCACTGCGAGTAGTTCCGCGCGCCGGTCGCGCCCTTGAGGATCTTCACCTGGCCGCGATAGGTGTTCTGCCCGCGGCCCGCGGAGATGCCCTTGGAGACGATCGTGCTGCGCGTATTCTTCCCGAGGTGGATCATCTTCGTGCCCGTGTCCGCCTGCTGGCGGTTGTTGGTCACGGCCACGGAGTAGAACTCGCCGATCGAGTTGTCGCCCTGCAGGATGCAGCCGGGGTACTTCCAAGTGATCGCGGAGCCCGTCTCCACCTGCGTCCAGGAGATCTTGGAGTTCCGCCCGGCGCACTTCCCCCGCTTGGTGACGAAGTTGTAGATGCCGCCGCGTCCCTCTTCGTCACCCGGGTACCAGTTCTGCACCGTCGAGTACTTGATCTGCGCGTCGTCGAGCGCGACCAGCTCGACCACCGCGGCGTGCAACTGGTTGGTGTCCCGCATCGGCGCCGAGCAGCCCTCGAGGTAGCTGACGTAGCTGCCTTCTTCCGCGACGATCAGCGTGCGCTCGAACTGGCCCGACGCGGCCGCGTTGATGCGGAAGTACGTCGAGAGCTCCAGCGGACAGCGCACGCCCTTGGGGATGTAGGCGAACGAGCCGTCGCTGAAGACCGCCGAGTTCAGGGCCGCGAAGTAGTTGTCGTTGTAGGGGACCACCGACCCGAGATACCGCTCGACCAGCGCGGGATGCTCCCGCACCGCCTCGGAGAACGCACAGAAGATGACGCCCTGCTGGGCGAGCGTCTCCTTGAACGTCGTCGCCACCGACACGCTGTCGAACACCGCGTCCACCGCCACGCCTGCCAGGCGCTTCTGCTCGGCCAAAGGAATGCCGAGCTTCTCGAAGGTCTCGAGCAGCTTCGGGTCCACCTGCTGCAGGTTGTCGAGCTGCTTCTGCTGCTTCGGCGCGGCGTAGTACACGATTCCCTGGTAGTCGATGGGCGGGTACTTCACGTTCGCCCAGGTCGGCTCCTTCATCGTGGTCCAGTGCCGGTACGCCTTGAGCCGCCACTCCAGCATGAAGGCCGGCTCGCGCTTCTTGGCCGAGATCAGCCGGATGACGTCCTCGTTCAGCCCCGCCGGGACCTCGTCCGACTCGATGTCGGTGACGAACCCGTACTTGTAGGGCTGGAGGACCTGCGCTTCGATGGACGACGTCATGCGGGCTCCCGCTCCGAACGCGGCGCGCCCTCGCCGCCGCCCGCCTGCGCGTCCGGCGTGATCGAGTACTCGCACGAGTTCGAACCTTCGGTGATGTGCGTGCGCCGCTCGACCTGCGCCGCCAGGACCTCGGTGAGGAACCGGCGCTCCGCCGCGCACACTTCCGGATAGCGCTCGGCCACCGCACGGATGGCGCAGTTGTGCTCGGCCAGCCGCAGCGTGCCCTCGCGCGTGTCCCACTCCGCCATGTAGCCCTCTGCCGAGAGCAGGCGCACGAGCCGCTGGAGCCGCGCCTCGACCGGCTGGTCCGCCAGCTCCGTCTTGAGCGACTCCGCCCGCGCCCGGAACTGGTCGGCGAACATCCGGCTGATCTCGCCCCGACCCGCCCGCTCCTCGACATGCTGCAACAGCCCCGTGAGCGCGTCCTCGTAGCGGTTCGGGAACAGGCTCTCGCCGCGGCCCGTCAGCCGATACACGTACACGGGCGCGCCCATTCCCCGCTGCTCGCGGCCGTAGACGACGGAGCCGTCCACCTCGAGCTCCTTGAGGTGGCGGCGGACCGCGTTGACCGAGACGCTGAAAGTCACGCTAAGATCTTTGGCGGTAACAGGTTGCGACTTCTTGATCTCGAGCAGAATCTGGGCCCGAAGACCACGGTGGCCGGATATGGCTGGAGTTGGGGATGTCACGGTCGGTTCGCTCACTTCACCAACGCTTTTGTTGACGAAGTAAGCTAACCCTAGTAGAGGTAGGGACGCAACACGGCCGCGGCATCCGGACCGAGCGCCGCCAGCACGTCACTCAGGGCAACCCAGGCATCGCGGTGCTCGACGGCAACGAGCATCAGGCTCTCGCGGAACCGCGCGTCGCCGATTGCCCGGCGAGCTGCCTCGATCGCCGCCACGCCCTTCGAGCGCAGCAACCGGGGGCTCGCGGCCGACTCCGAAACACGGGCGAGCGGCACGTCGTCCGCGGGAGGCAGCGTGTGCCAAGCAGCTTCCGCCTCTCGCACCAATCTCTGACGCGCCGTATCGCCCTGCATCACGCCGGCCGCGGCCACCGCCACCCACGAGGGGAAGCTCTCGAGGATCCACGCCGAGCCCGGGCCCCTCGCCGCCAACGACCCGCCCCACCAGGTGCGCGCCACCTCGCGGGCGATGACGCCGAACGGCGGGATCCGCGGCGACCCGCCCGCGGAATCCGTCGATGACGGCGCTCCGCTCCCGCGGCGTGGCAGCAAGATGAGCCCCGTGAAGCCCGCTGCGTCGGGCACGTTCGCCGCGACCAGGTTCATCTCGACGGAGGCGAGCCGGCCGAACACCTCGCCGCAGAACTCCCAGGCCAGCCGGACCGAGTCCGCCAGGTGATCCACATCCGCACTCGAGAGGGAATCGGCAGGACCGAGCCACACCGATACCGTCGGTCCGCCGTCCCTCCTCGTCATGGCCCTGAAGGGCCCGATGGCGAACGCCGACCGGGGCGACGGCACGCGGCCCGAATGCCACGTCGTGAGGCGGCGACCCGAGGCCACCGCGTCGGACGTGAGGCGACCTTCGGCGACCGCGTGCCAATCCTGCGGCAGATCGAAGCGCACGGTCACCGCCGCCGCCGCCGTCTGCAGCGGCTGGCCCGCCGAATCCGTCTCGGGCTGAAGCCGCGGGAGCCAGTCGCCTGTCACGTAGGCGCCCGCAGGCGTGAGATCGAGCAGCGGGCCGGGAATCCGCGGATCGGCGGTGGCGTGGTAGAAGACGGAGATCGCCGCGGCCTCCTGTGGCTGAACGGCACCCGGGAACCCGATCCACGACACACTGCCCGCCGTGCGAACCCGAAGGCGCGAGGTCGCGGAGCGGACGCTGTCGAGCGTGAGGGCGGGCCACAGCCAAATGGCGAGCGAGTCGGCGGGTGCGTCGCCCGCGTTCACCGCGGTCGTGCGCACCGCGAACTCCGCCCGGACCAGCAGCGCGTCGTACCGCACGAGCGCCTCGTACGCATCGGCCTCGAACGGTGACGGCGGCACGACACCCGTCGCGGCCACGCTGTCGACGAAATCGACCGCTGGCGCCGGCTGCGGCACCGGGGCAACCCGTATCCGCAGGCCCCTCAGCACGCGGCGGTACCCCTCCGCCACCGAGTCGTGCGGCGACCCACGCGGATAGCGGAGCTGCAGGATGATGAGCAGGCTGTCCCGCGCGATGGCGTACTCCTCCACGTCGAGCGCGACGTGGCCGATGGCGCCGCTCATCTCCGTGCGGATGGCGGGGAGACCCTCGACCGTCAGCGAATCCGACGCGATGAGCTCGTACGTGCGCCCCAGCGACCGGCGCCAGGTCGTCTCGACGCGCTGGTCGGCGATACGCCGGAGATCGACGGCGCCGGGGAAAGTGGTGAGAATCAACGCACCCCAGAGTTGATCTCGCAGGGGCGCGGCGCGCGGATGGAAGATGACGGTAAGGGTCTGGGCACCCGTGCCGGGCTCGAACACCCAGTCGGGGAAGGGCCGGGGGAGCGAAACCCCGTACGCCTCGTTCGCGTAGACCGGGGCATCGAGGGCCACCGTGTCCTGGGGGGCCGAAAGCCCGGCCATTAAGGCCAGCGCGATCCCGAGCATGGCTCGATCCTACTAGTCCGGCCAAAACCGCGCTACATTGGCGGGCCCATGTTTCTGCTCCTTCCCTTCCTCCTCGGCATCGCTGTCGGCGCGCTGTACTGCGCGCCCGTCGGGCCCGTGAACCTCGAGATCGTCCGGCGCGGGCTCGCCGTGGGGTTTCTCGCCGCCTTCCTCGTGGCCCTCGGTGCCGTCATCGGGGATTCCTTCTGGGCGGCCGTGGGCATTCTGGGCTCCGGGCTGCTGATGGAGTCCATCCCGCTGCGGGTGGTCATCGGCTTCACCGGCGTCCTGATCCTGCTGTTCCTGTCCTGGAGCGCGTTCCGGGCCTCGGCCGAGAACCCCGACTACCACCTGTCCGACCCGCCCCGCAAGCGTGTGGGTTTCGCGGTCGGCGTCGCACTCTCGATGGCGAATCCGTTCGCCGTGTTCTTCTGGTTGTGGCTCGCCGCGTCCGGGGCCATGGCGAGCGTCGGCGTGGATAGCACCCATCACATCGCCCGGGTGTGGTTCTTCACCGGATTGGTGGCCGGCGCGATCCTCTACGGCCTCGCCCTCTCCGGCATCGTCGCATGGAGCCGCCGTTTCATCTCCGCGCACCTGATGCGCAAGATTAACATCGGCGCGGCGATCGGCCTGCTCGCGCTCGCGGTGGTGATGACCTTCCGCGTCCTCAGGCTGGTCCGGCGCATGTGACGTCGCCCTCCACCGCGCCCGTTCCCCCCGGTTCGCCCGCGTCTCCGCTCCTCGTGCTGAGTGCCGTCACCAAACGCTTCCCCGGAGTCGTGGCCCTCGACGGCGTGGACCTCGCCGCGCACGCGGGCCGCGTCCACGCGCTCGTCGGGGAGAACGGCGCCGGCAAGTCCACCCTGCTGAAGATCGTGGCCGGCGCGTACCGGGCCGACGCCGGGACCCTCGTGCTGGACGGTGTGCCACGGAGCTTCTCGGCGCCGCGCGACGCGCTGAGCGCCGGCGTCACCGTGATCTACCAGGAATTGTCCCTGGTGCCGCAGCTCAGCGCCGAGGCCAACATCTTCCTCGGCATGGAGCCCGGGCGGCATGGCATCCTGGACCGCCGCTTGGCGGCGACCGAAGCCCACGGGGCCCTCGAGAGTCTCGGCGCGGACTTCGATCCCGCCACCCCGGCCGGAGAGCTCTCCATCGCCGAGCAGCAGCTCGTCGAGCTGGCCCGGGCCCTCGCGCGCGATGCGCGACTGATCGCGTTGGACGAGCCCACCGCCGCACTCTCCCACGTCGAAACGGAGCGGCTGTTCACCCAGATCCGCGGGCTCTGCTCCCGCGGCATCGCGGTGGTGTTCGTCTCGCACCGGCTCGAGGAGATCCGGCGGATTGCCGACGACGTGTCCGTGCTGCGCGACGGGAAGCGCGTGTTCTCCGGGCTCGTCGCGCAGGTTGACGACGCCGCGCTCATCCGCCACATGGTCGGCCGCGACGTGGAGTACGCGCGCCAGGCGCCGACCGTCCCGGCCCCCGGGGCGCCGCTGCTCGAGGTGGCGGGCCTGGGCCGCGGACGCAGCTTCGCCGGCGTCTCGCTCGTCGTGCGGCGCGGCGAGATCGTCGGCCTGGCGGGGCTGGTGGGCGCCGGCCGGACGGAAGTGGCCCGTTGCATCGCCGGCGCCGACGTCTGCGATGCCGGGACGATGACGCTCGCCGGCATTCCGTACCGGCCGGCGTCCCCGCGCGAGGCCATCGCGCGCGGCGTCGTCTACCTCCCCGAGGACCGGAAGACCCAGGGGCTCGTCCTGGGGATGAGCGTGCGCGAGAACGCGACGCTCGCGACGCTGCGCCGGTTCTCGCCCTGGGGCGTGGTGCGGTTCGCGGCCGAGCGCGATGCCGCCTCGCGGCAGACCAGCGCGGTCGAGTTGCGCCCGCCCGACATCGAACGCGAGACCGGCACGCTCTCCGGCGGCAATCAACAGAAAGTGGTCCTGGCCAAGTGGCTGCTGGCCGATGCAGACCTGCTGATCTTCGACGAGCCGACGCGGGGCGTGGACGTGGCCGCCAAGGCCGAGTTGCATCACCTGATCCGGACGCTGGCCGACGCGGGGAAGGCGATCCTCGTCATCTCCTCGGAGCTGCCCGAGGTGCTCGCCCTCGCCGACCGCATCGTCGTGATGCGCGAGGGCAGGGTGGCGGGCGAGATGGCCGGCGCCGGGGCGACGGCCGAGGCGGTCCTGGCGCTGGCGCTGCCGGCGTCGCACGCCGCATGAAGGCCCCTCGCGCCGCCCGCTTCGGCGTTCCGCTGGTGCTCGCGGGACTGGTCCTCGTCGCCGGCGTGCTCATTCCCGGCTTCCTGAGCCGCGCGAACCTGACGACCATTCTCCTCCACGTCTCGATCAACGGCATCATCGCGCTCGGCTCCACCTTCGTCATCATCACGGCCGGCATCGATCTGTCGGTCGGCTCCCTGGTCGGTCTGGCGGGCGTGCTTGCCGCCGCGACGCTCACGAGCGGCGCGGTGCTGCGGCTTCTCGGGCCGGCGGGCGCGGCTCTCGCCGCGGGGCTCGTCGGCATCGCGGCGGGCGCCGCGGTCGGGCTCCTCAACGGCGGCATCGTCGCGCGACTCGGCGTCGCCCCCTTCATCGTCACGCTGGCCACCATGACGGCGGCCCGCGGGGCCGCCCGCCTCGTCACGGGCGGCGTTCCCATCGGCTTCCCCGATCCCGGCGATCCGCTGTACGCGGCCAAGATCGCGGCCCTCGACGCGCTGCACACGGTGGGTGGCGGGCGCATTCCCGTGCCCGGGCTGCCCACCGGCTTCCCGGTGCCCGCCCTGGTGATGCTCGCGCTCGTCGCCGCCGGGGCGTTCGTCCTCGTGCGCACCAGGTTCGGACGCCACGTCTACGCCGTGGGCGGCAACGAGGAAGCGTCGCGCCTCTCGGGCGTGGCGGTCGGCAAGGTCAAGCTCGGCACGTACGCCATCTCGGGCGGCTGCGCGGGTCTCGCGGCGGTCCTGCTCGTCGGCCAGCTGCGGAGCGGCGGGCCCGACGCGGGCATGCTCTACGAGCTCAACGCGATCGCCGCGGCCGTCATCGGCGGGACGTCGCTGTTCGGCGGGATCGGCACCGCGTGGGGCGCGCTGACCGGGGCGCTGTTGATCGGCGTCCTCAACAACGCGCTCGACCTGCTGGGTGTCCAGTCGTTCTGGCAGGAGATCGCCAAGGGCGTGATCATACTGCTGGCGGTGCTGTTCGACGTGTGGATGAAGCGCGCGGACGCGCGCCGTCGCGCGCGCGCGCCCCGCCTGGGCTAGTTCCGGGAGTTCCCATGACTCGTCGTCCGATGCTCCTCTTCGTCGCGGGGCTTGCCGGGTTGCTGGCGGGCGCCTCGCTTCGCGCGCAGGACCTCCCCGTCCGCCGCTGGCTGGTGCGCGGCCCGATCAAGGCGCCTTCCGGCCCGCTGCCGGATTATCTCGCGGGCGCCGAGGCCAGCGTTCTCCCCGATTCGGGCGACGTCGTCGCCGGCGGCCCCTTCCTGCCGGTGGACGCGGACTCGCTGGGCGGCATCGATCTCAATCGCGTGTTCACCGGTTCCACCGACGCGTCCGCCGCATACGCCTACGCCTACGTGTTTTGCCCCGACGACCGCACCGTGCTGCTCGTGATGGACAGCGACGACGATCTGGTGGCCTGGCTCAATGGGCAGCGCGTGTGGGTGCACGTGATCGCGCGCGGCCTGACCTCCGGCGCGGATACGGTGGCCGTGCGCCTCGCCGCTGGATGGAACGGCCTGCTGCTCAAGGCCGTCAACCGCAGCGGCGGTTTCGGCGTGCTCGGCCGCCTCGCGCGCGCGCCGGGCGAGCCGACCCTCGACGGCATTCGCGTGCAGGACCGGCGTCCCGCGGAGATGCACGGGTTCAGCTATCCGGCGCCGACGATGACGGCGTCCCGGCTGAGCGGCACGCCGGAGTGGAACCGCCAGCACTTCGAGTTGCCGGTCTCTTTCGCCATCACGGTCTGGGGACGGGACAGCCTGCCCGGCGCGTCGACCCGGCTCACGCAGGATTCCACTGGATGGTCGGCCGAGTCATTGACTACGCTCCCGCCCGGCACGCCGCGAACCGTGACCTTCCGGCCCAGCTTCGACGAGCTTCGGCGGGCGGCCCTGGGCCTTTCCCCGCTGACCGTCACGGTCACCTCGGCCGGTGCCGCCCAACGCGCGGCCCTGCCCGTGGACGCCGACTGGCTGCTTCGGGCCTGGGGCAGACGCCTCGCGACCGGCACATGGGTGACCGATTCCACGGCCGACGCGCGCCACGCCCAGGTGCGGCTGGTGGTGCCGCCGGCGCTCGCCGGCCGGTCGGTGGACCTGCTGGCCGCGCAGTACGGCCCCAAGGCCAGATATGTGATCAACCAGCGCCCGGCCGAGTGGCACGCCGGCGCGGTCGAGCTGTGCGCGCCCTGCCGCTCGGGCGACACGCTCGCGGTCACGATCCAACTCGAGCCGGGGCGGCCGTGGTGGACCTTCCCCGACGCCCGCGTTCGCGAAATCGGCTACGCGGAATACGCCGACGGGTACGGGTACGCCCGGCAACTCACCGGACAGGCGCCCGCGATCGCACGGCCGGACGCACGCGAGTGGCTGGCAGCGCTCGAGAGCTCCGACGCCTCGCTCTACCCGGCGTTGCTCGATCGCTACGCGGCCGCCTACGCGCCGCTGGCCGCGCAGATCCGCCGCGACACGCTGCACCTCGTCGGGAATTCGCACATCGACGCCGCCTGGCTGTGGCCGTGGAGCGAGACCGAACACGACGTCATTCCGAACACCTGGCGTACTTCGCTCAAGCTCGCCGCGATGTTCCCCGGCTACGTCTTCGCCGGCAGCGCCGCCGCGTACTACGACGCCATGGACCGCCTCTTTCCGACGCTCGCCGAATCGCTGCACGCGGCGGTGCAGGCCGGCCAGTGGGCGATCGTGGGCGGATGGTGGCTCGAGCCCGATCAGAACATCCCCTCGGGCGAGGACCTCGCGCGGCAAGGCCTCTACGGGCAGCGGTACTTCCAGCGCCACTACGGGCGCCGCGCCAAGGTCGGCTGGACGCCCGATTCCTTCGGCTACCCGTGGACACTGCCGCAGATCTACCGCCAGGCGGGTCTCGACTTCTTCGTGACCCAGAAGATCCGCTGGAACGACTCCACCCAGCTGCCGTACGACGCGTTCTACTGGGAGGGCCGCGATGGTACGCGGCTGTTCACCTACAATCCGTACGGGTACGACTCCGACCTCGAGCCGCGGCAGCTGATTCACGACCGGCTCGACGACGTCCGCCGCAACGCCGGCATCCATCACCAGCTCGTGCTCTACGGCGTCGGGGACCACGGCGGTGGTCCGACCATCGAGATGCTCGAGCGGGCCGAGCGGTTGTGGCGCGTGCCGACGTTCCCGGCCGTGGAATTCGACAACCCCGACCACGCGCTCGCCGATCTCCGGACCTCACAGCCGGATTCGCTGTTCCCGGTGTGGCACGACGAGCTGTACCTCGAGTACCACCGCGCGACCTACACCACGCAGGCGCGGCAGAAATGGGCGGCGCGCCGCAGCGACGCGCTGCTCAGGACCGCCGAGGCGCTGGCCGCGGTGGACACCGCGGCCTACCCGCGGGCCGACCTCGAGGGCGCCTGGCACAAGGTGCTGTTCAACGAATTCCACGACATCCTGCCGGGGTCGGGCATCCACATCAACTACGTCGTCGCCGACCAGTGGTACGACAGCGCCTGGGCGACGCTCGACACCCTCACGCGTCGGGGGATGGGCGACCTGGCCGCGCGGCTCGACACCCGCGGCGCGCCGCGCGGGACGGTGCCGGTCGTGGTGTTCAACCCGCTGACCTGGGCGCGCAGCGGGATGGTGCGCTTCGCGCTGCCGCGCGGCGACAGCGCCGCGGTGCTCGCCCGCGACGTGCCCGCGCTCGGCGCCCGGGTGGTTTTCGCCCGGGCAGGCGCGGCCTCGCTCACGAGCACGCTCCCGCCGCCGCGGGTCGGCCCGAACTGGATCGAGAACGCCTTCCTGCGCGTCGAGGTCGATACGACGACCGGCGACATCACGCGGCTGTACGACCGGCGCTCGCGGCGCGAGGCGCTCGCACACGGCGGCCGCGCCAACGTGCTGCAGATTCTCTACGACCTGCCGCAGGAGTATGACGCCTGGAACACCGGCTTCAACGGCCAGCAGTGGAACGTCACCCAGACGTCGGACGTGACGCGCCATGCCGACGCCTCCGAGGCCCGCTTCGACTTCACGCGCCGCTGGGGAGTTTCGACGTTCCGGCAGACCCTCGTGCTCGGCCGGGAGGCGCGCTACGTGGACGTCGTCAACGACGTGGACTGGCACGAGACCCACAAGATGCTGAAGGTGGCCGTCACGCCGAGCGTGAGCCCCGATTCGGCCACCTACGAGATCCCGTACGGGACGATCGGTCGGTCGTGCAATCCGCGCACGAAGGCCGAGCGCGCGAAGTACGAGGTGCCCGGCCAGCGCTGGGCCGACCTGTCCGATTCCACCTATGGCCTGAGCATCCTGAACGACGGCAAGTACGGGTGGGATTGTCACGGCAACGTCCTGCGGCTCTCCCTGCTGCGCGCCCCCATGTGGCCGGACTCGCTGGCGGACCGCGGTCCCAACCACTTCCGGTTCGCCTACTATCCGCACGCCGGCGACTGGCGGAAGGCCGGCACCGAGCGGCTCGCGGCCGAGTACAACACGCCGCTCACGTCGCAATCGGCCGCGGCGCACGCCGGGGCCCTCGGCCGCAGCGTCGGCTTCGCGTCGCTCGATGCGCCGGGCGTGGAGCTGAGCTGGGTCAAGCGCGCCGAGGATTCCGGCGCACTGGTGCTGCGGCTCGTCGAATGGAACGGCCGCCCCGCCACGGCGACCGACACGCTCCGCGACACGATCCGCTCCGCGCACCGGTCGAACTTCCTCGAGGACCCGGGCGACCCGCTGCCCACGACGGCCCACACCGTCAGGATCGCGCTCCGCCCGTACGAAATGGCCACCGTGATCGTCGACGTCGCTTCGGAGGAGAAGTAACCATGCGTCGCCTGTTCCTGGTTTCGCGCCGCTGGCCCGTCGCGGTCCTCGCGTCGGGTGTGCTCGCCGCCTTCCCCGGCTGCGCCAAGCGACCCACGACCCACCGGCCGCAGGTGGGCGTGACGCTGCTGACCGAGGCGCACGTCTTCTACCAGGACCTGAAGAAGGGGCTCCTCAAGGCCGGCGACAGCCTGGGCATCGACCTCCACATCGTCGCCGGCGAGTGGGACCTCGCGCGGCAGACCAGCCAGGTCGAGAACTTCATTACGCAGAAGATGGACGCGATCATCATCGCGCCGGTGGATTCGCGCGGCATCGTCTCGGCCGTCGAGGAGGCGAACCGGGCTGGGATCCCGGTGTTCACCGTGGACATCGCCGCCGCCGGCGGCCAGGTCACCTCGCACATCGCATCCGACAACTACCAGGGCGGCATGCTGGTCGGCGAGTATCTCGCCAGGCTGCTCAAGGGGAAGGGGAACGTGGCGGTGCTCGACCAGCCGACGCTCGCCAGCGTGATCGATCGCGTGCGCGGCTTCGATTCCGCGCTCGCGCGGTACCCGGGCATCCACATCGTCGCCAACCCCGCGGTGGAGCGCGGGCTGCGCGACGTCGCCAAGAACAAGATGGACAACCTGCTCCAGTCGCATCCCGATCTCGACGCCGTCTTCGGCAGCAACGACGACTGCGCGCTCGGCGCCCTGGCGTCGGTGCGCGCGGCCGGGCGGAACAACGTGCTCATCGTCGGCTTCGACGCCACGCCCGAGGCGCGCGCCGCGATCAGCAGCGGCGGTCCCCTCAAGGCGGACGCCATCCAGTATCCGGAAACGATCGGGCGCCGGGCGATCGAGACCGTCTACCGCGCGCTCCACGGCGAGCAGGTACCGGCCCGCGTGGCCGTGCCCGTGGGAATCGTGGACAGGGACAGCCTGACGGCAGGCGCGCAGACGCACTAAGGCAGACTATCTCCGGGTCGCTTGTCGGGAATCGCGAACAGGCCTATACTGCGTTCATGACAGGGGTGCCCGCTGCGGCGGGCTGAGATCACACCCTTTGAACCTGACCCGGTTCAGACCGGCGTAGGGAGTCAACCTCCAGGTCAAAGACGCTTCTCGTCCGGGTCCCCTGCCCGGGGCGGGAGGCGTTTTCCATTGGCCACACGGGAGCGAGCGATGAGCGACTGCGTCACCCAGATGTACTACGCCCGCCGGGGCGAGATCACGGCGGCGATGCGCCGCGTGGCGGAGCGTGAATCGCTCGACGCCGAGCTGGTCCGGAGCGAGGTGGCCCGGGGCCGGTTGATCATCCCGGCCAACACGCACCACCTGGCCGGCCGGCTGGACCCGATGGGGATCGGGACCGCCGCGGGCGTCAAGATCAACGCCAACATCGGCAACTCCGCGGTCACCTCCGACGTGGCCGGCGAGCTGGAGAAGCTGCACTTCGCCGTGCACTTCGGCGCCGACACGGTGATGGACCTCTCGACCGGCGGGGGCATCGACGAGATCCGCGAGGCGATCATCGCGGCGAGCCCGGTGCCCATCGGCACGGTCCCGATCTACCAGGTCATCCAGTCGGTGAGCGACGTGGCCGACATCACGCCGCAGATGCTCCTCGACAACATCGACCATCAGGCGCGCCAGGGCGTGGACTACGTCACCGTCCACTGCGGCATCCTCCGCGAACACGTGAACCTCGCGCTGGGCCGCGTGACCGGGATCGTGAGCCGCGGCGGCTCGCTCCTCGCCGCGTGGATGGTGCAGCGCCGGGAGCAGAACCCGCTCTACACGCACTTCGACGAACTGCTCGAGATCGCCCGCGCCCACGACGTGTCGCTGTCGCTCGGGGACGGACTCCGGCCAGGTTCCCTCGCCGACGCGTCGGACCGCGCCCAGTTCGCCGAGCTGGAGGTGCTGGGCGAGCTCACGACGCGGGCGTGGCAGCGCGACGTGCAGGTGATGATCGAAGGCCCCGGACACATCCCGATGCACGAGATCGAGATGAACGTCCGGAAGGAGCAGCAGATCTGTCACGAGGCGCCGTTCTACACGCTGGGGCCGCTGGTGACCGACATCGCGCCCGGCTACGACCACATCACGAGCGCGATCGGCGCGGCGATGATCGGCTGGTTCGGGGCGTCCATGCTGTGCTACGTCACGCCCAAGGAGCACCTTGGCCTGCCCAACTGCCAGGACGTGCGCGAGGGCGTGATCGCCTACAAGATCGCGGCCCACGCTGCCGACATCGCGCGGGGCCGCAAGGGGTCGCGCGACCGCGACGACGCCCTCAGCCGGGCGCGGTTCGCCTTCGACTGGAACGAGCAGTTCCGCCTCTCGCTCGACCCCGACCGCGCCCGCGCCTATCACGACGAGACGCTGCCCGCCGAGTACTTCAAGTCGGCCGAGTTCTGCTCGATGTGCGGGCCGAAGTTCTGCTCGATGCACATCACGCGCACGATCCAAAGCGGACTCGAAGCCGCCGGGTCGCCGGCCGACCCCGCGGCCACGCCCCTGGTGACGGCCCGGTGACGGACAGGCCGTAACGTCTGCGTGCGGGCCGGCGACTCCTCGCGCCCGCCCGCCAGCGAAGCGAACGAGCACCCTCCCGGAATCGCGGGAGGGTGCTCGTTTGCGCCCTCATCCACTTGACAGTGCGAAACCGGCGTTCTCAATTACGTCCGACACAACGCCAGCTTCCTCGAATCGTCGATCGCCGCCCCGGCGGAGGAGTCATACATGCCGTATGTGATTGCGGAGCCTTGCATTGGCGTGAAGGATCGCGCGTGCGTGGAGGTGTGTCCGGTCGACTGCATCTACGAAGACGACCTGATGCTCTACATCCACCCGGACGAGTGCATCGACTGCGGCGCCTGCGAGCCCGAGTGCCCCGTGACCGCGATCTTCCCTGAAGAGGACGTTCCCCCGCAGTGGAAGGACTTCATCGCCAAGAATCGGGACGTCTTCAACAGCCCCACGCCGCCCGGCAAGCCCCAGAAGAAGGCCAGCTAGCCAGCGGCGAGGCGAAAGACGACGGAGCCCCGAGGGCAGCGCCTTCGGGGCTCCGTTCGTTACGGACTGCCTGGGCTACGGTCTCGGCACCGCCTCGAGGAACTCGGCGATCACGCGGGTAACGGCCGTCGGTGCCTCCAGAGGAGCCAGATGGCCCGCCCCGGGAATCGTGGTCATGGCGGCCGACGGGATGGCCGCCGCCATCGCGCGCGCGGCCGCCGGCGGCGTCACCTCGTCCTCCGCGCCGACCACCACGAGCGTGGGCACGTCGATCGTCGGCAGCAAGGCCGTCGAGTCGGGACGGTCGCGCATGGCGCCGAGGGCGCCGACGAGCCCCGCCACCGGCGTCCGCTCGACCATCGCCCGAACCTGCTGGACGACGTGCGGCTGCGTCTGCTGGCTCGATCGTCCGAGCAGGCGCGGCACCATGCGATCGGCCACGGACGCCGCCCCGTCCGTACGAGCAACCTCGATCAGGCTGTCGCGCCCCTTGCGTCCCTCGGCGCTATCCGCGTCGGCGCGTGTGTCCACGAGGATCAGGCCAATGATCCGCGCGGGATGCCGGCGCATCATCTCGAACGCGATGTATCCGCCCATCGAGAGACCGGCCACGACGGCGCGTTCGACGTGCATCCGGTCGAGCAATCGCACCAGGTCGTCGGCGTACGCGGTCATCGAGTAGCCGGTTTCCGGCGCGTCCGAGACGCCCGCCCCCCGAAGGTCCGGCGCGATGCGGCGCCACCCCGACAGCGTTGCCACCTGGTGTGCCCAGAGCGAATGGTCGAGAGGAAAGCCGTGCACCAGGAGCAGCGCCGGCCCGTCCCCACGCGTGTCCACGGCGAGCGTCACACCTCCCACCTCGTGGCGCACGAGCTCGCCCGGCCGGACCGAGGGCCGGCTACCGAAGACGGTCGCGATTTCCGGTGGGATGGGGGTCGACTTCCCTTCGCCGTCTATCATGACGAAGACGATCTGCAGCTCCGCTATCAGGGCGCCGTCGCGAGTTCGTCGAGCCCGCTGCTGCAGCTCGAGCGACGTACGGCCGACCTTCTGCGTCTCCGTTTCCACCTGCAGCACATCACCGGGGAACGCCGGTAGCTGGTAGTCCACGGTCGCCCGTCGGACCGCGGGCCACACCTGGTGCCGCCGGAACAGGTCCTGGCCGGGTCCGCGGGCGAGCGCCTCCCAGCGGGCTCGCTCGAACACCTGCAGGTACGCCGCCTCGTTCAGGTGTCCGTACGCGTCGCACTCATACGGATAGACCGTGACTTCGACAGTTGGGAGTCGGCTCACGCGTGTGCGCAGGCTAGAGGGTGGCCGAACGTAAAGCGTGCGGAAGACCATGCATAATAGCGCCATTCATGACGCATGGGAGAGGCATGGCGACCAAAGTAGATATACAGTCAGTGTCTTTTCAGTAACATGTCTGTTATGTGATGGTTACATAGCAACGTCTTATGCACATCACAATTATGTCATAGCATGATGACATGCAGGCCGGTTATCAACGTGATGTTGTTGAACATTTTAGTCACATTTCTGTTGAGACGTGCATAATGCCGCTTTCGCCAGTTGCGCCACCCGGTGAGCACGGGCAAGCTTCAACGGTTATGGTGCGCACCTCGAACCGACTCCCTCCGCAGCGATACGTGCGCAGCAACGATGAGCTCGCGGCCCTGATGCACCGTGTGGCCCGCGAGCCCCTGGTGGCCCTGGATACCGAGGCGGCGAGCTTCCACCGGTTCGTCGACCGCATCTACCTGATCCAGCTTTCGAGCCGCCACGAGACCGCGATCATCGACCCGCTGACGGTGACGGATGTATCCGGTCTCGGGGCGCTCCTGGCCGATCCCGCCGTGGAGGTCGTCTTCCACGACGCCGACTACGACTTGCGGATCCTCGATCGCGACTACGGCCTCCGCGCTCGCCATCTGTTCGACACCCGGATCGCCGCGCACCTGCTGGGCGAACCGGCCGTCGGCCTGGCCGCGCTGCTGGCGAAATACGTCGGCGTGAGCCTCGACAAGAAGTACCAGCGGGCCGACTGGTCACGACGGCCGCTGCCTCCCGAGATGCTCGAGTACGCGGCGACGGACACCTGCTATCTGCTGGAGCTTCGCGAGCACCTGCGCGCGGGGCTCCAGTCGGCGGGCCGGCTCTCCTGGGCCGAGGAGGAGTTCGAGCGCCTCGAGAACCTGCGGTGGACGCCCGCGGAGACCAACGGCGGGGCGTATCATCGCGTGAAGGGCGCGCGGGCGCTGAGCCGGCGCGGCCTGGCGATCCTCCGGGAGCTGCTCCCGTGGCGGGACGCCATCGCGGCCGAGCTCGACCGCGCCAGCTTCCGTGTCGTATCGAACGAGGCGCTCCTGGCCTTGTCCGCGGCGCCGCCGCGCTCCCCCGAAGAACTGGGGAAAGTCCGCGGCCTGTCGCCACGGCTGGTGAGCGAGCGTGGAGCGTCGCTGCTCGCGGTCATCGAGCGCGGCCTCGCCGTGCAGGAGAAGGACCTGCCGCGCTTCCCTCGCTCGGAGCGGCACGTCTCCGATCCGGCCTTCGACCAGGCGGTCGAGCGCCTCAAGCACGTGCGCAACGAGACGGCCGAACGGCTGGCGCTCGATCCCGGCGTGCTCTGCCCCAAGGGGACGCTCGAGGCGGTGGCGCGAGCGCGGCCGAAGACGAAGACCGCGCTCGGCCAGATTCACGAGGTTCGGAAATGGCAGGCGGAGTTGCTGGGAGCGGATTTCCTGAAGGCGCTCGGTAACTAGCCCCAGAGCAGCGAGCGGACGCGCGGGTCCATCTTCTCCGGCGTCCAGTACGGCTCCCACACCAGCTCGACGTTGACCTTCGATACGCCGTCGAGCTTCTCCAGGACGGCGTGCGCCTCCCCCAGCATCTCGGGTCCCACCGGGCACCCCGGGGACGTGAGTGTCATCTTCACGTCCACTTCGCCCGCTTCGCTCACCTCGATCTCGTAGACGAGGCCGAGATCGATCACGTTGAGGTTGAGCTCGGGGTCCTTCACGGCGCGCAGCGCCTCGCGCACCTGGTCGACGGTCGCCATCAGCCTGCTCCTGAGCGGATCCTGCAAACTAATCGGAATGTCGGCCGGGCATCAATCGCCGCGGCGGCACACCGGGGACGCGCACCCCAGCCGATGGCGGCGGCGCGCCACCCACCGATACACCGCGCCCGCGAGCCGGTTCGCTCCGGGCAGGGAGAGCGGAGCGGCCCAAACGCCGCCCCGGGGCAGGAGCCGCAGCAGCGGAGCGAGGGCTTCCGCGCCGACGAACACGCGCCCGTCCGGCGCCACCAGGTGCATCGCGCGCTCCAACGCGGGCCTCGCGAGCCCCGGCGTGCCTTCCCACGCCCGCTGATCCTGGAGCGGCACGGGCCGGATGCGCCGCGCACCGTCCCACCGCCGCACGAGATCCACGCAGCTCACGCAGAACCGGCACTGCCCGTCGTACACCAACAGCCAGGGGTGTTGCGGGGAGGGGGACGTCACACGCCGCGGTCCCGGCGTTCGAGGGACTGCTCGCTCGCTACGACCAGATGCCCGGAATCCGGGCTCCGCATGACGGGCACAGTCCGGCGGCGGTCACGCGCTGCTGCCGGATCTGGTAGCCGTACCGCTCGATCAGCAGGTCGTCGCAGTCAGGACACCAGGTGTGTTCCCAGCGGCCCACGCGCCCGGGCAGATTGCCGGCATACACGAAGTTGAGGCCCGCCGCCTTCCCGATCTCGCACGCACGCAGCAGGTCCTCCACGGCCGTGTTCCGCGGGTCGGTCATCCGGTAGTCCTGGTGGAACGCGGTCACGTGCCA
>Ga0335077_10003546_pt1 | contig 18898 bp, 15 predicted proteins | sample Lox_Sample_31_FD_207151 | JGI IMG/M metagenome (GOLD analysis project Ga0335077, IMG submission 207151) | Soil microbial communities from Loxahatchee National Wildlife Refuge, Florida, United States - Lox_Sample_3.1 | ecosystem: Environmental > Terrestrial > Soil > Wetlands | place: USA...
GGATCAGCCTTATAACTGTTGAATCGTCTGAGGACGACAACCGCCTCTAGCCGGGGCTAATAGGGGGCCCTTGGAGGGAGGTAATGTGACGGGTTGGACCCGTTAGGTTTTCCGGGTTTCACCCGTAACATAGTTATAAGCAGTGCGCGGTACGAATTCCTTTGGAATTCAGATTCTGGTCTCTTTTTAGTGCATTCGTCAAGGCGCACTGACGTTTGCCGCGGGCTCTGACCTAGCCCGTAACACCTACTGTACCCTTATTTTATTTTCACTTACCCTGCCGTGTGCTCATTTTATTTTCGCTTACCCTGCTGTGCGTTTTATGCCTTTCGGAACGAGGAACGAGTGGAGAAAGGTTTAGTCGATCGGGAGTAAGCCACTTTTTGGCCGCCGACCGCCCTTCCGAAGGGGCCCCCTCAAAATGCTGACTAAGAATTCCCGTGATTTTCACGTGATTGTCCATTATAAAATTAGCGGGTCTGTTGTATCCCCTGCACGGCTAACACCCCGTCGACTCAGGCAACAATATTTTTCCACCGCTAGATATTAGTGGGGTAACCCCCTAATTTTAGTGTGTTGATCCCGCTAGGAATGGAGGACCCCACGCAAGCTAACACCAACGGTGAGGCAAGACGAAATCATAGTCGCTTGATCGATTTTTATTTATAGGACGTGAAGGTATGGTTGTTGCATAGTAGATGTATTCTGAAAGCGGAGAATATTGTAGTTTTCAATGCCTTGCCAGGACGTTCTGGGGCCGTACTAAATTTAGGAAGGGGAGCCCCTATTTGTAGTGAGGGGTATGCACTAAAATTAGGGTATGGGCCCACAGAAAATATTGTTGCCTGAGGCGACGGGGTGTTAGCCGTGGAAGGGATAATTAGGTGGGTTGGGGCCGCGAAAATTTAGCGGGGGCCTCTTTTTTGGGGGGGACTAAATGATGTGCCCTGCGCTCGTAGCAGTACTTGTTAATACTTGTTAATAAGGAGAGAAGCTGAGATTTACCGTGTGGAGGCGATTACTATGTAGATGTGATTACTATACGTTACCTAGTGCGACCTGGTGGTTAGGGATCGCGGCGCAATAGATAGCGGGCGACTCCCGGGGATAACCCCACTAAAGTTAGTGAGGTCACCTAGTGCTACCTAGTGGTTAGGTATCGCCGCGCAAATAAATGGCGGGCGACTCCCGGGAATCAACCCACCAAAATTAGTGGGGTGACCTAGTGCTACCTAGTGGTTAGGTATCGCCGCGCGATAGCGGGCGACTCCCGGGGATCATCCCACCAAAGTTAGTGGGGTCACCTAGTGCTACCTAGTGGTTAGGTATCGCCGCGCAAATACATGGCGGGCGACTTCCGGGAATCAACCCACCAAAATTAGTGGGGTGACCTAGTGCTACTGGTTAGGTATCGCCGCGGGATAGCGGGCGACTCCCGGGGATCAACCCACCAAAGTTAATAGTGGGGTCACCCGTGAAAACGCAGCCGTATGGAGTTGCCGTGCATTGGAGTCTAACTTTCGAAAAGAAAAGAAAAAAAACTGGCGCGCAAAGACGTATCGGCTACCATATTGCCTGCTGGCTAAATTATATATCTGTTCCAAGTCTATTTTAATCGTCTAGCTTCTATCACATGTCTACTTTCTAAAAATTTTCTGTCTCTGACCACCAACTCCAGGTTTCGGCCTCTGCCATCGTTACATTACTCAGTAACTCCAACCTTTCCTCTGCAGCCATCATATCCTCCGGGACTTTGTTGCCGATAAAATCTCTTTCTCGCACCTTGGACAGGAGCATAATGCCATTTAATGATCGGCAGCGCGATAACTGCACGTACAAGCTGTACGGATCACACTGGCTGGGAACCATTTCGCCATTGACATTCATTGTCCTGGTGCCTCGCAGTTCCAGCACTACTTTATCAAAGGTTGCGCCTTGCACTTTGTAATCCGTGCAGGCAAATGCTGCTACGCACGGTAATCCCCTGCGGGTGGCATCGCTTCGTTGCCATGGCCGTGTCCTTTTGCACTCTATCTTGGTGCTTATGGGCATCAGTAGGATGGTGTCCGGCGGCATGCCGACGAAATGCAAGCCTCTTGTTGTCTCCCCTGCTAGGAGAATTCCTGCCGGAGGGCCAAAATGCAACATGATATTGTGTGAAATGCGATGGCCTGGGTATGCTTTGTCGACAATAACGTCCAACGCTGTGTAAGAGGCACCGTTGACCAGCTTCAGACCTTGATGGGTGTTTTGATTCACGACTACTGGCATGCCGGGAACAAACATGAAAACGGCTGGTACCAATATCTCACTGTTGTCGCCGTGGTTCAACATCATGATGGCCTCCTCCTCCGTGGGTTCTCCACCTTTCCACTTATGTTCGGAAATGAATATCCGAAGGGGTGCTTGCTCTTTATTCTTGAATGAGAGTGTGCCTTCAAAATTCAAATTCCAGCGGTTCTTGTTCAGCGGTGTTACGACTGTTATGCCTGACTCCCATGGGATCTGTCTATTTTCACGGTAGCATTCATTGTTCAACATATCTAAATCAGATTGGTCTTGTACGCCTTTCCGGATCCGCTTCAGCAACCGCTGCAATCGCGGATCCCCTGCCGCACGGACTTGTTCGTTCAGCATAATTACTGTGGTGAATTTTTTCCACAGAGCATAGGCTTTGTCATGCTGGTGCCTCTGTTCTACTTTGAAGGTGTTCCCTTCATCCCACGAAATGGCTGTACTGGGAAGAAGAATCGACCTCTCTTGTACAGGACGAAACTGGTGGAAGTCCCCGCAGAACAGCACAATAGGGATCCCGCCGAAATCTTGTTTTGATCCCCGAAGTGCGCAGATATGTTCGTTTACGGCATATAGCGTCCGCGCACCGAGCATGCTAACCTCATCAATGATCAGCAGGTATTTCTCTTGCCAATCCATCTTGGTCTGGCCATCAACACGGAGACCTGTCAAGCTTGATGCAACGAACCCATCCGCATTCTTGTAGGAATGTATGCGGGAACCGTCCTTTGAGAAATTACATGCCGAGTGGATAGTGACCCCGTTGATCCTTGCTGCTGCGGTCCCTGAAGTTGCTGTTACCAACAAACGATGCGGTATTCCCTTGCCTGCGAACAACTTTATAATTGCCTCGATGATCCGTGATTTACCAGTGCCACCCTCACCACCAATAAATTGGCAAAGCTGAGGAGTTCTTCGCTCGTCACGACCTATACGATCCAGTTGATGGCATATTAGTCGAAAGGCGATGCTCTGTCTTCGGTTGAGCGTAAATAACTCAGCCAACTGCCTCCCTGCTGCAGAGAACGACGTGGATGCGCCAAACCGAATGTCCATAGACGGTTCTGTACCTTGGACAAGGATCTCTGAGTCTGTAGTCGTAATGTTGACATTTTGGTCTCCGAAACCATTCAGCACACTGTACACGGCTGCGCTATGACTTGTTGTGTTGTCATCTGGCAGCTGCTGGACCCTCTGGATTCCCTGGATCATCTTTTCGCGCTCTTTGGAGACACTCTTTTGCTGCGACTTAATGTGCCTCAGATGTTCCTGCCTTGGGACCTCTGCTCCCGAAAATGATTGCCCTGGAACATTCAGTGTCCTTTCTCCTCTCTCAGGAACTATCGTGGCACAGAGGTCGTCAATCGAACATAAGGCTGTTGCTTGGAATCGATATAGTTTCTGTACTATGGCTGAGATTTCCTTTGAACCGGCAGTAATCTGCTGGCTTGCTATTGTACTCCTGAGTACGTCAATTAAGCGAGTTGCATTACCAATATTGTCTGACCGGTACACTGTTGTTAATTCATCATCATCGCCTGCTACACCCGACTCAACAGTTTCTCCAGACATGGCAGCCCATTGCTTCGCATCACGGTTCGCATCTTCAGCTGAACGGCGCAGCAGCTGGATATTATCTACCAGAAATAATATCCTCCGACACAATGCCTGTTTTTCTCTCTCCCAAATGGCATTGATATCACCTGATGTGTATGACAAGAATGATTCCCACGGAACAAAGAGTGCGAGATGTTGTGCAGCCGCCCTATATCAACAGAGTTAATCTTCTCTACTGCTTTTGCATAGATCCATCCGAAACCAAATGTTCATGGTACATACCTTCTATAATACACGTCATCATCCTCAGTAAAATCCATGCTCAAGTAACCATCCAGACAGACGATTGAGTCCTTACCCGGATCCCGCAATGTCTGCACCCATGTCTGTGAGAGTGGCCAGGTGCTATCAAATTCCACGTCCCTCTGACAAGCTTTGGCCTTGCCTTTCCGCTTCAATTTGACTACAGACATATAGTCATACAGTGATAGCCGCTGCAGAAATCTGCCACGATATGGGTATGCCTGCAGAAAAGAGATCTTCTGTCCAGCCTCTTGCAGCAGCACCGTTTCTTCCCCTGTCTCGTCCAGACACTCCACACCACCCGCACATCGCAGATGGCGCCATCGTTGAAAGATATGCCAGTACAGAGAAGATACGTTCAAAAATGTCCACGCATCATTATTTGTAAATTCCATTTTGTAACCCAACAAATGAGCGACAACCTCTACGTGTGACAAAGGTCTTTCCGTAAAAATCCGGTTCGCAACCTTCATTAAGAACTGTCGCGTTCTATTCTGGATACAATCACCCTCTCTACGGTTACCCGTCGTTTGCACCGGGCACCCTGTTTCAGACTTGTCCAGAATATGGAATAATTCTGCTGCTGCAGCTACCCGTTTCCACATGGGGTCTTCGACTTTTGTTGCATAATTCGTCACGTAGTATATGATGGCCATGGTCTTAAGCTGCGTTGCGATGAACGAGAAGTCATGGTTGTGTCGTAGTCCTACTGCAATGGCCTTGTTCCACCGATTCACCATGGTGTGATTGCGTTGAATTTGCAACACTCCATCTTCTGTAAATGCCGTCTTCTCTACCAATTTCCAAGGAGCCTTGAACCGGCAGGGATCATGCTTCCTCCCCCCTCCTGTCATGGAGTATTTCACGCAAGTTGGGCTGTGAGTGTGAATCTGGGTAGCACCGGCGCAGAAATTCGCTTCCTCGTCGAACGCAGAAGCAAATTGTTGGTTGTTTTCTAATAATGATGATATGTCAGACGTCACCGATCTTTCTGCATGAACTGCTGAAAAAGCTTCTTGATCAAGATCCTGTATTATATGTTAGTCAATATCATTCAGTAGAACGATAATATCACGAACTAACCTGTGTAAAGACACTATCCACGTACTGGATGACCGCCTCTCGATATGCTGCTTGATCGTCCTCTACTACGTCTTTCAGAACGGAACTTATGTTCATATTTCCTTGAAGCCAGAGGAGTCCGTGGACGTGAAGTGCACCGCGCTCATTGGTCTCTACGGCGCCAAAATAGTGGTTGATGCGCCCAAATACCGAATCCCTCCCTGTCTGCACATAATGCTCAAAGAACATGGAGATCTCCCTGTGGAAAAATATTGCTGAACTGATGGGATCTGATATTGCTAGTCGTGCCCGTTTATACATCAAATCAAGGCTGGTCAGGAACGCTTCCGCTTCTTCTGGCTCACGGGTTCTGTATGCTGCCAGCCTCAGCTTTACTGGATTCGTAATATCGTTCGGGTTCAGGGTGAACCATATGGCTGGTATGCCATGCCGAATTATGAGAGACTTGATTTTTCGACGCATGCTTAGGCGATCTTCTCTGGACATTGGTTGGCGAAGCCCATAGAGTGACAAGCAGCTTAACAGCTTATTGACAGCCTCATCAGTACTCTTTCCCGAAACCTTCAGATCCTCCTTGGCCCTCTTCAACTGCTCCTCGCTCAGCGATTGTACGATGCGCTCCACATCTGGAAAGTTCTTCTTTGTTACACTTAACATGCTAACATTACGATTTTTCCATTTGACCATCATATTAAAGACAAGAAATGCAAAAACATGATGGTTTGCGAAACGACCGCCATGTCGCTGAAGTACCAGCCGTGCCCATGTCTCCAGGCTCATGTTCCGGAATGACACAAAATTTCGTGCCGTAGCACCTGCATCAATAGCCACTTCCACACCCTCTACCACATCTGTGATACTCTCCTCTGCTTGTCGTGGACCGCCGTTTCCAACAGGGAATAGCGTTGGGAACGTCTTCGCGAAGAATCGCGCATCAAAAGTATCAGCAAACTCCGCGCCCCGGGATACAACAATATAAGGCTCGGAAGCAGTATGTTCGCGCCGCACTTCAGCCGACCCGGCCCAGGAACTTCCCCTAATTTGATCACCGGAACTATCTTGCTTTAGAGCGTCGCAGGCATATTGCAGCTTCTCTGTATCTGGAATATCTGGCCGGGCATCAAGGGCGAACATTCCAGATGAGCTGATCTCGTGAATCACCTTCGCGGCAGTATCACTCTCTTCGCCACCTTCATAACCTTCCTCTTCCGCTTCATGCCCATTGCTCACCACATCACCCTCCTGGCCTAACGTCGCCATGATTTCTTGAATGTCTGTTGGTCCATCCTCCTCCAAACCACGTTCCGTGGGTGGGACAACTTGGCCTGTTCGTGTTTTTTCCCATGCTGATGGCTCATTCCGCTCTAAACGCCCATAGACTTGAGAAGGCACACCATGGGCTGGCGCCTCCCAGCTATCCATTTCCACCGTATCAATTTCAATATTGGCATATAACGGATTATGCCTCTTTAACCACACCAGCGCTCTCTCCACGACGCGGCGCCGCACTGACAGTAGTGCTGAGAGATCACTCGGTGCCGGCTTCTCTTTCCCTTGCCATGACACGTGAATATCATCCATAACGCTCAAGAGCGGATGAGGTAGAACGTTTGTTACGAGCTCCTGCACATTGTTGGGGAACACTTTAATATGCCCTTTGATATGTTTTGGATATGTTACGTTTTGCCTTTGGCCCTTTAGGACGCTATACGTAGTGATGAACCCATAACAAGAATTCAGTGCAATAAGCTTCTCCTCGACTGACGTAAGTCCTTTTAACTCATCAGGAAACATATGCTCGCAACCTAGCTTGTTGTGTAGCTGGGCTGCATGAGACAAAACTCCTTTTCGTAGATGCTTCACACAATCTACACAGGCAAGAATTCTTTGTCTGACAGGAAAACAACTGCTGCACTTGAAGGGTGAGTTTACTTTCTTCTCAATACGACTTGTCGTCCACACATCCCAACCAATCTCCTGCAGCTCCGTCTGACTGAACTTGAGATAACAAATCTTGCAGGTGTATATCGGTAAGGTATTTTTATCGTGGAACGCCTTGTAAAATTTTTCAACGGTAGATACCTTTCTGGCAAGAGGGATTGGTGCACACCACGCCTGTCCGTGAGACAATCGCTCTTTTTCCGCAAATTCCTCCTCCAGGTACGACAGAACACTGCCAAGGTCTTCCATCTGTTCATCCATGGTCCTAGCACGTTTCGGCTGTTCCCGATCAATTTTGCCAACGTATTTTCTTTTCCGTTGCAGTGGGGGGACGGTCGATTCTGCAACAACTTCATGAGTGACCATATTTCCCTGCCTTCGATTCCACTCCCTGGCAAACTGCCTATCATTTCTAGCTTCTTCATGTTCCTTCTGTGCAGCTTCAAATATGTCTGCCGACGTGCGTATCCCCACACCCGCAAGCAAGTCCTGCCGACTATTAGCATACCTGTCGCCAACCAGATCAAGCAAAGAAATGAAATCCTGATTATTTTGATTCATCTTGGTTCAATTCGAATGTTTGCTCTACTCTACAAATACAAGGTATTGAATCGCAGATTAATGCTTCTATAATAGAGCACATTTAGCCACCAGTTCCTAGTAATTCTTTCCTCAGCCGGATCATCATGATTAAGATCGTCACGTTGATTGGGATAATCATCGTGATTATAGTAATCATCTTGATTAGGATAATCATCATGATTGAGATAATCATCGTGATTGGGATAATCATCGTGATTGGGATAATCATCGTGATTGGGATAATCATCGGGATTAAGGTAATCATCGGGATTAAGGTAATCATGTTTATTGGGATAATCGTCTTGATTGGAAAATGCAGTCGTATGGAGTGGCCATGCATTAGAGTCTAACTTCTGAAAAGAAAAAAATCTGGCACGCAAAGGACGTATCAGTTACCATGTTGCCTGCTGGCTACGTAGTGCTACCTAGTGGTTAAGTATCGCCGCGCAAATAGATAGCGGGCGACTCCCGGGGGTCCACCCACCAAAGCTAGTCAGCGGGCCTTATCTTAGGGCACACCCGCCAAACGTAGCGGATTAGCCTCCTAAGCCGATATTGCCTAGTGGTTATGTATTGCTACGTAGTGCTACCTAGTGGTTAGGTATCGCCGCGCAAATAGATAGCGGGCGACTCCCGGGGTATGCGAAAATTCAGCAGTCACAGTAGCCGCGAAAATTCGGCAGGGCCGCACTCGAAAATTAAGCAGGACAGCACTCGAAAATTTAGCGGGCCCCCGCGCGAAAATTCAGCAGGGTGGCACTCGAAAATTTAGCAGGACAGCACTCGAAAATTCAGCAAGTATGCATGCGAAAATTCGGCAGGGCAGCACTCGAAAATTAAGCAGGTGTGCATGCGAAAATTAAGCAGGTGAGCATGCGAAAATTAAGCAGATACAGATGCAAAAATTGAGCAGGTAAAATTCGGCGAGCCACGGCGCGAAAATTTAGCGGGTCAGCCCGCAAAAATTCAGCAGGTCAGCCCGCGAAAATTCAGCAGGTTCGCGCTCGAAAATTCAGTAGTTAAACGTCCATTTTGTAAAGTGGTAAAACTACTCAAATGCTGAACACACTTAGAAACTAAAAATAAACGTCCTCAAAAACCCTGCGGACTTGTTGAAAGAGTTCCATCATTAGAACCTAATAATAGGGATGGTGACCAGTCCGAAGGGAGACTATTTATCACCTCCATAAATTCATCTGAAATCTCAACAGGTGCGAAGGATCCTGACGACCCAGAAATATCCTCAACTTCTGACTGAGACTCCAATTGTTCCGTCGTCTCAATTGATGACAACTCCCGCTGAAACATTTTCTTCCCCTTATGTTCAAGCGACTCGAGTTTTGACTTTAGAGTAAGAAGCTCCATCTCCGTGGCAAAAATTTTCTGTCGAACCTCAGTTTTCGCGCGATCAAGTTCCTCCCCTAAACCAAAGTCAGACCTAAAAAGAATATTATAGGGAAATGGGAGAAGAGCTGCAGAACAAGGGAATGGTATAGCGACTGTACCCGATAACTAGCTCAGAATCAAACGAATCCAGCACGAAAGAAGATGAGACCAATGAATGAATAATGAAGAAATATGGAAAGGCACGCACAATCTTTATCTGACACTACCAAATCACAGTTACGACACTTAAAAATACACTCAGAGCAACGGCCAGAGGAAATGTCCATCCGACACTCCGACTGTGAATCTTCACAATGAGAACAGGGAGTAGTCATAACTACCCCGCAGCTGGAAACGCGGGAAGCCAGCTTGACACGACGGACGGAAGATGAAGGGACCTTGCGAGGCATAGTGAGCCAAAAGCACAAATGCTGGTACGAGGAAGAAGAACATCACTTACTTTTCTTATACCTGCAAGACAATGAACAGAATACTTGCTACGGCTATCGGGATGAAGCCGATGAGACAGAAATCAAATGTGATAGTATCGGTGATGAGGGAAGTGGCTGTTGCAACACGGGAAGTTGTTGCAACACGGGAGTGATAAGACAGGGTTTATTCGCAGAAACCCGTGACGTGATTATGGCGATCTTCGTGATTAGGATAATCATCTTGATTAAGACAATCATCGTGATTAAGGTAATCATCTTGATTAAGACAATCATCGTGATTAAGACAATCATCTTAATTAAGATAATCAAACAGAAAGAACACTGTCTATAAGTATTGGCGTTCAGAATGATTCTGCGAAATTATAAACACCATATTCTGTTCTCCTCCCTCAACACTTCCTCACCAAAGTCTCAAAGCCCATCATTTCCACTCACACGTACTTATCTCTTTTCAATATGTCCGTAATACCCACTTCAACTCCACCCACCAGTGGCCAATCGCACAAGCCCGTCAACAACCAAAACAACAATACTGGCGGCGAAATGTCCATAATGTTCTTTGGTCATACAGTGTGCCCAAGGAACTTAACGTCATCCGATGAACAGCTGATCAAAGGTCTCAATTATGAGGCTATCATTCAAGTTCCCATTCCCCAGCCAACCTGGATAACTACGAAGGAATACCAAAACCTCCTGCCCGAAATTGATGATTCCGACATTTACTTCAGCCTGAACTTGGCAATTTACACTGCAAATCAAATACCCATTCCACCGAACTGGGACGACCAATGGTTCTTCATGTACGCCCGCATTCACCCATATGCACTTACCTGGGAAGTGAAGCCAGACTATGCGTGTACTGGTCTGCAACATTACACTATTCCAGTAATCATCATTCGCAACCAAGAATTTCAACCGTAAGACATACCCTCCATTTTCATAAAATGCACCTATCTTTAACAAATGCCACAGCATAATCCCCCGAATACTCAACACTACAGATCCTTTCCCTATTATGTCTCCGACAGTCAGCTTCACTGGACCCGTCATCGACTCTGGTTACACACTCCTTAATAATACATCAAATCTAACTCGAAGCCAACTGAATTGTTGTGGTTTCATTCAGCTTTCGACCTACATCAACCCCGGGTGTGAAAACAAAACTCCCTTTAAGGGCGCTCATCTTTTTCAAGTTTTTGTCATTTTCCCCATCCTTACACTCCCGTGGTCATTGCGGTGCAAGAAAATGGCCGCCAAAAAAGAAAGCCCCTTCCAACCGAACGTCATATTTTCTTGTACAGGAAAAATAGCAGGTTCCCTCAACCATGGCCTCATGGTTCACCCACCACAGCAGACACAAGATTACGTCTTTATCGTTGTGCCAGATATTTGGCAGTTTCACAACAACAACACGGAGCAAGCTCCCATCTCCGCACAAACGCCTTCCACGGACCCATTTGACCGAAATAAGTTCCTGTCGTCATCAAAACCGAAAACTCCATACCCTACAACCCCAACGACGGCCACATCATCATTCACGAATCAAGTATCACACACGGAACCAACCAATCTGATACCTAGCAGTTCGTACTGATCCCTCTCTTTTCATGAAATCACATAAATTAAATTGACCTCCATATTCTAGCACCGACGCCGGCGACCACTTCCACTTCATCAATTACTAAACGATCGAATCAGTTTGACAACTTGGATAGCCCGCCTACCCCTTCAAAAAAGCCCCGAACAGTGCAACCAGCACAACAGACGGAACCCCGACAAGACAATAATACTCAAGCTGCCTCAGTGGATGTGATCACCAATTCCTCACACGATGAAACCGCTGTAAATGATGGCAATAATGGAAAAGGTTCGTCTTCATCTATGAGCACACTTGATGGCAATAATGGAAAAGATCTTTCTGCTTCTAAGAGTAAACGGAGGCAGGGCTACATTTGATTACGAAAATTTTTTTTCAAGATGATGTAAATAGTAACGGCCAAACTGATGCACTTGTTGAGACCATATGATAAATATCACTTAGTGATAATCGTTACTGAGATCCACTAGCTTTGGTGACATGACCCCCGAGAGTCGCCCGCTATTTATTGCGCGGCGATACCTAACCACTAGGTAGCACTAGGTAACCGGTAACTCCATACGACCGGGTGACCCTACTAACTTCGGTGGAGTGACCCACAGGAGTCGCCCGTTATTGCACGGTAACACCTAACCACTAGGCAGCACTAGGTTACCACGAAGCAACATGGCAGCCGATACATCCTTTGCACGCAAGGTTTTTATTCTTTTCGGAAGTTAGATCCTAATGTACGGCCACTTACTTAATTTTCGCATGGTTACCTATTCCATTTTCGCACGCCTACTTACTTAATTTTCGTATGCCTCCTTCCTGGATTTTCGCGCCCCCCCGCCTAAATTTTGGCGCCCCAACCCACTAAATTAAACCTGTTAAATTCTCGCGCATAAACTTGCTCAATTTTCATACACTCACCTATTAAATTTTCGCATGCATATTGACTTAATTTGCACATGGCTACTTACTCCATTTTCGCATGCTTAATTGCTGAATTTTCGCCTGCTTACTTGCTGAATTTTGGCGCCCCTACCCACTAAATTAAACCTGTTAATTTCTCGCGCATAAACCTGCTCAATTTTCATACACTCACTCATTAAATTTTCGCATCCATATTGGCTTAATTTGCGCATGGCTACTTACTCCATTTTCGTATGCTTACCTTGCTGAATTTTCGCCTGCTTTCTTGCTCAATTTTGGCGCCCCCCGCTAAATTTTGGCGCCCTTACCCACTAAATTAAACCTGCTAAATTCTCGCCATGAACTTGCTAAATTTTTACACAGTCACCTGCCCGATTTTCATATGCCTATTTACTTAATTTTCGCATGGTTACTTACTCCATTTTCGCATGCTTATTTGCCGAATTTTCACATGCTTGTTTGCTGAATTTTCGCGCCCCTGGCTTCAGCAATGATCAACCCACCCCAAAAAAATATCAATCGTCGGTTCAAGAGACGTGCTGCAAGTGTCAGGACGTAGATGAAGCACAAAGATATCAAGTCCTGGAAATGCGCTGCACGCATAAAAACGCGGAGATACCGGAAGAAATAGTGACTTTGGAGACGCGCGCGCTGCAGCGCTGCAGGTCGCAACGCTCACGGGACGGTTTCCATCAACGCATCTTATCGCCTGTTATCTATTGCGCGGCGATACCTAACGACTACGTAGCACTAGGTAACCAGCCGGCAATATATTAGTCGATACCTTTTGCATGCCAGGTTCTTTCTTTTCTTACGAAATAAAAAATAATCTCCGTCAACTCATTTCGCAGGTGACCCACTAACTTTAGTGGCGTCGCCCCCGGGAGTCACAGGTAAATTGATCGTCGAATTAAGGGTTACCTCGCGCCTAACTCCTGGGTGGTGGTCTGAGCGACAAAGCGACAAGGTAACATATCCCAACCACCAAGAAATCCATACCAGCCGACGTGCTAGAATAACACGGATCAAATAGCACCCATCCAGCTTATAGATTCATCATGTCTTATCACACCTCACTACTACACGATGCCCTTACCCAATTTACCACAAAAGCAATCCCCTTCGTACACCGCAGATCCGCTGCGGGGGTCCAGGAAGAATGGCACATTGCGGGATGATGATTTTTCTGAGCACACTCTATGTCTCTAGAATGGTATATCAGCACTTGCCATGTTTCGAAAGTTCATGATTCACCAGACATCCCTCGATCATCAGTCTTTCAGTTAGTAAAGACCACACGAGCCTTCATAGCCTGTATTAGCGTCACTTATTAGATCATGTTCAACTTGGAAACTTGTCGGTACGTCCAACAATTGACTGAAAATAAGGACTCTGTAGCTGCGCTGACGCAATTTAGTAGCATCATCCTTCCGCGAGCATTTACAGTATAATGAAAATCTCAGCTTTAGTCCTGTTGGCGAATGCATCGTTGCCGGTCTACTCCACGTCTTGTCAAGCATGAGAGGCCACACGAGTTTCACATCAGAAATGGCATCTATGATCACGTCAACCTTGGTAACACCCTTGGGGACAAAGTAAGTAGAGTTGCGACGAACCGTGAAGGCTATTCATGAATTTATCACCATGACCAGCTGTCAACACCTTTTCGCTTCTTGATTCTCGTTATAAGCGGACGAGATGGCTCACCCTGCAGTGCAGAGTAGATAACGCAAAGAATATGTTTTGATTGAGGCAATTCTGCCAGGAAAAAATGGGACTTCGACGGCTACAGGGCTAGATAGCTAACAGCAACATATAGTTCGTTTGATTCTTTTTCGCGTTAGGTAGCGTTAGGTAGCGCTAGGTAGTCGCTATGTGACCACTATGCGATGGCTGTGTAACAGTCGCCTGTTACTATCCACACGGTAAGACTCCACCGCTCAACTCAATGGCCATTTTCAATCGTCTCAATTTTACGCTGTATTTCGTCGCTCAGCTCATCTTACTTTGTATCTCACCGGTAAGCTCATTTTACGTTGTATCTCGCTGTCCAACTTATTACGCTTGGCAAGTCAACATCTAGCATCGTTTACTCTCACAACATCTACAACATCTCCGCTTCATCCGCAACTTATCAACTCAATTTACACCTTGCGATCCAGCTCAATCTACTTTACCTCTCGCCGTCCATTATTCACGACAGACACCTCACCGTCCACTTTGCGCTTTGTTCGCGACAAACACCTCGCCGTCCACTTTGCGCTTTGTTGCGACAAGCACTTCACCGTCCGCTTTGTGCTTTGTTGACAACGAACCTCTCACCGTCCACTTCACCTCACATTTTGCGTACGTTAATATCGCTACTTCATCTACACCCCATCAACTCACTTTACGCTTACCATCCAGCCATCTAGATCATCCTACTTTACACCTCGCCGTCCAGTTCATCTCACCTTACATCTCGCCGTCCACCTCACCTTCACTCACAATACCCGCAATCTCCACTTATTCGCTTCACGTCAGTTGAATACCACATCCAACAATGACCGATCAGATACCATCTCAGCCAACCACTGAATGGTACGCTGCCGAGCCCTTGCGCGGATCCGGAACAAATGGCAATTTTGTCGATGAAGATTTCTTGAAAGCGCTACAAATCTCGAAGGACATGTTCGCAAACATCAGGACTACGTGTCTGCGGCTGCTTGATGAACATGCGGACGACGCGAAGACTAGACTGGATTTGCGAACTTTGTGGAAGGGACGTTCCGGCAAAAACACGAAGAAAACAATGCTTGATGATCTCATCTCTGAGTTTCAACCTGTCTTCATCGATACTACACGATTCAACCCAGCACCATCCAATTGGGAAAGAATCAGTCGTGTCCTTGCTGAACAATGCATTGTCATTGCGAACGCTCGACGATCTCGCCAACTGCCCGCCATGAAATCACGAAACCGTCACAGCCCAACCCCAAGTGTGACTGAGCCCGAAACATCAGGTCGAGAATCAGGTCATACAACACCCCTCTTGCGATCACAGCGATCCTCTCTGTCCTTACCCGCAGTAGACCAACTGTCGTTCCTGTCATCCAGTGCGTTCACACTCAACAATATCTCAATCCCAATCCGCTATGATGACACGACCGAGGACATTGCAGCTTGGATGATCCGACCTGATGGCCAACCGATAGAAGCGCCACAGTATTGTCAAGATGTCTCTTTCGACAAATTCAAAAAGGCGATCGGACAGGAGTTGATGACGGAAGAGCCGATTGAAATTCACATGCTTAATTCGGCCGGTGAGTACCGTCTTTGCCAAAGTGATCACCACCTACAAAGCGCCATCACGCGATGGCTCAGCCTTTACGCCCGGAGTGGTGAACCACCGCTTGACTTCTTTCGGATCAGCTTGACAACCGAAACAACTCAACGAGGTATGTATTAGACCCATTTGAATATATCTTTCAAGCGCTAACTTGACGAAATAGAAACCCGCAAACGTGCAGCGACAAGTGACCTCCCCACTGTTCCACCCGAAAAAACCCCACGTACAACACCACAACTGGACGATTCTGTCAGAAGCCGTGATCAAGATGTTCATTTGCAAACCAGCCAAGTATCATTCGACAACGCCCGCGCCAACACGTCCACACCAGCCAACACAGTGTCTACGCCTACGTCAACGAACACAATACCTCCGCCTCAGTCTCCGCCCCCACCAGCAAACACAATACCTCCGTCTCAACCTCTACCTCCGCAAACGAACAATTTGCCTACGTCTACACCAGCCGTCCAGTCTCAGTGGGACGGCATCCATACTTTGCGTTTGCGAGAAACGGCTTCCACGTCAGAAGAACCATTAGATACGTCTTTGGCAGATGCCTGCAAGAAACTTGACATTGATGTGGGAAGGCGGCATGAGGACTATTGTTTTGATGGATCTGGGCTTGCGCGCTGGGCGAAAAACACTACAGACATTGAGACGGAGACGGGTGAAGTGTTTGGAGGTGATGACATCACCGGTCGAATGTAAGTGGCACTGCTCCAAAGAATAATAACATTGGCTAACTTTCCATAATAGACTTCAATCATAGGCGATCAATGCACGCATCTTCGAACATCATTCTCAAGCAGAATGGGAGGAGTGCGCAGAATTCTTCGGCATTGAACCAATCTGGGATAGCACCTCACTCTACAAAGTCGTCGGTCTTCGCCAAACGTACTCTCCATACCAACTGTTCGCGGCATGGTGGATGACCAAACAGAGCTGCAATCGCCGCTCGGTCAATGGTGGCTTCTTGAGTGATAAAATGGGCTACGGAAAGTCGGTGGAAACGCTTATGCACATTGTGCTAAACCGCCTTCTTGACACTGCATGGACCGAGGTCAACCAAAGTCGTCGCGAACAAGATGGGAAGCACAATCCCATTAATGCCCCAGCCAGTACCCCTTGCCCGTCAGCAGAGACAACAACCGGAAGGAGCAAGTGGTGTTTCCCCTGCCCATGTACAAAAGGCATCACCGCGACTCTTCGACCACCATCTGGCCCAGTACTCATCCTCGCCCCTGCGACACTCGTTTCAAACTGGAAAACGGAGTGGGTAAAGCACATCGATCCCAACAACAAGCTATTGAACATGAGGCTGTTGGTCAACCAGTTAATGACTCGACGTGAAGCTCTCACTCTGCAACAGACGACGCCCAACGCCGAAGAGTTCCAGAAGAACCAACATTCATCGCTCTTGAAACCAATGCAAAGCCAACACGGAAATCTCTACGGCACACGTCACGCCCATAACATTGTTGTTCTAATGTCAAAACAGAGCCTCGGAACCCGATTGATTCCTTCCGACTCCGGACTTAGCAATACTATCTGGAGCCTTATCGCCATCGACGAATTCCATGACTGCAAAAATGCATCAACCATAGTAATGCGATGGCTATTCAATCGACAATATGCCACCTCTATCCGATTCATCTCAGCCACTCCTTGGGACAAGAGCCCGAAAGACATTCAACCCGCTCTGCAAATCATCCAGCGTGAATGGCACATGATTGACAAAGATAGGTTCATCGAGGACTCCGATGCGATTGCCACACTTACGGACGAAGAAAAAGCGAGTCGAGCCAAACATCTTGATAAGGCCAGCTCGGAGTTTCAAGCTATCGTCAAGAAAGCTGAGAAAGATGACTTCCACCCTACGACTCGACCATCAGACAAGACCATTCAGAATTCAATCGTCACCACTATGCAGTCATGCCTTTCACCATACATGATCAGACGGACAGAGACAACAATGTGGGGAGAAAGACCCGCGGTACCAATGCCTCTCCATGAGCACCGAGATGTGTATGCACGATTCAGAGACACCGAAGACGATAAACACATCCAACAGCGACTCACTGACTTTGCGGCGAAGGCAGAACGGGACGCAATAACCACTGCTCAGTCAAACTGGGACAAGCGGCAACTGCGTGGCGACAGAGATATCGGTCCAAGACCTACCAGCCTGACGTCAAACACATGGCTCTCCCACATGCGAGTTACGCGTCTCTACGCATGCTTTCCATATTTGATCGAGTGCGGACTGAGCAATGAAGATCTCAAAGCGGACGGCATAACCAAATTCTACAGCGTGTCTAACTCCAACGAAAAAACATCTTGGGTCTACAAGCACCTCGACGCCATTAATAAATCGCCAAAGCTCCGTGTTGTCCGCCGATTGATTTCTCGACTCGGGAAGGATGAACCAATGGCGTTCTTTACAACAGGTCCAGTTGGAGCATTCGTCTTGTACATGGTAAGTAACATCACAGCCCTATTAATGGAAAATCCCTGCTAACACATAATAGTGGCTGAAGCACAACATCCACGCTGACGTCGAACTCTTCCATACCAAACTCTCAAAGGACGAGAAGAAAGAGATGGTCCAACGATTCAACAACGACGGTCTCTCAGACACAGAAAAGCCCACGCGCTTTATCGTAGGCACCTCAGCTGTCCTTGGTGTTGGATGGACCCTAGCAAGAGCGTTCCGATGCTGCATGCTGGACCCAGAATGGCTGCGTTCGCGAGAGGAACAGAACCTTGGACGCGTACATAGGGTGAAACATATACAGAAAAGCATCAAGACGTACTCGTACAGGATTATCCTCCACGAATTCTTGCCGGAACAAGTTATCGTCCGCCGTCAAGATGCTCGTGGTATTGTGTCAAGCGACTTGTACGCAAAGGATAGTACGGAGACGGAGATGGCCGAACAAGAAGAAGATTTGATGGAGATTTGACGAACCGAGAGGTTTGACGATAAGACATAGCAGTAGAAATTTAGATCCGTAATCGTCCCAGTTTATCACCTTCACATACTATCTGCTCCAATTCATAAAATGATGAGATCATAGTGCTGATTGTTATATATCTCGTATACAACTTAAATCAAATATCTAAGAAGGGATTCTCAAGCAAATGCGCATAAAGCTACGGTTAGGTAGTGTTACCTAACAGTTAGGAAACAAAAAGTAGCGGATTTCAGTATCGCAGACACCTTCATGTTTACAAACGTAACGCGCAAAGTGGTATTAGCTGCGATGTTACCTAACGGTTACCTATTTCTAGCCTTCGTTCCGAAAGGCTCTTTAGCAAACCGCTTGCGGCTTGCGTTACTTGTTTTATTTTCGCTTTCCATGCTGGGTGCTCATTTTATTTTCGCTTACCCTGCTGTGCCTTTATTTTATTTTCGCTCAGACTACCCTGCTGTGCCCTTAATTTTATTTTCGCTTACCT
>Ga0335077_10003547_pt1 | contig 18897 bp, 19 predicted proteins | sample Lox_Sample_31_FD_207151 | JGI IMG/M metagenome (GOLD analysis project Ga0335077, IMG submission 207151) | Soil microbial communities from Loxahatchee National Wildlife Refuge, Florida, United States - Lox_Sample_3.1 | ecosystem: Environmental > Terrestrial > Soil > Wetlands | place: USA...
CGAACAATGGCGACAAACGTGCCACCATGAACACACCGGCGGTGACCATGGTGGCGGCATGGATCAATGCCGAAACCGGTGTCGGGCCTTCCATTGCATCAGGCAACCAGGTGTGCAGCAAGAATTGCGCGGACTTACCCATCGCGCCCATGAAGAGGAACAGGCAGGTGATTGTGAGCGCATCGACTCGCCAGCCGAAGAAATTGATCGCTTTTCCGGTGAGGGCAGGCGCCTGCGCAAAGACTGTGTCGAAATCGATCGCGCTGGTGAGCATGAATACCGCGAAAATGCCAAGCGCGAAGCCGAAATCGCCGACACGATTGACGATGAAGGCCTTGATCGCGGCGGCGTTGGCTTCGGGTTTATGATACCAGAAGCCAATCAGCAGATAGCTCGCGAGGCCGACGCCTTCCCAGCCGAAAAACAGCTGCACCAGATTGTCCGCCGTCACCAGCATTAGCATGGCGAAGGTGAACATCGACAGATAAGCGAAGAAGCGCGGCCGGTACGGATCCTCGTGCATGTATCCGATGGAATAAAGGTGCACGAAGCCCGACACCGTGTTGACGACCACGAGCATGACGGCCGTGAGCGTATCGATGCGCAGCGACCACTCGACCTTGAGATCGCCGGCGGTCATCCAGGTAAAAATCGGAACCCGCGCGTCGTGATGGGCAAATCCGACATCGACGAAAGCAATCCATGACAGGATCATGGAGATCATTAAAAGCGTGGTCGTGATCAATTCGGCGGTACGTGAGCCTGCGGCTGCGGGTTCGTGCGATTCCTCTTCGTGATGAGATGAGTGGACAACTGCGCCGCCGTGCACTCCCGGCCCGCCGTGGTGCGGAGCATGGTCGGCCGCGGAGTCTTCCGCACCCGCAACCGGACCTCTACCGGGAAAACGCGCGCGCGCGCCGGCGAGCGCAATAATCCCCGCGAGAATCGCCCCCAGTAAGGGCAGAAAGACGATGGCCTGATACACGCCCCTCACCCCTTCATGAGATTGATATCTTCAACCGCAATGGAGCCGCGATTGCGATAGAAAACCATTAGGATCGCCAGCCCAATTGCCGCTTCCGCAGCAGCAACGGTGAGCACCAACAACGCGTAGATCTGCCCGACGATGTCGCCAAGATGGGTCGAGAAAGCGACCAGGTTGATGTTGACCGCGAGCAGGATCAGCTCGATCGACATCAGAATGATGATGACATTCTTGCGGTTCAAGAAAATACCGAAAATCCCGAGCGTGAACAGGATTGCCGCGACCGCAAGATAGTGCCCCAGGCCGATGGTCATGTATTGCTCCCCAGACCTTGGCCGGAGCGAACTTTCACGATTTCGATGGACGCCGCAGGCGTGCGCGCAACTTGCGCACCTATGTCCTGGCGGCGCACGCGCACGCGGTGATGCAATGTGAGCACGATGGCACCGACCATCGCGACCAGGAGGATCATGCCCGCAGCCTGGAAGAAGTAAACGTAACGTGTGTAGAGGACCAGACCGATTGCTTCGGTGTTCGGAATTTTCGACGGGATGGGCGCGGTGATCGCTTGCGGAATGCCTGATCCGATGACCCAGGTAAGAGCGACAAAAAGCAGTTCACCGACAAAGATGCCTCCGATTACAAGGCCGATTGGCAGGTATTGCAACAAACCTTGCTTGAGTTCGGCAAAGTCGACATCAAGCATCATCACAACGAACAGGAACAACACCGCAACCGCGCCGACATAGACCACGATCAGAATCATCGCGAGAAATTCCGCGCCCATCATCACGAACAGGCCCGCCGCGTTGACGAAAGCAAGAATGAGAAACAGCACCGAGTGAACAGGGTTGCGCGCTGCAACCACCATGATCGCGCTGGCCACGCAGACACCTGCAAACATGTAGAAGAACAGCGCGGCGACAATCATCGTTCTACTACCTGTAAGGCGCATCGATCGCGAGGTTCTTCGCGATCTCGCGTTCCCAGCGGTCGCCGTTCGCCAGCAGGCGTTCCTTGTCGTAGTAGAGCTCTTCCCGAGTTTCAGTCGCGAATTCGAAATTCGGGCCTTCGACAATCGCATCAACCGGGCAGGCTTCCTGGCAGAGACCGCAATAGATGCACTTCACCATGTCGATGTCGTAGCGCGTTGTGCGTCGCGTCCCGTCATTGCGGCGAGGACCGGCTTCGATGGTGATCGCCTGTGCTGGGCATATCGCTTCGCAAAGCTTGCACGCGATGCAGCGCTCCTCGCCGTTGGGATAGCGGCGCAGCGCGTGCTCTCCGCGAAAGCGCGGCGAGATCGGCCCCTTTTCAAACGGGTAGTTTAGAGTCGCTTTTGGCTTGAAAAAGTAGCGCATGGCCAGCACGAAGCTGGTCACGAACTCCATCAGAAACAAGCCCTTGGCCGCGCGATCGAGCCTCATCACATCCTCATTTCATAGCGCCAGTCGCCAGCGCGCCGTATTGAATAACGGCCGCCACGATTGCCACCATGGCCAATGACAGGGGCAGGAATACCTTCCAGCCGAGCCGCATGAGTTGATCGTAGCGATAGCGTGGAACCATGGCCTTGGCCATGGCGAACAGAAAGAACATGAACAGCGCTTTGAGCGTGAACCAGACCACGCCCGGCACCCAGGTGAACGGTGGGTATGGCACCGGCGGCAACCATCCACCCAGGAACATGATCGTGCCCATAGCGCACATGGTTCCAATCGCCACGTACTCGCCAAGCATGAACATCATGTAGGGCGTCGACCCGTACTCGACCATAAAGCCGGCAACGAGTTCCGATTCCGCTTCCACAAGATCGAACGGTGGACGATTGGTCTCCGCGAGCGCCGAAATGAAGAACACACCGAACATCGGAAACAGCGGCAACCAGTACCAGTTGAACAAACCGTAGGGCCCATCCTGCGCCTTCACGATTGCCGACAGATTCAGCGAGCCGGCACACAGCAACACGGTGATGAAGACGAAGCCGATTGAAACTTCGTAGGACACCATCTGCGCGGCTGAGCGCACCGCGGCCAGGAAGGCGTATTTCGAATTCGATGCCCAGCCCGCCATGATCACGCCGTAGACCATCAACGAGGAAATCGCGAAGATATACAGTACCCCGACATTAATGTCGGCGATGACCCAGTTGGCGTAGACCGGGATCACCGCCCAGGCGGCGAGCGCCAGTACGCAAGTCACCAGGGGCGCGAGCAGGAACACGCCTTTGTTGGCGCCGGCCGGAATCACCGGCTCCTTGACCACGAATTTCAGCAAATCGGCGAATGATTGAAAAAGACCCCACGGACCGACGACGTTCGGCCCGCGCCTGATCTGTACCGCCGCCCAGATCTTGCGGTCGGCCAGCAGAATGTACGCGATCGCGACAAGCAGGATCACGAGCAGCAGCACCGATTGAGCGACAATGACGATCAGGGGCCAAAGGTAGGTCCAGAAGAAATCCACGGGCCTACTCCGCCGCCGTCTTTGTTGCCGCGTGAGCGAGCGCCGAACATTCAGCCATGATGGCCGAGGCGCGCGCGATCGGATTGGTGAAGTAAAAATCTGTAACAGCCGAGCGCAAGTGCGCCTTTTCAGGCGCGCCGCCAAGCTTCGCAAGTTTCTTGATGTCGGCGGCGTCACCCGCTGCAATCTGATCGATCCGCATGAGATGCGGATGGGCTACGAACATTGCCTGCCGCAGCGCGGCGAGCGAGTCGTAAGGCAGCTTGTGGCCGAGCGTATCGGACAGAGCGCGCAGGATTGCCCAATCCTCGCGAGCATCCCCAGGCGGGAATGCCGCGCGGTTCGCCATCTGCACGCGGCCTTCGGTGTTGACATAAATCGCGGATTTTTCCGGGTAAGTGGCGCTAGGGAGGATTACGTCGGCGCGATGCGCGCCGCGGTCACCGTGCGTACCGATATAGACGACGAAAGGACCAGACGCGACCTCAACTTCGTCCGCGCCCAGCAGAAACAGCACATCGAGCCCGCCCGCCGCCATTTGCTGCGCGTCGAGACCACCCGCGCCCGGCACCAGGCCGAGATCAAGCGCCGCGACGCGGGAGGCTGCGTTATGCAGGACCGAGAAACCATTCCAGCCGTCCTTCAGTGCGCCCAACTCGACCGCGACTTTTGCGGCTAGTGAACCGATGGCTGCGCCATCCCTGCGCGCAAGTGCGCCGGCGCCGACCAGAATGACCGGCCGCTCGGCCGCCTTCAGTACGTCAGCGAATTTGCTGCTGCCAAGATCGGCGAGCGTCTCGGCGCCAGCGCCGAGATACTCATAGTTATAGGTGAGATCGGCCTTCTCGCCGATCAGACCGATCAGGAAATTGCCGGCACGCCAGCGCTTGCGAATACGCGCATTGAATACCGCCGCTTCACGGCGTGGGTTAGCGCCGATAATCAGCAGTGCATCCGCCTGTTCAATACCGGCGAGCGTGGCGTTGAAGAGATAAGATGCGCGGCCCAATTTCGGATCGAACGCCGAGCCATCCTGGCGCGCGTCGATATTGGTGCTGCCCAGCCGTCCAATCAGATCCTTGAGCGCGAACATTTCCTCGGCGCCTGCGAGATCGCCAACTATCGCCCCGATCCGCTTTCCGGTACTAGCCCTCGTCTTGCGGACGATATTTGAGAAAGCCTCCGCCCATGACGCCGGCTGAAGACGTCCGTTAACCCGCACATAGGGCTGATCCAGCCGCTGCGTCCGCAAGCCGTCGACGATGTGCCGGGTCTTGTCCGAAATCCACTCCTCGTTCACGTCTTCATTGGCGCGCGGGAGGATGCGCATCACTTCACGCCCACGCGTATCGATGCGGATTGCAGAGCCGACGGCATCCATCACATCAATCGACTGGGTCTTGTTGAGCTCCCAAGGCCGCGCCGCAAAGGCATAGGGCTTGGACGTAAGGGCCCCGACCGGGCAGAGATCGACCACGTTGCTTTGCAGTTCCGAGGTCATCGCATGTTCAAGATATGTCGTGATTTCCATATCTTCGCCACGGCCGATGGCTCCGAGCTCAGGCACGCCGGCAACCTCCGTCGAGAAGCGAATGCAACGCGTGCAGTGAATGCAGCGCGTCATAATCGTCTTCACCAACGGCCCAATATATTTTTCTTCGACTGCGCGCTTGTTCTCCTGGTAGCGGCTCGCGTCCACGCCGTAGGCCATGGCCTGGTCCTGCAGATCGCATTCGCCGCCCTGATCGCATATGGGGCAATCAAGAGGATGGTTGATCAGCAGAAACTCCATCACGCCTTCGCGCGCCTTTTTCACCATCGATGTCTTCGTGTTGAGCACCTTCGGCGAGCCGTCCTTGTTCGGCGGCAAATCCTTCACGCCCATGGCGCAGGACGCCTGCGGCTTGGGTATGCCAACGACCTCAATCAGACACATCCGGCAGTTTCCGGCGATCGACAGCCGCTCGTGAAAGCAGAAGCGCGGAATTTCCGCGCCTGCGGCTTCGCAGGCCTGGAGCAGCGTGAACTCCGGCGGAACGTCGATCTCCTTGCCGTCAACGATGATCTTAGTCATACCGCGTGCTCGTTTGCTCTTTCGCCGCGCGCCGTTTTCCATAAGCGCGCGTTCGGAATGCTCTCCCAGCCGAAGGCACGATAGCTCGGTCCGTTTTCTTTTAGATGATCGAGGCGAGCCACAGCTTCCGCTAAGTCGGGTCGGTGCCCGGACGGCACCCACCACATTACAAGCGGCGTTTCGATCGGTTCGAACCATTCAAGCCGGCGGCCGTAGAAGCGCCGGTGCAACGTCTGCCACACGAAGCGTTCGAGCGCCTCAACACCTTGCCAAACGGCTAGATTCGGCAGGATGCGCGGATCGTCATAGACGGTCATATTCATGGCATGGCCGCTATCGTCCTGCAGCCGCCAGACGAAGCCTTCGATCTGCTCCGCCAACGCATTCACGCGCGCAACATTGTCGACGAACTCGGTCATGCGCGGATCGTCGAGCGGATAGCGTATCCGCGCGATGTTGAACTGCGCGAGATGATGATTGGACGGCTGTTGCATGGTGCTCACTCCGCCGCCTCGCGCACGCCCTGCGCATCTGAACTGCGCGAATATTCGTCGATGCGCCGCTCGATCTCGGGGCGGAAATGGCGCAGCAAACCTTGCACCGGCCACGCGGCGCCGTCGCCAAAGGCACAAATAGTGTGCCCCTCGATCTGCTGCGTGACCTGCATCAGCATGTCGATCTCGCGCTTTTGCGCGCGGCCTTCAGCCATCCGTGTCAGCACACGCCACATCCACCCCATGCCCTCGCGGCACGGTGTGCATTGGCCACAGCTTTCGTGCTTATAAAAATACGAGATGCGCGTCATGGCGCGGACGATATCGGTCGACTTATCCATCACGATGACCGCGGCGGTGCCAAGCGCCGATTTCTTGTCGCGACAACCGTCGAAATCCATGAGCAACGAGTCTGCCCAGTCTTTGCCTGCGGGGACAAGCGGCATGGACGAGCCGCCCGGAATGACCGCAAGCAGATTGTCCCAGCCGCCGCGCACGCCGCCGGCATGGGTCTCCAACAGCTCGCGCAACGGGATGCCCATGGCTTCCTCGACGTTGCACGGCTTCTCCACGTGCCCGGAGATGCAGAACAGCTTGGTGCCGGTATTATTTGGTCGGCCGATACCGGCAAACCAGGATGCACCACGTCGCAGGATATCAGGCACGACCGCAATCGACTCGACGTTCTGCACCGTGGTCGGGCAGCCGTAGAGACCGACATTGGCGGGGAACGGCGGCTTTAGGCGCGGCTGGCCCTTCTTACCTTCCAGGCTCTCCAGCAGCGCGGTTTCCTCGCCGCAGATATAGGCGCCGGCACCGTGGTGGACGTAGAGATCGAAGTCCCAGCCATTGATATTGTTTTTACCGATCAGTTTCTCTTCGTAAGCTTCATCGATCGCAGCCTGTACCCGCTCGCGCTCGCGGACGAATTCACCGCGCACATAAATATAGCCAACGTTCGCGCCCATGGCGAAGCCGGCAATCAGGCAGCCCTCGACCAAAAGATGCGGATCGTGCCGCATGATCTCGCGGTCTTTGCATGTGCCAGGCTCGGATTCGTCTGCGTTGACGACGAGATAGTGCGGGCGTCCGTCCGACTTCTTCGGCATGAACGACCATTTCAATCCCGTCGGGAAACCGGCACCGCCACGCCCACGCAGGCCTGAGTTCTTCACATCTTCGATAATCGCATCGCGACCTTTCGCCAGAATAGCCTTGGTGCCGTCCCACGCGCCTCGCGCGCGTGCGTCTTTCAGGCCCCACTCATGCCGGCCGTACAGATTTCGGAAAATGCGGTCTTTATCGGCCAGCATCGCTCACGCCTTTTCCTTGAGCGTGGTCGCGCCACCGACTGGCGCGGATAATTGCCGATCGATTTGCGGACCTGGTTTGACCTTTTTGCCCGCCGCGAGATCGTCGAGAATCTTCCCGAAACTCTCGGCGGTGAGATCCTCGTAGTAGTCGTAGTTGATCTGGGCCATCGGCGCGTTGACGCAGGCGCCGAGGCACTCGACTTCAACCCATGAAAATTTGCCGTCTGAGGTGACTTCGCCCTGATCACCAATACGTTTGCGGCAGACCTTTTCCAGGTCGTCGGCGCCGCGCAACCGGCACGGCGTGGTGCCACACAGTTGGACATGAAATTTGCCGACTGGCCAGAGATTGAACATCGTGTAGAAGGTCGCCACCTCGAGCGCGCGAATATGTGCCATGCCAAGGAAGTCGGCCACGTGCCGGATCGCAACTTCCGGCAACCATCCACCATGCTGTTCCTGCGCGCGCCACAACAATGAAATGATGGCTGACTGTTGGCGGCCTTCCGGATACTTGGTGATTTCCTTTTTCGCCCAGGCAAGATTGTCCTTGCTGAAGGAGAAATCTTTCGGCTGGATTTCCGGCGGCGCGAGGCGGCGGGCGCTCATCGGTCCACCTCACCGAACACGATGTCGATAGAGCCCAGAATGGCCGAAACATCAGCCAGCAAGTGGCCGCGGCAGAGAAAATCCATGGCGCTTAGGTGCGCGAACCCGGGCGCGCGGATCTTGCACTTGTATGGCTTGTTAGTGCCATCGGCGACCAGATAGACCCCGAATTCACCCTTGGGCGCCTCGACAGCAGCGTACACCTCGCCGGCAGGCACGTGATAGCCCTCGGTATAGAGCTTGAAATGGTGAATGAGCGCTTCCATCGAGCGCTTCATCTCTTCGCGTTTCGGCGGCACGATTTTGTGGTCGTCCACCGTGACAGGGCCTTGCCCTGCAGGCGAGCGCAGTTTCTCCAGGCACTGTTTCATGATCTTGGTCGATTGGCGCATCTCTTCCATGCGGATGAGGTAGCGGTCGAAGCAGTCGCCGTTTTTGCCAATCGGGATGTCGAAATCGAGTTCGGAATAGCATTCGTAAGGTTGCGCCTTGCGCAGATCCCAGGCCGCTCCGGAGCCGCGCACCATCACACCGGAGAAACCCCAGCTCCAGGCCTCGGAAAGTTTGACTACGCCAATATCGACATTGCGTTGCTTGAAGATGCGGTTGCCGGTGAGAAGAGCGTCGAGATCATCGACGACTTTCAGGAACGGGTCACAGAAGGCAAAGATATCGTCGATTAACTTGGGAGGCAGGTCCTCGTGCACACCGCCAGGGCGGAAATAGGCCGCGTGCATGCGCGACCCGGATGCACGCTCGTAGAACACCATCAGCTTCTCGCGCTCCTCGAAGCCCCATAATGGCGGAGTGAGCGCGCCGACATCCATCGCTTGCGTTGTGACGTTGAGAAGATGCGACAATAGCCGGCCGATTTCCGAGTAAAGCACGCGGATCAGCTGCGCGCGTTTTGGAACTTGGATGCCGAGCAGTTTTTCTACCGCAAGACAAAATGCGTGTTCCTGATTCATCGGCGCGACATAATCAAGCCGATCGAAATAGGGCACCGCCTGCAAATAGGTCTTGTGTTCGATCAGTTTTTCGGTGCCACGATGTAACAAACCAATGTGCGGATCTACGCGTTCCACCACCTCCCCGTCGAGCTCGAGGACCAAGCGCAGCACGCCGTGCGCGGCCGGATGTTGCGGCCCGAAATTGATTGTGAAGTTGCGCAGGGCGGTTTCAGCCATCAGCTAACCAGCTCCGCGGCGGATTTTGCCTTCGCCGCGACTTTGGCGTTGAAGCGATCCCACGCCACCACGACGCGCTCATGACGGCCTTCGCCAATTAGATCGACGCCATCGTGAGCGGTGACTTTGAACATCAATTTGCGGCCTTGCACATCGACGATTTCCACGTCGACCTTGACGATCATGCCCGGCGGTGTCGCCGCCAGGTGCGAAACATCAACGTGCGTGCCGAGACTGCCCTCCCCGTCATCGAGATGCTGGTTGAGCAGTTGAACGCAAGTCCATTCCATCAATACGATCATGAAACCGGTCGCGAACACCTTTGGCATCGCGGCGATTTCCGGCGACTCCGGGTAGGTGAATGGCACGGTTTTGTTTTCCGGCACCTTATAGGAGAACGAATGCTTGAGCCCGGGTTTCAAGGTCGGCTTCATGCTCACGACCCTTTCCTTTCGGTCTTCGCTTTTTCGTCACCCGGCAGCACGTATTTTGTGCCCTCCCAGGGCGAGAGGAAATCGAAGGTGCGGAATTCCTGTGCCAGCGTCACCTTGTCATAAACCACGCGTTTCTGTTCGTCGTCGTAGCGAACCTCGACGAACCCGGTGAGCGGAAAGTCCTTGCGCAATGGATGCCCCTCGAAACCGTAATCGGTAAGGATACGTCGCATGTCCGGATGGCCGGTGAAGAGCACGCCGTAGAGATCATAGGTTTCGCGTTCAAACCAGTCGGCGCCACGGAAAACGTTGATCAACGAGGGCACCGGAGTCGTCTCATCGGTTGCCACCTTGAGCCGCACACGTTGGTTCAGACGCGGCGACAGAAGATGATAGACAACGTCGAAACGCTGCTCGCGTGACGGCCAATCGACGGCGGTCACATCGATGATATTTATGAACTGGCAAGCCGGATCATCGCGCAAAAACGTCGCGACCTTGATGACATCTGCAGCCTTGGCGATGACGGTCAACTCACCGCGTGCAACAGCGTGCCCGATGATAGAAGCGCTAAGGGCGTTTTTGATCGTTTGCCCAAGCCTGTCGAGCGTATCTTCCATGTCCGGTCCCGCTCAGCGCTCAATCGTGCCGGTGCGGCGAATCTTTTTCTGCAAAAGCATGACGCCATAAAGCAGCGCCTCCGCGGTCGGCGGACAGCCGGGCACATAGATGTCAACCGGCACGATGCGATCACAGCCGCGTACAACCGAATACGAATAGTGATAGTAGCCGCCGCCGTTCGCGCACGAGCCCATCGAGATCACGTAGCGCGGCTCCGGCATCTGGTCGTAGACCTTCCGCAACGCGGGCGCCATCTTGTTGGTCAGCGTGCCGGCGACGATCATCACGTCGGACTGCCGCGGCGAAGCACGCGGCGCAAAGCCGAACCGTTCAGCGTCATAGCGCGGCATCGACATTTGCATCATTTCGACCGCGCAGCAGGCGAGCCCGAACGTCATCCACATCAGGGAGCCGGTTCGCGCCCACGTAATCAGATCGTCGGCAGCCGTAACAAGAAAGCCCTTGTCCGTGAGTTCGGCGTTCACGCCGGTGAAAAAGGAGTCATCTGCTCCGACCGGTTTGCCAGTGCGCGGATCCAGAATTCCCCTCGGCGCGGGTGCGACTACACTCATGGGTTCATCAATCCCATTCCAGCGCCCCCTTCTTCCATTCATATATGAAGCCGATCGTGAGAACGCCAAGGAACACCATCATCGACCAGAACCCGAAAAGACCGATTTGGCGGAAGACAACTGCCCATGGAAACAGGAAGCTTACCTCGAGGTCGAAAACGATGAACAGAATCGCGACAAGATAGAAGCGCACGTCGAATTTCATACGTGCGTCATCAAACGCATTGAAGCCGCACTCATAGGCGGAAAGCTTTTCTGGATCCGGTTGCTTATAGGCGACGATGAAGGGCGCAATCAGGAGCGCGAGGCCGATGCCAAGCGCGACCGCGATGAAGACAACCAGAGGCAGGTAGTCCAGCAGCAATGAGTTCATCGGCGACCTCAAGCGTACCGCCCCCGCTTTACCCGAAATACGCCCGCCTGGACTGCTCGGCGGCCAGAAAGGCGCCGGTTATCCCGCACAAATAGGCCCTTGCTTTGTTTGGAATAGCCTTAAGGACGGGAGCGGCCGAGGCTTAGCGCAGCGCACAATGGGTGGCAAGCCAACATTCGGCGGTCATCCACGAGCCATCGCGCTCTATTCGGGCAAATGGCAACCACGCGATTGACGGGACGCGACGCGCCCTCGATATTCGCGCCGGGCGGCGGCTTAGGTGCAGAATTGGGAATAGTCCATGGTGCTTCCTCGACAATTTATGGCCCTGCTCGCACTTGCAGGAGTTGCCGTCATCCCGGCATTTGAGGCGAAAGCCGATGAATATCCGTCGCGGCCGGTTAAAATCATTGTTCCCTTCGGCGCCGGAGGGCCAACCGATGTCTACGCTCGCGCGATCGGCGAGGAACTGCGCAAGGCTCTGCATCAGCCGTTCGTTATGGAAAACCGACCGGGCGCCGGCACAACCATCGGTACCGAGGTCGTCGCCAAGTCGGCACCCGACGGCTATACGCTGTTGATGGTCTCCGGCACACAAACCGTCAACGAGACCCTTTATGCCCACAAACAATATCAGCTCATGCGCGATCTGGTGCCGGTTGCACCGCTGATCGACACTGACCTGGTACTGGTGGTGCATCCGTCGGTACCGGCAAAGAACCTCAGCGAACTGCTGGCGCTTGCACGCGCCAAGCCCGGCACCATCAACTACGGCTCGTCTGGTCCCGGTTCGAATTATCACATGGCCGGCGAGCTGCTTAAGAACCTCACCGGCATCGACATCGTGCATGTGCCGTACAAAGGCTCGACCGGCGCCCGCAACGACATTCTCAGCGGGCAAGTTCAAATCCTGTTCGATTCGGTGCCGACGATGGCGCCGATGATCAAGGCGGGTCTGGTGCGAGCGCTCGGCACGACTGGCAAATCGCGCTCGCCCACGCTGCCTGACGTGCCGACGATGGCAGAGGCCGGAGTCCCCGGCTTCAATGCGACCTTATGGGTCGGCTTCATGGTGCCAGCCGGCACGCCGCAACCGATCGTGGACAAACTCAATCGCGAGATCACAAAAATTTTGGCGCGGCCCGACGTCAAAGAGGCCTGGGAAAAAACTGGAGCGACACCGGTTGTGATGACACAACAAGAATTCAAGGCTTTCATGGATAGCCAAGTCGCCAAATGGGCAAACGTCATCAAAGCCAACAACATTCCTCCGATCAACTGATCGTCATGGGTAAGCAATGAACGAAATGAGCAAGCCAGCCACCCCGATAAAAGGCGAGGACCATTGGACCGCTAAGGATGGTGGGGTGAAGCTTTTCCTGTTTGAGAAATGTGTGGGCGATCCCGCCAAGACCATAGGCACAATCCTGTTCGTGCACGGTTCGTCTATGGCATCTCAGCCAACCTTCGATTTGCAGGTACCAGGAAGGCCTGACTCGTCGGCGATGGATCACTTCGCACGCCGCGGCTTTGATTGCTGGTGCGTCGATATGGAAGGTTATGGGCGCTCCACCAAGGACCGCGACAACAACGCGCCGATCTCGCAAGGCGCCGACGATTGCTATGCAGCAGCGCTTTACATTCAGAAGCTACGCGGCAAAAGGCCATTCCTTGTTTACGGAATCTCTTCTGGCGCGCTCCGAGCGGCTATGTTTGCCGAACGCCATCCTGAAATGATCTCACGTCTTGCACTCGACGCGATGGTGTGGACCGGCGAAGGATCTCCCACGCTTGAACAGCGGCGCAAGAAGCTCGCCGAATTCACAGCCAAGAACCGCCGGTCGATCGACAAGGCTTTCATTCGTTCGGTGTTCGACCGCGACCATCCGGACACTGCTGAACGCAAGGTCATCGATGCATTTGCGGATGCAGTAACGGCACTCGACGATTCAGTGCCGACCGGCACTTATGTCGACATGTGCTCGAAGTTACCGGTGGTCGACCCGGAAAAAATTACTGTGCCGACCCTGATCATGCGCGGCCAGCATGACGGCATTGCCTCGATGGAAGACCTGTTGAAGTTCTATGAAAAGCTGCCAAACCCGGACAAACAGTTTACGGTGATGCCGGGTATCTCGCACGCGAGCTTTCAGCAGAAGAATTACATGGTTGTCTATCACATCCTCGCGAGTTTCTTTTCGCAGCCGGAGCCCGTTTATCGGGGCTAGCGCTTTCGTGTCCCGGGCGCAGCGCAGCACGCAGTGATGCGCTGCTGACCCGGGACCGTTACAAATTCCGAATACGAGAAGGTCCCGGATCAGCGGTGCATCGCTAGCGCGCTGCACCCCGTCCGGGATACGAAGGTCTCACGTTTCCAGCTTTTCCGCCAAATCGGAAAGGTCCGCGCCCGCAACATCCACCTTCACCGTTGGCTTGGTCTCGCCCGTGGCAGGACCATGCTCGTCCGGCCGGGCGATATGGCCGGTCCGCAATCCGCATGCAGCAGCGGCGGCGAGATCGCTGCTGTGCGCCGCGACCATCATGCATTGCGCCGGATCGAGATCGAATGCCTCACAGGCAGCGAGGTAAGTACGCGGCTTCGGTTTGTAGTCGCCGGCGATTTCGGCGCCGAGGATCGCGTCCCACGGAAGATCGTTGCGACGCGCAAGATCGACCATCAACGAAATGTTTCCGTTGGACACGGGCGCGAGCAAGAACGTCTTGCTGAGCCGTCGAAGCGCCGGCGGCACGTCCGGCCAGGCATCGAGCCGGTGCCATGCGAGCGTCAGTTCACGCAACAAATCATCGGGGAGATCTCGCAATCCAAAGCGGGGCAGAAAACGCTCGAGGTTCCGCCGGTGCAGGATGTCAAGCTTGGAAAACGGGATACGACCGGAACGCACCTCCTCCATGCCGGGCTGATATTCCCCCCTCCAGGCATCGGCGAAACCGGACCAATCGAGATTATATCCACGAGGGCGAAGCAGCCTTTCAGCTTCGCGGGCTACCCCTGTCCGCCAGTCGACCAGGGTCCCGAATACATCAAAGAACATCGCCCGAACGGTGGTCATGGAGTGCCTTCGCGGCCCTGTTTGCCGGCCGCAAGAGGCCTTGGCCGGCCACCGAAAATCATGGCTAAGTCATTGATAAAATGGCGGGAGCGACGGGACTCGAACCCGCGGCCTCTGCCGTGACAGGGCAGCGCTCTAACCAACTGAGCTACGCCCCCGCGGGCGTTTGTTCGAGTTATAGGCCGCCCTAAGGCAAGTCAAGGTAAGCTTACTCGCTAACGGAAATTGCGAAAAAGCCTTATTTACCTAGAAGAATCGATGGTCAGAGTGCCCCCGAATCGTCTATGCGGGCATGGTGTTTGGCGTTTCGCCAAACTGGCGGATTCAAGAGGAGGGTCCCACTGATGGCAATGGTTCCTGGAAAAGCTCCGACACCACCGACCGTCACACTGAAACATCTCGCCGCTGCGCTAGCAGAAACGCACGAGATGTCGAAGAAGCAGGCGGAGACCGTGCTGGGCGATCTCGTTGGCAATATCGTGAAGCATTTGAAGAAAGGCGAGCGCATTCGCATTGGCGGTCTCGGCATCCTTCAGGTGCGCAAACGTGCCGCACGCATTGGCCGCAATCCAGCGACCGGCGAGCAAATCCAGATTAAAGCCAGCAAGAAAGTTGCTTTCCGCGCTTCTAAGGAACTGAAAGAATCGATCTAAAAGTTTTCTGCCTGACCCTCCGGGGAATAACGGCGGGCGTAGAGCGATAGCTCTTCGCCTGCCGTTCGTTTTTGGATCTCACCTACGAGCTTGCAACGGACCGTGGCCGCACGATATTGCGTGGGTCAGGCGCCTAGCTCAATCAGTAGAATGCCTAGGCTACGTTTGGAACGGCCTAGAAAACTCTTACAGGCAACGAATTACATTTGTTCCGGCACAGTCATGGCGTGGTTTTGCGACGAAATGGGCGGTTAGCTCAGCGGTAGAGCACTCCGTTTACACCGGAGATGTCGCAGGTTCGATCCCTGCACCGCCCACCAGTTCGGCAAGGGTCGGCAAGCGCACATTCCGCTTTCGGCCAAAAAGCTGACGCTCCAGGTTTTGTCCGTTCAAAGCGAATTTCCCGTGCGACGAAACGGCAATTTTTTTGACGAAACGAATTTTGCCGGAGAACAGGCGGTTCTATAAAGTTAAGTGACACCGCGGGAGGACCGTTATGAAAGGCAATAATTTTAGGACTCTGTGGAGCTTATCAGTCGTTCTTTCCGTCGTTGTCTCGTCTGGCTTTGCCGCCCCCGCCGGAGCACAGGACACGATCAAAGTCGCGGTCGGCCAGATCGATGCCTGGGCCAACCAGGTTCCGACGCTCGGCATGAAAGCTGGAATTTTTCAGAAGCACGGTATCGTTTTAGAAAATTACGGCACCCAAGGCGCAGGCGAGACGCTACAGGCGGTGATCTCGGGCAGCGCCGATATCGGTATCGGTGTCGGCACCCCTGGCGCCATGCGCGCGTTCTCCAAGGGCGCGCCGGTGCGCGTCCTGGCCGCGGCTTATACCGGCGTTGAAGATATCTATTGGTTTGTGCCCACAAGCTCTCCGATCAAAAGCGTTAAAGATATAACCGAGAAGCACACGATTGCCTATTCGACCAGCGGCTCCACCTCCGACAGCGTGTTGCGCGCGTTGATCGCCCATTACGGACTCAAGGCAAAGCCCACTCAAACGGGCGGACCGCCCGGGACATTCACAATGACAATGTCAGGGCAGGTCGACATCGGCTGGTCCGTAGCGCCGTTCGGGTTGAAGGATTTGCAGGACAAAACCATCCGCGTTTTGATGCGCGGCAGCGATGTGCCTTCAATGCGACATCAGACGGTGCGGGTCGAGGTCGTCAACGCCAACGCATTGAAGGAACGCAACGACGTTATGATACGGTTCATGCGGGGCTATCGCGAGACACTCGACTGGATGTACTCGGACCCGCTCGCGGTGAAATACTACTCCGAGCAAATGCGCATGCCCGAAAGCCTGGTCGAATTGCAACGCAACGAATTCAATCCGAAATCGGCAATGAACCCGGACAAATTGTCCGATATTGACTTGGTGATGCAGGACGCGATCGCCGGAAAATTCATCGAAAAGCCGCTCAGTCAGGAGCAGCTCGCCGAGTTCATTCAGATCCCGCCACGCCGATAGATTTTGCGTCAGCCCTTTGCGCTCGCCAGACGATCTTTCTCAATGACTAACAGTGCCCCCATTTTAATTGTTGGCGGCGGTATCGGCGGCCTAGCGGCCGCGCTGGCGCTTGGCCGCAAGGGATGGCCCGTCAAGGTTCTCGAAGAAACACCTGAATTTGGCGCGATCGGTTATGGCATCCAGCTCGGCCCCAACGTGTTTCATATGTTCGAACGCCTCGGAATTACTCAGGCCGTGCTCAAGAAGGCGATTATTCCCAAGGCGGTCACCATGCTCGATTCGGTCGACGGCGCTGTCATTGTGCGCGTTCCGACCGAAACCGCGTTCCAAAAACGTTTCAAATATCCCTATGTAGTCCTGCATAGAGTCGACCTGCATCAAATTTTGCTGGACGCGTGCAACGCTGTCCCGACAATCGAGCTTGTGCCGACAACCAAAGTGAGCGGATTCGTGGATTGCGGCGACAAAATTCGCCTGCTCGCCAACAACGATACGATCGATGGCGCAGCGATCATTGCCGCCGACGGCCTGCGTTCGGTGATCCGCCAGCAACTCTTGAACGAGGGCGAGCCGCGCATGGTTGGCTACGTGGCGCACCGCACAATTGTTCCAATGGACCAGGTTTCTGCTGACGTGCGGCACGATGAATCAGTGCTGTGGTCCGGCCCTGGCTTTCATATGGTGCATTACCCACTTCGCGACTTCACGCTGTTCAACATCGTCGCGGTTTTTAAGACATCAACATACGCTGAGCGAGGCGATCCTTCTGACTACCGTGCGGAGATCGACCGGACCTATCGCAATTCTCACCCGACCATGAAAGCGCTCCTGGCGATGATGGACCTTGGCCGGCGTTGGGCCATCTCGGATCGCGACCCGATCCGCCACTGGAGCAAAGGCCGTGTTGGTTTACTCGGCGACGCCGCGCACCCCACCCTTCAGTCGCTTGCACAGGGGGCCTGCATGGCGATCGAAGATGCGGTGTGCCTCGCTGAACTGATCGAACAAGCCGACGGTGACTTCCCGGCCGCCTTCCGCCGCTATTCGATCGCCCGTTACGTACGCACCGCCCGCGTGCAATTTGAGTCGCGCTTCATGTGGGACCATTTCTATCACGTCGATGACATCGCCCGTGACGTCATGCGGGCGTCCTATGCCGACAAGTGCGACGAGGACCTGCACAACTGCCTTGCGTGGCTCTACGATGGCTTCACGCTGCCGAAGAATTAAGCTGGGCGTTTAAAAAGGCGGCGTCAAAGTGGACGTTCGTCGGCCCGATTGGCTTAATGGTTCTTACCTTTGCCCTTGCCTTTATTGCCGCCTTGACCTCCGCCGCCGGCGCGGACCGTCTGGACGCGATTGCTGGTCTGAACGCGCCGGCCGGTCTGTCCCGCCTGGACGCGGCTGCCGGTCTGAATCCCCTGAATATTTTTGTTGGTCTGAATACCCTGGACGCTTTTGCTCGTCTGAATTCCCGAAACAGCTTTGCTGGTCTGGATCCCTTGCACGCCCTTGCCAGTCTGGATTCCTTGTACGGCCTTGCCGGTCTGGATGCCTTGGACGCCTGCGCCGGTAGGAATTCCTTGAATGCTCCTTCCAGTCTGGATGCCCTGCACACCTCGCGCTCCGGCGTTGCCGAACTGCCGTTGAAGACTTGTGTTTCTGAACTGGACGTTGCCGTGATGAGCCGGATCGAATTTCCAATTTTGGAATTGGCCACCGCCGCTGACGTTGACTCTGTTAAATCTGCTGTAAAGAGCAGTGTTAGTCTGAATCGCCGCGTAGCCTGGATGTCCCCAATTGTAGTGGTACCATAAAGCTGGTCCCACGAAGAGCGCCGCGCCGAACCCGAAGGCAGGCCCGACAACCCACCAGGGGGGATACCAGAAGAACGGCGCAAACGCGGGTGGCCAATAACCGGCACCATAGACGATCATCGGATCATAGACTGGAACATAGACGTAATCCGGCTCGACTGGCTCGATCACAATGTACTCGGGCGGTCCGGCATAACCGGTGGGTGGCGCGGCAATCCTGCTGACCTTCTGCTCCTTGCTCGGCTTTAAACTGCCAGTCGTCTCCGCTCGTTTGCGCAGGGCTTGAATCGCATTCTGTACGTCGTTGGGCTGAGCCAAAAACGCCTCGCCGACCTGTTCGGTCCAATCCAGCTTCTCGTTCATCATCGCGAGCACTTGTGGAACCGACGTCAATCCCTTGACGCTTGGATCCCACGACTGCTTTTGCATCGCGTCTTCGAGCGGTGCGCCCTTGAGATCCGGATTCTTCTCGGACCAGCGCGCCGCCATCGCTACTTCGAGAGGGTAGGTCGATGCGGTCAGCACCTGCGCCAGCAACGCATCGGGATAAAGCGCAATTGGCGCGACTAGCTGTTGGAGTTGCTGCTGCGTAAGAGGTTGCTGCTGAGGCTGCTGTTGGGGCTGTTGTTGTGGTTGCTGTTGGACTTGCTGATCTTGGGCAAACGAAGCGCCCGAGACTATCTGCACCGCCAATGCCGCCATGAAACAGTATGAACCAAAACGCTTCGACCCGGCTGGCATGAGCAATACC
>Ga0335077_10003549_pt1 | contig 18894 bp, 14 predicted proteins | sample Lox_Sample_31_FD_207151 | JGI IMG/M metagenome (GOLD analysis project Ga0335077, IMG submission 207151) | Soil microbial communities from Loxahatchee National Wildlife Refuge, Florida, United States - Lox_Sample_3.1 | ecosystem: Environmental > Terrestrial > Soil > Wetlands | place: USA...
TCTTGGTGAGCTTCTTGGCGCGCTCGTAAATGTCGTGGTCGGGCTCGTAACCCTCGGGGCAGGCGAGCCGCAGCTCGAAGCCGAGCAGCCCCGCGGCGTCCAGCCACGAGTTGGCCATGTTGTTGCCATCGCCGATCCAGGCCACCCGCTTGCCGGCGTACCCGCCGAGGTGCTGCTGGATCGTGAGCACGTCCGCCAGGATCTGGCAGGGGTGGTGCAGGTCGGTGAGGCCGTTGATCACCGGGACGGTCGCGAACTTCGCCAGCTCCTCGACCTCGGCCTGGTCGAAGGTACGGATCATGATCCCGTGCACGTAGCGCGACAGCACCCGCGCCGTGTCCCGGATCGGCTCCCCGCGGCCGAGCTGGATGTCCCGCGACGAGAGAAACAGGGCGTGACCGCCGAGCTGATACGCCCCCACCTCGAAGGAGACGCGGGTGCGGGTGGACGACTTGGCGAACACCATCGCCAGCGTCTTTCCCTCCAGCGGCCGCTCGCGGTATCCGCCCGCCTTCATCTTCGTCGCAAGCTGAAAGAGGGCATCCACTTGCGGGCGGCTGAGATCGGAGAAGACGAGGTAGTCGCGCTTGGGCATGGGACGCCGGGGTTGTCGGTCAAAATGACAGCAGGGAGGGGAACCTATCCCTGGCCCGGCCCTTCAGCAAGCGAGGACCCTCCGGGCCCGCGTCCCCACCACGGCCGTCCGACGCGGGCGGCGGGGCACGGCAGAAGCCGCTACAGGATGTACTTCCGGAGGTCCTCGTCCTGGACGATCGAGTCGAGCCGCGCCTTGACCCGCGCCCGGTCGAAGACGATGCGCTTCTCCTGAACGTCGGGCAGGTCGTACAGCGTGTCCTCGAGCAGCGTGGTCAGCACGGTGTGCAGCCGGCGCGCGCCGATGTTCTCCATCCGCTCGTTGAGGATCGCCGCGATGCGGGCCACCTCGACGATGCCCTCGCCGGTGAACTCGAGCGTCGCACCCTCCGCGGCGCACAGCGCCGCGTACTGCTTGGTGAGCGCATTCTCCGGCTCGGTCATGATCCGGACGAAGTCGTCCTCGGTCAGGGGTGCCAGCTCCACCCGGATGGGAAAACGGCCCTGCAGCTCGGGGATCAGGTCGGACGGCTTCGAGACGTGGAACGCGCCGGCGGCGATGAACAGCACGTGGTCGGTCCGCACCAGCCCGTAGCGCGTCTGCACCGTGGAGCCCTCGACGATCGGCAACAGGTCGCGCTGGACACCCTCGCGGCTCACGTCGGGGCCCACCGTCCCGCGCTCGCCCGCGATCTTGTCCAGCTCGTCGATGAACACGATGCCGTGGTTCTCGACCCGGTCCAGGGCCTCGTTCACCACGTCGTCCATGTCCACCAGCTTGCGCAGCTCCTCCTCGATGAGGATGCGGCGGGCCTCGCTTACGCGCACCGTGCGCCGCTTCTTGCGCTTGGGGAGGATCTCCTTGAGCCAGTCCATGATGTTGATGTCCGGCCCTTCCATCCCCGGCTGCTGGAACAGGTCCATCGGAGGGAACGACTCCTGCGTCACATCCACCTCGACGTCCCGTTCCTCGAGCTTGCCGTCCTTGAGCAGCGCGCGGAGCTTCTCCCGCGTGCGCTCGCGCCGCTCCCGGCCGCGTGCGTCCTCCTCCTCGTTGCGCTCGGTCACGTCGCCCTTGGGCGAGACGACGAACAGGGTGCGCGACGCCGCCGCGCCCGCCGCCGGCTCCGGTGGGGGCGGTGCCGCCCCCGCCGCGCCCGGCGTCCCCGCCGCCGCCGGGGGCGGCAGCAGCAGGTCGAGCAACCGCTCCTCCGCCCTCACCTCGGCCTGCGGATAGATGTCGTCCTCCCGTTCGCCGCGCACCATGTTGATGGAGGCGTCCACCAGGTCGCGCACCATCGATTCCACGTCCCGGCCGACGTAGCCGACCTCGGTGAACTTCGACGCCTCGACCTTGACGAACGGCGCGCCGGCGAGCCGCGCCAGCCGCCGGGCGATCTCCGTCTTCCCGACGCCGGTGGGCCCGATCATGATGATGTTGTTGGGGAGAATCTCCTCGCGAATGTCGTCCGGAGCCTGCGCGCGGCGCCACCGGTTGCGGATGGCGATGGCGACGGCCTTCTTCGCCGCCCCCTGCCCCACGATGTAGCGATCGAGCTCGGCGACGATCTGCCGCGGCGGCAGCTCCTCGAGCCACGGCAGCGGCTCCGTCTCCTGCTCCGCCGGCACCGGCCCGGTCTCGGGCGTCTGGACCTCAGCCATCGCACCTCGTCATGGCGACCACGCCGTCAGGGCTCCAGCCGTACCGGGGAGCACGGCACGTCGCCGTGGATCGTGAACAGGTACTCGTCGCGCGGCGATTTCCAGATCTCGCGCAGGACCCCCGGGCACTGCCGCATCAGGCTCCCGGCCGCGTAGCGACCCTCGGCGCCGCGCCGCTCGATGATAAGGTAATCGGGTCGGTACGCGCGAACGACGTCCCACAGGTCGTCCCCGAGCCCCCAGGCGGCGGCCCAGAAGCCGTCCCGGTACCAGCGGTAGCTGCGCTCCCGCCAGCTCACGACCGTCGGATTGCCGAGGCGGAGGTACACGAGCGGAGGGTTGGCGGTGGCCACCACGGCGCCGGGCGGGATCCGGGGGCGCACGGAGTCGAGAACCTCGAGCGTGCCCCGGCTCCGCAGCCGGTGGAGCCGCACGCCTTCCCCCCGGCCGAACGCGACGCCGGCGGCCACCGCCGCGACGGTGGCCACGGCCACGCGGGCGCGCCGCCAGGGGAGCGCCGCCAGGGCCGCCAGCAGGAGCAGCGGCCAGACGCTGCCCACGAAGCGGTCCTCCTGCGGGAACGGCCAGAACAGCACCACCGCCCCGTAGAGGGCGAGCGCCACGGCCAGCACCGGCCGCTTCCGCGACCCGACGGCCACCAGCGCGACCAGCCCGAGGCCGAGGGCCGTCTCGGCCAGGCGTGGCGCCCAGTGCCAGGCCAGCAGCGCCTCGCCCAGGGCGCGGACCACCATCGGCGCGTTCACGTACGGGACGGTGAACAGCATCGTGGCCGGGGCGGCCCGCAGGCCCTGGCCGTAGAACGCGGCGTAGGTCCCGTAGCCCGCTTTCGCGAGCACGGGCGGCACGTCGGCGCGGTGCACCGCGATCCACACCACCCAGGGCACGAGCAGGCCGAGCCCGAGCGCGGCGGGCCGAAGGGCGCGGCGCCACCCGCTCTTCCACCACTCCACGGCCAGGAGCGCGACCAGGAACGGCGCCGCGATGCTGCGGACGTACACGGCCACCGCCGCCGCGACCGCCGCGCTCCGCGGGCGTCCCGACGCCGCGAGCAGCAGCGTGACCGCGAGGCACGCCAGGCACAGCGGCTCGGACATCGGGATGGTCCACCACATCATCACCGCCGGCGTGGCGACCGACGCCAGCGCCGCGAGCGCGCTCAGGGCCGGCGCCAGGCCGAAGACCGCCACTCCCGCCGCGGCCACGGCGCCGGCGAGCGGGCCGGCCACGACGAGGTTCACGCGGCGGAGCCGCTCCAGGTTCGCCGTGTCGCCCAGGCCGGGCTGCCAGGCCAGCGCCAGCACCGCCGGCCAGCCGGGGGCGAACTTCAACTCCGGAGGCTGGCCCGGGAAGTTGAGGTTGCGGTAGGCGTGCCGCTCGCGGATCGCCTTGGCCAGCACGGCGTACTGCGCGTCGTCCTGGAACGTGCCGAGCGTGAAGTCGCGCGGCGCGAGCGCCGCGAGGCCCCAGCCGCCGAGCGTGGCGGCGAGGGTCGCGGCGGTCGCCGCCCTACTCCAGCTCGACAATGGACAGGTTGCGGTTGGTGAAGATGCAGATGTCGGCTGCGATCTCGAGGCTCTGCGTCACGATCTCGCGGGCGGTGAGCGGGGCGTGCGCCACGAGCGCCCGCGCCGCCGCCAGGGCGTAGCTGCCGCCGGAGCCGATGGCCAGGATGCCGTCGTCGGGCTCGATCACGTCGCCGTTCCCGGTGACCAGCAGCCCCTTGTCACGGTCGGCTACGGCCAGCTGCGCCTCGAGCCGCCGCAGCACCCGGTCGCTGCGCCAGTCCTTCGCCAGCTCGACGGCCGCCCGCGCCAGGTTGCCGGGGTACCGCTCCATCTTCTCCTCGAACTTCTCGAACAGGGTCAGCGCGTCGGCCGCCCCGCCGGCGAAGCCGGCGAGCGCCTTGCCGCCCTTGAGGACGCGAACCTTCTGGGCGTGCGCCTTGAGCACCGTCTCGCCGACGGTGACCTGGCCGTCACCGCCCATCGCGACGTGGCCGTCCTTCCGGACGCAGAGGATCGTGGTGGCGCGTATCGTGTCCATCTAGGCTCTCGGGTGTGCCTGGTGATAGACGTGCTTCAGCCGCTCGACGCTGGTGTGGGTGTAGATCTGGGTCGTCGACAGCGAGGCGTGGCCCAGCAGCTCCTGCACCGCCCTCAGGTCCGCCCCCGCGTCGAGCAGGTGGGTGGCGAACGAGTGCCTCAGCGAATGCGTCGTGATCTTCTGCCCCTCGCTCACAAGGTCCAGCAGGCGGCGCACCAGCAGCTGGACGGCGCGCGGCGTCAGCCGCTGCCCCCGCTCGCCCACGAACACCGCGCCGGAGGAGATCGCCGAGCGAACCTCGGCTTGCTTCGCGCCACCCGCACGATCCGGCCGCGCGACGCCAGCCACCGCACGACGCCCGGCGCCCGCGACCTCCCGCAGCGCCTCGTCGCGCCGCAGGTAGTAGCGCCGCAGCGCGGCGACGGCGGGCCGGCCCACCGGCAGCAGGCGCTCCTTCCTGCCCTTGCCGCGGACGCGCACCTGGTCCGACACCAGGTCGAGGTCCTCCAGGTTGAGGCCCACCAGCTCCGAGAGGCGCATGCCGGTGGAATAGAACAACTCCACGATGGCGCGGTCGCGCGTCGAGCGGAAGGTGTTCTCGGCGCTGCGGGACTCCGCCAGCGCGAACAGGCGGTCGACCGCCTTCCGGTCGAGATAGCCGGGCAGCCGCTTCTCCAGCTTCGGCGTGCTGGCGGCCTTGGCCGGATTCACCTCCACCCCGTGGTGCAGGTTCAGGAACCGGTAGAACGCCCTGACCGCCGACAGCGCCCGCGCCATCGTGCGCTTCGACCATCCGCGCCGCGCGGCGTCGGCGAGGAACCCGCGGATCGACAGCCGGTCCACGCCCGCCCACGTCCAGCTCTCGCCGCCGTAGTACTGGTCGAGGAAGCCCGAGAACGCCGCGATGTCCCGCCCGTACGCCTTCACGGTGTTGGGCGAGTCGTTGCGCTCCGACTCCAGCCAGCGCAGGAAGTCGGCAGCCTCAGGCTTCATCGACGCTCCCGACGAAGATGCGCATCGCCGCCAGGGCCCGCTCGACGAGCAGCTGCTTCTTGACGGCCCGGTCGCGCGGCGCGGCCGCGAGCGGAGGCAGCAGTCCGAAGTTGGCGTTCATCGGCTGGAAGGCCCCGGGATCGGCGTCCCGCAGATACGCCAGCAGCGCGCCGAGCATGGTCTCGGGCGGCGGGATCAGCGGCTCCGCCCCGCGGAGCAGGCGCGCCAGGTTGATCCCCGCCAGCAGCCCGGTGCCCAGCGACTCGGTGTACCCCTCGATGCCGGTCAGCTGCCCGGCGAACAGCGTCGCCGGCGCATCCCTGAGCGCGAGGTGCGGCGCGAGACACGCCGGCGTGTTGAGGTAGCTGTTGCGATGGATCGACCCGTAGCGCAGGAACTCCGCCGCGCCCAGCCCCGGAATCAGGCGGAACACCCGCCGCTGCTCCCCGGTCCGGAGCCGGGTCTGGAACCCCACCAGGTTCCACATCTGGCCGGCCCGGTCCTCACGACGCAGCTGCACCACGGCGTGCGGCCTGCGGCCGCTGGCGGGATCGGCGAGCCCGACCGGCTTCATCGGCCCGAAACGCAGCGCCTCCCGGCCGCGCCCGGCCATCTCCTCCACGGGCAGGCACCCCTCGAAATAGGGCACGCCGTCGAACTCGTGGGCCTGGTAGCGGTCCGCCGCCGTCAGCGCGGCGATGAACTCCCCGTACTCGGCTTCGGAGAGCGCGGCGTTGAGATAGTCGTCGCCCCCGCCCTTGCCGTAGCGGGAGGCGGCGAACAGCCGGCCGTGGTCGAGCGAATCGTCCGCGACGATCGGCGCGATCGCGTCGTAGAACGCCAGGGCCCCGGTGCCGAGCCGCTCGGCAATGCGCGCCGCGAGCCGGTCCGACGTCAGCGGCCCCGTGGCGACGATCCCGGGGGCCGGCAGGTCGGTGGCTTCCTCCCGCACGACCCGCACGTTGGGGTGTCCGCCCACCAGCTCCGTCGCGCGGCCCGCGAACACGGCCCGGTCAACGGCCAGCGCCGCGCCGCCCGGCACGCGCGCCTCGTCGGCGCACCGCAGCAGCAGGCTGCCCAGCAGCCGCAGCTCGGCCTTGAGCAGGCCGTGCGCGTTGGTGGTCTCGACGCTCTTGAAGGAATTGCTGCAGACCAGCTCGGCCAGCAGGTCGGTGCGGTGGGCCGGCGTGCTCGCCACCGGGCGCATCTCCACCAGCGTCACGCGGACCCCGCGCTCGGCCAGCGCCCAGGCCGCCTCGCAGCCGGCGAGGCCGCCGCCGACGACCGTCGCGGTCAGGACGGGGCCGGCGTGGTCGCCGCTGCGGGCGCCGGCGTCTCCTCGGCCGCGAACTCCGTGCCGCACTTCAGGCACTTCCGGAACGCTCCCCTCGCCTTGGTCTGCTTGCTCTCCGCCCCGACGAAGCCGCAGGACGGACAGGTCACCGGCACCGGGCGGTTCCAGACGGTGAAATCGCACTCCGGGTAGCGCGAGCACCCGAAGAAGGATCGGCCGCGCTTGCTCCGCCGCTCCGCCAGGTCTCCGACGCCGCACTTCGGGCACTTCACGCCCAGCGGGACCGGCTGGGTGTGGTCGCACTTGGGGTAGCGCGTGCACGCCATGAACTCGCCGTACCGGCCGGTCTTGATGACCAGCGGCGCCCCGCACTTGGGGCACAGCTGGTCGGTGGGCCGGTCCGGCGCCCGCGGCTTGCGCAGCGACTTGGTGTACTTGCACTCCGGGTCGTTCTGCTTGGTGCACGCGATGTAGGGACCGAACCGGCCGGCTTTCGCGACCAGGGAGCTCCCGCACCGGGGACAGCGCTGGTCCGCCAGGCCCTCGAGGTTGTGCGCCTCGGAGATCATCTCCTCGGGCCGCGCCTTCGCCAGCGCCTTGGCGAACGGCTTCCAGAAGTCGTCCAGGACCTGCACCCGGCTGAGCTCGCCCTCCTCGATGCGGTCGAGCTCGCTCTCCATCTCGCTGGTGAACTCGACGTTGAAGATGTCGGGGAAGCGGGGGATCAGCATCCGCTCGACCGTGGTGCCCAGCTCGGTCGGGTGAAAGCGCTTGTCGTCGAGGCTCACGTAGTGTCGCGCCACCAGCGTGCTCGAGATGGCCGAGTAGGTGGACGGACGCCCGATGCCGAGGCGCTCCAGCTCCTTCACCAGCGACGCCTCGCTGTAGCGCGGCGGCGGCTCCGTGAAATGCTGCTCGGGCACGACGCCGAGCAGCGTGACCCGGTCGCCGACGGCGAGCGCCGGCAGCGGGGTGAGATCCTCGAGCGTGCGCCCCTCGCCCTGCTCGCGCGCCTCGTGGTAGAGCCGGTGGTAGCCGTCGAACAGGATCACCGACCCGGTGGCCCGGAACAGCCAGCGGCCGAGGTCGAAGTCCACCGAGGTGGTGTCGTAGACGATGGGCGACATCTGCGACGCCACGAACCGCTGCCACACCAGCTGGTAGAGCTTGAGCTGATCCGGCGTGAGGTCCTTGCGGACGCTCTCGGGCGTGCGCTCGACCTCGGTCGGCCGGATCGCTTCGTGCGCGTCCTGCGCCTGCGGGTTCTGCGACGCGCCGTAGAGGACCGGCTTCTCCGGGAGGTACTTCTGGCCGAACTGCCGGCTCACGTACGCCCGCGCCGCCTCCACCGCGCTGGCGGCGACCCGGGTCGAGTCGGTGCGCATGTAGGTGATCAGGCCGACCGCACCCTCGTCGGCGAGGTCCACGCCCTCGTAGAGGTCCTGCGCCACCCGCATGGTCCGCTTGCTCGAGAAGCCGAGCCGCTTGGCCGCTTCCTGCTGGAGCGTGCTGGTGGTGAACGGGGCGGGCGGCCGCTTGCGGCGCTCCTTGCGCTTGACGTCGGTGACGACGAACGCGGCATCGCGCACCGCGGCGACGACGGTCTGGGCCTCGGCCTCGGTGTGGATCTCGGGCTTCTTGCCGTCGAGCTTGTGCAGCTCGGCGTCGAATGCCTGGCCGTCCTTCTCGCACTGCGCGGTGATGCTCCAGTATTCCTGCGCGACGAACTTCGCGATCTCCTGCTCGCGCTCCACGATCAGCCGCAGGGCGACGGTCTGCACCCGGCCCGCCGACAGCCCGGTCTTGAGCGCCTTCCACAGCAGCGGGCTCACCTTGAAGCCGACCAGCCGGTCGAGGATGCGCCGTGCCAGCTGCGCCTCGACCTTCTTCTCGTCGATCTTGATGGTGTTGGTGATGGCGCGCTGGATGGCGTCCTTGGTGATCTCGTGGAACAGCACGCGGCGCACGCGGTCGGCGCCGAGCTGCTGGCGCACGTGCCAGGCGATGGCCTCGCCTTCGCGGTCGGGGTCGGTCGCGATCAGGACCTGCGAGACCTCCTTGGCGGCCTTCTTCAGCTCCTGGATGGCCTTGGCCTTGCCCTTGACCGTGACGAACGTGGGCTTGAAGTCGTGCTCGACGTCGACGCCCAGCTCGCGCTCGGGCAGATCCCGGATGTGCCCCACGGTGGCCTTCACCGTGTAGCCCTTGCCGAGATACTTGCCGATCGTCTTCGCCTTGGCGGGCGACTCGACGACCACGAGCTTGCTGTTGGCGGCCATCGTCCTCACGTTGCCGGCTCACGTCACCGGCGCGTCATCCATCCGTCTCCGGCACTACCATCGGGCCCGCGGCCGGGTTCCGGCGCGGTCCGCGGCCCTGCCGGGCCCACGGCGCCACGTCGGGGCGCGGAGTCTACCAGCCGGCGAGGTCGCGGGCAAGCGAGACCACGGCGGCGGCCACCTCGTCCGGGCTGCGTCCCCCGGTGGCCACGGTGCGATCGGCGCGGCGGTAGCTCGGACTCCGGGCGTCGAGCAGCGCCGCGATGCGCGCGCCGGTCTCGCCCCCGGCGAGCAGCGGCCGTCCCGCGGCCCCACCGAGTCTCGCCGCCGCCTCCTCCGGCCCGGTCTCAAGGTAAACCACCAGTCCAGACCCCCGGGTCATCGCGCGCGTAACGTCGTGCGCGAAGAACCCGGCGCCGGGCGCCACCACCGCGGGCGCGCCGGCGAGCGCGGCGCCGCCCAGCTCGGCCTCGAGCGCGCGAAAGGCGGCCTCGCCGTCCTCCGCGAACACCCGGGCGACGGATTTCCCCGCGCGCTGCTCGATCGCCTCGTCGAGATCCACGAACGGCGCGCCGAGCGCCGCGGCGACCAGCCGGCCGACGGTCGTCTTCCCGGCTCCGGGCAACCCGACCAGGATGACGTGACGTCTAGTCAACCGGCTCCCAGCCGGCGCGACGCCGCGCGAGCTGCGCGAGGTAGCCGTCGAGATTGCGACGCAGCTCGGCGAGCGCGTCGCCGCCGAACTTCTCCACGTAGGCATCGGCGAGGACGAGCGCCACCGCCGCCTCCGCGATGACGCCCAGCGCGGGAACCGCGGTGACGTCGGAGCGCTCGCTCTGCGCCGGGGCCGGCCGGCCGCTGCGCAGGTCCACCGACTGGAGCGGGCGCATCAGCGTCGAGATGGGCTTCATCGCGGCCCGCAGGACCAGCGGCTCGCCGGTCGTCATCCCGCCCTCGAGACCGCCGGCGCGATTGGTGCGCCGCGCGAAGCCGCCGCTCGGGGCCGCGGCGGGGCCGTCGGCGCGGAGGATCTCGTCGTGAGCCTGGGACCCGGGCAGCGCGCCGAGGGCGAAGCCGAGGCCCGCCTCGACGCCCTTCACCGCCTGGATGGACATCAGGGCGGCCGCCAGCCGGCCGTCGAGGCGGCGGTCCCACGCCACATGGCTTCCGAGCCCCACCACGAGCCCGCGGACCACCACCTCCACCACGCCGCCCAGCGTGTCGCCGGCGTCCGCGGCGGCGTCGATCCGGGCGACCATCGCCTGCTCGGCTTTGGGATCGAGGCAGCGCACGGGAGAGCGGTCGGCGACCGGATCCAGCGGGGCGGGGAGCGGGCCTGGTAGCGCGGCCACGACGCCGCCCAGGGCGACCACGTGGCTGCCGATCTCGACCCCGAGCTCCGCGAGCAGCCGGCGGCACACGGCGCCCGCCGCGACGCGCGCCACCGTCTCCCGCGCCGATGCGCGCTCCAGGATGTCGCGCGCGTCGGCGCGGTCGTACTTCAGCACGCCGGCGAGGTCGGCGTGCCCGGGCCGGGGTCGGGTGAGCTGGCGCCGCGGCGGTTCGGCCGACGGCTCGGGCGCCATCACGTCCCGCCAGTGCTCGAAGTCCCGGTTCTCGACCAGCAGCGCGATCGGCGAGCCGAGGGTCGCCCCGGCCCGCACCCCGGCCAGGATCTGCACCCGGTCCGCCTCGATCTTCATCCTCGCGCCGCGGCCGTAGCCGCGCATCCGCCGCGCGAGCTCGGCGTCCACGTCGGCGGCCAGGAGCGGCAGGCCGGCCGGCACGCCCTCGACGACGGCCAGGACGGCGCGCCCGTGCGACTCTCCCGCGGTAGTGAACCGGATCGCGGTCACGGGCCGCCCTCCCGAGAGAACGCGAGCCCGACCGCTCGGCCGGGCTCTGGCGTTCCTTCGATCGTCGAAGCGGGGCGCGGCGCTACGGCCGGCCTCTCGACCGCGGGGGCAGCGTGTTGATCACGCGCACCGGCGGCAGGGCCACCCCCGGCTGCTGCCGCACCGGGTACGGGTTGACGAAGTTCGGCAGGCGCACGACGACCAGTCCGCGCGTGGTGACGCCCACCAGCACCAGCACGCCGCCCGAATTCGCCACCCGGATGGGCCCGATGATGGTGTCCCGGATCGGGACCGTGGTGACCCGCGAATACCAGTAGGTGTCGAAGACGTCGATGAACGGGTCCGGCCGCGCCGCGAACACCAGGCGGTCGTTCTTGTTCAGCGCTCCCGAGGTGCGCGTGTTCGCGTCGAACGCGTTGTTGGGATCGAAGTCCATCCCCGGCTGGCCGCTCGGCACCGGCAGCAAACCGGTTTCCTTGAGCGTGTAGTCGAAGGCGTAGATCGAATCCGCCCGCACCAGGCTGGTCCGGCCGTTGAAGTTGGTCGCGACGGACAGCACCCGGGCGGCCCGGTTGACCAGGAAGTCCCGCACCAGCACGCCGGGCGAGACGCCCTGATCCACGATCGCCGTGCAGTTCAAGAACCCGATCGTGGCCCCGGTGGTGGGATTCTTCAGGGGGCACGGGGGCAGGTTGATGTTGGTGATGGGCGCGCGGCCGTCGAGCGACAGCGCCCGCGCGAAGCCCTGATTGAACCCGCCCTCGCCGATCACGGCGTGGTTGAAGTCGCCGGAGTTGCGGACGAAGGTGGATTCCTGGAAGGCGACCGTGGTCAGATCGACCAGCTCGCCGATGCCCGCGCCGAGAATCGTGTCCCGGATCTGCTGGCCCGGCAGGGTGTCGCGGACGGCGATGACCTGCAGCGTGTCCAGGCCGGGAGAGGCCGTCTCGTAGAAGAGGTGCCCGCTCCTCGCCGTGATCGGCGCGGACAGGTTCTCCGACGCCAGGTAGCCGCGGCTGGTGAACGGTCCCGGCTGCGCCGGGGTGGGCGCCGTCGAGTACACGGCGTACACGGTGTCGCACGCGGCGCCGGCCAGGTGGCGGCACACCGCCCCGAGGTACTGCGGGCGGTCCGCGAGGTCGTAGTCGGTGGTCAGGATCTCGATGCCGCCGGCGGCCGTCGGGGCGGTCTTCACCGTCTGGACGACGTAGTCGGCCAGGCGGTGCCGCTGCACCTCCGAGCCGGCCACGAGGTCCACGACCGACAGGTTGGTCCCGCCCGAGTTGGCGACGATGACCGTGTCGGCGTTGTCACCGAGCGTGTCGCGCGGCCACAGCGCGATGCCGACGGGCTGCGAGCCCACCCGGATCGGCGCCGCGAACGTGTTGGTGTTGAGGCGGAACACCTCCACCTGGTTGAGCAGGGTGTTGGTCAGCAGCAGGACCGGGCCGTTCCCGCCCACGTTGTTGTGGTCGATGACCGCGTCGCCGAACTGCCCGCCCTGCGGCAGCGAGATCGTGGTGCCGGCTACGACGGTCAGGGTGTCCTTGTCCGCGGCGGGCGACTTCTTGGGCGTGCTGGTGAAGCTGGAGCCGCCGCGATTCCCCGGCGACGCGCCGTCGACGCCGAACGCCTCGACGGTCACGATGCGCGGGAAGGTCGTGAGGGTGTCCAGCCCGAGCCGGAACCGCTGCGTCACATTGGTGCTGGCGCCGGCGAAGATCACCGAATCGCCGTGCAGGATCGTGCCCGCCGTGTCGCGGACCAGGAACCCGACCTTGGTGATCCCACTCGGGTCCGTGGCGGTCACGGTGAGGCTGTCGCCCACCTCGACCCGCAGCGGCATCGTGTCTTGCACCAGTGGCGCCACCGTGTCGCCCACCACGGTCTGGACCGCGACCGTGACGCCCGGCGACACGCCGGACGGGTCGTTCAGCGAGTCGGTCGCGAACGGCACGATCACGACGTTGCCCACCGCCGTGCCGGCCGGAATCGAGAGCGTGCTGGTGAACGTCTCCGTGTCGGCCAGCGCCCCGTTCACGGGCGCGAAGATCGTCGAGTCGTTCTGCGTCACGACGCCGGTCGCGCGCCACCCCAGGACCTTGACGCCGATGGGGTGGATGCCGCGGACCTGGACGGTCACCGACTTGCCGACCGCGGTGACGGCGCCTGCCGCGGGCTGCAGCACGGAAACCCGGGGACCGTTGACGACCCGCACCACGGACGTGTCGAAGCTGGTGTCGTTGGCCGCGTCGACGGCCGTCGCCGTGATGGTCACGAATTCGGACGTGGAATCGGTCAGCACCGCGCGCAGGTAGCGCGTGATCGTCGTATCGGTGGGCTTGGCGAGCGTCACCGAGCGGGAGGTGAACCGCGTCACCGTGGTGTCGGTGCCGAGGTTCACGGAGCCGCGGACGCTGGTGCCGGTCAGCACCAGGCCGGTGATGCCGTGCGTGTCGCTCAGCTTCACCTGGACGAAGACGCTGTCCCCGACCGACACCGGCACCGTCGCCGCCTTGGACGGCTGCTGAATCGTCACCGCGCCCGCGCCGGCGGTCCCGCCGCCCCCGCCCCCGCCCCCGCCACCCCCGCCGCCTCCGCCGCTCGAAGTCGGGAAACGGCCCTGTTCGCCGCATACGGCCACAGCGAAGACGCAGCCCGCGAGGGCTGCCGCTCGCGCCACGAGGCGCAGCACGGAACTAGCGGTTGTCGGGTGCACCGGAGCCCAGATCGTCGATGATGTGTGGGGTCACGAGAATCAGCAGGTCGCGCCGCTCCTCCTGGCTGGTCCGGAAGCCGAACAGCCGGCCGAGGACCGGCAGGTCCACCAGGAACGGGATGCCCTGGTTGGCCACCGTGATGTTGGTCACGGTCAGGCCGCCGATGACCGCGGTCTCGCCGTCCCGCACCAGCAGCTGGGTCGTGCCCTCCTGCGACGCGAAGACGAATCCGGCCTCGGCGATGGTGGACGCCTGAAGGGACGAGTTCTCGGCGTGCAGCTCCATCAGCACCTCGCGGGTGCCCGCCACCACGTGCGGCGTGACGGTCAGCCGGATGCCGGTGGGCTGCAGCTGGGTGGTGGCCCGCGCCACCGCGCCGCCGGTCGCCGTCGCACCGGCGCTCGCGACGTCGATCTGGCGGATCGGCGTGCGCTCGCCGACGAACAGGTCGGCCTGGCGGTTGTCGGCGACCGTGACCTGCGGCTCGGCCTGGATGTCCGAGAGCTGGACCGACTGCAGCGCCTCGAGGAAGCTCGACAGCGCGAAGTTGCCGATCACCGTCGAGTACACGAGCCGCAGCGCCGGATTCTGCTCGAACTGCGCCGAGGCGTTGGCGACCGCCGCCACCGCGTTACCGCCGATGTTCACCACCAGCGGCGTACGGGTGGGGTCGTAGGGCGTGTTGCCCGTCGTGTCCTGCGGGTTCGGCCGCGCGATCAGGGTGTTGAAGAACTGGCTGGACGTCCCGAGGTCGTAGCGCATCCCGATCTCTTCGAGCTCGGTCCGGTCCACGAAGATGATCTTCGCCTGGATGGCCACCTGCGGGGTGCGCTGGTCCAGCGCGCGGATGAACGCCGCGATGGTGTCGATCTGCGAGGCGATGTCGGTGACGATCAGCGAGTTGGTGGTCGTGTCCGGCGCCACCTTGCCGCGCCGCGACAGCATCGGCGCGACCGACGGTGCGAGCACGGACGCCCGGGCGTAGTTGACGTGCACGATGGTCGTCGCGGTGCCTTCGAGGGAATCCTGCGCCGCGAGGTTGGCCCGGCTGTCCACCCGGATGATGCCGCCCGGCAGCTCGGTGGCGGCCAGGCCCTGGCCGGCGAGCACCGCGTTGAACGCCAGGTCCCAGGGCTGGTCCTTGATTTCGGCCGTGACCGTGCCGGAGATGTCCTTGCCGGCGATGATGGAGCGGCCGGAGAAGGTCGCGAAGTTGGCGATGACTTCCTGGATGCTCGCGCGGTCGAAGGTCACGCTGATGCGCGGCTGCTGCGAGGGCGAGCGGAGCTGGCTGCGCAGCACGGCGTTCTCGACGTCGGCCGTCGCGGCCGGCGCGGGCGCGACCGCGGCCGGAGCCGCCGGCGCATGCGCGGGAATGGCCGCGGGCAGCGCGGCGGCCGCGTTGCGCGCGCCGTCGCTCGACCAGGCGGCGAACGCCTGGCTCGCCGCGAAGGTCACGTGCACCCCGGCGCTGTCCTGGCGCACCTGGTAGTCGCGCGCCTGGTCCAGCTCGACCACGACGCGCACGACGTCGGAGCGGAACTGCGAGTAGCGGACGTCCCGGATCCCGCCGCGGGCGACGCCGTCGTACTGGATCGTCGGCGCCACGAGGTGCGCGCCCACCAGGTCCAGCACCAGCCGGGCCGGCTCGCGCAGCACGAAATCCGAGACGTGCACGACGCCCTGCACGTCGATCGCCACCTCCGCCCGCCCCGGGCTCGGCAGCACGCTCACGGCCGTCACGTCGCCCGGTCCCGCATGGGGCGGCGGGGTTGCGGGCACGGCGGCGAGCCGTGACGCGGCGGCGGCCCCAAGGGCCAGGCCGACGCACGCGATGATGAGGGCTCGCTTCATGGATTGGCCTCCGCTTGCCTTTGGAGCGACAGCACTTCCTGACGCTCGAACCCGAACTCCTCGATCTGGAAGACGACCTCGTACTGGCGGATCTGGAGCACCCGCAGCCGGCCGACGGTGTCGCCGCGCTTCAGGCGGTGGATCTTGTCGCCCGGCGCCTCGCGAACCACGGCCACGCTGCGGCCGTAGTGCGGGTCGTAGATGACGGACACCAGCCGCAGGTCCGCGAGCGTCGGGCGCACGTCGCTCGAGCTGATGAGCGTCAGGAACGGATCGCGGGAGCCGCCGCTGTAGTGATAGACCTCGCGGCGGTACTCCACCCTGCCGCCGGTGGTGTCGATGCCCACCAGCGACGTGTCGCGGCGCACGCTCGGCCGGCCCGGCGCGGCCGCACCGGCCCTGGCGGCCGGCGCCCGCTGGGCGCGCGCCGCCACCGGGCCGAGCAACGCCAGCGCGGCCACGCCGAGGCACCACCTCCGGCTAGTCATCGCCACCTCGCGGCGCCGGCGGCGGCGCACCGGTCGAGTCACCCGCCGCCAACGGCTTCACGTACGTACGGACGGCGAACGTCGCCTGCAGCAGCGCCTGGGTCTTGCTGGTGTCGGCGACCGGTCCCTGGACCCGTTGGAAGTGCACATCGTACGGGACGATGATCCGCGGCAGGCTCGCGATGTCCGTGAGGAACTCCGAGACCTGGTCGTACTGCCCCGTCGCCGACAGGCGGTAGCGCTGGATGTCGAACGGCGAACCCGACTCCACGGTCTGCGGCGTGAAGCCCGCGAAGGTCGCCCCGCGCATCTTGGCGCGGCTGGCGATGTCGTCCAGGAGGTTCGGCACCTCCGACGACGTCGGGACCAGCTGGCGCATGAGGTTCAGGCTGGTCTGGAACTCCCCGAGCCGCCGCTCCATCTCGGTGAGCGCGCCCTGCGCCACGTCCCGCTTGGCGCGGTCGACCTGGGCGATGAGGGAGTCGAGCTCGGTCTGGAGCGAGTCGCGGCGCACGCCCATCGGGCCGATCCCGCGCAGGCCCGCCAGCGACAGCCCCGACCACCCGAAGTAGCCGACGACCAGGGCCACCACCGTCACCAGGAGGAGGGTCTGGCCGCGCCGATCCTGCGGAATGAGGGCCATGAGCTATCGCCTCGTGCCGCCGCCGGAACGCACGCCTTGCACGATCGACGCGGCCAGCGGCTCCATCGCCAGGATCGAAGGGGACGGCATCTGGTAGTGCGCGTTGAGCGTGAAGCTGGTGACGTCCCGCCCCTGCTCGGTCACCATCGCGCTCGAGACGAGCGTCACGCCCTCGACGAACGGCGACTCCTCCAGGTTGCGCATGAAGCGGGTGACCGCCTGCGCCTCGCCGGCGGTCTTCCCCTGGACGGTGAACGACGCGCCGCCGCCGACGGCCGTGTCGCCTTCCGCCGTCCGGCCGGAAAGGTCGTCGAGCCAGGTGTAGTCTGGCAGCGCCTTGGCCACCGCATCCAGGATGTGCGGCCAGACGTAGCGATCGCGGTCGATGTCCCGGATGTACTGCATCTCCGCCAGCAGGGAGTCGCGCGTCTGCTCCATGCGGTGCCGGCGGTTCAGGATGCCCGCGTAGGTGACGCTGTCGCGCTTGGCGGTCTGGAGCCTGGGCTCGAGCGCACGGACCTGCGACTGGCGCCGCAGGTACAGCGGCGTGCCGAGCCCGCCCACCACGACCCAGGCCGCGATCGCGGCCACCAGCCACGGGTCCTTGACCGCCGCCAGCATGGCGCCGACGTTCGGCAGCGCGATGCCGCCACCCTTGGCCCGCTTCCGCTTCGCGCCCGGAAGAAGATTGATCGCAATCATGGCGTCGCTCGTCCGTGTCCTATGCGGCCCGAAGGGCCAGACCCACCGGCAACATCAGCAGGGGCCCGACTTCCTCGACCGGGAGGGTGTCGAAGACGCCTTCCCGCACCGTGACGTTCTTGATGGGGTCGGCCTTCTCGACCGGCACCCGCAGGCGGTCGGCCAGCACCTCGCCCAGACCCGGAATGCGCGCCCCGCCGCCCGACATGTAAATCCGACCCATCGCCACGCCGCTGCGGCTCGCCGTCTGGAGGAACGCGGCCGCCCGCTCGATGCCGACCGCCATCTCCTCGCCGCGCGTCTCCACGTACGGATCCACCGCCGGGTTGCGGTCCCGCGCCTGCAGCAGCGCGTCCGCTTCCTCCGCCCCCATGCCCCGCTCCCGCTGCAGGTCCTCGCGGAACCGGCGGGTCCCGATCGCGAGATCCCGGGTCAGAATCGGAACGCCGTCTTCGAGGATGTTGATGTTCGTCACTTCGTGACCGATGTTGAGCAGCCCCACCATGCCGGCCTGCTCGTCCGGATAATTGAGCTCGAACGCGTTGTGCAGGGCGAAGGCGTCGACGTCGATGATGTCCGGCGTGAGCCCGGCGTCCGTCAGCAGCGACACCTTGTTCTCCACCAGCTCCCGCTTGGCCGCGACCAGCAGCACGTTCATCTGGAGCCCTTCGCCCTCGGGATCCAGAATCTGGAAATCGAGCTCCACGTTCTCCATGTCGAACGGCACGTGCTGTTCCGCCTCCCAGCGGATCACCTCGCGCGCGTCCGACTCCTTCATCCGGTCCATCTGGATCTTCTTGACGATCACGTCGCGGCCACCCACGGCCGTCACCACGGCCTTCTGCTTGATGGCGGCCGTGACGAACAGACCCCGGACCGCATCCGCCACGATCCCAGGGTCCATCACCTCGCCCTCGACGATCGCATCCGCCAAGACCGGCGTGATTGCCACCTTGACCAGTTCCGGTTGGGCCTTGCCGTGCTCGATGACGACGAGCTTGATCAGCCCGCTGCCGATGTCGAGGCCCACCGTCCGCTTCTTTCGACCGAAGGGTGCCATATCCGTTTAGGGTGCAAGAAGATAGACGAAAATAGGGCCAGAAGGCGCTCTACGATAGCGTCCGGCCACGGAGTTTGTCAAGATACTTGAAGCCAGGAAGCCGAAATACCGCCCAATCAGCGACTTACACCGAGCGTGCCCCTAGTACAGCTCGGAAAAGGAGCGCTCGGCCAGGGGATTTGCCGGCGCGTTCGAGAGAAGGGCGTTGGCCAGCGCGCAGCGCGAAAACACCAGCTCTGCGCTCCCCGCCGCCGATGGCGTGAGAGTGGCGCTCCTCGCCCTGACGCCGCCCAGGAAGTGCCCGCCGGAGCCCTCGACCACGAGCCTCCCGCCAACGACGACGGGGCCCTCGAAGATGAAGCCCCCGTCGACGCTCAAATCGCCCGTCACCAGCAGGATGCCTTGTCCGCTGCCTCCCACCAGGCGCAGGCTCCCCCGCGCCAGGACGATCGGATAGTAGTGCGCGCAGCCCGGCACGGAGGCCCCTCCCCAATTCTCGCGCACCGCCGTATCGCAGGCCGTCGCCGTTCCCACCGGCTGCGGGTGCTCGAGGGGCAAGTCGCCCGCCTCGTACACCTTGACCGCCGCCGCCCCCAGCGTCGCCCACGCTCCGTCCGCGGCCGCGCGCGCCGCGGAGTCTTCCCCCGCGCTCGCGACGCGGAAGGGGGGACTGCCGCGAACGCAC
>Ga0335077_10003551_pt1 | contig 18888 bp, 15 predicted proteins | sample Lox_Sample_31_FD_207151 | JGI IMG/M metagenome (GOLD analysis project Ga0335077, IMG submission 207151) | Soil microbial communities from Loxahatchee National Wildlife Refuge, Florida, United States - Lox_Sample_3.1 | ecosystem: Environmental > Terrestrial > Soil > Wetlands | place: USA...
GGCCGAGATCTATCGCATCCCAGCGAGCTCTCCGCTGTACCACGTGCGCTACGTGCGCGTGTATTCGGCCACGCCGGATTGGGTCTACTTCGGCTATACCCCGGGCTATATGGGGGCATACGTCTGGAACGGCGCGGTGGTCTTTGGAACAGGCTGGGCTTATCCGGGGTGGTATGGGCGCTTCTACTTCGGCTGGCCGTGGACGTGGGGACTTGGCTTCCGCTTCGGATTTTGGGGTGGCGGGTGGTTCTGGCATCCCTGGGGATGGGGCGGCGGATGGTACCACCCCTTCTGGGGCGCACGGGCCTGGTACGGCGGCTACTGGGGGCACGGCTGGTTGGGGCGCGGAGGTGTCTGGGCGCGAAATGTCAACGTTTACAACCGCTGGGGAGGCTCGACAGTGGTAACGCGCAACGCTCAAGCCAGGGGCCAGACAGCGCGAATGAACCAGGCTCAGGCGGGGTCGCACTCGGCTGCACAGAAGACGGCCGCAAACTCGCGAACGGCGTCGTCGCAGAGCCATGCCGCTGGCCAGAAGGCAGGGGGCGCAAAGAACACGGCGGGTGGCAAGAATGCGGCGGGAGCGAATCATGCCGGCCGACCGGGAGGCGCGGGCGGGCAGGGTGCGCACGCTGGGAAGGCAGGCGGGGCCCACGCAAAAGCCGGAGGCGGCGGCCGGCGCTAGTCACCGGTTTAGCCGAAGATGTGTCCCATCTTCTCCTGCTTGGTCTTGAGATAGGCCTCGGAGTGTGACTGAGCTTCGACCACGCAGGGCACGCGCTCGACCACCTTCACGCCCGCTTGCTCAAGCGCCTGTACTTTGTCGGGATTGTTCGACAGCAGACGTACTTGCCGCAGACCTAACGCCTTCAGCGCCTCGGCGGGAAGCGCAAACTCGCGCTGGTCAGCCTTGAAGCCGAGTTTTTCGTTAGCTTCCACCGTATCCAGGCCCTTGTCCTGCAGTTCGTAGGCTTCGAGCTTGGCCATCAGCCCGATGCCGCGACCCTCCTGCTGCTCGTACACCAGCACGCCCCGGCCTGCCTCGGCGATCATCTTCAGCGACATCTCGAGCTGTTGCTGGCAATCGCAGCGCAGCGATCCGAAGACATCGCCCGTAAGGCACTGCGAGTGGATGCGCACCAGTGGCGGTTCGGAAAGGATATCTCCCATCACGAGCGCGACGGCCGTCTCCAAACGCCGCTCCGTCCCGCTTTGCGACTGCCCCTCAAAACCCATGATGCGGAAATGCCCCCAGCGGGTTGGGAAATCGGCTTCCGCCACTTTGCGCAGGCTGTAGGCGCCGCTCACATCCTGATTATTACACGCCTCAGCCCATGCTACCCTTTCCTCCGAGTGGACTCGCGTTTCATTCTCGTCACCCTCCTTTTGAAGCTGGGCGTGGCGGCTGCGGTCAGCAGCGCGCTGGTGCGCTCCCGCTACTTCAAAGCCCTGCTCTTTCAGGAAGAGCGCACCTTCGCGCAGAAGATCCACCTGATGCTTTTTATCGTGACGCCGTTCGCGCTGGGCGTGCTGGTGCGCGTGTCGGTGCGCAACTTCCATGCCGGCGACCTCTCGGTGGAGGCGGCCATCCTGCTGGGAGTGATCGGCGGACGCGTGGCCGGCGGGTTGGGCGGCGCGCTGCTCGGCCTGGCCGCGCTCTACAACCACGAGCTGGCCGCGCTCCCCTTCGATACGGTCGTGGGCCTCACCGCGGGCATGTTGCGCAATGCCGCCTCCGACAAGGAGTACATCTGGACTTTCACGCCTTTCATGGACCTCAGTGTCTACCGCTGGATCCGCCGCAACCTGCCGTTCCCGCGGATGGACTGGCAGACGCTGTTTTTTCTCTTCATTCTGGCCACGCAACTGGCGCGCATGGAGCTCGGCCGCGCGCTGCCGCGTCAGTTCTTCTTTATTCCCGCGCCAAGCTGGACCACGCTGCTAGCGGCTTACGCCACCACCGTGGCCTGCGTTGCCATCCCGCTGAAGATCTGGAACAACACGCGCATCGAGATGAAGCTGCAGGTGCAGGAGCGCCTGCTGCTGCAGGCGCGCATGGAGGCGCTGCAGAGCCAGATCAATCCTCACTTCCTGTTCAACACGCTCAACTCCATCGCCTCACTGGTGCGCTTCGATCCCGACATGGCGCGGGTGCTGATCGTGAAGCTGGCCAGCATCCTGCGGCGGCTGCAGCGCAAGGGTGACGCCTTCGTGCAGCTTCGTGACGAAGTGGAGTTCATCGACGACTATCTCGACATCGAAGTAGTCCGCTTCGGGCGCGACAAGCTGCACGTAGTGAAAAAACTGGATCCCGTCACCCTGGACATGATCGTACCCACCATGGTGCTGCAGCCACTGGTGGAGAACTCGATCAAGCACGGCCTCGCCCCGCGCATCGAGGGCGGCAGCATCACTCTGCGCAGCCGTCTGGCGGAGGGATTTCTGGTCGTGGAAGTACAGGATGACGGTGTGGGTGTGGCCCTCGCCGGCGACAGCGCCGTTGTCGAGCCCGGCACCGGTATCGGCATGTCCAACGTTGCCGAGCGGCTCAAGCTGCTCTACGGCGATGCCGCCACCATGACCATCTCCAGCGGCGACGGCAAAGGCACGCTGGTGGTTTTGCGGGTTCCAGTATTGACGGCCGTGGACGGCATCGAAACCGCCGGCACCGTTGCCTACGAGGCCCGCTCCAGCACGCAGCGGTAAAAGTTCTCGTACTCCGGAATGATTTTGGTGGAGCAGAAGCGGGTCTGCGCCGCGATTCGGGCGCGCTTGCCCATCTGCCGCAGCCTGGCTTCGTCGGAGAGCAGTTCGATGGCCTGCCGTGCCATCGCGTCCACGTCGCCCACGTCGGCCAGCAAGCCTGTCTTGCCGTCGTCGATGACCTCGGGCACGCCGCCCACGCGCGTGGCCAACGCCGGTACCTCGCACGCCATTGCCTCCAGCGCCGCCAAGCCAAACGACTCCAGCTGGCTGGGCATGAGCATCAGGTCCGCAATGGCGAGCTTTTCGTGCACCCGGCCTTGTTTGCCCAGGAAGTGGACACGCTCCTGGATGCCTTTGCGCCGCACCATCCACTCCGCGGTCGAGCGCTCGGGGCCATCGCCGATCAGCACCAGCCGCGATGGAACCTCGCGCTGAACCTGGTCGAAGATCTCCACCACGTCGGAAATGCGCTTTACCGGACGAAAATTCGAGAGGTGTACCAGGATGCGCTCATCGGCGTGCGCGTATTCCGCGCGGTGCTTCTCGACCTCGGGATCACGGCGGTAGAGGTCGCAGTTCACGAAGTTGTAGATCACCTGCACCGGGCGCTTGATGTCGAACACCTGCAGCGTGCGCTCGCGCAGGTATTGCGAGATGGCGGTTACGCCGTCGCTCTGCTCGATGGAAAAACGTGTGATCGGCAGATAGGAACGGTCGGTGCCCACCAGCGTGATGTCAGTGCCATGTAGCGTGGTGACGAAGGGCAGCCGGCGGCCGCCGTTGGCTGCGAGCATCTGCCGAGCCAGCAGCGCGCTCACCGAGTGCGGAATGGCATAGTGCACGTGCAGGAGGTCAAGGCTGTAGATCTCCGCGACCTCAGCCATGCGCGTGGCCAGCGCCAGATCGTAGGGCGGATACTCGAACAGTGGGTAGTTGGAGACGTCCACCTCGTGGAAGTGAATGTTGGGGCGCTCGGTGTTCAGGCGGATGGGCTGCTGGTAGGAAATGAAATGGACCTCATGGTCGCGCTCCGCCAGCTCCATCCCCAGCTCCGTGGCCACCACGCCGCTGCCGCCGTAGGTGGGATAGCATGTGATCCCAATCTTCATGGTGTGCTTGAATTAGACGGACCAACGGGCGTTTTGGACTCATTTCGGCGTGAACTTCGCCAGATCGTAGATCCCGAGCTGCTCTTCCAGCTCGCCGACTTTCACCACCATGCCCTCGAACCCCTCCTTGCCGAACAGCTCGTGCTCTTTCTTTTCGAAATCGTCGCCCAGAGCATCGAACTCGTGCGCGGAGACAATCGAGTGCAGGGCGGGGAAGAGCACCGTGTCTTCGCGCGCCTCGTGGGGACGGTACATGCGGATGAATGCTGCGATCGCGGTCACCAGCTTCTGCCGGTCAGCCGCGCTCCTTGCCGCCGCCAACTGCAGAATCTGCGCCGTGACCTGCCGTCCGGCCTGGTGCTGTTGCCGCAGCACGGCAACGAGGTCGGTGAGCTTGCCCGCTTTCTCAAAGCGCGGGAAAAGATAATCCTCCTCCAGCTTCTCGTGATAATTCTCGACGAAATTCTTGATGATGCCGGCCGCGTCCGAGAGCACCTTGGGGTCGAGGTCGCGGTTGCCGCCCAGCCGCCGCTCCGACTCCTCGTAGATCAGCAGCACGCGATTGAGCAGTCCGTGCTCGCGCATCAGGTCTTCGGTGGGCGAGACTTCGACTTCCTCGCCGGCCTTTTCGCCGCCCTTCTCCGGGAGCGCAAACCCGGCGACCCCGGGAACCATCAAAGTCGCCGATACGATTCCACCCTTGAGCAAGAAATTACGCCGCGTGTCTTCGTGCATGGCAGTCTTCCTCCACGCCCATCAGATGCGGCTGGACAGCTTCCGGCTTCCAGGCAAATAATTGCCGGCGCAGTCGATCTTCACCCCTGAAGGGAATCCGAATTGAAACGCTATCGAGTGAAGCCTGGGACCAGCGTGAAGCTTGATCGCTGGGACCCGGAAGATGCTGCCGGCTTCCGTGGATCGAAGAAGGATGCGGAAAAGCGCCTGGCACAGCTGACGCAGCGCCTTGATTCGCTGCAGGAACTGCTGTACGCCGAGCACCGGCACAAAGTGCTGATCGTTTTGCAGGGCATGGATACGAGCGGCAAGGATGGCACCATCCGCCACGTGTTCAAAGGCGTGAATCCACAGGGCGTAAGCGTGGCGCGGTTCGAAGCGCCGACACCAGAGGAACTCGACCATGATTACCTGTGGCGGGTTCACTGCCATACGCCGGCCAAAGGTGCGATCGCGATATTCAATCGCAGTCACTATGAAGAGGTGCTGGTGGTGCGCGTGCACGGACTCGTGCCCAAAGACGTGTGGGAGCGCCGCTATCAGCAGATCAACGATTTCGAGAGGATGTTGGCCGAGGAGGGCGTGAGCATTCTGAAGTTTTTCCTGCACATCTCACCCGAAGAGCAGAAAAAGCGCCTCCAAGCCAGGCTCGACGACCCCACCAAGCACTGGAAGTTCAGCCTGGCGGATGAAAAAGAACGCGAGCTTTGGCCGGAATATCTTAAAGCCTATGAAGACGCCCTCGAGCGCACCAGCACCGATTGGGCGCCCTGGTACATCGTTCCGGGCAACCACAAGTGGTATCGCAACCTGGTGGTCGCCACCATCTTGAACGACACCCTGCGCGGGCTGAAGATGCGCTATCCGCAGCCGCCGAAGAGCGTCGAGAAAATGCTGAAAGCGGGCTTACACTGATGGGCGATCTAACCGATCAGGTCGGCATACGAGATCAACTCCACCCTGGCGGCTTCGATTGCCCGTCGCGCTTCCTGCGACATAAGCACCCGCAGCTCCTGTTCGCGCGATTCCCGCAGGCGCGTCCGCACTGCCTGCAAGTCGGCGTCGCAATACCCTGGATGGCAGACCATCTCCCACGTTCCTTCGGGCAGCGATCCCACGATGGCCGCAAACAGTTCGCCGTCGAGCGCTCCCGTCACCACGATGCCGAAGGTTCCGTCGGTGGTGATCAGGCCCGCATCCGCGACGGCCTGGCGAAACTCCTGGCCGAAGCGCCGCAGCAGCTTGACCTCCGAGTACCGGCCCCACAACCGCGGGCGGCGTAGAAGATGCGCCATCGCCAGCGGCTTCAAGGGCGCAAACGGATTGCGCACCGCACGCACGCCACACGCCTTCGCTGCCGCCAGCATCGGCCGGAGCACTGGCGGGAGCAGGTGTACATGCTTGTGGGAGTCCACGTGAGTCACGCGCAGGCCGGTCTGCTGGATTCGGCGGATTTGCGCCTCGACCTCAGCCGCGATCTGATTTTCGTCGAGCTGTTTGCGCAGCGCTCGGTTCGCGAATCCTGGCCAGCCATCGCGGAAGCGAGTATTCCCACCCACCAGGCTGGAGACGTCCTGGGGCGGGAGCGCCGGCGCGCCATCGATGAGCACTACGTGGCAGCCCACACTCAGCCCGGCCGTGCGCGCGCTTGCGCCGGCGTCTTCTACGGCCGGTGCGTTCGCCATCATGGTGGCGGACGTGACCACGCCTCGCTTGTGCGCCTCCACAATGGCGCGGTTCACGCCGAGGGTCAGCCCGAAGTCGTCAGCATTGATGATGAGCCGCCGCACGCCGCCAGTGTACAGTCACGAAGCGCTGAGTACCGAGTACCTGGTACGCGAATCGGAGGTTATACTTTCCTTGCACCACGGGCGGGCGGTTAGCTCAGTTGGTTAGAGCGCCTCCCTTACAAGGAGGAGGCCGCAGGTTCGAGTCCTGCACCGCCCACCAGGTTCCGTCTGGAATCCAGGAGGGCTGAGGTCCTTCGCTGCGCTCGGGATTTCGCCTGCGGGCTCCCGCTTCGCTCACGCCCGCGAAGCGGCTCAAGTTCGAGTCCTGCACCGCCCACCAGGTTCCGTCTGGAATCCAGGAGGGCTGAGGTCCCTCGCTGCGCTCGGGATTTCGCCTGCGGGCTCCCGCTCCACTCACGCCCGCGAAACGGCTCAAGTTCGAGTCCTGCACCGCCCACCATGCCCCTCACCCGCAAGAGGTGGAGGTCGGCCTCGTGGATTCCGTGCAGATGTGGGAACATAGCGTCATGCCAAAGGACCGCAACAAAACATACTCGGACCACCAGGCGGAAGCCAGCCGTCTGCGGAAACAGCGGGAAGCGGCGAAAAGACAGCCACCCAAAGAGAAAACTACTCGCGACGCACCCAGCCAAGTCTCGCCGCCAGATGGCCGATGACGGCGCTCGAGGGCGGGCGATTAAAACGCGCGACCTGTTATACTCAAATCAGTTCATCCCGCGTTGCGGGGACGTAGTTCAGTTGGTTAGAACGCTGCCCTGTCACGGCAGAGGCCGCGGGTTCGAGTCCCGTCGTCCCCGCCATAATTTGTCAGAGGTCCTTCGCTTCGCTCAGGATTTCGCCTGCGGTCTCCCGCTTCGCTCACGCCCGCAAAGCGGCTCAAGTTCCGGGCACATGCCACTCTGCCTGCGCACTGGAAAGGTTGTTGTTTGCCCGCTCACCTGCCACCCACTCTAGGGACTCGTGGTCATCTGTCGGGCTCTCTCGACGACCGAGTCCACCAGGACAGAACAACGATCCCGCACGCTTTCCTCGCTCAGCGAAACTTCGTTGGCCAGCCACGGCTGCAAATATTGGACCGCCTCATTGACGGCCTCGTTGTCCTCCGGGGTCGGTTGTTCAAGTGCCGGAGGATCAAGATCCTCCAAAGGCGGCTTACTTTGCGACTGCCGGACTGTGGGCAGCGTCCGCTCGCTGTTCCTATAGATACCCGCCAGGAAGAATAGCCCGACGGCAGCGAACAGAGCCGCGGCGAAGCTGTGCCACCAGAGTCCGAAGGCCACGGCGCCGATCAGAATGCCCAGGGGAGGAATTATGTTCTGCAACTGAAACCCGCCTTGCTTCAAAAAGCTTGCGAACTTCCTGGACAACGGACGAACCTGCAACCATGTCTTTGCCGGCAACGAATTTATCCACTGCCACACTTGCTTAGCGCGATGCATCGTTGGCACCTTTTTCTACCTACCTGGCTTGCCTACTGCCTGCAGGGAAGACCTGTCGAGATTCGCTTTGCGTTCAAGCAAACCTTCGCAGCCCGTTTAACCGCGTGCGTGCCTCATCAAGCTTGAGCCTGGCTACATTAAGGGTGTTGACCGCCTTATCTCTCACCTGTACCCAGGATTGGAGGTGCGGGTCACTGGCGCGCAAAACGTTAATAGCGATTTCCGCCTCGGTGATGAAGTGCAATCCCACTTGCATGTAGCTGGCAGCGCCGGGGTCGATGCCATCCGCGCTGCGGGTTGCATCGATGAAATTCACCGGGCGAACCTCGGCGGCATTTTCGGGCAATTGCGGAAACTCCATGGTTCCGGGATTGAGTCGGTCCTTCCACCCGTCCACCGTCTGTATCGCGGTTTCGAGCTGGAATGTAACCCTCGAGATGTCCAGCTCCCGTCGCTCCCGCTGTTGCTCCAGGAGAGTGTTCAGGGCCTGTTGCGCGGTCTCAGCCAGCTTGTTCGTTGCCTCGGCTTGCTTAATGCTGGCATCGGCCTGACGCTTTGCGTACCAGGCCTGATAAAGAATGATGCCAGCCAGCACCGCAACCACAATCAGGCTGACGATCGAAGCCCAAGCGGTCACCTGGCTGGGGCTGAGCCCGAAGAAGACCTGCTCGTGCATGATTCTCCCTCCCGGCGGAAAGGCGCTCCCCGCTAGCTATACTTTGATACATCCTGCGGACTTTTGTGCGAGTTTTTAGGACCGCTGCGGAGTAGGCTGAATGGTCACCGGATTTGCCTCCCTAACGTAACTTCGTTAGAGACGGGGGATTCTCTTCGCTTTAGTTGCCTTCCATGTAGACCTTCACGAGCTCGTTAAATTCCCCCATGGAGCGGCAGGTCTTCTGTTCGCCGGTCGGTAAGGTCACCTCGCAGGTGACGGGCGGTACGATCACAAATTTCTTGCTGGTTTCGGTGTGCCACGCGTAGGTGCCGTACGGTTTGGCTTCGGACGCATCAAGCACGCTGACATACGCCCAAATGGCTTTCCCGCGGGCCGTCTGCGCGTCCGTGTGCAGGACCCGCATCATGCACTTGTCGAGCTTGGCGGCGTAGTGGCTCTCGTAGGCGCTGAATTCGGTCTTCGAATATCCCAAACCGTCGAAGGCTTTGCCCGCCTGTTGCGCGCACTTTGCCTGAACTCCGTCTGCCTTCGATCTTTCCGCGACCTTCTCATTCAGATCGCGAATTTCGCGCTGAAGTTCCTGGATGTTGTTGGACTGCGTGCGCATGATTCCCACCAGAATAATCAGCGCGATCCCCAGCAGAGCGATGGCGAGTTTCACAGACCGTCCTTTGTTAAAGAGGGGAAGAGAAGAATCTCCTGCTCAGCGAACCAAACGCACGTGAATGGTGGGAAACATGCCCTCAATCCGGCTGACAATCCTGCTGGAGAGCCGCGCCGCCTTGCGCTTTGATTCCTGCTGCTCGGCGGAACGGAGCGTGATCATCTCGCCTACCACTGCCGCCAGCACGGGCAGCGTGCTCAGGTCGCGCTCGTCGAAGGCGCCCAGTTCACTGGAGAAGATTTCCAGGTGGCCGACAATACGCTCCCGTTCGTAGATAGGAGCCGCCACCGTGGAGCGGATCGATAGACCTTCTTCCATCGATGAATAAAAGCGCTTCTCGGCGGTGGTCAAGCTGATGGCTACGCCGCGCGCGCCGGTCAGCATGCGCGTCAAATCCGCCATCAAATCCAGGGCTGCCGGCCAGCCTCCGGCGACCTTCATGAATTCTCGCCCTGCATTCCAGGTGCGGTTCGACGACATCCCGGCGCGCAGCCGCCGCGCCAGAGATTCGGAAAGCTTGGCGAAGCGAATGCCCGCTTCCGCCGAGTCGTTCGCCCAAGCCACCACGCCCGAGGTGCGGATGGGAGTCCGCGAGGCCGGCAGGTGGAATTCAAGCCACACCGTGGCGCCGGGATGCACAGGATGGCCCAACGCCTGCACCCGCATTCCGCCTTCCCCGATGTTCACCACCAGGGCGGCATTCTTCTCATCGATGCGGACGGTGGTGGGTCGCTGCGAGGCGATGCGCACGCGAAGGTGGCGCCGCCGCTCGGGGCGGGGAGCGGGGTACTCCTCTGACTCTGAGCCACGGGCCATTTCAGTCGGCAGATCGTCCAGAGTTTCCACCACCACGGGTTCATTCCCTCGAGGAAAGATTTCACGCGCCCTGCCGGAAACAGGACTCGTGGCGCACTACCGGCTTAGAGCTTAGACGAATTCTTCTCGCCAAGTTACCTATGCGAGACAGCTGTCTACGGCCAAATGGGTTTGGTGTCGGTGGCCGCCACCACCGCCGGCGGTTTGGTTTGTACGGTGGGGTAGGTCCGCACCGGCGGAGCCACCTGCACTTCGCCCGGCAGTTCCTCCTCCAGCAGCGGAGCTACGACGCGCAGGGCCTGAATTTCCTTCTTCAACCGATCGATCTCCGTCTCTTTCTGCCGCAGGACTTCATAGATGTTTTTCATAACTAGCCTCGAAGATACACGGGGATCATTGGATATCGTAGATTTTTCACTTGTACTCCGCTTCTAAAGGCTTGTCAAAGCGCTTTTTCTTTGCCGGTTCCCAGCCGGTTAACCCGTGGCTTGGCGGCTCCGAGCACCCTCAAGGCTTCTGACCTGACGGCAATGCTCTTGCCCGGTCGAGCGCCCGCCGAGCATCCTGGGATCGCTGCTCGTGGTCATAGAGGGACGCCAGTTCCAGCCAATCGAGAGCGCTATCAGGCAGCAATCGCACCGTCTCTTCCTGAAACGAAATCGCGCGCTTCACGTCGCCCAGCGCGTTCCAGGCCCGCGCCCGCCCACGTGCCAGGCCGGCCTGGAAGGAATTGTCGTCCGCCCTGGTCCGGAGGTTGGCACTGCGGTCGAAGGCGCGCAATGCCTGGCGCGGCCGCTGGGCATCGAGTTCAGCGTATCCCAACGAGAGCAGTTCGTGATCGGGCAGGCGCAGCAAGCCGGCTGCCCGCTGCCATGCCTCGATCTCATCCGCCCATCGGCCTTCGCGATGGTAGAGCCCGCCCAGGCTCGACCAGGTCGCCCCATTCACCTCCAGAGCGGCCGACCGGAGATACTCCTGTTCCGCGTCCTTGAGATCGCCAGCCTCTTCCAGCAGCTTGCCGCGCAGGAAGTGAACATACGCGCCGCCCTCGAAAATGCCCAGCGCCTGGGCGGTAGCCGCGAACGCCTCGGAGTTCCGCCCCAGCGCGTGCAGAAGCGCAGCCGCATTGGCCCACTGGTTGAATGCCTGGCTGCCCGATCCATGCGGAACAGTGTGGGGCAGCGGAGCCTTGGCGCAGTCGACGTCGAACTTCTCGATCAGGCTGGCATTCTGCGGGCTGCGGCGCAGGAAAACTCCTGCGACCTCGTCCAGATACACCGGCCGCCACGAGCGGCTGGCGCAGAATTGCCGCAGCACCGGAAAAAACTCCACACCGTTGTAGCGCGACAGCGGAACGATGATGGCGTTGATGCCATAATGATCGGCCTCGCGTTGCCATTCCGGTGAATCGGGCGAAGTCGCCATGAGTTGCTGGTTGCGCTCGAACAATTGGGGACCGAAGGGAAGAGCCCGCCCGTCGATGTAGTCCGGATATTTCGGGCCCAGCCGCCACGTGAGGTATCCGCCTTCGTCGTAACTGTTGAAGACACGTCCCGGAATGTTTTCGCGCTCCAGGAACGCCGCCGCGTTCTCGGGGAACCACCACGACAATCCCGCGCCGAACGTGCTCAGGTTGGTGGTGCCGAGATAGCTGCGATTGCTTGTCAGGTCGGCCGCTCGCAGGCAGGCCAGCCCCACCACGCAATATGCCAGGCCGATGACGGCGAGTGATCCCAGCCTCGATTGTCTGATCCGCTCCCACCGTCCGGCGAGCGCCGCGGTCAGCACCGCGCCCCCGACCAGCACCACGACCTCAGCAAACAGAGCCTGGAAGCGGATGTGGCGGATCGCCAGCACCGCCGCGCCGACCACCAGCATCGCAGCTCCCAGTTGTCGTCGCCACAGGGAGAGGAACACAGCCACGGCGGCCACCAGCAACATCACGTAAAAAGCGCCGTCCGGACTGCGCAGGGAGAAGCTCATGCTGGCCAGAGTCCAGTTCAGCCCAGCCGACGCCCACTCCGTAATCGACTGCGAGTGTGCGGCGGTGGCGCGTTCCTGGCGCAACAAAGCGCGATAGATCCCCGCTCCCCAGGGATTGACTGCGGTTACTGCGACGGTGGCCATCAGCCACGGCCAGGCATATCGCAGCCGAGCCGCGGCCGCCTGACGCCGCTCCGGCCACAGCATCTCCAGCGCTTCCACCATGAGGTACGCGCCCAGCAGCCCCAATCCAGCCACAAATCCCAGGTGGAGATTCACCCAGGCCGCCATCAGCAAAGGCAGGAGCCACAAACGAGCCGAGCCGCCCTCGTGCTGCCGCCACAGCACCGCGAGGAATGCGGCGAACAGCACCACGGTGAACATCTCAGCGCGTGGCGCGGCACGCAGCACGATCATCGGAATCCCCAGAATGGCCAGGGCGGCGGTGAGCGCCGATCGTCTCCAGATGAGCACGGCGATTGTCCCCACGCAGGCCGCAGCTCCCAGCCACGTCAGCAGCGCATACTTCCCGGCGAGATACGCGGCGTAGAAGATCAGTCCCGAGCCCACCGGATAGATCCAGGGCTGCCCTTGCGCGGTGTAGGAGAAGACGTCGGTCGAAGGAATCTGGCGGTGTTGCACCACCCAGCGCCCGGTGGCCATTTGCCAGCCGAGATCGTAATCCATCAGCGTGCGCAGGCCCGCCAGCAGCGCATAAGTAAGGGCAGCCGCGCTGAGCAGAAGGAACAACTGCCGCGCCAGGGCGGGATTCGACTCGGGACTGGCCGTGCTGCGCCGCTTGCGGCGCTCCGGATTTGGCTGGGAGTTCGTCGTGCTCCACGATTCCGTGGTCTAGAGGCGCGTCATTCTACTAGGAAGACGCTGCTACTGCATGCGCGCCGGCTAATCGTCTCCGTGCCAGAAATGATCGGGCTCGATGGAATCGGCGCCAAAGAAGGTCCTCTGGCCGCCCGGCACCGCGACCTGCCCGGTGACGACGATGGTCGCGTCGTCATCATCGTGGCGCTCGTTTTCTTCGATGTGAAAACGGCAGACCAGGTCCTGGATGGTGTCGTAATTCACATCTTCGAGGCGGCAGTGCTGTGCTTGCGCCTGGTGATGGTGATCGCCCGCTGGAAACAGCCGCAGGCTGGCCTGGATAATGTCAGCGGCATTGAACGCCGGCGATCCCAGAATGGCAACGGTCAGATCGTGGTCGGAGTCCCAATCCCAGCCGCGGTGGAAGCCGCGCTCAACGTCGACCTTCACCGGAAGGCACTTGCCTGCCGGCCCCGCAGCGAAAATGCGCGCGATCTTTTCCTGGGGAAGGGCGTGCTTGAAGATCTCGACCTCGTCCACCGTTCCCACAAAAGCGTGCGGCTCGCAGCTCGTGCAGAACGGGTTGTAATCGCCGATGAACAGGTCGTTGGTGACGATGGTATCCGTCAAGCCATAGGCAATAGGGGTGGTGGCAGGAGTGCCGGTTCCAACCTCAGTTCCATCCAGGAACATGCGCACAGCGTTTTGGTCATAAGTTCCGGCGACATGGTGCCACTTTCCGTCCCAGACGGCGGTGCCGGTGTCGGGTGAGAAGGTAACAGTCGTTCCGTCGAAGACATAAAACTCCAGGCCTCCCGATGCGCCGGTGTAAAGAGCGTAGGAACTCTCCAGATCGCCCAGCGCGCCTTTGGAGACGATGTATCGGGCCAGCCCCGGCGAGCCGGCAGCGTTGACCCAGGCATCCACCGTAATGTGGGCGGGTTCAAGGCTCGCGCTGCGCGGCACTTGGACAGCCTGGGTACCGGTGAAGCTGAAAGCATCGGCCACTTCTCCCGCGGCGTAGGAAACCGGGAAGGTGGTGAGCCCATCGTTGCGGCCGAAATAATCGAGCGTGGTACCGTCCCCAGTCCACCAGGAAATCATCCCTTGAGGCGGGGGCACGCACATCTGACTGCAGGCATGAGGAACGGCGAGTCCGATCAGGAGTAGCAACTGGCCCAGGGCCGTAAGCTTCAGCTTCATACTTCACTTCGCTAGACAGATTTTGCCCGGTCGTTCTGAGGCAGGATTGGAGTCTCGCCGCAATCGGCCAGGCGAACAACGTCACCGAAGCAACGGTACGGGAGTAATTGGGGGAACAAGAAGAGTCACTCCCTGAGTGCGGGCGAGTGCAGGACGGGAAAACGGCTGGAATTCGATGGTGCTGGAGGGGCCGGGCGGATTCGAACCGCCGACCTAGAGTTTAGGAAACTCTTGCTCTATCCATCTGAGCTACGGCCCCGGCTGCCCTCAGCTTAGCACGTGGCGCGAGCTGTACCCACCCGGCACAGGAATCAGGAGCGCCGCGCGCGCCGCTACACACCGAATTGATTGATCCGCTCCGCCGTCTTGTAGGCGTCGACCATGCTCCAGATCCAGAGAATCGGGGCGATGATGAATCCGATGAGCACCCACATCAAACCCAGCGAACACAGATACGCGATCATGAACAACAGACCTTTTCCGATCTGGCCGTTGTAGATCTGCCCCAGCCCTGCGAGGAGGAAGGAGAGAAGGACGGCCACGCCCGGACTCTTGGGCGCGCGGACAACCACAATTTGTGGCGCGGGACCGGGGCCGGCCGCCGGGCCGGGCGCTGGCACGATCATCCCGGCTTGCGGAGTTCCGCATTGCGAGCAGAACCTGGCACTGCCGATATCGCTGCCACACTTGCTGCAATACATCCGGGTCCTCCGGGGCGAACGGCGCAGATTGTACTCCGCTTCCGTGGTCGCTGTACCGCAGGTTTGTGTCAGGGTGCGACTCAGTCGTGCCGTTAGGAAACCCCGTGTATTGTCATTCCGAGCCCGCCCGAGCGAGCTTTACGAGTGAGAGCGAGGCGAGGAATCTTGGTGTTGTCTGGCGCGACCCTAAAGAAACGGCAGAGAATGTCGCCTTCCGACCCAACCCAGGATCCCTCGACTCGCGCTCGGGATGACATTCTTAGAGTGACCGTTGCGGCACGACTGAAAGTCGTGCCCTGACACAAAGCCGGGTACACCGACTCGGGGGACACTCTAGCCTCTTTGTGTAACGAAAAACCTTCCTGCTCACTTGCCGAATACCAGCACCAAGAAGGTGTTGGGCAGGATCGCCGGCCGTGGGCGCGGCTGCTCGGGAGTCGGTGGCGGCGCCGGGCCGAAGTCGGCGGTCACGACATAAACCTGGTGACTGGCGGGATCAAGCGCCATGGTTCTGGCGCCGCGTTGCGTGGAGACGTTGTCCACCACCGCGAACTTCTCGGGCGTCTCCTCGTGGATCACGGTGAGTGTGCCGTCGCCGTTGGAAGCATAGGCATATTGCAGACCGGGATCGAAGCCGGCGGCGTCGACTCCGCTTCCGATGGGCGGGGTAGCGATTACTTTTCCGCTGTCGGCATCCACCACCGCCATCAGGTTGTTGCGGCAGCCGGCAAACAGGCGGCGGTGTTCGCGATCGATGGCCAGCCCGCTGGGTTGTTCGCAGGGCGCGAGCGGCCAGCGCGCCACCACCTGAAGCTTTCGGGAATCGAGCGCCAGCAACTGGCTCTTGTCCTCGAGATTGACATAGACGTGCCCGCGGCCATCGGCGGCGGCAAACTCCGGCTTGCCTCCCAGCGCTACTGTGCCGACGAGCGTTCCCGCGGCGGCATCGATGGCGGTGGCATCGCTCGAACGGCCATTCATGGCGAACACGCGCTTGCTGGCCGGATCGTAAACGATCGCGTCGGGGTTTTCGCCGGCTTTGACCTGGCCGATAGTGGCGAGCGTCTTGAGGTCGAAGATGGTCACCGTACCGGCGCGGCCGTTGCTGGTGAAGCCGCGGCCCAACTCCGGCGCCAGCGCGATGCCGTGCACGCCGGCGGTGTCGGGGATATCGCCCCCCACCTTGCCGCTGGCCGGGTCGAGCACGATAACGTGAGTCGCGCGCGAGATGAAGAGCCGCCCCGAGCCCGGGTCGAAGGTCAGGTAGTCCCAGCCGCCCTCGCCGCCCAGAGGAATCTTTTTGAGAAGGTGGTATCCGGAAGCGGCGAAAATCGCCGTCGAGACCAGAACAAGCGCTAGAAATAGGAGTGAGTAGGGGCGGAATCTCATGGCCTGCATCCTTCGCGCAGTGGAGCGTAGCCGCAGGCAGGCTGCTGGTCAAGCGCTGAACCAAAGGTCAAACTGGCCTGGAAGCGCTGGTTTTTGTTGACTGCAGCCCAAACCAGTTATATATGGTCACTAATAACCCTCCCTTGGCGCGAGCCTTAAGGTAAGAGTCTACCGGAAAATTGATGGAGGACACTTCCATGACTTCGACCGGACTGCTAGCTCGTAGTGTGGTCTCTAGCCTCTTGTGGGCAATGACGGTAATGCTGGTGTGGTTCGCATGCGAAACGGGGGCGCAGGCGCAGATTCCCGATCAAGTGCTGGCGCCCGTGAATCCGAGCCAGGTAGTCGCGCTCAGTGGCCATCACCCAGCCTGGGCCAGTCCGAAGAATGACATCGGCGCTCTACCTGCCAGCATGCGTTTGCAGCATCTGACCCTGACTCTGGCCCGCTCGCCGGAGCAGCAGCAGGCGTTCGAACAACTCCTGCAGAGCCAGCAAAATCCCGGGTCCGGCGACTATCACCACTGGCTTACGCCCGTGGAGCTCGGCTTGCGCTTTGGCGTCTCCCAACATGACATCGACGCCGTCAGCGACTGGTTGAGGTCGCAAGGTCTTCAAGTCGAGTCCGTCTCCAACAGTCGCGTCCAAATCAACTTCAGCGGCTCCGCCGCAGCCGTGGCCAGCGCCTTCGGGGCAGAAATGCACTACTTTACGGTGAACGGCGAGAAGCGTGTGTCCATCGTCGCTGAGCCGCAGGTCCCGGTTGCGCTCGCGCCGGTCATTAAGTCCATCCACGGCCTGCACACCAGCACGCTGCGCCCCGCGTCCAAGATAGGGCCGCCCCGCCGCTTTACGCCGCAGAGCGGTGCACCTTCAAGTAACGAACCGACCCCGGCCTTGACGGCCGGAAGCAGCCATTACATTGCGCCCGCTGACTTTGCGGAAATCTATGACGTGCCGTCCAGCGCTACGGGCGCCAACCAAACCATTGCTATCCTGGGTCGCTCGCGTGTCTACAACCCAGACATAGAAAACTTCCAGTCTCTCACCGGCTTGACCGTAAAAGACCCTACCGTGATTATCCCGCCCGCCGGTGTTGATCCGGGGCCGCCCGCCGGTGGTGGTGGCAGTGCGTCGGGCGATCAAGGGGAGCAGACCCTCGATGTAACCCGCTCCGGCAGCATCGCCTCCGCGGCCACCATCGATTTGATTGTCAGCGCCGACACCGCCACAGATTTCGGGGTTGATATTGCGCTCGAATACGCGGTTGATACCAATCCAGTTCCGGCCCACATCGTGAGTATCAGTTACGCTGGATGCGAAGCCGACAATGGCCAATCCGCTGCGGAGTTCTACGACAATCTCTACAGTCTGGGCGCAGCAGCCGGTATCTCGATCTTTGTCGCTTCCGGTGACGCTGGTGCGGCTGGATGTGACGCCTTTTTTCAGACGCCTCCGGCGTCACAGATACTGAGCCCAAACGTCCTCTGCTCTTCCGGTTATGCCACCTGCGTGGGTGGGACCGAGTTCAACGATACCGCCAGTAATTGGAACTCGAGCAACGGACCCACCTTGGGGTCGGCTATCGGCGGCTATATCAACGAGGGCGGCTGGAACGAACCATCATGCGGCGCGAGCTGTTTCCAGGCGGCCAGTTCTGGAGGCGGTGTAAGCGCTTACATCCAGACGCCGATTTGGCAGACCGGAACCGGGGTGCCTGCCGCACGCGCGGGCCGCTACACCCCTGATGTAGCCTTCAGCGCCTCTGGCCACGATGGTTATTTTATGTGCATGGCTGCTTCGGGCGCCAGTTGCGTCGTTTCGGGCGGCGGTTTCTCGTTCGTGGTCTCGTTTGGCACCTCGGCCGCTGCGCCCGACATGGCGGGGGTCGCCGCGCTTATCAACCAGAAGATAGGCACCCCACAGGGCCTTTTGAACCCAACTCTCTACAAGCTGGCCGGCTCAGCGCCCAGTGCTTTTCACGACGTGACCGTCGCCTCAAGCGGAGTAAGTGGTTGCGCGTTAACCACGCCCAGCATGTGCAACAACAGCACGCCCTCTCCCACCGCTTTGACAGGTGGCCTTTCCGGCTACCTGGTGGGGACCGGCTATGACGAAGTCACTGGCCTCGGCTCTATGGACGTGGGCAATCTGCTGAACAACTGGAGCAGTGGCGCCACCAATTTCGGGTCGACTGCGACCACCCTGACGGCCACCGCTAACCCGGCGGTTGTAGGTGCGTCCGTAACCTTCAGCGCAACGGTAACAACGACAGGCCCGAATCCTGCGACGGGAAGCGTGACTTTCCTCGATGGCTCGACGACGCTAGGCAGCTCAGGGCTGAGTACGGTCAGTGGATCGCAAGTTGCGACCTTCGCAACCTCGACTCTTAGCCAGGGGCAGCATTCCATAACCGCTTCGTATGGCGGGGACGCAAACAATACTCCCAGCACGTCGGAGGCACTGGCCCAGACTATTCTGGCCAGCAATCCGGTTCCGATAGTTAGCTCGCTCTCACCATCCAGCACGACTGCGGGCGGCGTTGGGTTCGCCCTGACCGTAAACGGCTCGAACTTCATGCCCAACTCCAAGGTGCTTTGGAACGGCAGCCAACTCTCGACCACGTACTTCAGCGGGGGCACGCAGCTTCAAGCCTCAGTCACTGTTGCCAACATCGCGACTGGCGGCGTTGCCACAGTGACCGTGAACACTCCGGCGCCCGGCGGCGGTACCTCCAATGCAGAGACTTTCGACGTCCTGGAAGCGTTCGCTGGCACCGGCGGGTACCTGAGTATGTTCGTGAACGGCGCCAGCCTGGCGAACTCCCTGTTGTTCCAGGGCAACTGCCCGGCCACCGGACAGCCATGTATTGGGATTGGCAATACCGCTCCCATT
>Ga0335077_10003553_pt1 | contig 18884 bp, 22 predicted proteins | sample Lox_Sample_31_FD_207151 | JGI IMG/M metagenome (GOLD analysis project Ga0335077, IMG submission 207151) | Soil microbial communities from Loxahatchee National Wildlife Refuge, Florida, United States - Lox_Sample_3.1 | ecosystem: Environmental > Terrestrial > Soil > Wetlands | place: USA...
AACGAAGCCCGCGATGGGAAGCCGGAACTCGAGGGGAACCTCCAAGGAGGGGAAGCGCAAGGTGGTGCTCGCCTACTCCGGCGGCCTCGACACCAGCGTGATCCTTCGCTGGCTGGTGGAGAACTACGACGCCGAGGTGATCGCCTTCTGTGCCAACCTGGGGCAGGGGGAGGAGCTCGCCTCGCTCCCCGCCAAGGCGAAGAAGACGGGCGCGGTGAAGTACGTGCAGCGCGACGTCCGCGAGGAGTTCGCGCGGGACTTCGTCTTCCCCGCGCTGCGGGCCGGCGCCGTTTACGAGGGGATGTACCTGCTCGGCACCTCGCTGGCGCGCCCCATCATCGCGAAGCACATGGTGGACATCGCCCGGCAGGAGGGAGCCGACACCATCAGCCACGGAGCCACCGGGAAGGGCAACGACCAGGTCCGCTTCGAGGTCACCGCCTACCAGCTCGAGCCGAGCATCCGCGTCATCTGTCCCTGGCGGGAGTGGAAGCTGAAGGGGCGCTCCGACCTCATCGCCTACTGCCGCAAGTTCGACATCCCGGTGACGGCGACGCTCGAGAAGCCCTACTCCACCGACCGCAACCTCTTCCACTGCTCGCACGAGGGGGGCATCCTCGAAGATCCGTGGGCGGAGGCGCCGGAGCACCTCTACCTCATGACCCAGGACCCGGCCCAGGCGCCGGACGAGCCGCTCTACGTGGAGGTCGACTTCGAGAAGGGAAACCCGGTGGCGGTGGACGGCAAGAGGATGTCGCCGGCCAGGCTCATCGCCCACCTGAACGAGCTCGGCGGAGCGCATGGAGTGGGTCGGCTCGACATGGTGGAGGACCGTTTCGTCGGTATGAAGGTCCGGGGAGTCTACGAGACGCCGGGCGGCACCATCCTCCACGCCGCCCACCGCGCCCTCTCGACGCTCACCATGGACCGGGAGGCGCTCATTCTCCGCGACTCGCTCATCCCGCGCTACGCCCAGCTCGTCTACAACGGCTTCTGGTACGCGCCGGAGCGGCTCGCCATGCAGGCGCTCGTCGACGACGTGAACCGGGACGTCTCGGGCACGGTGCGGGTGAAGCTCCTCAAGGGCAACTGCTTCGTGGTGGGGCGCAAGAGCGAGCGAAGCCTCTTCGACCCCAAGCTCGCCACCTTCGAGGCCGAGGACGTCTTCAAGCAGAACGACGCGGAGGGCTTCATTAAGCTCCACGCGCTCCGGCTGCGGGTGCGCACGAACCGCGACCGCAGCCTCGCCGCCGCCAAGGCGAAGAAGTAGCGGACCGGGCGCCGGCGCCCTAGGTGCGGACCACCGCCGTCCACAGGCCGACGATCACGAGTTCGTCCGCCTGGTTCCTCGTCTCGGTGCGGACGGTCATGAAGTCGAGCGGCCCTTTCGAGTGGACCTCGACGACCTCGCCGCGGGTGGTGAGGACGTCGGCCGGCCGCACCACCCCGCGGTACTCGAACTCCTGCTCGGCGTGCAGGAGCCGGACGAGGTCGAGCCCGATCTCCGGGTCGGCGCAGGCCTGCGCGAAGGGGTCCATGGCGAAGGTGACCGCGAAGGTCGGAGGAGCCACCAGCGCGCCGTAGGGGGAGCGGGCGGCGGCCTCCTCGTCCGCCGACCATGGGTGTGGCTCCCCGGAGGCGGCCCCGAAGTGGCCGGGGGCGCCGCCGGCCACGACGGTGGCGAAGTCGCGGACGCGCTCCGCGCACACCTGGTGGCGGTAGGGGCCGTAGCGGCGGCCGACGTGGCGGGGGTCGATGGCCATGGCTACTCCTCGAAGGACGCCTCGGCGGCGGCGCCCTTCAGGACTTCCTCTCCGCGCTGGTTAGAGGCCTCCACCTCGACCCGCACCCGTCCTCCTTCCACCGAGGTGCAGCGGCCGCGGAAGGTGACGGTGTCGCCGGAGACCACCGGCCGGGAGAAGCGCACCCGGAGCCGGCGGAACCGCCCTGGGTCCCCGAAGTAGGAGGTGCAGGCGTCGGCGAGCCAGGCCATCGTGCACATGCCCTGCAGGATGGTGTCGGGGAGGCCGGCGAGCTGCGCCACCTCGCGATCGATGTGGATGGGGTTGAAGTCGCCGGAGACTGCCGCGTAGTAGATGGGGCGGTAGCGGTCGGCCGAGCGTGTGAGCTCGAAGGTGTCCCCCACCCGGAAATCCGCGAGCCTCTTCATTTGGCCTCCGCCTTCGGCGCTTCGCTCTCCCGCGGGTCGAGCGGGTCCTCGGTGGCCGCGTCGGCCTCGATCTGGCGCCGCTTTTCCAGCTCGCGCCTCACGAAGGCGATGAGCCGGTCGAGGTAGGCGGTGATGGGCGGGCAGCGCACCCCGGTGCCCTCCAGCAGCCGCAGGAGGTTCATGGGGTTGTAGAAGGCCAGGTGGTTCACCGACTCGATGGCCGCTCGCTGTTGCCGCGAGAAGCGCTCGAGGAGCGGGAGCCCGAGCACCGCCTCCACCAGCCGGTGGGGGAGCGAGACCGGCGGGAGCCGCTTGTTGGCGCGCGCCGCGATAATCTCGTAGACGCGCCGCGCCGAGAACGGGGCCGGATCGACCAGGTGGACCGTCTTCCCCACGGCGTCGGGGTTCCGGCCGATGGCGAGCGCGGCGGCCACCACGTAGTCGACGGGGACGACGTTGAGCGGAGCCACGCCATCCCCGGGCAGGGGCAGCGGGACGGCGAGGGGCGAGGTGACGAGCAGGATGGCGAGGTAGTAGGGGCCCTCGAAGCGGTCGATCTCGCCGGTGCGCGAGTCGCCCACCACGATGCTCGGCCGGTAGACGGTGGCGGGCACGTCCCCCATCGCGCGCCGTACCAGCGCCTCCGCCCGGGCCTTGCTCGCCTCGTAAGGGTTGTGGAAGCGCTGCCCCATCTCCAGCTCCTCCTCGAGAATCACCCCCTGGCGGTCCCCGGAGACGAAGGCGGTGGAGAAGTGGTTGAGGCGCCGCAGCCGGCGCGAGGCGCGCGCGAGCTCGAGCACGCCACGAGTGCCTTCCACGTTGACGCGGCGGATGGCCGCCGGCTCCGCGTCGAGGTGGCTCAGCGCCGCCAGGTGCCAGATCTCGGTGGCGTCAAGCACCAGGGACTTGAACTCCGCTCCCGAGAGGCCGAGGTGCATGCGCACCACGTCGCCCTCCCAGACCTCGGCGTTGCGCGCTTCGAGGGAGGCGAGCTCCCGGCGGGCCTGGTCGGCGGCATGCGCCTCGACGAGGAGCACCAGCCGGTCCGCCCGGTCGCCGCGCAGCAGTCCCTGCACGAGCCGGCGCCCGATGAAGCCGGGGTAGCCGGTGACGAGAATGGTGCCTGGGCGCTCCGCCCCCACACTTGGTCAATAGCGCGCCGCGGGGGCATTGGGAAGCCTGCGCGACAGGCCCGAACGGAGGGCCGCCAGGAGCGGGGCCGCCTTCAAGGCCAGGCTCGCCAGGTCGCCGTCGTTCTCCACCACCACGTCGGCGAGGCGGGCCTTCTCCTCGATAGGCATCTGAGCGGCGAGGCGGGCCTCCGCCTCGGCATCGGAGATCCCGTCCCGCGCGACCAGGCGCCGCTTCTGGGTCTCGCGCGGGGCGTACACCACCACCACCAGGTCCACCGCCCGGTCGAGGCCGGTCTCGAAGAGGAGCGGGACGTCGTAGAAGGAGAGGGCGTGACCCAGCGCGGCGAGGCGGGCCGTTTCCACGGCGACGGCACGGCGCACCGCCGGGTGGACGATGGCCTCGAGCTTGCGCCGCGCCTCGGGGTCGGCAAACACGAGCGCGGCCATGCGTTTGCGGTCGAGTTCCCCGGAGGGGCCGAGCACGCCGTCGCCGAAGGCGCTCCGGACCTCCTCTAGGGCGGGGGTTCCCGCCAGCACGGCGCGGCGGGCGAGCTCGTCGGCGTCGATGACAGGCGCCCCCAGGCGGCGAAGCGCGTTCGCGAACGAGCTCTTCCCGCTGGCGATTCCACCGGTGAGCCCAACGAGGCGCATGCCGGGGGTGCGACGCCTACTCCCCAGGCCGCGGGGCCGGCGGGGCGGCCGCGGCCCGCGGGGGCTGGGCCTTGGCGGGGAGCGGCGCTCCGGCCTCGCCCGAGCGCTCCGAGGCCCTGAAGCGGATGGCCTCGACCTGGCCCTCCTTCCCGAAGAACACCATGACGCCGATGGGGCGGTAGATCCACACCGGCCGGAAGTCGTCGGTGAAGGTCTTCTGGGGGTCCTTGCCGTAGGTGCCCGCCACCGAGTCCTTGTCGAGCTGGGTGGCCGGAAAGACGTTGATCTCGGTGACCACGCCGTCCTCGCCCAGGAAGAACTGGGCCTGGCGGGTGCCGCTGATCGCCTGGTCCCCCTTGTAGACGAGGGCGGTCTTCCCCTCGAGCTTGCCCTTCGTCGACGGCTCGCCGAATCGGGCGACCACCTCCGCCTGGGTGGTGACGCCCGGGGTGACGCCCTGCCAGGAGCGGCCGAGCGCCGGGCCCGGGAGGGCCAAGGCCGCGAGGAGGAGGGCGTTTGCCAGCTGGCGCGAGATCATGGCGCATTATACCCTCGCCGCCGCCATGCGCTCCCTTTGCCTGCTCGCGCTCCTCGCTCCGGCGATCACCCTCTCGCAGGGACTGGTGGGCCCGGAGACGTGCAAGGCGTGCCACCCCATCGCGTACGAGTCGTGGCGGGAGACGGCCCATGCGCGGGCGTTCGAGGCGTTGCCGGCGAAGAACCGCACCGATCCTCGTTGCGTCTCCTGCCACTCCCCCGATGCCGAGAGGGGGATCTCCGGGATCTCCTGCGAGGCTTGCCACGGGCCGGGGCAGTTCTACGCGGCGAGCTACGTGATGCGCGACCGGGAGCTGGCGAGGCTGGTGGGGCTCGTGGACCCGGGCGAGCGCACCTGTCTGCGCTGTCACAACGAGTCGACCCCGGCGCTGGAGCGCTTCGAGTACGCCCGGCGGCTGCAGCTCATCGAGCACGGTGGGGACCGGGCGGCGCGCACGGCCCGCAGGCCCGCGCCGGAGACCCCGCGCCCGGCCGAGCCGCGGTCCCGTTAGGGAGGGCAGAGACCGATGGGTTCCAGGCGGCGCCGCCGAGGCGGGAAACCTTAGCGACATGGCCTTTCGCGTCCTTTCGGCGTCGTTCCTCCGCACCGCCACCCGGCGGGACGAGTGGCCGGCACTGGCGCTTGCGGAGTTCGCCTTCGTGGGGCGGAGCAACGTCGGCAAGTCGTCGATGCTGAACGCGCTCGCCCGCAAGCCCGGTCTCGCCCGCGTGTCGGCCACCCCCGGGCGCACCCGCGCGCTCCAGTTCTTCGCGCTCGAGGTGCAGGCCTCCGGGGCAGAGAAGGTGGTGCGCCTCACCTTCGCCGACCTCCCCGGCTACGGGTACGCGAAGGTGTCGAAGGCGGAGCGAGACCGCTGGGCGGGGATGATCGAGAGCTATCTGCGCGAGCGCGAGCCCCTCCGGGCGGTGGTGCTGATCGTGGACGGGCGCCACCCGCCCCAGCCGTCGGACGTAGACGCGCTCGCCTTCCTGCGAGCCGGCGGGCGTCCGGTGGTGGTGGCGATCACCAAGATGGACAAGCTCCCGCGCAGCAAGCGGCTGCCGGCGGCGCGCGCTACCGAGAGCGAGCTCGGGCTTCCCCGGGGCGAGGCGGTGACCTTCTCGGCGGTCGAGGGGACCGGATCAGACGCCCTCTGGGCCCGGATCCTCGAGCTGGCCCGGCTGCCCGCCGGGGCCTGACGAAGGCCGTCAAGCGCCGCGCCGGGCCTCGATCTCCCCGAGCAGCCCCTCGAGCCTCCGCTCCTCTCTTGAGACCTCGAAGCCCACCGCCCTCGCCCCGTCGAGGACGGCGAGGAGAAAGAAGAACAGGTCGAGGTGGGATCGGGTCGGCGGGTCGTCCGGATGGTCGAGGAGGTAGTGAGTGAGCCGCCCCTCGGTGGCGGCGAAGTCCCGGAAGCACACCACCGGAGGAAGCCCGGGAAGGGGGCCCGTGGCCGCCGTGTCCGGCGCGAAGGCGATGCCCACGTCGGCCAGCAGGACCTGGCGCTCGTTCTCGAGGAGGAGGGAGAGGTAGGGGGCGCCGGTCTCCGAGTTCCTCCCCTCCGCGACCCGCTCCACGCGCGTCCAGTCGAGGGGAAGCGCCTTGCCGGAGAACACGTCGAGGAGGGCCGGCGACTGCGCGTCGTAGAGGAGGGCCTCGGGACGCTCCCGGGCGAAGCGCTCCACCATCGCCCGCTGCTCGCCGCGGTCGGCCGTCGGTCCCACGCTATTGCTCCGGACGGGTCCAGCGCACGTCGAGGACCGTGAGCTCGAGCGGCCCGGCCGGCCGGAGCACCACCACCACGTCTCCGTCCCGCTTGCCGAGCAGGGCGCGGCCGAGCGGCGCCTCGACGCTGATGAGGCCGGCGGCGGCGTCGAACTCGTCGGGGCCGACGAGCCGGTACGAGCGCTCCACGCCGTCCTCGCCCTCGACTGTGACCCAGGCCCCGAAGTAGGCGCGGCCAGAAGGGTGGGGACGGGGCTCGATCACGGTGAGCGAGTCCATGCGCTCGGCGAGCTCGCGCAGGCGGCGGTCGAGCTCGCGCAGCTTCTTCTTGCCGTAGATGTACTCGGCGTTCTCGCTGCGGTCGCCGAGCGCCGCCGCCGCCTCGACCTCGGCGACCACACGAGGGCGGAGCTCCGACCAGATGCGAGTGTGTTCCTCCGCCACCCGGCGAAATCCCTCGGGAGTGATGTAGCGGGGGGGCTTCGCCGGGGGCGTGGGCTTGGCTCGGCTCATCCGGAGCCCGAGTCATGGCCGGGCGGCCGCCGCCTGTCAACGTCCGCCCGAGGATCTGGCGCCCTGAGGCATTGGCGGCTACTCTCGCCCCGGTGAGAGTCACCGACATCCTCCGGTTCGCCCGGGAGCGCGGCGAGCCGGTGTTCTCATTCGAATTCTTCCCGCCGAAGAACGAGGAGGGCGAGAGGCAGCTCTTCCAGACGGTGGAGGCGCTGCGGCCGCTCGGGCCCGCCTTCGTCTCGGTGACCTACGGCGCCGGCGGAAGCACGCGAGCGCGCACCGTCGAGCTGGTGAAGCGCCTGAAGCGAGACGTGGAGGTCGAGGCGGTGGCGCACATCACCTGCGTCGGCTCCAGCCAGGAGGACATCGGCCACGTCCTCGACGAGGTGGCCGATGCGGGGATCCAGAACCTGCTGGCGCTGCGCGGCGACCCCCCCCGGGGCGAGCGGGCCTTCGTTCCCCACCCCGAAGGCTTTCGGTACGCGAGCGAGCTCGTGGCCTTCGTTCGATCCCGGCCGGAGCGCTGGAGGTTCTGTGTCGGCGGAGCCGCCTATCCCGAAGGCCACGTGGAGACTCCCGACCTGGCGCAGGACCTCCACCATCTGAAGACGAAGGTGAGCGCCGGCACCGACTTCCTCGTCACCCAGCTCTTCTTCGAGAACGCCCACTACTTCCGCTTCGTCGAGCGCGCCCGCGCGGCCGGCATCGAGGTACCGGTCCTGGCCGGCATCATGCCGCTCACCGCCGTCGACCAGATCGAGAGGTTCACGGCCATGTGCGGCGCCCGCATCCCGCCCCTCCTCCGCGCCGCGATGGAGGTCCGGCGCGGCGATCCGGAGGCGTCGCTGCAGCTCGGGGTGGCGTACGCGAGCCTCCAGTGCGCGGACCTCTTGCGGCGCGGCGCCCCGGGGGTGCACTTCTACACGCTCAACCGCTCCCCGAGCTCGCGGGCCATCCTGGCCGCGCTGCGGGCGAGCGAGCCGTGGCGCGACGCTCGCTAGCGCTCAGGCCTCGAGGACCGTGCCGATCCGCTCCAGGTCGCCCGGGCTCGCCTTCACGTACTCGAGCCCGACGTCGAAGCGCGCGACCGACCCCTCGGGCAGCGGCTCGACCCAGGCCACCTGGGCGACCACGGTGACGCTCGCGCCCTCCGGCAGGAACACCTCGACCTCGAGCAGCCTCCCCTCCTTCTGCTTCTCGTCCGAGTAGGCGCGGAAACCGCCGAGCGACCCGTCCGCCGAGCGCCGCAGCATGCCGAGGGCGAACCAGGTGATGGGGCGGTGGTAGATGGGCGCCATCACCCGTCGGAAGCCGGCGCGGTTGGTCCGGGTCGAGACCCTGCGCATATCGATCCTGGCCGGCAACGTCGGGCGGGCGGCGAGGGGGGTGGCTGGTGGGTGCATCGATTCGCCCGCGATTGCCCGAAAAGGATACCGCCCGGGAGCGGAAGTGGGAAAGCCGACACTGTGAGTTATTGCACGAAATGAGCGCGCCCGCGCCTTGCCGGCGGTCGGGTGTCACACTTACCCTGATCGGGGGCGAGGCCCGGGGCCCGGGGCCGGCACCGGCGACGACCCGGTCCGCGGCCCGCCGCGAGAGGCGCGAGCGCGTCGAGCCGAACTTTCTCCCTCTCGCGGGGGCTGCCGGGATCCCTCGTCGGGCTGGCGATCGGCGCGCCGGCTTGGAGCCCCGTACGGGCTGACCCGAACGGGGATTGCAACGGGCCGGCGCGCTCGGCAACCCTGCCGCGGTCGCACCAGTCGTCAATCTCATGCTCTCGGAGGGCCCCTTGTCACTCTTGCGTGTTTGCGCACTGGTTTTTGCGATCGGCTTCTCGATCACCACTTCGGCGCAGGACGTCGTCACCTGCAAGGACGGAACGACCTCCAAGGGAGGGAAGGGCGCCTGCAGCGGCCACGGTGGGATCGACAAGAAGGCGACGGCGGAGCAGAAGGAAGCGGCACCGGCGCCAGCCGCCCAGGCCCAGGCGCCGGCGGCCGGCGAGACGGTCACCTGCAAGGACGGAACGACCTCCAAGGGAGGCAAGGGCGCCTGCAGCGGTCACGGGGGCGTCGAGAAGAAGGCGAAGGCCCCGCAGGAGGCGAAGGGCGAGGCGGCTGCGGCGCCGGCGGCGCCTGCCGCGGCGGCAGAGGCCGGGCAGGTCGTCTGCAAGGACGGAACGACCTCGAAGGGAGGCAAGGGCGCCTGCAGCGGCCATGGCGGAATCGACAAGAAGGCCAAGGCCGCGATGGCGCCGGCCCCCGCCGCCGCGACAGCGGCACCCGCTCCCGCTGTTCCCGCCGCGCCTAGCGCCCCTTCGGCGCCGGCGACGGCGGCCAAGGCCCCCCCGGCCGCGTCGGGAGGCAGCGGCAAGGCGGTGGATACGGATCCGTCCGGTGCCATCGCGAAGTGCAGGGACGGCACCTACTCTCACGCGAAGCATCACGAGGGAGCCTGCTCCCACCACGGCGGCGTCGGCGAGTGGCTCGACAAGAAGTAGCCGCGACGCGCCGGTGAGCGACGGGGCTCGTGGAGGCGACCGCCCCCGAGCCCCGCTCCATACGTGCAAGTGAGTCAACGCGAAACCGAGCCTGGATCGCCCGGCCGCGCGCCGACCTCTCACGCGCGCGGCCCGACGCCGCGAAAGGGCCGGGGGGCGCGGTCTCCGTGCCACGGTCGCGAACCGCGCCCGAGCGCGCAATGCGAGCGAAAGGCGAGCGAAAGGCGAGCCTGCGCCGCGGCCCAGACGTGCTTTGATGTCGTTGGGCGGCGATCGAGCCGCGGAGCGACGTCATGCGGCGACCGGCGAGCGGTGGAATTCGGGGGATCGCCTCCGTGATCGGCGCCGCGGCGCTCGCCCTGTCGTGCGGGGGGACCGTTTCCGACCCGACGACGACCGAGGGGATCGCGCCGTACGGGTTGAGGGGCAGGATCGTCACCGCCTCGGGCGCCCCCGTCGGTGGCGCGTCGGTCACCTTGACGAGGGTAACGGACGAGGTCGTTCTCACCGAGACACAGAGTCACCCGGACGGGTGGTTTGCCTTCCTCGTCTTCGACGGGCGCTACCGGCTCGACGTCTCGGCGCCCGGATACGAGGTTTCCCCGGCGGGCGAGGAAGCCACGGTGGACGGCTGGGACGTCGAGCTGCCGCCTTTCGTCGCGTCCCCAAGTCCTTGAAAGTGCCTGAGCTGGGCCCCGGCGACGCGGCGCGTCGTTCGCGCTTCCCGACGGGCCAGGGAACCCGCTAGGGGGCTCGCCGCGATCACCGGAGCCAAGCTCAACCTGGGCATCCAGCCGCCCCGAGTCAACACCCTGAGCGGATTCCGCACCGCCCCCTGGCCGGGGGGCTTCCCGAAGGCCGTCGCGTGAGTCTAGCTTTTGTAACGAGGGGGTCGCCATGAAGCACATGTCGCTCGAAGAGGCCGCCGACGCGATCCGCCGGATGTCGCCCGGCGAACGACAGCATGCCATGGAGGCTCTCGCGGCCGCAGTGGCCGAGGGCGTCGCCGACGGGCCGAGCGGCGGCTGGACGATCCTCGACCCCCAGGACTGCACTCCGGCGATGGCGGAGCGCTGCGACTACCGGGGGGGGCCGGGCAACGGGCGCATTTGCCTGACGAGGGTCGACGCAGGCGTTCCCTGCCCTCACGCGGAGTACGTGCCCTAGGGGGCTTCGCCCTCTGAGCGGGGTGTCGGTTGGCCGAGCCGAACCTTCCTAGGCGGCGAGGCGCCGGATGGTGGCGAGCAGGGTCTCGAGCCCGTAGGGCTTCTGCAGATGCGCCGCGACCTTTAGACGGCAGGTGAAGGAGGAAGCCACCACCACCGGGATCCCCGCCAGAGTCGGGTCCTTCGCTTGCTCCGAGAGGAAGCCCCATCCGCTCATGGAAGGCATCATGAGGTCGAGGACGACGAGGTCGGGCCGCTCGAGTTTCGCCTTGAGCAGCGCGTCGCGCCCATCTCTGGCGGGCGCGACCTGGTAGCCCTCCATCTCCAGGAACGCGGCGAGCACCGCCCGGATGGCCGGGTCGTCGTCGACCACCAGAATCCGCTTCGGCGGTGCGAGCGCGTATGCCTCGGAGGACCGTGTCGGGAGAGCTTCCATGTCGTCCCTCAGCGCGGTGAGTCGTCCCGCTCCCTGGCCCCCGCGCGGGCCGAGAGGCGTCTCACCCGCCGCCCTCCGAGGCGGGGCCACAGCTCCCTGTGGGTCGAGGTCTGCATCCCGGGTCGCGCTCTCGGTGTCACGGCACGGGCGCATATCCCGCGCAGGCCCGGCCCGCTGCCAGCCGGCGCACCACGCCGAGCACCTCGTCGATTCCGAAGGGCTTGCGGAGAAACTCGCCCACGGAGTCGACCGGGCTCGCGGAGATGCGCAGGACCGGGATGCCCGCGAGCGACGGGTCCCGCGCCTGGGCGGCCTGAAACTCGCGGCCGCACATCACCGGCATCATCTGGTCGAGCAGGATGACGTCGGGGCGCGTGCGCCTCGCCTCCGCGAGCGCATCGCGGCCGTTCGCCGCAGAGGACACCTGGTAGCCCTCGCTCTCGAGGAGTTCGACGAGCGATTCCCGAATGTCCCGGTCGTCGTCGACGACGAGCACCCTCTTGTCGGCAGTCCCGAGCTGCCGGGTTCCGCCAGCATCCATGGGAGAGGGGCTATGCGCGCCTCGTGCCAGGGCTTTGGGCCTTCCCAAGTTGGCGAAATTATAGGGGGCCTCGGAACCCGGTTGGGCAAGGTCACGGGAGCCTCCGGGTGCCGGTCGGTGTCGATCGCGGTGGGCTGTGCCGAGCGTTGGGTAGGCCGTCCAGCGCCTTCATCGTCGCGGGGTCACGGGACTTCGTTCCGGCCCGAACGTGCCGAAGCCCCATACGTGAAGCCGCTGTCGCCCAGGTCGGATTCGCCAGGCGTCGAGCTCGACACCTCGGCGGTGCTCCCGGAGAGGACCCAACTCGCCCCCGAGAGCCTGTGGCGGGCAACTTGCGCCGTTCCCGTCGCGCGCGAGCCCGGCCGCGGTCGGACGACCCTGGTCGTCGTGATGCGCGACCCGGACGACCTCGTCGCCATCGACGATCTCGCTTTCGCGACCGGGATGCGCATCCGTGCGCTGAGGGGCGAGGAGCAGCAGATCCTCCGGGCGCTCGGCCCGTCCTCCGAGCCACCCGCCCCGGGCAACTGGCTCGCCCCGGAAGTCATCGAGCTCGGTCCGGAGGAGGAGGACCCCACCCTGTTGCCCGGGTGGCTCGTCCCTCTCGCCGAGGTTTCCTAGCTCACCGGACCCGGTCGTTCCCGGACCCGCGGCAGCGCTCCCGTCGAAGTCCCCACCCGGTCGCCGGAATGCTAACGTGCCAGGCTCGCAGGCCTCGAGGCGACCGTGGACTACCACGCACCCACAGTGACTGGAGCGACCGGACACCTCGGCAACGTGCTGATCCGCGAGCTCTTGCGCCGCGGAAAGCACGTGCGAGCCCTCGTCCTCCCCGACGACGAGGGCCGGTCCCTGGCGGGACTCCCGGTCGAGATCTGCAGGGGGGACGTGACGAGGCCCGAGACGCTCCGGCAGGCGTTCCGGGGCGCGGACATCGTCTTCCACCTCGCCGGCGTCGTGAGCATCTCCTCGATCCAGGCGGCCGCCGTCCGCGCGGTGAACGTGAAGGGGACGCACAACGTCCTCGCCGCCTGCCTCGAGGCCGGCGTCGGGCGGCTCGTCTACACGAGCTCGGTCCACGCGCTCACCGAGCCGCCGCCCGGGGGCGTCCTCGACGAGCGCGCCGGGTTCGATCCGGCACGGGCCGTCGGGGAGTACGGCAAGGCCAAGGCCGAGGCCTCGGCGGCGGTCGCGGAGGCGTCCCGGAACGGCCTCGACGCCGTGCTCGTCCTCCCCACGGCCGTCCTCGGCCCCTTCGACTACCGCCTCTCCGAGATGGGCGAGCTCATCCGCATGTTCGCGCAGGGCAAGCTCCCCGCGGTGGTCGACGGCGGCTACGACTTCGTGGACGTCCGTGACGTGGCGAGGGGGCACCTCCTCGCTGCCGAGCGGGGGCGGCGAGGGGAGAGCTACCTGCTCTCCGGTGGCCGCCTCTCCGTTCGCGAGGTGATGCGGGTCCTGGGAGAGGAGGCGGACAAGCGCCCGCCCCGGGTGGTCCTGCCGCTGCCCGTGGCGGCGGCGATCGCGCGCCTCGCGCCCGCCTGGGAACGGCTCACCGGGCGGCGGGCGCTCCTCACCCCCTACGCGGTCCACACCATCTCGGCCCGGTTCCGCATCAGCGACGAGAAGGCCCGGCGCGAGCTCGGCTTCACCTCGATGACCGTCGAGCGGTCGCTCCGGGACGCCTGGCGCTGGATGAACGAGGACCCCGGGAGCCCGCTGCGTCGGTCGGCGCCCCCCTCGCGCCCGGCCCGCGCCACGGGGGCGTAGGAGGGAACGTGCTTCCGGTCCCCCCGGGCGCCGGAGCGGTGGGAGGGCAGGCGGCTACCTCGGCGCAATCCTCTCGATCCAGTTCGCGAAAGCCTCGGCGAACCTCCGCAGGAAATCGCGCGTGGCGTCGTTCGCCACGTTCCCCTGCCCGTCGAGCAGGCCTGCGACCCCGCCCAGATAGGCCTCGGGCTGCTGCATCACCGGGACGTCGAGGAAGACGAGCGACTGCCGCAGGTGGTGGTTGGCGCCGAAGGCGCCGAGCGCCCCCGGGGATACGCCGATCACCGCCCCCGGCTTCCCCTGCCAGACGCTCTTCCCGTAGGGGCGCGAACCGACGTCGATGGCGTTCTTGAGGACGCCCGGGACGGAGCGGTTGTACTCGGGGGTCGCGAATAGCACCGCGTCGCACTTCCGGACCCGGTCTCGGAAGGCCGCCCAGGCCGGCGGCGGCGTCGGCCCGTCCTCGTCCTGGTTGTAGAGCGGAAGCTGCCCGATCTCGACCGTCTCCAACTTGAGGCTCGCGGGCGCCAGCGCGGCCAGGGCATTTGCGATCTTGCGGGTGAACGACTCCTTGCGAAGGCTGCCCACGATCACCGCCACGTCTCTCGGGCTCATCGACGCTCCTCTAGGGAGAGGGCGGAGCGGGCGCCCTCAGGTTCAAGACGCTCCGCCGCGCGCGCTGGCGCACCCGCTCCCGGAGGTAGTGCGCGGCCATCGCCGCGGTGTCGAGCGGGTACTTCCAGACGAGCGAGCTCCGCATGTAGCAGTAGACGGTACAGCCCTGGCAGAACTCGTACCGCCCCTCCTGGCGCTTCGCCTCCTGCACGGCCGGGTGCCGGGTGTAGAGCTCGTACAGGTTGTCCTCGATGGGGATGGCCTCCTTCTTGAAGTGGTAGCAGGGAAGCCAGAGCTGGTTCTCGGGAGAGATGACGACGGTCGAGGACACCGCCCGGCACACCGGGTCTTCCCGGTCGTTGCCCCCGGCGGTGATGAGCCGGAGGTTCGCCTTGTCCAAGATGATGCCCGGCCTCCCGAAGTAGCGAGCGAGCTCGCGGGCCTTCTCTCGGTCGAGGCCCTCGTTGCCGAAGAAGGAGAAGCACGGGTTCAGGTAGAGGATGGCGTCCTGGTCCCGGGCGAACCGCACCATCTCGTCCACGCGCGAGAGTGACTCGTTGGTGACGACGTGGGAGATGTAGAGGGCCTGTTTGAGCTCGCGCGCCACTCGCAGTGCCTCCAGGGCGAGGTGGAACGAAGGGGTGGCGCGGATGCGATCGTGCTCTGCCGGGTCGGTCGAGTCGATGGAGAAGAGCAGGGCGTCGACCTTGCCCAGAAGCTTCTCCGCGTACTTGGGGTACAGCATTCCGTTGGTGGTGACGCTCGTCATGAACCGTTTCTGCTTCGCCATCGTCAGCATCTCGACGAGGTGGCGGTAGAGCAGCGGCTCGCCTCCGGTGACGTCGACGACCTTCACGCCCAGGCGCTTCAGGTCGCGGAGGTTGGCCGCCACCTGATCGAGCGTGGGCTCGCGCGCCGGCGAACCGTTGTTGGTGTGGGGGATGTTGCAGAAGACGCACCGCTGGTTACACCGGAGCGTGACGTAGTAGTTGCAGGTCCAGGGCATGGCCCGTATGGTAAGAACCCCCTGGGTCCGCAACAACGTCCACATGGGCTCCTGCGACCTCTCCGACAGACCGGCGGGGAGCTGCGACCGGGAAGCGACGGTGCCGGGCTAGCGGGCGCGGGTCCGGCCGCGCGAGACACCATGCACACGAGACGTCGACTGCTAGCCGCCCGGACCGCGACCCCGCGCCGCCCGGCGGCACGGCTTCTGGCGCTCGTGGCGCTCCCGTTGCTGTTTCCGGGTGGCGCCCTCGGCGACGAGCCCGAGTTCGGGCCGCAGGACATTCCGACGGTCTTCTTCATTGACAAGAGCGACGATCACAACCGCGTCGACTACGGGATGCGGCTCGACGCTGCGTGCTCCCCGGCCGCGGAGTCCCCGGTCTTCCCCTACTGGCGCGAGTTCGAGAATGCCCCTCCGATCCGCACTCACGGGCTCAAGTGGGTCGAGTTCTTCGCTTACGGCATCGCGGAGCAGCGGGTGGTGCGGCGCAAGCCGTCCGGGGGCCAGGTCACGATGCGCCTGCGCCCTCTTGCTCGCGACATCTTCGTCACCAGCTGGCGAGACCTCGAAGGAAGGTGCCGGGCCGCGGTCTACACCCGGATCGCCAACGTCTCCGGCGCCGAGCTTCTGAGCGTGCACGTCACGCTGGGGACGCAGATGCAGGTCGACCTGCACGGGCGCGATCCCCTGACAGGGAACCCCGTCGACGAACGGCTCTGAGCCCGGGCGCCGCTCGCGGCGCTTGCAGCCCGCTACCCGTTCCCGTATGGAGGTCGCGGAACGGACGGGGCGACCGAGGCCTTTGACCGTCCGGCCGCTGACCGAGAGGAGCCTCCCGTGACCACGACAGCGCAGGCGCAGGCCGGGGAGCGGACGCCAGCGGGCTCGGTGCGCGTTTCCCCCATCGACCTGAGGCCGCTCGAGCCGGTCCCCTCCGCCACCGCGGCGGAGCTGGCGCGCATGGTGGCGCGAGCGCGGGCGGCCTCCGAGAGCTGGCGCGAGCGGAGACTCTCGGAGCGCGCTGCGGCGCTGAAGCGGGCGGCCAAGGCCATGTTGCTCCGCCGCGAGGAGACGCTTTCCCTCGCCCGCGAGGAGATGGGGAAACTCGAGATCGAGGGGCTCTTCCACGAGGGGCTCGGCCACCTCGACCTCCTCCACTCCTGGATCGCGGTGGTGAAGAGCGCGGGGCTCCACCGGCGGGTGCGGCTCAGCCCCATGAAGTTCGGAGGGAAGAAGGCGTACGTCGAGCTGTTGCCGCGTGGAGTGGTGGGCGTAATCGCCCCCTGGAACTTCCCCGTCGGGAACCTGTACCGGTCCCTCTATCCGGCCCTGCTGACCGGGAACGGCGTCGTCCTCAAGCCCTCTGAGTGGACGCCCCGGACCAGCCAGTGGTTCGCGGACCGGATCGCCGAGGAGCTGCCCGACGGACTCGTCTCGGTGGCGCACGGGGACGGTGGCGTGGGCGCCGCGCTCATCGACGCCGGCATCGACAGCTGCGTCTTCACCGGGTCGCCGGCGAGCGGCCGGGCGGTGCGGATCCGTTGCGCGGAGCGCGGTATCCCGCTCAGCGCCGAGTTGGGGGGCAAGGACGCCGCCATCGTACTCGCCGACTGCGACCTCCCTCGGACGGTGGCCGGCATCACCCACTGGGCCCTCAGCAACGCCGGCCAGGCGTGCGGAGCCATCGAGGTCGCCCTGGTGGAGGTGCCCGTCGCCGATCGGTTCGTGGCGCAGCTCCGGGCCGCCTGGAGCGGATTGCGGATAGGGCCGGCGAGGTACTCGGAGATCGCGCCGCTCGCGAACCGCAAACAGTTCGAGGTCGTCGCGGCGCAGGTGGAGGAGGCGAGGAGGCTCGGGGCGGAGGTGGTGTGCGGGGGAGAGCCCACCGGAGCGGGGCTTTTCTACCCGCCGACGATCCTCGACCGGTGCAGCGACGAGATGGCCGTCGTTCGCGACGAGACCTTCGGCCCGGTGCTGGCGGTGCTCCGCGTCGAGAGCGCCGCCGAGGCCGTCCGGCGAGTGAACCGCTCGCGCTACGGGCTCGGTGCGTCCATCTGGACCAGCGACCTCGCCCGCGCCGAGCGGCTGGCGCGGCAGCTCGACGTCGGCGTGGTCGACGTGAACAACCACTCTTTCACCGGGGCCATCCCCCAGCTCCCCTGGAGCGGCACCCGCGCCTCCGGCTTCGGGATCGCCAACAGCGCCCTGTCCCTCACCACCTTCGTGCGGCCGCGTACGGTGGTGGTGGACCGGGCCCGGGCGCCCGAGCCGTTCTGGATGCCCTTCGACGAGTCGCTGTGGGAGATGGGGAACCTCCTCGCCGACGTCCAGCTGATGCAGTTGGGGGGTGCCCTTCGGATCCCGCTGCTCTGGCGGCGGCGCGTGCGCAAGATCCGCCGCTTCTTTGGCGCCGGGTGAGGCCCGGGCAACGGAGGACGGTCAGGCGAGCGCGTCCGCGATGCGCTCGGCGGCCCGCGTCGCCATCGCCATGATGGTGATCTGGGGGTTGACGCCGAGAGGCCCGGGCACCGTGCTGCCGTCGACGACGTAGAGGCAGCGCACGTCGTGCGCCTGGTGGTCGAGCCCGACGACGCTCTTGCGGGGATCCTTGCCCATGCGGCAGGTGCCGAGGGGATGGTAGCTGATTAGGCCGAAGTCGCTCGCGGCGGGAGGCGTGCGCCGGAAGCGCTCGACGTCGCGGAGCTCGAGCACCGGCGCCGACCACAGGGAGGGCCAGAGCCGCTTGGCGCCGGCGGCAATCAGCATGTCCATGCCGTGGACCATGCCGGAGTGCAGGCGGTCGCGATCCGCGCGGGTGATGGAGTACTTGAGGACGGGCCGCCCGCGCGCCTCGAACAGGACGCGGCCGTCGGTGGTGGCGTCTGCGATGAGGACACCCAGGCAGGCGACGCGCGAGAAGACGTCGAGGACGTCCATCAGCCGGGCGCCCCCGAAGCTGAAGAGCTGTGGGGCGACGTTCACGTCGGGCTGGGAGGCGATGAGCAGCTCGCCCTGGCGGAGGAACTGATCGCAGCAGTACCCCTGGGGGATGTGGCGCCACCCCCGGATCTCCTCGTCGAAGAGGCCGTAGATGCCGGCGCTGGGGTGTAGGGTGAGGTTCCTGCCCAGCTGGCCGCTGCGGCCGCACAGGCCCTGCTTCCAGAGGAGGAAAGGCGTCGAGAGGGTGCCGGCGGCCACCACCACCGCCCGCGCGCGCAGCTCGATCCGGCGGCCCGAGTTGGCCACGGCCTCGAGCCCCACGGCGCGGCCCCCCTCGAGCAGGATCCGCTCGGCTCGGAGGCCGGTGAGCAGGAGCGCCCCGGTTCTCAGGGCCGCCGGGATGTAGGTGACGTCGGTGCTCCGGCGCGCCTCGCTGCGGCAGCCGAAGTCACAGAAGCCGGAGCCGTCGCAGGCGCGGGTGTTGCGACGAATGGCGGCGTGGTTCCAGCGGAGCGCGGTGCAGCCGTCCACGAAGATTCTCTCGATGGGGCCGATGGCCGGCTGCCCGGCGGGCGCCACCTCGGTGAACTCTTCGACGCGCTCGAAGTAGCGCTCCATGCGGTCGGGGGCGAATTCCTCGGTGCCCATGTCCTCGCACCAGCGATCGAGGATCCAGGAGGGCGTCCGGAAGCTCGTGCCCCCGTTCACCGCGGTGGAGCCGCCCACGAGCTGGCCGTAGAAGACCGGCATGGCCGTGTTCCCGACGGCGGCGGCGGCGCCGTAGAACTTGCTCACCGCCGTCATCGAGCTCCCGTCGAAGGCGTTGCGCCGGTAATGCTCCCCCCGCTCCACGAAGGCCACCGCGTATCCGCGGTCGGCGAGCTCGCGTCCCACCACGGCGCCGCCGGCGCCGGTGCCGACCACCACCACGTCGCACTCCACCACCTCACCCTCCGGCCAGCTCTCCGCCGGTCGCACGCGCTCGAGCCAGCGCGGCTCGTCGACCTGTTGCACCCGGGGCCTGCTTCCGCCCATGGCCTCGTACACGCGCGGGTCGTCGAAGTGGACGAGCTTGTAGACGAAGGAGACGATGGAGAAGGCCGCGCGCGTCACCTTCCCGCGCTCCCAGCTGAGGAGCAGCTCCTCCTGACGCGACCGGGAGAGCTTGTGAAACGCC
>Ga0335077_10003554_pt1 | contig 18878 bp, 14 predicted proteins | sample Lox_Sample_31_FD_207151 | JGI IMG/M metagenome (GOLD analysis project Ga0335077, IMG submission 207151) | Soil microbial communities from Loxahatchee National Wildlife Refuge, Florida, United States - Lox_Sample_3.1 | ecosystem: Environmental > Terrestrial > Soil > Wetlands | place: USA...
GCGCTCCATCCTGAGCTTTCTGTGGGCGCGCCAGTTTTTCGAGGATTCCGGCAATTCCGGCGCGGGCGAAAAGGTGTTCGTGTCCAAGAACTGCGTCGAGTGCCACAACAACCCCTCAAGCGGCGCACCGCACCTGCCCGCGCCGGGACAATCCTTCAACGGCGCGACCATGGTCTCCGCGCTGTGGGGACACGGGCCGCGCATGATGCAACAAATGCAAGCGCAACACGTCCCCTGGCCGCGGTTCGAATCCGCCGAAATGTCCAACCTGGTCGCCTATCTGAATTCCGCCAAATAAATGAACCGGCTTCTCCGCTACCTGGCTCCTCTGGTTCACCTTGCGAACAACTGGATCAGCCTGATCGGCGTGGTGATTGTCACCAGCGCGACGGTCTTCTGGCTGTTTCTGCTTCCTTTCACCCTCCGCGGCGAAATCACGCATCCCTACATCGGCATCCTGATTTTCCTGGTGCTGCCGGCGGCATGGATTCTCGGGCTGTTGCTGATCCCCATCGGCATCTCGCTGCAACGCCGCCGCGACCTGCGCGCCGGCCTGCCGCAGGCAAGCTTCCCGCCGCTCAACTGGGCCAATCCCGATTTCCGCCGTGTGGCGAGCTTCATCCTCGCCACCACCGTCGTCAACGTGATCATCACCAGCCAGTTCACCTACGGCGCCGTCACCTACATGGACACAACCACTTTTTGCGGCCTCACCTGCCACAAAGTGATGGAGCCTGAATACATCGGGCACCTCAACTCGCCCCACGCGCGAGTCGATTGCGTCGCCTGTCACATCGGCCCGGGCGCCTCCTGGTTCGTGCGCAGCAAGCTTTCCGGCACCGCGCAGGTTTTTCATACGATTCTGGAGACTTATCCGCGACCGATTCCCGCTCCCGTCGAAAATCTCCGCCCGGCGCGCGAAACTTGCGAGGTATGCCACTGGCCCCAGCGCTTCGGCTTCGACCGCCTGCGCGTCATCCCTGAGTTCGCCGGTGACGCCGCCAACAGCGAAACCCGTACGGTCCTGCTGATGAAGATCGGAGGCGGCGCGGGCGGCGGCATTCACGGCGCGCACGTCGGGCCGAACGTGCACGTGCGCTACGCCGCATCCGACGCCGCGCGTCAAACCATCCCCTGGGTTGAATACACCGGCGCCGACGGAAAAACCACGGTCTACACCGCGCCGGGCACGAAACCCGCTCCCGAACCCGCCGATGTCCGCGAAATGGACTGCATCGATTGCCACAATCGCCCCTCGCATCCGTTCCAGCCCGCCAGCCGCGCCTTAAACGACGCGCTCGCGGCGGGCGATATTCCGCCTTCGCTTCCGTTCATCAAGAAGGAAGCGCTCGCCGCCGTCCAGCAGTCGTATGCAAGCCGCGCCGAAGCGGCGCAAAAGATCCCCGAGGCCATCGACACCTTTTATCGCGCCAACTACGCCGACGTGTATCGCCAGCGGCAGGCCGAAATCGCCAAAGCCGCGCAGGGTGTGCTTGGCGTATACGACAGAAACGTGTTTCCGGCCATGCGCGTCACCTGGGGAACTTACCCCGACAACATCGGCCATACCGATTTCCCCGGCTGCTTCCGCTGCCACGACGGCAACCACGCCGCCGCCGGTGGCCAGTCGATCACGCAGGATTGTGGCGCCTGCCACAACCTCCTCGCGGTCGAGGAGCCCAACCCGAAAATCCTCACCGACCTGGGAATCTCCGGAGCCAACCCGGGCACTGATCCGCGCTAGCCCGAGCGACGCGCGGAAGCGTATATGTGAGAACCCGGGCCTCACGGCCACGGCTGTCCGGCGCGTAAGCGGAACGAAGGGCTCACGGCGGGTGTCGACCTCACGTTTCACATCTTAAGCCAGTGGTCCAGGTCACTCCTCTTCCCCCTCGTGATAGCATTTTGTAGAAATCATGCCCCACAATCGACGTAAATTCCTCGCGCTTTCCGCGGCCGCGCCTCTCGCGCTCGCGCAGACGCCCGATCCCATCCGCGGCCTTCGCCCCATGACCGGCGGAATCGAGCCCATCAGCGATGACGAACGCCGGGGGCGGATGGAAAAAGCGCGGCGGCTTATGCGCGAATCCAAGATCCGCGCCATCTTCCTGGAAGGCGGGGCCAGCCTGTTCTACTTCACTGGAACGCGCTGGGGATTGAGCGAGCGCACCTTCGGCCTCGTCTTCCCCGCGGAAGGCGAGCCCGGCTGGGTGGTGCCGGCCTTCGAAGAGGGGCGCGCGCGCGAGGTGATTCGCTTCGGCTCCGACATCCGCGTGTGGCAGGAAGATGAGAGCCCCTATGCGCGTGTCGCCGAGCTGCTGAAGGACCGCGGCGCTGCCACCGGACGCATCGGTGTCGAAGAGCGCGTGCGCTTCTTCGTGTTCGATGGCATCCGCAAACAGCTCCCCGCCGCCGATTTCGTCAGCGCCGACGCGGTCACTGCCGGATGCCGCATGATCAAGTCCGCGGCCGAGATCAAGCTGATGCAGCGCGCGAGCGATATCACCATTGAAGCCTATCGCGCCGCTCTTGCCACGCTCCACGAAGGGATGACCCAGAACGATCTGCGCAACAATATTTCTGCGGCGTATCGCGCGCTGGGCGTCAGCGGCAGCGCTCTGGTGATTTTCGGAAAATACACCGCCTTCCCGCATGGCAGCATTGAGCTGCAGCGCCTCCAGCCCGGCGACGTGGTCCTGGTTGACGATGGGTGTAATGTCGAAGGCTACCAGGCCGATATCACGCGCACGGTCGTGTTCGGAAAACCCACGGATCGCCAGCGCCAGGTCTGGGATCTGGAAAAGAAAGCGCAGGCCGCCGCGTTCGCCGCTGCCAAACCCGGCGTCACCTGCGAATCGATCGACGCCGCGGCGCGCAAGGTCATCACGGATGCGGGATTCGGCCCCGGCTACAAACTGCCGGGCCTGCCGCATCGCACCGGACACGGCATCGGCCTCGATGGCCACGAGTGGACCTACCTCGTCCGCGGCAACCAGACGCGCGTTCAGCCGGGCATGTGCTTCAGCGACGAGCCGACCATCGCCATCCCCGGCGAATTCGGAATTCGCCTGGAAGATTGCATGTACATCACCGAGGACGGCGCGCGCATGTTCAGTGGGCCGAGTCCGTCGATCGAGCATCCGTTCGCATGACGTGTTTTGTGAAACGGCGAAGATTGAGCCGCTCGCTAACGCGAGGCGGCTAACGGGGCTGCGGATTTACGGAGCTTCTGCACGGCGGCACGCGCCAGGCCGCGAAAGCGCGCCGTCATGCTCACACACATTCCCAGCGGCCGCCATAGCGACTCTTTGAGCACCGCTACTTTGCGGATGCGCTCCTTCACCAGCCAGGTGCACACCGATCCCGCCGGGAAAAACACCACGTCGCCCGTTCCGAATCTGCGCTCATCGCCGTGGGCGCCAACAATGATTGCCTCGCCGGAAAGCACGAATACGATTTCGTCCTTGCTGTAGTGCCATTCGAAGCGCCCCGGCGTGCATTCCCAGACCACCAGCGTCAGGGTCGAGTCCCGGCTGCGCGCCAGCACGCGCGACGATCCCTCCGGCTTCCCGCTCAGCACCCACTCCCGCGTAATCGGCTCCGGCGCGAGGTCGACCGTCACCGGATCGGCAATCAAAATCGAATTGGACATCATCTGGCCGACGCCACTTACATCGATATCGTTTCGTGCCAGAAACGTGAACTTTTTCCGCCGTTGAACTTCCCCCGGTTTTTCAAACAGATCCATCCCCTATGCCGCCCGCGAAACATGTGTCTTCGCGGGCATGCCATAAACTGCCAGCTCGACGAAGCCGATGTTTCTTCCATAGCTGGCAGGCGGGTAAATACCAAGTGATCAGGATATTTGGGCATGTCTTGGCGGCGTATACTAACGTTGCCTGATGCCGGTGCGCCGGCGGGCGTGAGGTCATGATGCTATCCACCGTCGAATCGCCGCTGAGTGGCGAATACCTGAAGCTCTCCACACATCAGAAGGCTCTCAAGGTCAATCTCGACCCGATCCGGTACGGGACTTTTGCCGAAATCGGCGCCGGCCAGGAAGTTGCGCGTTGGTTTTTCAAGGTCGGCGGCGCCGCCGGGACGATTTCCAAATCCATTTCGGCGTATGACATGACTGTGAGCGATGCGATCTACGGGCACTGCAAACGTTACGTTTCGCGGGAGCGTTTGCAAAGCATGCTCGATTACGAACACGCGCTGAATCTGGAACGCTTGCGCGCGTCACGGGGCGATGCAACGGCTTTTTTCGCTTTCGCCGACACGGTGGCGGCCCGCAATTATTCGGGGACGAACGAATGTCATGGCTGGATGGGAGTCAAGTTCCAGGCGCATCCGCGCGATGAAGACAGCGAGGTGATTCTGCACGTGCGCATGCTCGATCAGGAGAACGCGCTGCAACAGGAGGCATTGGGAATCGTCGGCGTCAATTTGTTGTATGCGGCGTTCTTTCTGCATTACAAGCCGGATCTGATGCTCGAATCGCTGCTCGATAATCTCAGCACGGAACGCATCGAAATCGACATGATCGCGTTTTCCGGGATCGAATTCCGGCACGTGGATAATCGGGTGATGAGCTTGCGTCTGGTGCAGCTCGGGCTCAGCGGCGCGGCGATGTTTGAGCCGTCCGGCGACGTGTTGCAACCCTCCGAGGTGCTGTACAAGCGCCCGATTCTGGTGGAGCGCGGAAGCTTTCGTCCGGTCACCAAGGTCAACATCGACATGATCCGGACGGCGCGCGAGCACTTCTCCGCGGAGCCGGAAGTGCAGTCCGGGAAAATGGTGGAGCTAATGGAAATCACCATGCGCAACCTGCTGTCGACCGGCAAAATCGATTTGACGGATTTTCTGGCGCGCGCTGACGTACTGGCCGCCGTCGGCAAGGTCGTCATGATCTCGGACTATTTCGAATATTACCGGCTGGCGGCGTATCTGACCCGTTACACGGCCGGACCTCTTGCGGTTACCATGGGGCTGTCGAGCGTGCTGGACCTGTTCCAGGAGCACTATTACGCAGGCCTCGAAGGCGGCATTCTGGAGGCTTTCGGAAAACTGTTCACGAAGGATTTAAGGATTTACGTATACCCCATGCGCGACGCGAACGGGCATCTTCACACCGTGGACACGGTGGAGATTCCGGCAGACCTGCGCAATTTGTTCCGGCACCTGGTCGAGCGGGGACGAATCCGCCAGCTCGACAATTTCGACGCGAACGTTCTGCACATCTACTCGCGCGATGTTCTGCGACGCATTAAAGAGGAAGATCGTTCATGGGAGGATATGGTTCCCGGCGAAGTCGCTTCGCTGATCAAGCGCCGCGGCTTCTTCGGTTACCGGGAACCGGAACCGCTGGCGAAACAGACGCCGGCATAATGTTCAGCGCGTTGCCCCGCGGATTTGATGAAACGTGAGCGCCGGCAAGCGCTCAAACTAGTTGGACGGCGACTGGCCTTGCACGTTTCAGGAGCTGCGGTTTTGAACAGGAGCGATTTCGAACGGCTCCAAAATCTTGGAACGTGCCTGGTTTCCAATGCGATCGAAAGGCTTAACGCGCGCCCTCGCAATGAAGGATCGGTGAACGGTTCTGTGTTACACGCGCTGTTCCCGAAACTTCCGGCCATGCTCGGTTATGCGGCAACCGGCCGCATGCGATCCAGCACAAGTCCGGTGTCGGGACGCGCCTATCACGAAAACATGCACTGGTGGCGATACGTTGCTTCGGTTCCGGAACCCCGCGTGATGGTGGTGCAGGATATGGAGCACATGCCCGGGATCGGCGCGCTGGTGGGGGAGTTGCACGTTGTGATCGGGTCCGCGCTGCAGTGTGTGGGTTACGTCACCAACGGATCGGTGCGCGATGTGGATGCGATCGAACCGCTTGCGTTTCCGCTGTTCGCCCGCGGAGTCGCGGTGTCGCACATGTACGCGCATATTTCCGAATTCGGCCACCCGATCGAAATCGGCGGATTGAAAATTTCGTCCGGGGACCTTATTCACGGCGATCGCCACGGCGTGCAGAGCATTCCGGTCGCGATCGCGTCAGAAATCCCCAGTATGGCAGCGCAGATCCTGCGAGAAGAGGAACAATTGAAGCGTTTGTGCCGCTCTCCGCGATTTTCTTTGGACCGGCTGGAGCGGCAGTTCGACCAGCTTCCCGGCGATGGAATCGAAGCGCTGCTCGACGGGGGTTGAGGACGGCGAACATGCGTTTTCTGGTTTCCGTGCTGGCCATCGTGCTGGTCTCCTGCGGCGGCGATGGCGTCCATGCAAAAGAGCCGAACATTTCGCAATCCGGCTCGCAGGCTCCCGAAATCGGCGTGGTCAAAGTGGCGCGCCGGAATCTCCAGCGAACTTTAATGGTCTCTTCCGAACTTGTCCCGTTCCAGCAAATCGACGTCTACGCGAAAGAGTCGGGATTCGTGAAGACGCTGAACGTCGATTACGGCACGCACGTGAGGCAAGGCCAGCTGATGGCCGTGCTCGAAATTCCCGAGTTGCAGATGCAACTGGTGGAAGATCAGGCCGATGTCAAGGACGCCCAGAGTCAGGTGGACCGTGCGACGAATGTGCTGCATCGGGTTCAAGCGCAACAGAAGGTCGCGGATCTGGAGTACACACGGCTGGACAAGGTCGCCAAGAGCCGGCCAGGTTTGGTTGCGCAGCAGGAGGTGGACGATAGTCAAGGGAAGGATCTGGCCGCGGAGGCGCAGGTCGCCGCGGCGCAATCCGCGCTTCAGTCGGCGCAAAGCGAATTCAATCGGGCGCAGGCGCGGCAGCGCCGGGATCAGGCGCTGTTCGATTATTCGAAGATCATTGCGCCGTTTAGCGGCGTGGTGACCAAGCGCTACGCGAATCTGGGGACGCTGCTGCAATCCGGAATGAATTCGAGCACGCAAGCGATGCCTCTGGTGCAGCTTTCCGAAGACGATCTGTTCCGCCTGGTGATTCCGGTTTCGGAATCTTATGCGCCCGACATTCATCTCGGCGACTCTGTGAACGTGCGCGTGCCCGTGCTCCAACGGGATTTCACGGGTCACGTCGCGCGCTTCGCCGTCGATCTCGAGGAAACCACGCGCACCATGCACACCGAAGTCGACGTTCCGAATCCGGAGCGGGTCCTGATGCCGGGCATGTACGCGGAAGCGACCGTGACTTTCGATCGCAGAACCAACGTCGCCGCGGTCCCTCCCCAGGCAGTGAATATCGACGGCGATCAGCGCAGCGTGTGGGTGGTCGAGCCTTCCGGGAAGGTGGAGAACCGAAAGGTGGTGCTGGGCGTCGAAACCCCGGATTACATCGAGGCGGTCTCCGGGCTACGCAACGGCGAAATGGTCGCGGTGGGTGATCGCAGCCGCCTGCACGATGGCGAAATGGTGCGGCCCAAGGAAGTCCAGCTCATCCAGTATCAGGGCGGCTAAAGTATGTCCGGTTTTTCGATTCGTCATCCCTATTTCATTTTCGTGGTGTGCGTGGTGCTGCTGATCATCGGCGCGACCACGCTGTTGCGGATGCCGGTGGACCTGTTCCCCGCGATCAACATTCCCGTCGTGGATGTCGCCACGTTTTATTCAGGAATGCCGCCGGCGGATATCGAAACCGATATCACCAACCGTTTTGAGCGATTCTTCACGCTGGCGGCCAACGTCGACCACATGGAATCGCGCTCGCTTCCGGGCGTCAGCATTATCAAAGTGTACTTTCAACCCGGCTCCGACCCGGACGCGGACATGACGGAGCTGTCCAATCTCGCCCTGGCCGACCTGCGGCGCCTTCCGCCCGGAACGCTGCCGCCGGTGGTGCTGAAATTCGACGCCTCGAGCCTTCCGGTCTGCCTGGTCACTCTAAAGGGCCAGGGGCTGACGGAGACGCAACTGCGCGATCTTGGCCAGTTCGAGATTCGCGACGAGATCGCCGTGGTGAAGGGCGCCGAAGTTCCACCGCCGTTCGGGGGCAAATACCGCCAGATCATGGTCTACGTGGATCCGTACAAGCTTCTTTCGCGCGGCTTGAGCGTGATGGACGTGGTCGATTCCGTCAATCAGAACAACCTCATTCTTCCCTCCGGCGACGTGAAGGTGGGAGGGTACGATTATTACGTCTATTCGAACGTGCTGGTGGACAAAGTCGACGAGCTGAACAAAGTTCCGCTGAAAACGGTGGACCAGCGCTGGGTATCCGTCGGCGACGTCGGCGAGGCGCAGGACGCTCATCAGATTCAATACAACATCGTTCGCGTGGACGGTCAGCGATCGACGTATCTGCCGATCATGAAGCAGGGCGGGCAAACGAACACGATCGAAGTCGTCGACGGCGTTCGAGGCATGCTCAAGAAGCTGTTCGGCGTTCCCAAGAGTCTTCAGGCGAACGTTGTGTTCGACCAGTCGGCATTCGTCAAGGAAGCGATCCGGACGCTGCTGCATGAAGGTCTGATGGGGCTGCTTCTCACCAGCCTGATGATTCTCATCTTCCTCGCCAGCTTCCGCGCGACGCTCGCCGTATTCCTGTCCATTCCTCTTTCCGCGCTGGCGACTTTCATCATTCTTTACATGATGGGGCGAACGGTGAACACGATGGTTCTCGGCGGACTCGCGCTGGCGTTTTCGCGAATTATCGATAATTCGGTTATTTCGCTCGAAAACATCTATCGGCATCTTGAAGGCGGGTCGGCTCCCGACCGCGCGGCGGAGGAGGGCGGCTCGGAAGTGAGTCTCGCTGTGCTGGCAGCAACGTTGACCGCGGTCGTCGTCTTCTTCCCGGTTGTTTTTCTTTACGGCGTCAGCAAATTCCTGTTCACTGCGCTCGCATTGGCGGTGGTGATCTCGCTGTTTGTTTCCTACTTCGTCGCGATGACCGTGATTCCGCTGTTCTGTGCGCGATTTGTGAGGCACGAGTCTCAAATGCAGCAGCGCCGAAATCCGTGGCAGAGATTCCACGAAGGGTTCGATCGCGGCTTCACCCGCATGCTCGACGTGTATGAGCGTAGCGTTCGCCGGGCGGTTCGCCGTCCGGTGCTGACCGTGGGCGTGTTATTGGGCGCATTTGTTTTGAGCCTGGCGATCTATCCGCTGATCGGGGTCGCATTCTTTCCGCGAACCGATGCCGGCCAGTTCTCGATCAATCTGAAGGTCCCCACCGGGACCCGCATCGAGGTTACCGAGCAGTACGTCGCGCGCATCGAGGATCTGATTCGGCGCGTGGTGGGCAAAGACTTCCACATGGTGGTCTCCACCATCGGACTCGACCCCGGATTCGCATCGCTTTACACCACCAATTCCGGCGAGTACACCGCGACCATCCAGGCCGAGCTGAACCCCGGCCACTCCGTGAGCACCTTCGCATACATGGATCGCCTCCGGCGCCAAATCCAGAGCCAATACCCCGATCTTCGAACGTTCTTCAGCAGCGGATCGATGGTGGACGCGGTTTTGAATATGGGGATGCTCGCGCCCATCGATGTTCAGGTTTCGAGCCAGGACATGAATCAGGCGCATCAGGTCGCGCTCCAACTGGAGGATCGCATCCGCGGGTTTGGCGGCGTGGGCGAGACTTACATTCCGCAGGATCTGGATTATCCGGCGGTGCGGCTGGATGTGGATCGGGTCCACGCCGCGGAACTGGGCCTGACGCCACAAGCGGTGGTGCAAAACGTGATCACGGCGCTCGATTCCAACCTGATGATCGCGCCAAATTACTGGCTCGATCGCAAAACGGGCAACGACTATTTCCTGACGGTCCAGTATTTCGAAAACGGCCGGCCCGCGATTCACGATTTTGTCGATCTCAAGAATATTCCGCTGCGCGGGCCCAACTCCAGCCAGCCGACCACGCTCGATAGCGTCGTGAAACTGACGCGGCTGGACACCCCAACGGAAATCGATCACTATCAGATCCAGCGTGTCATCGATCTTTATGTGACCCCCGCGGGCGAAGATCTGGGCGCGGTCGCGGCGAAGGTGCGCAAGCTGATCGCGAACACCAAATTTTCGGGCGAGGCGCGCATCGATCTGCGCGGAATGGTACAGTCGATGCAGGAGTCGTTCAAGAGCTTCGCGATCGGGCTTTCGCTATCGGTTGTTTTGCTGTACCTGATTCTTGTGGCGCAGTTCAGTTCGTTCAAAGATCCGATTCTCATCATGCTGTCGATACCGATGGGGTTCATCGGCGTGCTGGTGATTCTTCCGCTCACTCACACTACACTCAACGTGATGAGCCTGATGGGCGTGCTGATGTTATGCGGAATCGCGGCATCGAACAGCATCCTGATCGTCGAATTCGCCCATCGCCTGGAGCAGCAAGGCCAATCCGTCGAGGACGCGATCGTCGGCGCGTGCCGCGTTCGTCTGCGCCCGATCCTGATGACGTCGCTCGCTACCATCATTGGCATGATTCCTATGGCCCTCGCGCTCGGCACCGGTAGTGAGCAGTACGCGCCTCTCGCCCGCGCGATCATCGGCGGATTAACAGCCTCCGTGATCCTGACGGTGTATATCGTGCCGGCCGCCTATCGATTAACGTACGGCAATGGTTGAGCGTTAAGTTACGCTCGCCGGGTCATTTTTCGTCCGGCCGTAAGAATTACCCGATTCGCCACCGTTCCCCTAATGGTTGTTGAGGCGTTTTGAGTGCTGCGCCTGTCGCTGGATTTGCATCGTATCGGGTCAGGAAAGGGGGAAGAACCCATGAAACATTTATTTGCGTCTTTGTCTTTTGCCGCGATTGCCATTCTTCCGACTTTCACCGTGCGGGCGGACGAATGGGATGTACGCTTCCGGTCGGGCGCCGGCGCCAACGTCGAATGTAATCGAATTCAACGAAGCCGTGGAGATTCCCGACCGCGTTCCTTCGCCCGGCCGCTACGTTTTCAAGATTTTCAACGAGGGCCCGGATCGCTATGATCGCCGTTTTGATCGCGACAAGAGGCGGCTGTCAAGGCGCCGCGGTAATAGATCACGATCGGCCGTCCGAGACAATTTGGAATGGAGTGATTGACTCAGCTTCGCGATGACATAGACCGGCTTGAAACGGAGACATACGGAAAGTGCGTAGAAAGCCGCGAGCCCTCGTCTATCAACGCCGGAATTTTTTTAGCAATTCAGGAGAGACAAAGAAAATCATCGCCGCATGTCGATTTTCCTGGCGAAAATTTTAAATTCGAGCTAAAGTACCAACTAGCGAGGAAGCGAGGAGGTTTTATGCGCTGTCGCCTCAATGCCCCGCTGATGGTGCTCGCGTATGGCGATAATCATCAGGCCGCCACGACTGTTCCGGCGGGTGAAACCATAGAAGTTCTCGGACTGGACCGGGATGATCGCTTCTCGGTGGTCTGCGTTCGCAACGAAAAATTCATCGCTTTTGAAAGCGACGTGCGGGAGCGGGGCGTCATTCTGTTCCGGAAGGAGGAACAGACCCGCGAAACCTCGCTTGTGAGGCGCGCCGCCGCGGGCGAGTAGCGAAACCGCTGTTTAAAAGCCGGCGCTCGCTGAACTCACCCCCGGCCGTGCGTCCGAACAGCTAACACAAGCGATTATTCGTGCCGCAGTGCGACCACCGGATCGACCTTCATGGCGCGCCGGGCAGGAAGAAGGCAACCCAGGAATGCCGCCGCGATGAGCACAAGCGATACGATCATGAGCGTCGCAGGGTCACGCGGAGAAACATTGACCAGTATCGTTGTGAGGACACGCGTCAACCCGATCGCGGCCGCGACACCGATGGTAAGTCCGATCAATATCTGCCGCAGTCCTTGTACAAAGATGAGCCGCAAGATTCGTTCCGCCGAGGCGCCGAGCGCCATTCTCAGTCCGATCTCTTGCGTTCGCTGGTTCACCGAATGCGCGATCACCGCGTACAAACCCACCGATGCCAGGACCACCGCGATGAGCGCAAAGATCGCGAACAAGCTGCCAAACACCTTCTGCGGCCAGTTGTTCTGATCCAGGCGTTCTTGCAGCGAGCGCATATTGTAAAGCGGCATGTCATCATCGATCGCGGCGACTGCCTGCCGGAATGCGGTTCCCAGGCTGTTGGGAGGAACCGTGGTCCGGGCCATGATGGACATGTCGCGCACCGGCTTCTCGCGGTAAGGAACATAGACCAGCGCGGTCAGCTCGCGCGTCGCGTTCTGATTCGGGAGATTCTGCACGATATTGGGAACCACTCCCACCACGGTTAGCCAGGCTCCCGGTTTGTCGCCATCGTAAGTGCGGAGGCGTTTGCCGATGGGGTCCTGTTTGGGGAAGAATTTCTCCGCGAATCTCTGGTTGACGATCACCACCGGAACTCCGCCGACGCCGTCGGCTTCGGTAAAGACGCGGCCGCGCTGGACCTTTACATCCATCGCGCGGAAATAATCAGGACTGATCACCAGCTCCCCGATCATAGGGCGCCGCTTGGGGTCGGCCGGAGGATCGCCTTCGATTTCGTATGGGAGATTCCACGCACCGCCGGTCGGCATGGTGATCGCAATCGAGGAGACCTGGACGCCCGGCAGCGCGTCGAGGCTCGACTTCAGCCGATCATGAAACGCGATCTGGTCCTGATCCTTCGGATATCGCGCTTCGGGGAGGAACAGGCGCATCACCAGGACGTTTTTCGGGTTCACCCCGGTTTTCATGGTGTACACGTTCATGAAACTGCGGATCATCAGCCCCGCGCCGGCGAGCAGCACCACGGCGAGCGCAATCTCGGTCACCACAAGGATCGTCGAGAGATAATGGCCGCGCCTTCCGCGGCTCGACCCGCGGCTCTGATCCTTCAACGACGCATTCACGTCCAGCCGCGAGAGCCTGAGCGCCGGCGCCAGACCGAACAGCAGCCCGGTGCCGACCGAGATGGCCGCCAGGAAAGCGAACCCTCGGTAATCCATGGAAAAATTCATCCACGCCGGAACCTGAGCACGCACGGCGGCATCGAAGGCCTTCAGCCCCCAAAACGAGAAAAACCACCCCAACACGCCGCCGAGAATGGAAAGCATGACGCTCTCCACCAGAAGCTGCCGGATGATGCGCCATCGGCCGGCGCCCAGAGCAATGCGAATGGAGATTTCGCGCGCGCGATCGACGGCCCGCGCCAGCAGTAGGTTGGCGACATTGGCGCACGCGATCAACAGTACGAAAGCGACCGCGCCCAGCAATGACGCGAGCAGCACGACCAGATTCGGGCCGTTGAAATCTTCGCTGAAATTATGGACTACGGCCTCAACGCCTTCGTTCGTCGCGGGATAAGCCTTCGCAAGATTGTGCGCGATTCCGTTCATTTCGACGGCTGCGGATTTTTCGCTGGCGCCGGCCGCAAGACGCCCGATCGCGCCGTAAAACCGGTTCTCGCGTTTCTCGGCGTTGTCCCCCGGCTGGAACGCGGTCCACATGTCGCTGTCGTAGGGGAAGCGGAATCCGTTGCGCATCACTCCGATCACCGTCGTTGGCACGTCGTTGACGCGGATCGTTTTTCCCAGAAGCGATGCATCTTTCCCGTAGCGGTTCTCCCAAACGCCATAACCCAATATCACGACAGGATTCGCGCTGCGCTTTTCGTCCTCGGGTGTGAAATCGCGGCCCATTACCGGCTTCTGCCCGATCAGGGAAAACGTGTTCGCGGTGATCGCGGCGACATTGTAACGGGTAGGAAGACCCGATTTGTCGCTAATGTTATCGATATTAAAATCGAACCCCGCCATGCCGTCGAACGACTTGATCTGATTTTGCCAATCCCGAAAATCGGGCCAGGAAACCCCCATCCTCTGCTGGCCGCGGCTCACGTTCTTGGTCGAAAGATACATAATCCCGTCGTCCATGAACGGCATGTTCTTGTACAGCGCCGCATCGGCGATGGCGAACACGGTCGCGTTGGCGCCGATGCCCAGGGCAAGGGCAATGGCCGCCGTTGCCGTGAAACCGGGATGAGTGGCCATCGCGCGGATTCCGAACCGGACATCTTCGAGCAAAGCCATGCCGGTTTAGACGGCGATAACGTTGGAAAGGTTCTCCGGGTCCAGTGTGTCGCGAAACCGGAACGGAAAAAATCTGAAGCATTGCCCCCGGCCTACCTACTCAGGACGCGACTTTACGCCGATTATAATGTCGGTGGCTACACGGATTTTGATTGTTGACGATAACGCTTCGAATGTGAAGCTTGCGCGTCTGCTTCTTGAAAACAGCGGTTTTGATGTGCGCGTGGCAAACGACAGCCAGGAAGCGCTCGAGATTCTTAGTTCTTTCTCTCCGCGCATGATTCTAATGGACATCCAGCTACCCGGCATGGATGGTCTGACCCTTACCCGGCATTTGCGTAAGGACGGTATTGCGAAGGATACAATCGTCGTGGCTGTTACCGCCTATGCGATGGAGGGGGATGAAGAGAGGGCAAAGGCGGCGGGTTGCGATGGTTATATATCGAAGCCCATCAACACGCGGACCTTTGTCGATCAGGTCCGCAGTTATCTGAAGCAACCTCCCGAAAAAGCCGTTGCGCAACCGGCGTCTGACCCGAATGATCTGCTTCGCGAATTGCGAAACGAATTTCTTGCGGACGCGATGGAGTCGAGCCGGCGATATGCCCTGGATCAGCCGATCGGCGGTCAAACCGACATGATGCGGCGGATGGCTCATCATTGGGCCGGCACCGGAGGGACGCTGGGCTTTCCGGAAGTCACGGCTGTGGCCAGAACGCTCGAGGAAATCATCGAGACGCACCCGCCTGGATGGGAAAAGCAGACGTCGCAGCTTTTTGCCGAACTCAATTCGATTTTTACGGGCTTGATGGCGACCGGCGGCGCCGCGGCCATGCCCAAGGCGCTGGAGCGCGCTTTCATCTCAAAGCAGATCGGGCTGGTCGGTTTCCGTGAGGCAGAATCGGCCCGGCTGATCTCGGCCTTCGCGACGGTCCACGCCACCGCGCGCGATCTCGGAGCGCTGCGCCAGGGACTGGGCATGGACGCGTTGCGGGAACACGACCTGATCGTGCTCAACGCCTCCAGCGACGAAGGCGCCGACGCGTGGGATTCCGTTTCCACACAACCGGTCCTGGAGCACCCGATTTTAGTGGTCGCCTCGCGTTCCGCATTGCTCGATTCGAAACTCGCCCTGATGGATCGCGCCACGGATTTCGTGCTGGAACCCTGGGACGCGGAAGAGATATTGTGCCGCGCTCAAAAAGTGATCTGCCAGGACCCCGAGCCGCGGCCGCAAAAATCGCAGCGTAACGCAAAACCGACCGTCATTCTTGCCGATGACGATCCGATCATTCATCGCCTGCTCACTCCGATGTTCAACAAGATGGGCATCGATTGTTATTCGGCATACGATGGAAATGCGGCCCGGGATGCCGCGAATAGCCTGTCGCCGGATCTGCTGATTCTCGACGTCGTCATGCCAGGGATGAGCGGAATGTCTCTGCTCCGGGAAATCAGAAAGGAGCGCAAAAACAGCCGTCTCCCCATCCTCATGCTCAGCGCGCGCCAGCAAAGAAGCGACATCAGCATGGCGCTCGCCTACGGGGCGAACGACTACGTGGTCAAGCCTTTTGATCCGGAAGATATCGTTCTGCGCGTCAAGCGGCTTTTGAGCCATGAGGCGGGCCCCACCGATGAGAATCGAGCTGCACTTGCGCAAGACCTGAAGTGACGCTCACGTTACGCCAGAGGATCCGCGTCAGCGTTCTCGCCTGCCTGCTGTTCTCCCTCGCCGTCCTGACGCTGGCGGGCTGGAGACTGATGCAATGGAGGAGCAACATCGACTGGATGCTCCGCGCGCAGAAGGCCATGACGCTGCTGGAGCGGATCATCTCGAACCTCGAGAAAGCAGAGACGGCGGAGCGAGGATATCTGTTGACCTCGCGGCCCTCCAGCCTTACGGAATATGAGCGGGCAGTGAGCGACACCAGCGAGTCCCTCGATTCCGTGCCGTTAATCGAGGCCGTGTTTCCATCCGAACACGCGGGTCTCGAGAAAATCCGGGACCAGGTGCGCGGCAGGCTTGAGTACATGACTGAAACGGTCGGGCTGCACCGGTCCGGGGACATCGAGAGGGCGCGAAATCACACCATGGCCCCACAGGCGAGAAAGGCGATCGATGGAATCCGCGCCGCCGCCGACGATGTTCGCCGCAATTGCTACGCGGTCCTGGAACAGCGTTCGGGAGAGCAGCGCAGAATCACCGCGGACGCGCAATGGCGCCTGGTGAGCGGCTTCCTTTTGATCCTGCTCTTGCTGCTTCTCGCATGGGTCCGTCTTGACCGGTCTCTGCACCTGCACGAGGTTACGGAGGCATCCCTGCATAAATCGGAAAGCGAGCTTCGGGACAAAACGGCGTTGCTCGAAAACCACAACGCCGAGATCCTGCGCGCGACGCAGCTAAAAAGCGAGTTCCTGGCCAACATGAGCCATGAGCTGCGCACTCCGCTCAACGGCATCACGGGATTCGCGGAGGTGTTAATTGACGGACTTGCAGGCCCGGTTAACACCAGCCAACGCGATTATCTCGAAGAGATCCTGGGCGGCTCGCGGCATCTGCTGCGCCTCGTCGAAGACGTGCTGGATCTGTCCAAAGTGGAAGCGGGCAAGATGACGTTTCGTCCCGAGTTGGTGGATCTGGAAAAGTCCATACAGGAGACCATCCAGATGCTCGCTTTCATGGCCGATCCGAAGCGGATTCAGATTATTTCGGAAATCGATGCGGATGGAAAGCACGCTCATCTTGATCCCGCCAGATTCAAGCAGGTGCTGTTCAATTATCTCTCCAATGCGGTGAAGTTTACGCCTTCCGACGGCAAGGTGTTCATTCGCGTGATCGCGGAAGCGGATACCTGGTTTCGCCTTGAAGTTGAGGATACCGGAGTGGGTATCGCCGCGGAAGATCAGAAAGGTCTGTTCAAGGAATTTCATCAGCTCGATACCAGCGTCGGCAAGCAGTTTCAGGGCGCCGGACTGGGGCTGGCGCTCACCAAGCGAATCGTGGAGGCGCAAGGCGGCAGAGTAGGACTACTCAGCCAGGTCGGCGTCGGCAGCACCTTTTTCGCGCTTCTGCCTCGAGGACGGGCGGATCTGCGAACCCCCGTTCGCTCGTTGACCGGAGCCGTTTGAAAGCGTCCCGCATCGGTAAATCATAAAGCTTTCATCTTAACTTGCGTTCTCTCTTTCATAACTTTTTCATAGAAGTAGGCTGATGATCCAGCCGCCGGTCCGGAATGGGTTCCTTGCGATTCCAGCGCGTGATTTCCCCGGCGATGGCGTGAAAGAAAGAGCGGCCGAAAATCCCCATGGTCAGCAGACTTCCGAACGCCGCCATCGCTTCGAAGCTCTCGCGGCCCTCCCGTTCCCAATACACGTCGCGGAGGTTGAGCCATAGCGCGAACTCGTCGAGCGTCAGCGCCGCGGCGACGCCGTATATCATAGCCGTCATGCCGTTCAGCCATTTCGGCGAAGAATCGGTGCCGATCTCCAGCAGCCACAGATATCCCACCAGCAGGAGCAGCAAAATTCCCCACACCAGATGGTGGATGTGGCGGCCTCGCATAAAAAAGTCGTGAAATGGCGCAAGATTGTGGCGGACGGCGAAGGTGAAGGCGCGCACAAACATCACCGTGGTGAAAAACGCGAGCGAAGAAAGGAACAGGCGCTCCCGCCGCGCTTCGGGAAACCCCTGCCGGTAAGCGCGGTTCAAGCGCGTGCGTGCGACGATCGCCGCCAGGCCGCCCAGGGTCAAAGCCAACAGGAGCGGCAGAATCCAGAAACTCGGATGCGTCCAGACCAGACCACTGTAAGCAGCAGATTGGCTTCCATTTCACCGCGCGCGAGAGTCCAGACCGAAAAGCAGACAGAGCGGTCCCGAAATTGCACTAATGATCGATACATAATCGTGCCTTTTATGCACGGAGAGGAGTTTCATAATATGAAAAAAAAGAAGTCAACCAAGGCAGTGACGCTGCTGACCAGGATCGAGAGCTTGCTGTGCGACGCGGTCGATCAGCTCTCAGCGTTTGAAAAGAGCGTCGAGAAAAACGCGCGGGAGCTGCTTGTTTCCGCGGAGGCATCCGTCTCGAAAGCCAAGGAGTTCATCGATCTCGCCTCATCGTTTGGGACCCGGCCCGTTAGCGCCAAAAAGCCGCGCGCCGCGGCAAAAAGCAGGGCGAAACGTCCGGCGAGAATCAGGAGACCTTCCGCGGCCCACGCCTAGCCGCGAAATTGGAGACGCATTATGCGATCGAGCTTTAAATGGATTCTCGCAATCGGAGCTGGAGTCGCCGGAGGATGGGCGATCCGCAGTCTTTCCGATTCGCCCGAAGGCGCAGGCGTGAAGCTCCTGGAGATCGGGATCAAGACTAAGGACAAAGTCGCGGGCTGGGCGGCCGTGGAGCGCGAGCGTCTGGATGACATGCTGGCGGAAGCGCACGCGAACATCGCGCGCGAAGACGCCGCTGCGCATCCGGCCGGTCACGAGGCCGACGGCGCGTACAAGCGCCCGGCGCGATTGATCAAGCGCGAAGGCACGCACAACGCGCCGCTCGCTTAAGCCCGGATTCATCGGGAGGACAACATGAGCACTCATGCCCACCCGGATCGGAGTGGCCCGACGCCGCCATCACCTCCGCTCGAGTGCGCCGATGAAACGCTGCGCCTGGTGCACTATCATCCGGGATATCTGCGAGTCCGCGCCGGGGAGTTCCTCAAAGATCCCAGCCCCGTCGCGACAGCAGCGCGCAAGGCCGCCGAAGATTCGCCCGGCTTCCGCTCCTGGTTCGCCAATCCGAAGACCGGCAGTGTGGTGATTCAATACGATCCCGCCACGGTCGAAGCGGACGATCTTTTGAAGCACATCGCCGCATGCGCGGGATTGCGCGGAGTGGAAGTCGCTACTCGCACCAAA
>Ga0335077_10003556_pt1 | contig 18876 bp, 14 predicted proteins | sample Lox_Sample_31_FD_207151 | JGI IMG/M metagenome (GOLD analysis project Ga0335077, IMG submission 207151) | Soil microbial communities from Loxahatchee National Wildlife Refuge, Florida, United States - Lox_Sample_3.1 | ecosystem: Environmental > Terrestrial > Soil > Wetlands | place: USA...
CGTCGTGGCGGGCACACTCTGCAAGGCCGAAGGGGGACCCAATGAACCAACACCGTCTTGCGACGCTCTTGATGAGCGCGCTGCTACCGCTCGGCGCTCCTGCGTACGCTCAGGTGCAGAGTGCCAACGTCACCGGCGGCGCGGTGCGGGGCGTCGTGGCGAACGGCATCGCATCGTTCAAGGGAATTCCCTTTGCCGCTCCGCCCCTCGGGAGCAACCGTTGGCGCTCTCCGCAGCCTGTCGTTCCCTGGACCGGCGTCAAGTCCGCCGACACCATGGCGCCAGCCTGCGTCCAGGACATCGCTCTGGCAGCGCGGCTCGGTGCTCCAAAGATGGTGAGCGAGGACTGCCTCTATCTGAATCTCTGGACGCCTGCCAAGACTTCCCATGACAAACTGCCTGTGATGGTGTGGATTTACGGCGGCGCGTTCGTCCTCGGTGGCACCAACTGGCCTCTGTACGATGGCACCCGACTCGCCGAGAAGGGCGTGGTTCTCGTATCCGTGGCCTACCGTGTGGGGGCGTTCGGATTCCTCGCGCACCCGGAGCTCAGCAAGGAGAGCGGTAGCGGCTCGGGCAACTATGGGCTCGAGGATCAGATTGCCGGGTTGCGCTGGGTGCACGACAACATCGCAAAGTTCGGTGGTGACCCGCGCCGCGTGACGATCTTCGGCGAGTCGGCCGGCGGGATATCCGTGAGCATGCTCGCCGCTTCGCCGCCGGCACGGGGCTTGTTTCAGCGCGCAATCTCCGAAAGCGGTGGATCGCTTGCGCCTCCGAGAACGACGAGCGGCGCTCAGGGGGTACCGACCCTCGAGTTGGCCGAGAAGGCAGGCGAGGCTTTTCTCGCATCGCTCGGCGTGAGCGACATCGGGGCGGCGCGTGCGCTGCCGGCCGAGAAGATCCTTGCGGCTGCGCAGAAGGTCCGCGGCGGCGGCTTCTGGCCTACGCTCGACGGTCATGTCATCGTCGGCGATGAATATGAGCTCTACAAAGCAGGCCGTTTCAACAATACACCGGTGCTCATCGGCACGAACTCCGACGAAGGGGCGCTGTTCGTGCCTCCCAAGGTGACACCGAGCGCCTACGAGACGCAGGTTCGCAATACCTATGGTGAGAAGGCCGATCTCATCCTCGCAGTGAACCCGCATGCGACCGACGAGGAGGCGCATCGAGCTGCCAAGAACGACTTCCGCGACTCCGTATTTGCCTGGTCGACGTGGCGTTGGGCCAGCCTGCAATCCCAGCACAAGGGCAGCGGCAAGGTATACCTCTACTACTTCGACCGCCGCATACCGAGTGCGCCGGATGGCGCGAGCCATGCCACCGAGATCGCATTCGTGTTTCGTAATCTGAAAGACTCTTTCACGCCTCCGAGCGATGCGGACGAGCCACTCTCAGAGCTCATGAGCAGCTACTGGGTGAACTTTGCCAAGACCGGCGATCCCAACGGTTCCGGACTGCCTCACTGGCCGCCCTTCAGCGATGCACAACCCAAGGTGATGCACTTCGATCAAACACCGAGCGCGCGCGATGCCGTGCCGAACATGCAGCAATTGCAGGCGCTGGACGAGTATTACGCGTGGCGCCGTGCGCAGGTGGCTAAGGGGAAGTGATCGACGGGGGTGCTCGCCACTGCCTGGCGCGGGCAGTGGCTTCGGCCTGCGCATCCAGCGGTTCCCCTGAGATCATGTCGCTCACCGCTTGAACGAGTGCGGGCGGCAACGCCGAGGCGGCCTGTCGATAGGCATTGGGGCCTGCGACCGGCGCACCGTTCCGTGCGAGCATCTCGAGCTGCCATTGCTCTCCTTCGCGACATGCGAGGCCCGCCAGTTGCTCCCGGTCACGCAGCAGGAAAGTGCGGCAGTACTGTGCGGTCCTGGAACGAAAGCTGACGCCGATCTGCACCGCTGCCGCCGTGCTCTGCTCGTGTGCCAGCTGCACGGACAGCGCCCGCGCCAGCTCGCCGGAAGCGAGCAGCTTGCCGCCTCGCTCCATGATGGGTCCGGATTGCATGGTGCGCATCCCGAGTTGCCACGCGAGCGCACCCAGCACGAAGCTCGCCGCCAGCGAGCCCCACTGCAGCCAGGGGCGCGCCGCGCCGCGCGGCAGGGGCACGTTCCCCCTGCGGGCCGCCTCGCGGGGCTTTGAGCGAGCTGCCGCGAGCAGGTGCCCGGGAATGCGCTCATCGAGCACCGGATCGAAGCTCGAGCGCAATGCACTCCTCAACTTTGCATGCGCCGCCACGCGCCTCGCAAGCTCGGGATCAGCGCCGATCGCCTGCTGCACTTGGGCGCGAGTAGTGGCATCGAGCTCCCCGTCGGCGTACGCCATCAGCACCTCGTCGGAGAAGGTCATTGGTGCTCCTCGGGCTCGGGTCCCAGCATTTCTTGGAGTGCGTCACGGCCGCGTGCCAGTCGGCTCGTTACAGTTCCGATCGGTACGTTCATGAGCTCGGCGGCCTCGCGATATGAGAGCCCTTCGACCAGAACCAACCCGACAACCTCGCGCTGCTCGTCCGGCAATCGAGCCATTGCCTCCTGCACGGATAGAGCCTCGGCGTGATCCTTGCCGGCAGGGTCGGCGACCTGCGCACCGAGCTCGGCCGGTGCGAGCACGCGATTGCGCCGGCTACGGACTCGGGTCTCATCGATCCACGCGTTGCGGAGAATGCCGAACAACCATCGCGGCAGCTCTGCCTCTGATCGCAGTTGATGCGAGCGCGATAGCGCGCGCTCGACGGCCACGTGCACCAGATCGTCGGCATCGTGCACGCTGCCTGCGAGAGCTCGCGCGAAGCGCCGCAAGCGCGGCAGGAGGGCGACGATCTGTTCACCGAGATCCTCGCTCGATGACGGCATGCGGCTTATGTCACTACTACGATGCATGGGTGCATTTTCTTCCCGGGCGCGAAAGTTTCAACTAGATTGAATTCATGAGGCGCGTGCTATTCACATTGCTGCTTCTGGCCGCTGCGGTGGCGCAGGCCCAGGTGGGCCTACCCAACGTGCGCCTGCCGCCGTTGCCGCCAGTGCAGGCGCCGCAGATCGATCGCGCGCTGGGCACCGCCGCGGGACCGACCGATGCGCGTGAGCTGCAGCAGGTGCGCCGCCTACGCGTCCGTGAGCTGATCCGGCGTAACCCCGGCACGCTCGAGGCCGATCCGAGCGGTGCGGCCATCGTGCGCGCCGAGATCGTGGCGCTGTCCCCCTCGGCTAGCGAACTAGCGGCGGCGCAAGCGGCCGGATTTGTCATCGCGAGGGTGCACGCACTTGACGACCTCGATCTGCGCGTCGTTGTCTTGCGTGCGCCTCAAGGTATGACGACCGCTCGAGCCTTCACACAGTTGCGCGCGCTAGCGCCTGCAGCAGGCCTCGACTTCAATCATGTCTATACGGAGAGCGGCGTCCTGGACACAAATGCCGAACCGGTCGCCAAATCTGAACCGGTCACGACGACCGACCCGTTGCGACAGGCGTCGACCGTCGGCACTGAGCCGCATGCCAAGCTCGGCCTCATCGACAGTGGCGTCGACCTCGCTCACCCCGTCTTCAAGGGCGTCCCCGTTCATCAATACGGCTGCGCGGTGGTTCCGGTACCTGCCGCACACGGCACTGCCGTCGCCTCATTGATGGTAGGTCAGTCGGTGGACTTTCACGGTGCGGCTCCCGCCGCGGAGCTCTATGCCGCCGACGTGTACTGCGGACTTCCTACGGGAGGATCGGTGGATGCAGTGGCTGATGCGTTCGCGTGGCTGGTGGGTGAGCGCGTTGTCGTCATCAACGCCAGTGTTGTCGGACCGGCGAATGCGATCCTCGAAGCGGTCGTGCGCAGCGTGATCGCTCATGGTCATATCATTGTCGCCGCGGTCGGCAACGATGGCCCTGCCGCAGCGCCGCTGTACCCGGCCTCATATTCGGGCGTGGTCGGCGTTACGGCGGTCGACGCTCATCGGCACGCACTGATCGAGGCGGCGCGCGGACCCCAGGTGCGATTCGCGGCTCCGGGTGCGGACATGGTGGCAGCCTCATCGCCACGCGCATTCGTGCTGGTGCGCGGCACATCGTTCGCCGCCCCGCTTGTCGCAGGGCTTCTCGCGGGCAAGCTGCGTGCGCCCGATCACGACGCGGCCGCGCGCGCCGTTGCCGATCTCGCAGCTCGCGCGATCGATCTCGGAGCGCCGGGACCGGATCCCGTCTTTGGTGACGGACTGGTCGGCGGCGACCTGGGGCCAGCGCCGCGGCTTGCGGGCGTGCGTGCGCGGTAGCGAGTTCCGGGCGTCTGCAATATGTGAAGAGCGCGCACGGGCTTCGAAAAAGGGAAGAAATCAGTCGCGCCGGTCGTAGTTCTCCTTGAAGGTCGCGGGTTGAGCCGCGGCCACGATAGGAGGACGATCATGAAGACCAAGCACGTCATTGCGAGCGCCGTCGTTGCGGCCGGCCTGATCTTCAGTGCTGGCGCAGAGGCACAGCGTCTCGGTGCTGGGCTCGGTGGACAGCTCGGCGGCGGGTTCGGCGGGGCATTCGGCACGCCGCTCGGTGGAACGATGAACGGCGCTGCCGGCGGTGCCTTCAGTGCGAGCTCAAGCGGGCTCGAGCGGACGCAACAGTCTGCGGTTCGTGACACGAGCCGAGCAGCCAAGGAGACTGGTGCGCGGGCGCGTGCCGCGAAGAACGACGCGACAGGCGCACCTGCGACTGCCACGACCGGCGCGGCTGCGAACGCCAGAACGGGGTCGGCTGCAAACGCGACGACTGTCCTGGAAACCGCCGCTACCGCGGACAGGAAACCGCTCGGCGGCGCCACCGCGGCGACGCAGGACGGCGCGAGCGCGGCCACGCCAGGCCGGCAGCATCCCGAACCCGACACTGCTCACTCCACGACGCGCAGCGAGCCGAAGAGCGGAGGCAGCCTGACGAGCGGTGCAGCGAGCGGCTCGCAGCCCGGAATCTACGCCTCGGGCGCGCAGCAGAGCACGCTTACCCACGGCGATGTTGCCGCTAGCGATACCGCTGCGGGGAATGTCACTGCCGGGAGTGCTTCGTCGAGCCAGTGAGGTCGACCGAGTTGCGGGCGGCAGGGATGCCGCCCGGGCTCACCTTCGGGATTGTTCCGCTACACCACCGCGGGTCCAGTCGTATAGCTGAAACGCTTGGCAAAGGCGGGCAGCACCAGCAGGTTGAGCAAGGTCGAGCTGACGAGGCCACCGAGCACGCTGACCGCCATGGGTCCCTGAATCTCCTGCCCCGGACTGGCCAGTCCGATCGCAAGCGGGGCGAGGCCGAGCGCAGTGACCGCGGCGGTCATGAGAATGGGCACGAGACGCTCGGCGGCACCGCGCACGACGGTGGCGTCGTCCCACGATGCGCCTTCGACTTCGACGAGATGCTCGTAGTGGGCGAGCAGCAGAATCGAGTTGCGTGCCCCGACGCCGAACACGGTCGCAAGACCCACGATGGTCCCAACCGACAGACCGATGCCACTCACCGCGATCACGAGAATGCTGCCGATCAGGCTGAAGGGCAGGTTGATCAGGACCAGCCAGGGATGCGCGCGGCGCTCGAAGCACAGGAACAGAATCATGATGACGAGAGCAAGGGCGAGCGTGGCATAGAGCGCCAGCTCGAAGGCACCCGCGCGGCCGGCCTCCGCCTGGCCCGAGAGGCGCCAGTACACGCCGCTTCGCGGTGGCAGTGCCGCCGCCAGGCGCCGCTTGGCCTCGGCCACGACGCTCTGCAGGTCTCTGCCCCGCGCATTGAAGGTGACGGCCACGCGGCGCTGGCCATCCTCATGCGAGATGCTGAAGTAACCTTCCGCGGGCTCGATGTGCGCGAGCGTGCGCAATGGTACCGGTCCGAAGGGACTGCCGACCATCAGCGCGCCGAGCTGCTCGAGCCGCTGCCGCATGACCTGCGGCAGCAGTACCACCACGTCGATCTTGCGGACACCGGCGTAGGTCTGCCCGACGAGGGCACCGGCATAGGCCGCCTGAATGGAGTCGAGCACGCTCTGGGCCTGCAGACCGTACGCGGCGAGCAGCTCCGGTTGCACCGTGATGCGCATCGCCGGCGTTTGACTGGCGTGGGGAACTTGCAGGTCGACGATGCCGGGCACCTTGCTGAGCGCCTCGCCCGCAGCCGCTGAGAGGCTCTCAAGCTGGGAGAGATCCGCGCCGAAGATGTTGAGGACTTCAGCTGCGTTCTCGCCCGTGAGACTCTCGCTCAGGCGATCGCCGAGAAAGGTCACCACCTCGACGTTGAGGCCGGGGTAGCCGGCGAGCACCTTGCGGATCTGGTCCTGGGCCTCCGCCTGATCGATCTCTGCATCGGCTTTCAACTCGACGTGAAATTCACTGCGTTGCGTGCCCCAGGTGTCCTCGCCTCCCTGAGCGCGCCCGAGCTGCTGCTCCACGGTCGCCACGAACGGCAACGCGAGCAGCTGGGCGCTGATGCGCCTCCCCACCGTCTCCATCTCCTCCAGTGAGGTGCCGGGAACGGCGCTGTCGACTTGCACCACGAAATGCCCTTCACGAAAGTCCGGCATGAACTGAGCGCTCAAGAACGGCAGGCAGGCGAGCGCCGCGACGAACACCAGCAGCAACGCGGTGGCGACGGAGCGAAAGCGCCGATCGACGGCGGCGATCGTGCGCGCCTGCAGCTCCTTGAGATGGCTGATCCAGCGCGGCTCGGCGCGCGCTTCGCGGGGCGTCAGCAGCAGCGCCGAGAGGGCGGGGGTCACCGTCAAGGCGACCACGAGCGATGCGAGCACCGAGAGCATGAAGGCGATGGCGAGCGGTCCCACGAAGCGGCCTTGCACTCCCGAGGTCATGAGCACTGGCACGAACACCACGAGGACCACGAGCGTTGCGTAGAGCACGGGAGCTCGTATCTCGATCGTGGCCTCGCGGATTACCTCGAGACGCGGGCGCGCTGCAGATGCGGTCGCACTCTGGCGCAGCCGTCGCAGCGTGTTTTCGATGCCGATGATTGCATCGTCCACCAGCACGCCAAGTGCGACCGCAAATCCGCCGAGCGTCATGGTGTTGAGCGTCAGGCCCATGTATCCGAGCGCGACGGCGGCGGCGACCAGGGACAGCGGAATGGCCAGAAACGAGATGAGCGCCGAGCGCCAGTTGCGCAGGAACGCGAACAGGATCAGAAGGATCAGCACCGCGGCGAGCAGCAGCGATTGCCGCAGGTCGGTCAGGGCGCGCTCGATGAAGTTGGCCGGCCGATGCAGCGCAGGATAGACCTTGATGCCAGCGGCGCTGAGTGTCGGGATCAAGGTCGCGAGCGTCTGCTCCACGGCGTGCGTCACGGTGAGCGTGTTGGCGCCGAACTGGCTCGACATGGAGAGCAGCACTCCGGGCCGACCCTGGATCAGCGCATCCCCCGTGCGCAGCGCAGGTGCCTCCGTGACGCTCGCGACATCAGCGAGCCGCACCGGAATGCCTTGGTGAACCGCGACCACGGCAGCCGCGATGCGTGGCGCGTCCGGCGCAGGTGTGGGTGTCTCGATCAGCACGCGCTGGGATCTGAGATCGACGAAGCCCGTGCCGCGCAGCGCGAGGGCCGCACGACCCGCATCGGCAACTTCCGTGAGGGTCACGCCATACGCCGCGAGTTTGTCCATTTCCGGCTGGATCTGGATCTGGCGCACCGCGCCGCCAAATACGGTGATGCGCGCGACGCCCGGCACGGCCAGCAACTGCGGTCTGAGCACCCACTGAGCGAGGTCGCGGAGCGCATACGGGTCGAGCCGTTCAGAGACGAGGCCGATCTTGAGCAGATCCATCGTGCTCGAGACCAACGGCGAGAGCGTCGGTGTGCCGATTCCTGCCGGCAGCGAACTACCGACCTCGGCCACGCGCTCCGCGATGCCCTGCCGCGCGCGATAGGGATCGGCGTTGTCTGCAAAGTTCAGCGAGATGACCGACAGGCCGGGAATCGACTCGGATCGCATGGCCGCGAGATCGGGCGCACCATTCAGTGCTGCCTCGATCGGCCGCGTCACCAGCTGCTCGACTTGCTCCGGCGCGAATCCGGGCGCCTCGGTCTGCACCTCCACCTGGACCGGCACGAATTCCGGGAAAACATCGAGCGGCACGCGTGCGGCGTCCCACGCGCCGAGAACGAGCGCGAGAAGCGCCAGCACGGTGACCGCGCCGCGGCGGCGCACGCACCAGGCGACGAGCGCGCGCATCGGGCCCTAGTCCTCGCTGCCGATCTCGCGCGCCAGGAGCTGTCCGGCGCCGTGGATCACGACGGGCGCCCCTGGTTTGATGCCGGCCGACATGAAGTAGCCGTCGCCCAAGGGTTGCGACAGCTCGATCGCCTGGCGAATGAAGTAGTCAGCCTTGCTCGCGACATAGAACCATGTGCGTCCTTCGGCGATGATGACTGCCGCGGCCGGGACTACCGCGCCCGCCTTCGTGGAGCCGAAAGTTGCACGCACGAGCACACGCTCACCCGGGCTGAGTCCCTGGGCGTTCTCGACCAGCATGAAGTAGCTACGGCCTGGGACCGCAGGATCGGCGGGCGCATTCCACACGAACGTGGGACGCCAGCTCCGGCCGTCCGACCCATCGTTCAGCCGCCCGATGCGGATGCTGTCCAACAGCGCATCCCCGACTGAATCGGGAGGGAAAGTCACACGCAGAATAGCCGCCTGGCCCGCGACGATCTTTGCGGTCCATGCGTTGCGGCGCTGCCGGTCGTGCCAGGGGGCATCGCGACCCCAGGTGCCGGAAGCCTTGCGCTCGGCCAGCGCGAGTTGTGCCGCATCGGCGGCGGCTTGGTGCACGGCTGCTTCCAGGGTCTGCTGAGAGACGGAATTGTCGGCCGCATGGAGCCCGCGCGCGCGTGCGAGCGCCGCCTGACTCGCGTGCACCGCGGCTTCCGCGGTCGTCAGATCCGCGTCCGTTTGTGCAATGGTATCGATGCCCATGACCTGTCCGAGCCCGCGCACTTCCGCTCGATACTGAGCCGCTTGCGCTGCGACCGTCGTAACGCCCACGCGCACCTGCGTCGGGCCATCCATCGCAACGCCGCGCGCGGGCGCCTGGCTTGGATGCTTCTCTTGCCCCGCGCCGCCCGACACGCGGCCGAGAAGCGCAAGCATCGCAGCGACAGCCCAGAGTGCCGTACGAGTTTGAGACCTCATGGGCGGGTACCGCAGCATGCCGCCGGGCCTTGCTCGATGGTGAGACTCGAGGCCGGCCAGACCGGCCGCTGCACGCCGTCCTCCATCGCGCTGAGTGCGGCAACCGCGGTGCGCAGCGCATCGAGCGTCGCTCGGCGCGCGACCAGAGCGGCGCTCTGTGCCGTGAGGAGCTCGCCCCGATCCGCGGCACCCAGCGTGAGGCGGCGTTGCGCCCCCATGGCAGCAGTTGCAGCCGCCGCTTCGGCATCCCGGGATTGCTGCCAGGCCGCGTGGGAAGCGCGGTAACGGACGAGCGCGGAGTCGATCTCAGCGAGTGCCTGAGCCTGAACCACCTCGAATTGCCGCGCCGCCTTCTGCCGCAGGGCGAGCGCCTGGTCGATCTGCGCACGCTCGCCGTGGAACAACGGCAAGGTGACACCCAGGCCAAGATTGATGATGCCGTCGCCTTTGTCGAAGGAATAACCAGGCCCGAAGGCGATGTCCGGATACTGCCGCGCGACCGCCATCCGCAAGTCCTGCTCGGCGACCTGATAGTCGGCGAGGGCGTGATTGACGCTCAGTCGATTGATCACACTCCACCCCCGCCAGGTCGCCTGCGGCGTCGCGTTGGGATCTGGCAGGGCATCGAGATCGACCGCGACCAGCTGCGCGAGCGGGAGGTTCTCGCCGACGACGCCCAAGGCGGCGGCGAGAGCGGCGTCCGCGGCATTCAAATCGCCGCCCGCAGTGCGCAGTTGCGCTTGGGACTGCGCGAGGCTCGTTTGTGCGGCCAGGCGATCGGGCTGCGTTGCTGCGCCAAAGCGGATCTGCGTGTCGATCCAGTCGGCATAACGCGCACGCAACGTCGCATCCTGCTCGGCGAGTGTCATAGCAAGCTGTGCCAGTTCTCGCTCGAGCAGCGTCCTGCGCACGTCCTGCCGCGTACGCCAGAGGGTCTCGGCAAAAGCCCACCGCAGCGATTGAGTCGTGGCACGGGCCTGGGCGGTGCGAATACCGCGCTTGCCTCCGGTCTCGACCGTGAATCCCAACGCGGTCGTGAGGATCCAGGGACTCACGTTATGGTTGGCGTTGCGCACCACATAGCCCGGTCCCAGCGACAGGCTCGGATTGGGTAACTCGGAGGCAACGCGCTGCGCAGCGCTGCTCGTGCTCAGATCCGCGGCCGCAACCGCCACTTCGGGTCGCAGCATCCAGGCGGCTATCGTCAAGGCATCGAGCGTCCAGGTGCGGCCGCCGGGTTGCATCGCTGGCAGTCCGGCCTTCGCGAGGGCCTCCACGACCTCTGGATCCTGCAGCGAGCGGGCGGTGAGCTGGTGCGCGCTTTGGGCCGCATCGAGCGGCGCGGGTGGCGCGCTGATACAGCCGGTCATGGGCAACGTGACTAGCGCGGCCAGCGCGGCCAACCCGGTCAGCGCGGCACGCGGCGCCGCAAAGCTCATAAGGGATCGAGGAACAGCAACTGCACGGTGCCGGGTCGGATCGCGTAGCGCTGGCGCGGGTTCTGAGCCTGTGGGTTGACCTCATCGATCTCCGCGGTGACCAGATAGAGCCTCCCGGTGGTCGGGTCGAGCGTCATCGTGCGCGCGAAGGGCTTGGTCGGGATAGTGCCGGCTGCGACGAACTGGTCCGGTCCCTGCTCGCGGATGATGGAGAGCGTGCCTTCGCCGTTTGAGCTGAAGACGAGCTTGCGCACGGGGTCGAAGGCCGACGCATCGGTGCCCTTGCCGATGGGGAGCGTGGTGATGACCCGGCCGCTGTCGGCGTCGACGACGACGAGGAGAGAGTTGACGCAGCTCGCGAACAGCCGGCGCGTCTTGCGATCCATTGCCAGCCCGTGCGGTCGCTCGCAGGCCGGGATCGGCCAGCGCGCATCGATCCGCGCGCGGTGGGCATCCACTCGCACGATCTCGCGCTTGTCCGTGAGGTTGATGTAGATATGGCCGGCGGCGTCGGCGACGAGGAACTCCGGTTGCCCTTGGAGTGCAATGGTGGCGACGGGCTGATCGTTCGTGGCGTCGATGACCGTTGCGCTCTTGGCATCACCGTTCATCACGAACACACGCCGGGTGGCTGGATCGTAGATCAGCGCATCCGTGTCGATATCCGCTGGGATCTCCTTGGTTGCTTTGAGAGAGGCGAGATCGAATGCCACTGCCGCGCGCTTGGCGCGACTGTCCGTGTAGCCTTTGTGCAACTCGGGAATGGCGGTGATGCCGTTGACTCCGGCCACACCTTGCACACGACCCACGATGTCCCCGCTATGACCGTCCACGACGGTGATCTCGGTCGCATGTGCGATATAGACACGGTGTGATAGCGGCTCGAAGTACAGATAGTCCCAGCCATCGGGTGGTCCGAGCATGACCGTGCGGGTGATCCGATACGATGGAGCATCAGCCGCCTGGGCCGATGTAGCGGTCGCAGTGAGTAGGCCGAGGGTGAGGGCGGTGACGGACGCCAAGCATTCGTAACGCATCGTGTGATCTCCAGCCGCATCGAGCTGCGCTCGAGCCGCACCGTTGGGAAGCGGTTCGCTTCCATGTTGCCGCTGGCCGCCTTGCCGCACGGTGGTCGAATCATTGGGAATTCGTAATGTTCGCCGCGCAGCGCGTACCGGGCGCGGATGCGGCGTTCGCGGGGAGTTGGCGGATATACTGCGCCTGGCAGTGGGGATATCGCTGGATCCTTCCCTTGCGCATCTTGCTGATCGAGGACGACGCTGAGACGGCCGCCTACATCGTCGGCGGCCTCACGGAGGAAGGGCATGTCGTCGCCAGCTCGGGCAGCGGCCGCGAGGGGCTGTTGCTCGCCGCCACCGAGCACTTCGATCTGCTCATAGTCGATCGCATGTTGCCGGGTCTCGATGGCCTGGCGGTCGTCAAGACGCTGCGCGCCAGCCGGATCGATACACCGGTGCTCTTCCTCACGACCATGTCTGGCGTGGATGATCGGGTGACAGGCCTGAATGCGGGCGGTGATGATTATCTGGTCAAGCCCTTCGCCTTCAGCGAGCTCGTCGCTCGGGTACAGGCCCTCGGCAGGCGGCCCCCTGGCACCGTCGTGCCCACGACTCTCCGGGTCTCCGACCTCGAGCTCGACCTCTTGAAGCGCACTGTGCGGCGCGCGGGTCGTGCGATCAGCCTGCAGCCGCGCGAGTTTCGGCTGCTCGCCTATCTAATGCAGCACGCCGGGCAGGTCGTGACGCGCACGATGCTGCTGGAGAACGTCTGGGATTATCACTTCGACCCGCGCACCAACATCATCGACTCGCATCTGAGCCGCCTGCGCTCCAAGGTCGATAAGGGCTTTGCCAGCGAGCTCATCCATACGGTACGCGGCGCGGGGTATTGCATTCGCGATGTGGACTAGACGCTTTCACACCTCGAGCTTTCAGCTGGCGCTGCTCTATGCGGGACTGTTTGCGGCGTCGATCTTGCTCTTGTTCACGCTGATCTACTGGACGGCCGCGCACTACGCCGCTCAGGACCAGAGCAACGAGCTCGATGTGGAGTTCCGCGCGATTCAGGATGAGGCGAGACTGAGCGGGGAGGACCGCCTGCCACAGATCGTCACCAATCACCTGCGCCAACGGCTCGGCGAGCGGGCAGTGTATCTGCTCGAGGATTCACAGGGACGCAAGCTCGCGGGCAACTTGGCAGCGCTGCCGCCGACGGTGGGCGAGCTGACACTGAACGTGATGCTCGATGGCCAGCAGCGCGAGCTGCGGGCTCAGGGCTACCGCCTAGCCGGCGGCAACTTCCTGCTGATCGGCGAGGATCCGCGCTCGTTGCGAGAGATGAAACAGCTCATTGCTCGGGCTTTCAGCGTGAGTGCGGTCGTCACCCTGGCACTCGCGGTGCTCGGGGGCTGGATCATCAGCAACCGCGCCTTGAGCCACGTCGAGGCCGTTGGCCGCACGACTCAGGCTATCGTCGCGGGGGATTTTTCCCAACGCGTAGCGCTGCGCGGGACGGATGACGAGTTCGACCGCCTTGCCGCGAGCGTGAATGTGATGCTGGATCGCATCGAGGACCTGATGAGAAACGTGCGTCAGGTCTCCAACGACATCGCGCATGACCTCAGAACGCCACTCACACGGCTGCGACAGTGCCTGGAGCGCGCCCGTTCCCGAGCCGTATCGCCCGAGGAGCTGCGGGAGGCCATCGATGCCTCCATCTCACAGGTCGACTCAATTCTCGAGACCTTCGGCGCGCTGCTGCGCATTTCGCAGATCGAAGCCGGGCAGCGTGCGACGCCGCTCGCCGCTCTCGATCTGTCGAGCCTGCTCGCCGGAATCATCGACGATTGGACACCCGTCGCCGCGGATCGTGGTCAGCGCATGCTATCCCAGGTCTCCCCTGGGCTCGCGCTGCATGGGGACCGCGAGCTGCTCACACAGATGATCGTCAACCTGATTGAGAACGCCATCCGCCATGCACCGCGCGGCGCGACGATCACGCTGCTCGCGAGCTTGCAGGCTCGAGGTGTCGAGATCGTCGTTGCAGACACAGGCGGGGGGATTCCGGCGGAGGAGCGACAGAACGTGCTCAGACCGTTCTATCGTATGGAGTCCAGTCGCACCACGGAGGGCAGTGGTCTGGGCCTGAGCCTCGTGGCGGCGATCGCGAAGCAGCACCGCGCGCAGCTGACGCTCGCCGACAATGGACCGGGTCTGCGCGTTTCCGTGGTATTCGGCGCGAGTTGAAGCACGCCGCGCTCTTCTGAGAGCGTCGCGCTCCGCCGCGAATGTCCTTGACGCTCAGTGGCTTATGGCGCAAGTCCCGCTCCCGCCCCATGGTGTGGGCAGGTCCGATATCATTGCGCCGCAGCCATCGCGGTGCGGATGGCGCGGGACGCAGCGAGTCTTTGGGCGGCAGTCGGAGGTTGCATGGGCAGCTCACGTGGTTTCGATGGCGCACGGCTCGAGCACCTGACGAAGGTCATCAAGTCCGACATTGCCGCGGGCCTATATCACGGCGCGGTCGTGAAGATCGCCCGCGGAGGTGAGGTGGCGCTGGAGACGGCCCTCGGCGCGGCTGATGCGGCCCAGAGCAAGCCACTGCAGCTCGACTCGGTATTCAGCATCTTCTCCATCACCAAGGCGTTCACCAATGTGCTGACCCTGCGGGCCATCGAGCTCGGTCAGTTCGCGCTCACCACGCGCATCAGCGATGTGATTCCGGAGTTCTCCGGGCACGGGCGCGAGAAGATTCAGATTTGGCATCTTCTGTCCCACCAGGCCGGATTCCCCATCATCTTCGAGGTGAAGCCTGGCATGTATATCGATCGCTTCGACGAGATGGTCGCGGCCGTGATCGATGTGGTGAAGCCGGTCGATCCCCCAGGCGCGAAGGTCTCGTACTCGCCGCTCGTGAACCACGTGCTTCTAGGGGAGGCAGTGCGTCGCAGCGATCCCAAGGGGCGCTCGTACCGCGCGATCGTTCAGGATGAGATTTTGAACGCGCTCAAGATGAAGGACACCTCGGTCGGCCTGAGGGCAGACCTGAAGCCGCGCAAGGTGGTCCCCGACTTCCGGGGCAACTACCCCATCGGCCATCGGGGCCACAGCAACTTCGGACCGAACGGTGCCTTCGAGGAAGAGCATGCCGAGATGCCCTGGGTCGGCGTCGCCTCGACGGTTCCCGATATGTTTCGCTTTGCGGAGATGCTGCGCAGGGACGGCGTGCTCGAAGGTGCGCGATTACTCTCTCCGGCGATACTGGCGCTTGCGCGCCGGAACTGGACGGGAGACAAGCCGAATGAGCTGTACACGCAGCGCAGTCGGGAGCTCGGTTGGGAACCGACACCGGCCTTCATCGGACTCGGCTTCTCACTGCGCGGCACCGCCATCTGTCATCACCTGTTCGGGACCCTGGCTTCTGCCGGCACGTACGGCAATTACGGTGCCGGCACCACGCTCTTTTGGGTCGACCCGGAGCGTGATCTGACGTTCGTATGCCTATCGGCTGGACTGATGGAGAGCAACGCCAACATAGAGCGTTTCCAGCGCCTTTCCGATATCGTCATCAGTGCAGCCACATAGCGCCCGGCGGCGCGATAGGGAGGTGGCACGTGAGAGGCTCCAAGATTCTTGGCATCGCTATGGCCCTCGCGGCCACCGTCGTGCTGTGCGCGTGCGCAACCACGCCGCCGCCCGAAAAGGCGGCCGAGGCCCCCGCCCCGGCGCCGGTGACGAGCTACGAGCGATCCTGGCAGGCCGCGCGCGCCGCGGCTTACGATGAAGGTGTGCGTATTACGTCCGAGGATCGCTCGAGCGGTACCCTGCTCGGTGACAAGGGGCCCGACAACGTGAGGATCACCGTAGCGCCGCTTGCCAACGGCGCCGTGCGCGTCGAGTTCTCGGTGACGGGCCCCGAGGGGTCAGATCTGCACCAGCGGCTGACAAACGCCTACAACCGCCGCATGGGCCGCTGATCGGGCCCGCAAGGTCCTGCTCTCGAGCCTTTGTCAGCCGGGCCTCTTCGGATCAACGAGCTGCGGCGCCGCTCGGGTCGGGCGCTCCTCGAAGCGGCTGACTTCGATGGTCCTCAGAATCGTGGCTGACAGACCGGAGGTGGCGGCGAAGCGTCGCCCGCCGGCAGCGCTCAGGTGCAGCTCATCGCGATACTGGATGACGCCCGAGCGTAGCTTCTGCGAACAGTAAGTTGAGTTGCACACGGCAGGAATCGAGCTCACCACGTGCAATCCGGGCAGCTCGTCGTGCACCGCATCTACGGCTTGGTTGTACGGCGCCATGTGCGCTTCGACCGTCTCGCGTGCGACGGTCGGTGCGCACTGGCCCCACCAGACCTTGATGTGTCTTACGAAGCAGGACGGCGGGGTGTCGAAGGACGGCAGCTCGCGAACGTAGATCACTTGGGATGTGTCATCGAGATTCGCGATCAAGTCGGCCAGTCCCGATTTGAACATACGCTGCTTCGGCGGCGAGGGTGCTCCGCGCTTCTCAGGCCGCACATCTTGCAGATAGTCCGCGCCGCCCCCGACGAGCACGACGACCTCCGGCTGCAGCTCGTGGACGTATCTAACGAAGGAGTCCCAGGTTTCCGCGCAGCTCTCGGTGCCGCCGACCGATTCATGCACGCGCACGTTCAGGATGGGGGGGCAGCCGCCGCGGCCAAGTAGCATGAGCGGATAGCGCCGGCCCAGCTGCGATGCGACGCCGTCGTAGACGGCCTGGGCGCGCGAGTCTCCCATGACGATGACGGCGGGCGACTTCAAGCTGTTGCTCTTGCAATAGTTGAAGTCCCTCGCGCCGGGAAAGATGTCGCGGCACTTGTCATTGACGGTCACACCTTGCTTGAGCGCATCGGCCTCCGGGCCGAAACGATGGCTCAAGAAGGGCATGCTGTAGGCGGTGAGCCCAGCTGCGCCCAGAGCCAGCAGGCCGCAGCCGAGTGGTGCGTAGACGCGCCTCGCGCGCTGTGCGCGAATGGGACGCTCGACGAGCCAGAATACGGCGCAGGCAAGCACGAAGCTCAGAAGCAGGGCCTCGAGGCGCACGATGGCCGGCACGGCTCCCGAGCCCAGTATGGTGGCGAATGACAGCACGGGCCAGTGCCAGAGGTAGAGGGGATAGCTCACGAGACCGATGAACACGAGCGCTTTGCTGGCCATCACGTGCTGCTGAAACCAGGTGCGGCGCGGCGCTGCGATGACGCACAGCGCCCCGGCGGCCGGAACCAGCCCGGCATAGCCTGGAAATGCCATATGGGAATGGAACAGGAAGGTGGTCCCGAGAATCAGCGCCACGCCGAGCACAGGCAGCGCCGCAGGTAGCCATGAACGCACATCGGGGCGAGCACCGCGTGCGCTGATCTGATCGAGGCGCCAGCGGCTCTCTTCGGGGCCATGCGTGAGGAAGGCCCACGCACATCCGAGCCCGAGCTCCCAAAAGCGGCTCATAGGAAAGTAGAAATCCGCGCGCGGATGGCCCAGCGAGAGTGCCAGGTTGAGCACGAACGATGCCGCGACCAGCGCGACGATCACAGCCGTGGACTTGTGGCCGCGCCAGCGCAACATCAGCAACAGTGCGAGCGGCCACAGCAGGTAGAATTGCTCCTCGACGCTCAGCGACCACAAGTGCATCAGCGGCTTGAGCGCCGTTGCACGGTCGAAGTATCCCGCCTCGTGCCACAGCGAAAAATTCACGGAGAACGTTGCGGCCGTCGCAACGTGCTTGCCCATCGATTTGAGCTCGTCAGGCAAGAGCGCGAACCAACCAAACAACAGGCACGCGGCCAGTACGATGATCAATGCCGGAAACAGACGGCGTGCGCGCCGCGCATAGAATTGCACCAGCCTGAACGTCGAGCGCTGCCGTTGCTCGAGGATCAGCGCCGTGATGAGGAAGCCGGAGAGCACGAGGAAAACGTCGACGCCGACGAAGCCCCCCGGGAAGCGCTCAGGAAAAGCGTGAAATCCGAGAACAGCGAGGATTGCAAGTCCGCGCAGCCCATCCAGCTCCGGTCGATAACTGATCTCGCTGGATTGCTTCGGTACTAAATGGGACATCCGCTGAGAACGCCAACCTCTTATCCCGTGTTCCACGAGCGTGCGCGGGCTCTTGCTTGGCGGCAGCCGCTCACGCTCGTGCCACCTCGTGGCAAGCAAGATGCGTGCTTCCGGGCGGGCTCTGTCGCACGACGCAGGCGCTGTAAGCTGAGTCGTTCGATAGGTGAATAGTCGAGATGGCGCCCGAGATAGCGTCGCGTCGTGGCGACTTTTCAGATCGGCTGGTCGATCGAGCTCGCAAGGCCTGTGAAAAGCCGTGGACCGCCTGCAGTCATGTGCCAGCAATCTTCCAAGCGGATGCCGAACTCCCCGGGGATGTACAGGCCGGGCTCGTCGGAGAAGCACATGCCCGGCTGCAGAGTCGTCGCATCGCCGTGCACGAGATAGGCGGGCTCGTGTCCGTCGAGCCCAATGCCGTGGCCCGTGCGGTGTGGGAGGCCGGGCAGGCGATAGCCGGGTCCATAGCCACGGCGCACATAGAAGTCGCGCACGGCATCGTCTATGACGCCGACGGGAACGCCGATCTTGGCGCTCGAGAGTGCAATCTGCTGGCCCTGCTTGACGGTCTCCCAGATCTGACGTTGACGCGCAGTCGCCGCACCGAAGACCCACGTTCTGGAGATATCAGATTGATACCCATGAACGTTGCAGCCGCAATCCATGAGAATCACCGAGCCTTCGCGCACCCGCTGAGGCTGCGCCGAGCCATGCGGATACGCGCTCGCCTCGTTGAGGAGCACCAGAGAGAATTCCGGCTCTCCACCTGCTGCGCGCGTCGCCGCATCCATCAGCATCGCCAGGTCCTCAGCGCGCATGCCAGCCTGCACGTGCGCGTGCACGTGGCGGATGGCGGCGAGCGTGATGTCGTTGGCGGTCTGCATCAGCGCGAGTTCGTCAGAAGACTTGATCAGCCTGCAGGGGCGAACGAGCGGATCACCCGAGACGACGTCAGCGGCACCGATTAGCTTGCGCACGCCCTCGACCACGAAGTAACGCGTGGTCCCCTCCACTGCGAGCGCAAGCCCGGCCGCGGGGCGAGCGGCGTCGGCGATCAATGGAAACGGGCTTTCATCCTCGTTCCAAGCGCGCACGTCGGCGTGGGTCCGCAGGGTTTCGCGCACGGAGGGTGCCTCGAACGCCGGGGTGACCACCGTGACCGAGCCCCGCGCCGTGATGACCGCA
>Ga0335077_10003559_pt1 | contig 18874 bp, 14 predicted proteins | sample Lox_Sample_31_FD_207151 | JGI IMG/M metagenome (GOLD analysis project Ga0335077, IMG submission 207151) | Soil microbial communities from Loxahatchee National Wildlife Refuge, Florida, United States - Lox_Sample_3.1 | ecosystem: Environmental > Terrestrial > Soil > Wetlands | place: USA...
GAGGGATGCGTCCACGCAGGGCGCGAGCAGCTCCCGGGAGCGCGGACCGGCGATGACGAGCGCACTGTGCTGCGCGGTGAGGTTGTCGAGCTGCACCGGCCCATGACGCTGCGAGAGGTGCGCGCTCAGCCATTCCTCGTCATGACGTGCGGCGGCCGCGGCGCAGATCAGCCAGAAGCGCTGCGCCTCCAGGCGCAGCACCGTCATCTCGCTCACCAAGCCGCCGTTGTCAGCACACAGGTAGCGCAGTGCCACGTGCCCCGGGTGCGGGAGCGAGCCGCTGATCAGGTGGTCGAGCCAGGCGGGGGCCCCGCCGCCGCGCACCTCGAACCGCGCAAACCCGGGCATCTCCAGCAGACCGACTCCGGCGGCGACCGCGGCGCACTCGCGCTCGATGGCCCGGTGCCAGTGCGGCCGCCGGAACGAGCATTCGGAGGCCGGCGGGTCGGTCGCGGCCCGGTAGTACAGCGCGCGCTCCCAGCCGGCGCGCGCTCCGAACACGGCTCCGGCGGCGCCGAGCGCCTCGTAAAGGGGCGAGCGCTTACCGGGGCGCCCGGCGGGGCGTTCCTCCTGCGGGTAGGCCACGGCGTACTCGTAGCGATAGGTCTCGAGCGCCTTCTCGAGCGCGTAGCGGCGGTCGGCGAAGTCGAAGTACCGGCGCGTGTCGAGCACCCACGGATCCCAGTGCGGCGCCCCATGGACCACCCATTCGGCCATCAGCCGCCCGGCGCCGCCGGCCTGCACGATGCCGAAGGTGAAGGCGCAGCAATGAAAGAAGTTGCGCACCCCACGGGCCGGTCCCAGGAGCGGATTGCCGTCCGGGGCGTAGGGGATGGGCCCGTTGATCACGCGCCGCACGCCCACCGCGCCGAGCAGGGGCACCCGTGCGCAGGCGTCCTCGATGTAGGACTCGAGCCGCCCGAGGTCATCCTCGAACAGCTGGTGCGCAAACTCCGCCGGCAGCCCCTGCAGCCAGTGCGCCACCGGCTGCGCCTCGTACGGGCCGAGCAGCAGCCCGTGGCGCTCCTGACGCAGGTAGTAGCTGACGTCCGGGTCGCGCACCAGCGGCAGCCGCGCGTGCCCCAGGGCGACCAGCTCGGGGATCTCCTCGGTCACCAGGTACTGGTGCGAGAGGGCCACGATCGGCAGGTACTCGCCGATCATCGCGGCGATCTCGCCGCCGCGGTAGCCGGCCGCATTGATCACGATGTCCGCACCGACGGTGCCGCTGCTGGTCTCAAGCCGCCAGCTCCCATCGTGCTGTGCCGCGAGGGCGAGCACGCGGCTGTTGCGCCGGATCAGCGCACCGCGATCGCGCGCGCCCTTGGCGAGCGCCTGCGTCAGCTGCGCGGGGTCGATATCGCCGTCATCCGGATCCCACAGCCCCGCACGCAGGTCATGCGTGGCGAGGAACGGGTGGCGCTCGCGCAGCTGCTCGGGTGAGAGCAGCTCGAAGGCGCTGCCCTGCGCACGCGCCTGGGCGATCACGTGGCGGAACTCATCGACGCGATCGCGCGTGTGCGCGAGGCGCAGGCTGCCGGTGCGATGGTAGTTGATCTCGTAACCGACCTCGGCCGCGAGCGAGCGGTACAGCTGGGTCGAGTAACGCTGCAGCTTCAGCAGCGTCCAGGAGGTGGAGAAGTTCGGGCAGTTGCCGGCGGCATGCCAGGTCGAGCCGGCGGTCAGCTCGTCGCGCTCGAGCAGCAGGACATCGCGCCAGCCCAGGCGCGTCAGGTGAAAGAGCACGCTGCAGCCGACCACGCCGCCGCCGATGACGGCCACGCGTGCCCGGCTGCTCACGCGCCCTGCCCTCCCCGCGTGCGTCCCGCCCTCATTCCCGCACCCGCGCACCGGCGGGGTCGTAGAGGGGCGCGAGCGAGATGCGCGCCGGCACGCGCTCGGTGGCCACCTCCACCTCGTACTGCCCGGCCTCGAGCCACTCGCGGGTGAGCGGTGCGCAAGCGCCGCTCACGTAGGCCAGCCCCAGGCTCACCCCCAGGGTGTGCCCGAACATCGCCGAGCAGATGCGCCCGACCAGTTCCCCGTCCCGCCACAGGGGCTCGTTGTGGTAGAGCAGCGGCTCGGGGCTGGTGAGCGCTACGGCCACGAGGCGCCGGCGCACGCCGCTGGCGCGCTGGCGCAGCAGCGCCTCGCGACCGATGAAGCCACCGGGCTTGTCCCAGGCCACGGCAAACGCCAGCCCCGCCTCGAGCGGGGAGTCCTCATCGCCGATGTCGTGCCCGAAGTGGCGGTACGCCTTCTCCAGGCGCAGGCTGTTCATGGCGTGGTAGCCGGCAAGACGCAGCCCGAGGGGTGCGCCGGCCTCGAGCAGGCAGTCGTACACAGACTGCGCGAACTCCGTCGGCATGTAGAGCTCGTAGCCGAGTTCGCCCACGTAGGTGATGCGACTTGCGCGCACGCGCGCGTAGCCGAGGTCGATGACCCGCGAACTCGCAAACGGAAACGCCAACGTCGACAGGTCGGCATCGGTGAGGCTGGCGAGCAGCTCGCGACTGCGCGGGCCCATGAGCCCGAGCGTCGCGTACGCCGAGGACACATCGCACGCGCTGGCGCGCGCCGCGATGGGAATGCCGCGGGTGAGCCACGCCAGGTCGCGCACCTGCGTGGCGCAGGAGCTCACGATCAGGAAGCGGTCTTCGGCTTCGCGCGTGACCGTGACGTCCGCCTCGATGCCGCCGCGCTCATTGAGCCACTGCGTGTAGACGATGCGGCCTACGGGCACGTCGATAGCGTTCGCGCAGATCCTCGAGAGCACCGCCGCCGCATCCGCACCCTGCACGATGAACTTGGCGAACGAGGACTGGTCGAAGAGCGCGACCCCCTCGCGCACCGCGCGATGCTCGGCCGCGCTGTAGTCGAACCAGTTCTGCCGCCCGTAACTGTACTGGTAGCGCGGCGCCACGCCGGGGGGTGCAAACCAGTTGGCGCGCTCGTAGCCGGCAACCTCCCCGAAGCAGGCGCCGCGGGCGGCGAGCCGGTCATGCAGCACGGACTTGCGCACACCGCGCGCCGTTTCCGCCTGGCGGAACGGCCAGTGCATGTCATAGAGGAGCCCGAGGGTCTCGGTGGTGCGCTCGCGCAGGTAGCGGCGGTTGCGCTGGAAGGGGGCAAAGCGGCGGATGTCGACGTCCCACAGGTCAAAAGGGGGATGGCCGTCCAGCACCCAGTCGGCCAGCACCTTGCCGGCGCCACCGGCGGACTGGATGCCGATCGAGTTGAAGCCGGCCGCGACGAACAGGCCGCGCAGCTGCGGGGCCTCCCCGAGGATGTAGCGGTCATCGGGAGTGAAGCTCTCGGGGCCGTTGAAGAACACCTGCACGCCGGCCTCCGCCAGGGTCGGCACGCGCCGCATCGCGGCCGCGAACAGCGGCTCGATGTGGGCCAGGTCGGGCGGCAGCTGTTCGAAGGCGAAGTTCTCGGGAATGCCCGCGGCGCCCCAGGGCTTGGCCTGCGGCTCGAACCAACCCACCAGGAGCTTGCCCGCATCCTCCTTGAAGTAGGAACAGGCATCCGCATCGCGCAGGATCGGCAGGTCGGCGGTGAGCCCGGCCATCGGCTCGGTGACGATGTAGAAATGCTCGGCGGCGTGCAGCGGCACGGCCACGTCCGCCCAGCCGCCCACCTGGTGCGCCCACATGCCGGCGCAGTTGATGACGACCTCGGCGCGCACCTCCCCGGCGCTGGTCGTCACCCCCGTGGCGCGCCCGGCCGCGCTGCGGATGTGGGTCACCGCGACTTCCTCCAGGATGCGCACGCCCCCCTGGCGCGCCCCGCGCGCCAGCGCCTGGGTGGTGTCCACGGGGTTGGTACGCCCGTCCTTGGGCAGGTACACCGCCCCCACGAGGCCCTCGATCGAGAGCAGCGGCCAGCGCTCGCGCGCCGCCTCCGGGCTCAGCAACTCGACCTCGAGCCCGAAGCAACGCGCCATCGAGGCCCCGCGCCTGAGCTCCTCATAGCGTGCCGCGCTCGCGGCCACGGCGATCGAGCCGACCTGCCGGAAGCCGGTCGCCTGACCAGTCTCGCGCTCCAGGCCCTCGTACAGCTGCGTGGTGTACTGCGCGAGGCGGGTGAGGTTGTGGGTCGCACGCAGCTGCCCCACGAGCCCCGCGGCATGCCAGGTGGTGCCGCAGGTCAGCCGCTTGCGCTCGAGCAGCAGCACGTCGCGGCAACCGCGGCGCGCGAGGTGGTAGGCAACGCTGCAGCCGACCACTCCGCCGCCGATGATCACGACGCGCGCATCCGACGGAACGCTCTGCACGATCTCACCCCCGCCAAGGCCGTGAAGGACGGCGCGCTAGTGTGCCCGAGGCGCGGTGCGTGTGCGGCGCAGATGCGGTCCACCCTGGCCCAGAGAGGGCTTTTACAACAGTGACTTACGACATAGACTGCAGGTGAATCGGAGACCGCTTCGCGCCCCGCAGCGCCGGGGGACCGACCCGGCGGCGGTGCCGCCACAGGCTAGAATTGCGGCTCGCTCCCCCCAAGGCATCAGGCAGTGCAATGAGCGATGATCCTTACCTCCTGACACCGGGTCCGCTGACCACCTCGCTGCGCACGCGCCAGAGCATGCTGCGCGACTGGGGCTCCTGGGACTCGGACTTCAACGCCATCACCGCGCGCATCCGCGAGCAGCTGCTGGGGATCTGCGAAGCCGCAGCGACGCATGAATGCGTGCCGCTGCAGGGCAGCGGCACCTTTGCGGTCGAGGCCGCGATCGGCACGCTGGTGCCGCGCGACGGGCACGTGCTGGTGCCGCTCAACGGCGCCTACTGCCAGCGCATCGCGCGCATCTGCCGCACCCTGGGCCGCAGGCTGACGACGCTCGACTACGCCGAGGATGCCCCCGTGCGCGAGGCCGACGTCGCGCGCGCCCTGCAGGCCGATGGCTCCATCACGCACGTGGCGCTGGTGCATTGCGAGACCAGCACCGGCATCCTCAACCCGCTGGCGCCGATCGCGCAGGCGGTGGCGCGCGCCGGCCGCGGCCTGATCGTGGATGCCATGAGCTCCTTCGGTGCGCTGCCGATCGATGCGCGCGCCGTGCCGTTCGAGGCCTTGGTCGCCGCCTCGGGCAAGTGCCTCGAGGGCCCGCCGGGCATGGGGTTCGTGATCGCGCGCCGCGGCGCGCTCGAGCGCGCCGCGGGCAACAGCCACTCCCTCGCCATGGACCTGCACGATCAGTGGGTCTACATGCAAAAGACCACCCAGTGGCGCTTCACGCCGCCGACCCACGTGGTCGCCGCCTTCGACTGCGCCATCGCGCAGTACCTGGAGGAAGGCGGCCGCGAGGCGCGCTGCGCACGCTATACGCGCAACTGCCGCACGCTCATCGAGGGTATGGCACGGCTCGGGCTGCGCAGCTTCCTGCCCGAGGCGATCCAGGCACCGATCATCGTCACCTTCTACGCCCCCGAGACCCCGGCGTACCAGTTCAAGAGCTTCTACAACGCCGTCAAGGCACGCGGCTACATCCTCTATCCCGGCAAGCTCACCACCGTCGAGACCTTCCGTGTCGGGTGCATGGGGCAGCTCGGCGAGCGCGGCATGGGCGGCGCGGTGGACGCGGTCGCCGCGGTGCTGGCGCAGCTGCAGGCCGCGGCCTGAAGGTGGCCACCATGCAGCAAGTGCAGGTGAATGGTCGCCGCTACCGCATGCCCGAAGAGCCGGTGGTGGTGGTGTGCGTGGATGGCTGCGAGCCGGACTACATCGCGCAGGCCGTCGCCGGCGCCCACATGCCCTGGATGCGGCGCACGCTCGCCTGCGGCAGCGCCGTAGTCGGCGACTGCGTCATTCCGAGCTTCACCAATCCGAACAACCTCTCGATCGTCACCGGCGCACCGCCGGCGGTGCACGGCATCTGTGGCAACTACCTGTACGACAGCGCGAGCGGCACCGAAGTCATGATGAATGACCCGCGCTGGCTGCGTGCGCCGACGCTGCTCGCCGTACTCGCCGAGGCCGGCTGCAAGGTGGCGGTGGTGACCGCGAAGGACAAGCTGCGCAAGCTCCTCGGGCACCAGATGCGCGGCGTGTGCTTCTCCGCGGAAAAGGCCGATGAGGTCACGCTCGCCGAGCACGGCATCGAGGCCGTGCTGCCACTGGTGGGCATGGCGGTGCCGAGCGTCTACAGCGCGGAGCTATCGCAGTTCGTGTTCGCCGCGGGCGTGCGGCTCATGCAGCGCCAGCGCCCCGACGTCATGTACCTCTCGACCACCGATTACGTGCAGCACAAGCACGCCCCGGGCACGAACGAGGCGAACCGCTTCTACGCCATGATGGACGGCTACCTGGGGGAGCTGGAGGCGGCCGGGTGCCGCATCGTCGTCACCGCCGATCATGGCATGAACGCCAAGACGCGCATGGATGCGACGCCGAATGTGATCTACCTGCAGGACCTGCTCGATCACTGGCTCGGCGCCACGCGTGCCCGCGTCATCCTGCCGATCACCGACCCGTACGTGGTGCACCACGGGGCGCTGGGCTCCTACGCCACCGTCTATCTTCCCGAGGGCGCGGCCGCTGCGACCGTTGCCGCACGGCTCGCGGCGCTGCGCGACATCGAGCTCGTGCTCACCCGCGCAGCCGCCGCCGAGCGCTTCGAGCTGCCGCCCGATCGCATCGGCGACCTGGTGGTGATCGCCACGCGGCAGGTGGTGCTCGGCACGGCAGCCAGCCGCCACGACCTCAGCGGCCTCGATGCGCCGCTGCGCTCGCACGGCGGCCTGTCCGAGCAGGCGGTGCCCCTCATCATGAACCGCCGCAGCGCCGACCTCGACCTCACCCGTCGCTGGCGCAACTTCGATGCCTTCGACTGGGCACTGAACTATGGCCGCTGAGCCGCGCCCGGGCAGCGGCCGCACCGTGCGGCACGAGGGGTTGCGCATCGGCGGTGAGCGTGTGGCCACGGCCCGCACGCGCGAGGTGCTCAATCCCTACACGCGCGAGCCGGTCGGCACGGTCGCCTGTGCCGCGGTGGAGGACGTGCGCCGGGCGATCGCGCTCGCGCGCGCATTCCGCTCCCCGCTGACGCGCTATCAGCGCGCCCGCATCTGCCACGCCACGGCGGCGGCGCTGCGCACGCGTACCGCGGAGGTCGCGGACCTGATCACCGCCGAGAGCGGGCTGTGCAAGAAGGACTCGACCTACGAGGTGGGGCGCGCCTGCGACGTGTTCACCTTTGCCGGCAACGCGGCGCTCGAGGATGACGGCCAGATCTTCTCCTGCGACCTCACCGAGCACGGCCGGCAGCGCAAGGTCTACACGCTGCGCGAGCCACTGCTCGGGGTGATCAGCGCCATCACGCCCTTTAACCATCCGCTGAACCAGGTGGCGCACAAGATCGCGCCGAGCATCGCCACCAACAACCGCATGGTGCTCAAGCCCTCGGAGAAGACGCCGCTCTCCGCGCTGCTGCTGGCAGACATCCTCTACGAGTGCGGCCTGCCCCCGCCGATGTTCGCGGTGCTCACCGGCGAGCCGCGCGAGATCGCGGATGAGCTGCTCACGCATCCGGACGTGGACCTGGTGACCTTCACCGGCGGGGTCGCCATCGGCAAGTACATCGCCGCCAAGGCCGTCTACAAGCGCCAGGTGCTCGAGCTCGGCGGCAACGATCCGATGATCATCATGGAGGATGCCGACCTTGATGAAGCCGCCGTCCTCACGGCCGCCGGCTCGTACAAGAACTCCGGCCAGCGCTGCACGGCGATCAAGCGCATCCTGGTGCACGATGCGGTGGCCGAGCGCTTCACCGAGCTCCTGGTACAGCGGACGCGCGCGCTTAAGTACGGCGACCCGAGCGACCCGGACACCGACGTCGGCACGGTGATCGATGAGGCCGCGGCGCGCTGTTTCGAGGCGCGCGTCAGTGAGGCGCTGTCAGCCGGGGCACGCCTGCGCTGCGGCCACGTACGCGAGGGCGCGCTCTACGCGCCCACGGTTCTCGACCGGGTGCTTCCGGGGATGAGCGTGGTGCGCGAGGAGACCTTCGGTCCGGTCTCCCCGATCATGCAGTTCGGCACCATCGAGGAGGCGATCCGCATGGTCAACGCCAGCGCCTACGGGCTGTCCTCGGCAGTGTGCACCAACCGGCTCGACTACATCACGCGCCTGGTGAGCGAGCTTGCAGTCGGCAGCCTCAACGTGCGCGAGGTGCCCGGTTACCGCCTCGAGGTCACCCCGTTCGGCGGCATCAAGGACTCGGGTCTGGGCTACAAGGAGGGCGTCCAGGAGGCGATGAAGAGCTTCACCAACACCAAGACCTACTCCCTCCCCTGGCCGAAATAACGGGCCCGCCGCACCGCCCCGGGTTCAGGCGCACTTCCTCAGCGGCAATGAATATCATCGTCCGTGGTGCAGGTGTGCCAGGTGTGCTCATGGTAGTAACGGTGGTGCTCGGCGTCGTAGTAGCCCTCCACCGGCTCGTGGACGACCTCACGTTCGTGCAGGACGCAGCCCGTGAGCGTGAAACTCATCCCGAGGAGCACGAGCAGCGCACGAAAGGCGTGCATTAGTTTCATAACTTTCTCCGTAGCGTAGCTGCCCCAAGGATCCGACGCCGGCTGCGCTTGGGGCTACGGGCGAGCAGCCGAAGCCACGGTGAGGCAACACCTACAACCGCGCCCGGCCGCCGGCCCCCGGGCCGCGCGCTTGACCTTGAGCGCGTGGCCCGGCACATTCAGGGGGCCGCCGATGAGGCCGCCAACGCGCTGCAGACTGTCGGATAACTCCCGCATAACCGTTCCGGCCGCGCCGCCAGTCACACGATGAAACTCTCCCGTCTTTGGGTTGCCGCGCTGCCCCTGATCCTGGGCAGCTGCTCGCTGGTCTCCATCAAGACTCCCGACAAGCCGCTGTCCACGCGTGACCTCAACACGCGCATCCTCACGCGTCAGTTCGCCGCCGACTACCTGCTCGCGGTGCGCCAGTGCGCCGACCAGATCGCCGCCCAGGACTCAGACCCCGAGGTGCAGCGCAACGCGCTACGCTGGAAGATCGCCGTGGCCGAACAGAGCCAGAGCGCCGCGATGCAGCTGGCCCCGTCCATGGCCCTCCTGGACACCTGGTCGGTGGCCGCGGGCATGGAGCAGTTCTTCTCCGCGGGCGGCGCGGGCGCGAGCCTGTTCGGGAGCCAGCAGGGCAAGGTGACCGCGGTCGCCGCCAAATGGAACACCGCCGCGGGCGCGATGGCGCAGCAGCTGCTGCCGCCGCGGGACTTCCTGAGCTATGGCCAGTTTGTGCGCGAGTACCTCGGGCAGTACCCGCTCACGAGCCTCGAGGATGCGCGCCCGTCGGTGGTGCGGCTGTGGGTCGAGCGCACCGGAGTCTCCAAGCCGCTGCTGGACTCGACCGGCACGATCCCGCAGGCACTCGCCGACACTTCCGACCGGCTGCAGATGCTGGCGACCACTCTGCCGGCGCAGACCGGCTGGCAGGGGCAGCTGGCGCTGGAGACAGCCGGCTTCTCCGGTCCCGAGATGCGCGCGGCGCTCGGCCGGCTCGACGAGCGGCTCGCCCACCTGACCGAGGTCGCGCAGAAGTCCCCCGAGCTGGTGCACGAGGCGGTCGCCGAGGTGCGCGTGAGCCTGCTCGAGGTCATCGACCGCCTGGACGCCTCCTCGGCGGCGACACTGCAGACGCTGCGCACCGAGCGCCTGGAGCTGTCGGCGACCATCAGCAGCGAGCGCGCCGCCGTGCTCGCTGCCGCCGACGAGCAGCGCAAGGCCATCACCCACGACGTCACCGAACTGTCCCACCAGCTGCTGCTGAGCGCCGGTGCCGAAGCGCGGCGCCTCGCCTGGGTGCTGGGATTCGTGGCGTTCGCGCTCGCGCTGCTGCTCTTCGGGCTGCCCTTCGTCGCCGGCTACCTCGTCGGGCGCGCGCGCGGCCGCGCGCCCCCGGACTAGCACTCAGCCGAGCAGGCGTGCGAGGTCGGCCCGCTCCTCCACCGGGACCGGCCAGCTGGCATCGCAGCTGCTGCAGTGGGCCTCGATCTCGGCGCCATCCTCGAGCAGCTGCGCGAGCTCGGCGCGCGCATGCGCCCCCTGGGCGCGCTCGCGGCCGCAGCGTGGACACTGCGACAGAAAGGTGAACCGCTCGCTCATGGCCTCAATGTCCCGTGCGGCCGCCGGCCGGTGCGCGCAGTGTCCGGCAGCACGGCAGCCAAGTCTATAATCCACCCACCCTAAAGCCTCGGGGTGTAGCCGCGGGGGATGACGATGAGCGCAACAGCAGAGCGGACCTCCCCGGTGAGCGCAGCCGAGCGCCAGGCACGCATTGACCTCGCCGCCTGTCACCGCCTGGCCGCGCGCTTCGGCTACTCCGAGGGGATCGACAATCACCTCACCGTGCTGGTGCCGGGGCGCCCCGAGCGCTTCCTGCTGGCACCCTTCGGGCTGCTGTGGTCGGAGGTGCGCGCCAGCGACCTGCTTGAGCTCGATTTCCGGGGCCAGGTAGTCGCCGGGCGGGGTCTGGTCGAGGACACCGCGCTCTACATCCATCTGTCGGTGCATCGCGCCAAGCCCGAGGCACAGTGCGTACTGCACACCCATATGCCGTACGCCACCGCGCTCGGGATGCTCGAGGATGCAACCCTCGAAATGGCCTCGCAGACTGCCGTGGGTTTCCACGGCGACATCGCCTACGCCGAGTACAACGGCCTGGCGCTCGATTACGCCGAGGGCGAGCGCATGGCGCGCGCACTCGGCACGCGCTCGGTGCTGCTGCTGCGCAACCACGGGGCGCTGGTGACCGGGGACACCCTGGCGCAGGGCTTCGAGCGGCTCTACTTCCTCGAGCGCGCCTGCCAGGCGCAGCTGCTGGCCCGCGCCGGCGGCGCCCTGCACCGCCTGCCGGAGGCCGTGGTGCGCGCCACCGCCGCGCAGTTCGCCGCCAGCGAGCGCGTCGGCGGGCAGGAGCGCACCGTGCTGCACTTTGCCGCGCTGAAGCGGCTGCTCGACCGCACCGAACCGGACTATGCCAGTTGAGGCCGGTGAGCGTTAGCGCCGCGCCGCCGGCGGTGACGCGCTGGCCGGTCGTGGCGCTGCTCGCGGCGGTGCTGTTCCTCAACTACGTCGACCGCGGCGCACTGCCCACCGCCGCACCGCTGATCCAGGATGAACTCGCCCTGTCGGCGCGCGATCTGGGCATGCTGCTCTCGGCCTTCTTCTGGTCGTACGCGCTGCTGCAGATCCCGATCGGCTGGCTGGCCGAGCGCCGCGGCGCGCAGGGGGTGCTGCTCGTCGGCCTCATGCTGTGGTCGTGCGCGACGCTCCTGTCGGGCTTTGCGCACTCGCTCTCGGCACTGCTCATCCTGCGGCTGCTGCTCGGCGCCGGTGAGAGTGCCGGGTTTCCGTGCGTCTCCAAGCTGCTCGCCAGCGCCGTGCCGCTCGGTGAGCTCGGGCGTGCCAACGGGGTGGTCGCCTTCGGGTACCTGTTCGGTCCGGCGGTCGGCACTTTCCTCGGCGGCGCCCTCATCACGCGCTTCGGTTGGCGGGTCGCCTTCCTGGTTTTCGGTGTCGCATCCCTCGCCTGGCTCTGGCCGCTGTGGCGCGCACGCCTGCCACGGCCAGCGCCGGCGCATATCCCCGGCACGCCGGCATTCGCGACGCTGCTGCGCCAGCGCTCGCTCTGGGGCACGAGCCTCGGGCACTTCTCCGGCAACTACACCTTCTACTTCATGCTGACCTGGCTGCCGACGTATTTGGTACGCGAGCGCGGCTTCTCGATCGGCGCGATGGCGACGGTGGCCAGCCAGGCCTTCCTCGTCAATGCGCTGAGCGCGCTCGCGGCCGGATGGCTGATCGACCGGGCGAGCGCGCGCGGGATCGGACGCAACCTCGCCTACAAGGCCCCGATGCTGATCGCGCACGCAGGCTCGGTGCTGTGCATGCTCGCGGTGGCCTTCGGCCCGTCCTCCTGGGCGCTGAGCGCCATCTATCTCGCGCAGGCGCTCTCGGGCATCTCCTCCCCGGGCACATTCGCCATCGGCCAGATCCTCGCCGGCCCGAAGGCCACGGCGCGCTGGATCGGCGTGCAGAACACCTGTGGCAACTGCGCCGGCGTGATCGGGCCGGCACTCACCGGGTTGCTGGTGGATGCGAGCCAGCACTTCACCAGTGCCTTCGTCGTGGCCGCAGGCGTGAGTTTGCTCGGCATCCTCGGCTGGGGCGTGCTGGTGCGGCGCGTGGAGCCGCTCCCCTGGTCCACGCCGCCGCTGCCGCAGGCGGCGCAGGTGGCCTCCGCGTAGCGCGCGGCCGCGGCGCCACGGTTGCCGCGACGCTTGAGGGCGCCAGGCGCGGCGCGCGACACTGCCGATGCATGTCGCGCAGGTCCACAGCGCCATCACAAGTCCTCGCCCGCTCCGTCGCAGAGCTGCCCCGGGGCACACTGGCGCAGCTGCGCAGCCAGGCACGCCGCTGCCGGGCCTGCCCGCTGTGGGCGCATGCGACCCAGACGGTCTTCGGCGAAGGTCCGGCCGATGCCACGCTGATGCTGCTCGGCGAGCAGCCCGGCACCCAGGAAGACCTGAGCGGACGTCCGTTCGTCGGGCCCGCCGGAGGGCTCCTCGACCGGGCGCTCGAGGAAGCCGGCCTCGAGCGCGCCGAGCTCTACCTCACCAACACCGTCAAGCACTTCAAATACGAGCCGCGCGGCAAGCTGCGCCTGCACAAGCGTGCCAACGCCGCCGAACAGCAAGCCTGCCGGCAGTGGCTCGCGGCCGAGGTCGCGAGCCTCAGGCCGCGTCTGATCGTCGCGATGGGCAGCATGGCGGCGCAGGCGCTCTTCGGCGCAGCCTTCAAGGTGACGCGCGAGCGCGGCAAGCTGCGCCACCTGGGGGATGGGACCACCGAGGGGCTGGCGACCTGGCACCCTTCCGCGGTGCTGCGGGCCCCGGGACCGGGTCGCGTGCGCCTGTACCAGGAGCTGGTGGCCGACCTGCGCGTGGCCCAGCAACGCAGTCGCGCGTTGCGCACACTGCCGGCCGCTAGCCCTGCGGCGTGACCGTCTGCGGGGTGGTGCCCGGTGTCGTGCCCGGATCCTGCGGGCTCGGCATCGGGGCCGCCGGCGGCACGGCGTCTGCCGGGGGCGAGGGGACCGCGCCGGCGGGCGGCACCGCGCCGGGCGGCACCGGCGGGTTATATCCGGGAGCATCCGGGGACGGCGCCGGAGGCGCCAGACCCGGTGCTGCCGGCGGAGGCGGGGGCGCAGGCATACCGGGCGTGGCGCCCCCGGGCGTGGCGCCAGGCGGCGTAGCGGAGGCCGGTGGTGTCTGCGCGCCCAGCGCGACGCTCAGGCACAGCGCGCCGGCCAGTGCAGTCCATTGGGCGCATTTCATGGCGGGCTCCTCGATCGCTCGACATGAGCGAAGGCAAACGAGCCTACGCAGGCGAAGTGCGCGGCGAGCGTGGATGAACGCCGCCAGCGGCTGTCGGCGCAAGGCGCGCCTCTCGTGCCGTCACCGTTCCTGTCGTCAGGCGGCTACACTTCCCGCAGGTACCGCGAGGAGCCCATCCGCATGAGCGCCAAAGTCAGCCGCTGGCGTACGCAGGGCGTACGCGTCATCCGCGCCGATGAGCTTACCGATGCCACCGCGCAGACCCTGGGCATGCAGCGCCGCGCCGCCGTGACGAGCGCGCGTACCGGCGCGACCAAGCTGTGGGCCGGGACGGTGACCATCGAGGCCCGGGCGAAGACCGGCGCACATCACCACGGGGACCTCGAGAGCGTCATCTACGTCGTCAGCGGGCTCGCCCGACTGCGCTGGGGAGACCAGCTGGAGTTCGTGGCCGAGGCCGCGCCCGGCGACTTCATCTACGTGCCGCCCTACGTGCCACACCAGGAGATCAATGCCAGCGAGGATGCGCAGCTGCACTGCGTACTCGCACGCAGCGGGCAGCAGGGCCTGGTGGTGAATCTGGACATCACCCCGGTCGAGATGCCGGAGCTGATCCGCTGGGTCGACGACCTGCACCGCTGAGCGATTCCTCCTCCACCGGCACGCAACGCGAGGGTCTAGCGATGGGAACCTATACGCTCTTCGGGCGCCCGAACGCCGGCTCGCTGGCCGTGCAGATCGTCCTCGAGGAACTGCAGGCCTCCTACGAGGTGCGCTGGGTGGAGCAGAGTCCCGAGGCCGTCGAGGGTCTGCGCCGCCTCAACTACACCGGCAAGGTGCCGGCCCTGCAGCTGCCGGATGGCACGGTGATCGGCGAATCGGCTGCGATCCTCATCCACCTGGCCGAATCGGCGCCGGGACGCGCACTCGCCCCCGCGCCGGGAACCGCCGCGCATGCGCGCTTCCTGCAGTGGATGGTGTACCTGTCCGCGAACGTCTACGACAGCGCGCTGCGCTACTACTACGCCGAGCGCTACTCCGCCGCCGGGGCCACCGTCGCGGCGGGCATCCAGGCGCGCGCGGCCGAGGAGTACACCGCGCACCTCACGACGCTCGAGACCGTGCTGGCCCCGTATTTGCTCGGGGCGACCTACAGCGCCGCCGATCCCTACCTCTACATGCTCGCCGGCTGGCACCCGCAGGCGGATGCGCTGCGGAGTCGCCTGCCGCGCCTCGCCCATCACGCGCAACTCGTGCGCGAGCGGGCGGCCACGCGCAAGGCGGACGCGGCGCACGCGCCCGCTTAGCTGACAAACGGCTGGGTGTTCAGGCGGCGCCGGCGCTGCGCCGGCGCAGGGCACGCAGGGCGCGGAAACGCCCGGTCGCCGTGAGCCCCTCGCGGCTGCTGCCGGCGGTCCACAGGGCATTGCGGCGCGCGACGAACGGACTGCGCGTCAGCTGCTCAAGCGGGGCGGCCTTGGCGAAGAGGAAGCCCTGGCCGGCGACGCAGCCGAGCGCCAGCAGCGCGGCGACCTGCGGCTCGAGCTCGATGCCCTCGGCCACGGTGTCCAGGCCCAGGGTCTCCCCGAGGGTGATGACCGCGCTCGCCAGCTCCGGGCCATTGTCGGAGTTGGTCAGCCGGCTGACGAAGGAACGGTCGATCTTGAGGATGTCGATCGGGAAGCGGTGCAGGTAGGAGAGCGAGGAGTACCCGGTCCCGAAGTCATCGATCGCCAGGCGCACGCCGAGGGCCTTCAGGCGGTGGAAGCGCTCGAGGTTGGCGTCGGTGTTGTACATGATCGTGCTCTCGGTGAGCTCGATCACCAGGTTCTCGGCCTCGAGGCCCGACTCGCTCAGTGCCGCGGCGACGTCGTGCACCAGCTCACCGTGCTGCAGGTGGTGCCCGGAGATGTTCACCGCCAGGCGCAGCCCGTTGCTGCCGGCCACCTCGCCGCGCCAGCCGCACAGGTCCTGGCAGGCGCGCCGCAGCACCCAGCGCCCGAGCTTGTCGATCTGCCCGCAATCCTCGAGCACCTGGATGAAGCGCCCGGGCATGAGCACGCCCTCCTCGGGGTGCCGCCAGCGCACCAGCGCCTCGACGCCGAGGAGGCTGCGGCTGCCGAGGTCGACGATCGGCTGGTACTCGAGGAAGAACTCCTCACGGGCGAAGGCGCGGCTGATGTCCGCCTCCAGCCGCAACCGCTCCTGCAGCATGTCCTGCATCTGCGTCTGGAAGGTGACGTGGCGGTTCTTGCCGGCCGCCTTGGCGTGATACATGGCGATGTCGGCATTGCTGAGCAGCGTCTCGGTGCCACTCTCGCGCCCGGAGAAGGCGACCCCGATGCTCGCCCCGACCCGCACTTCCATGCCGTTCAGCGGGAAGGGCGCATCGAGCGTGGCGATCAGCGCATCGGCGAGGCGCTGCACCTCGGTGATGGTGGCGATGTCCTCCAGCAGCACGGCGAACTCGTCCCCGCCCAGGCGCGCCACGGTGTCCGAGGAGCGCGTGGTCTTGACGATGCGCTGCGCGACCGCCTGCAGCAGGCGATCGCCGGCGTCGTGGCCGAGCGAGTCATTGATGTTCTTGAAGTTGTCCAGGTCGAGGAACATCACCGCGACCGAGCTGTGCCCGCGTTGCGCGAGCGTCAGGGCGTGCTGCACGCGGTCGCGGAACAGGTTGCGGTTGGCGAGCAGCGTCAGGGGGTCGTGGAAGGCCAGCTGGCGCAGCTGCTCCTCGAGCGCCTTGCGCTCGCTGATGTCGCGGAAGTTCAGCGCCAGCCCCTCGACGGCCGGGTCGAGCGAGAGGTTGCTGCCCACGGACTCAATCACGTGGCGCTTGCTGCCGCGCTCGATGCGCAGCTCCACCGGCCCGACCGTGCCGGAGGCGGCGGCCGCCACCTCGTTCAGGAACATGCGCAGCTTCTCGCGGTCCTCGCCGCTCCAGAGCTCCTTGAGGTCGCGGCCCAGCATCGCCTCGGGCTTCAGCCCCAGCGTGCGCTCGCACGCCGGTGAGACGAAGCGCACCGTGCCCTCCGCGGGGGCGACGATCATGATCACGTCGGAGGCGTTGGCGATGAGGGAGGCGTAGCGATCCTCGACGAAGCGTGCCGCCTTGCGCTCGCGCACCAGCGCATCCCCACGCAGCACCACGCCCTGGCGCACCATCAGCAGCAGCGTCAGCGTGAACACCACCATAGTCATGACGGTCGCCGGGCCGCCGATGTTGCTGCGGCTGAAATACACCAGCACCAGGAACGCCGCCAGCATCGCCGCGTACGGCAGCGAGCGTGCCAGGGCGTCCGAGGTGCTGGAGAGGCTGCGCACCGGAGCGCCGAGCGTGCGCATCTGCTCGCGCCCGGCGCAGGCGATCGGCGCGTAGCAGCACAGGTACAGCACGTCCTGGAACTGCCCGGGCAGGTAGTAGCCGCGTACCTTCGCGAGCGACCAGAGGATGTCGCCGAGGAACTGGGTGGCGAAGCCGGTGAGCAGCAGCAGCGGCACGCGCCGCGCGCCGGTGAGCAGCAGCACCCCGAACATCAGCAGCATGACGCAGTCGAGCGCGGCGTAGCCGAGGCTGAGCGCCTGGCGCATGAAGTCCAGCTCGGTGGCCGAGGCGGCCGGGCGGATGACCAGGAACCAGAAGAAGGCGCCGAACCCGACGACGAAGATCGTGCCATCGAGCGCGAGCTGGATCCAGGGCACGCGCACGGCCGCGGCACGGATGAAGGAGCCGGCGGCCATCGCCAGCGCCACGTAGAAGACGCAGTAGGCGACGTCGGCCGGTCCCGGGAACGGATCGACGTGCCGCAGCCACGAGAGCGTGGCGATGCTCAACCCCGCCAGATACAGCCCGACCGCGAGCGCAAGCCACAGCCAGCCCGAGCGCAACGGGCCGCGCTCCATCTGCCGCGCCGTGGCCGCGGCGATGATGACGCTCACCAGCGCGGCGGGCAGGTCAGAGAGCAGCGCGACGTAGTGCGTGACCGCCGGACCGCCGAATCCGGTAAGCATCCAGCAGGTGGCGGCGAGTGAATATATAAGGAGTACGACGACCAGCGGATCGACCCAGCGCGGTTTGCTGCCCGCACTGGCCGCTGGCGTGATGATTAGCCTCGTATCCACGTTTCAGTATGGCTGCTCGGCCGGCTTAACTTCTTGTGCAGCCATCATAATTCGAGCCGCAACGGGTCAATGTGACGTGCATGCACGATCGCGGCCATGCCGCGGGTGCCCGAGCGTGACGCAGTTCTCATGACGCCGCCCGCAGCGCTGCAACCCCGGCGCGGCCGTCCCGCGGCACCCCGGCGGGCCCGCACGGGCTCAGCGGCAGCACCCCTTTCAGGCCGGCGGCGTATCGCCGGAGAACATCACCGGCGTCGCCCCCGTCACCGTGCCGATCTTGGCCGAGTCGCTCACGTACAGCTGCACCTCGCGCTCGAAGCGCAGCTCGCCGTTCACGACCGCGCCCGGGCCGATCACGATGCGCGGGCGGCGCGTGTCGGCGCTGCCGAACCAGCCGCCGCTCTTCTCCACCGTGAGGCCCCCGTCCACGCGCGAGTCGCCGCGCACGTCGATGTCCCCGCTCGTCGTGCGCAGGCCCCCGCCGACGTGAGCCCCCTCGAGCACGATGTGGCCGTTGACGTTGCGCACGCCGCCGCCGACCTCAGCCCCCCGCTGCAGCGTGATCGAGCCGTTGACGGTCTCCACGTCGCTGCGTACGTGCGCGCCCTCGCCGAGGGATACCTTGCCGTTGACCGCGACCACGGCCGCGGCACTCGCATGGGCGCCGATCTCGATCGGGCCGTTGACGTTGTGGATCTTCTCCACCACGGCGTTCTCGGCCACCTCCACCGCGCCGTTGACGGTGCCGATATTGCCGCTGTGGGTGCCGCTCGGCACGCTCACCGAGCCGTTGATGGTCTCGCCCCCGTCCTTGCCCGCGGTAACGTCGCCGTTGGGGTTGGTGCAGGCGCCCAACGCCGTGCACAGCAGGATCAGGAGCACAGAGTCGGCGCGTGTCATGGTCATCCCCCAGTTGGGCGCCGCGGGCGGGCGGGCGCGGCCGGGCGAAATCTTACTGTTGATCCGGGCTGTGAACCAATGCCGGCCTCGCAAGCGCGCTCCTTGCAGGTGCGGCCGGGGCGGCGCTACAAGGAGGCCATGGGACTGCTGCGTGGCTTGATCGATCGGCTGCTCCTCGTCGCCGCCTTCATCGCGGGGGGCCTCATCCCCGGCTTCGTCGCCCAGTACCGGCAGCGCCTCGGGGGGCGGCTCGATCAGGCCGAGCTCGACCTCGCGCCCTGGCAGAAGCTCGCCGACCAGTTCCACCACGGCGACCTGCAGCAGCTGATCCAGCACAACCTCGCCAGCGCCGACGCCACCTTCCGGGCCGAGGGTCATGTCATCGAGCAGCTGCTCGCCACCGTCCATGCCCTGCAGGCGGCGGTCGAGGCGCTGCACACCAACCTGTTCGCGCAGGCCGCCTACCTCGCCGTGCATGCCGACCCGGGGTTGTTG
>Ga0335077_10003561_pt1 | contig 18871 bp, 13 predicted proteins | sample Lox_Sample_31_FD_207151 | JGI IMG/M metagenome (GOLD analysis project Ga0335077, IMG submission 207151) | Soil microbial communities from Loxahatchee National Wildlife Refuge, Florida, United States - Lox_Sample_3.1 | ecosystem: Environmental > Terrestrial > Soil > Wetlands | place: USA...
TTCTTTGATGAACGGTGGATGTTACTCGGCGCGCATTGCCTGGGCGCACCGTGGATGCAAGCCATCGGACGCCTGCGCTGCCTGGTGAACGGCTGCTGTCATGGCGCGCCTGCGCCACCCGGGGCCGGCATCTGCGTGACTGATGCGCGCTCTCGCGTCACCCGGCTGGCGAGCCTTGCAGGCGTTGCCATCTACCCAACACAGCTCTATTCGATCTTGAGCAACGTCTTCCTGGGCGTGGTGCTCGCTCGTATCTGGTGGTCCGGCTGCCCGCTGTCGCTCATCTGCGGTGTGTATGCAATCGGTAGCGGGATTTCGCGATTCGCTGAGGAAGCGTATCGAGGTGAGCCGCAAACCTCGATCCTTTGGGGGCTACACCTGTATCAGTGGATCGCGACTGGCAGCGTGATCGTTGGGGCGGTGCTGACCACTCTGCGCTCAGTCGGAGCGCCGATGCTGGCGCCTTCGAGTCGAGGCTTTCTCTGTGCATCGGCCTTCGCTTTGCTTTCTGCCGCCGCCATGGGCGTAGACTTTCCGGAAAGCAACCGGCCGTTGGCTCGCTTGACGTAAGGCGGCGGGAAATTCGCTCGCAGGCGCTAAACTGCATGGATATGAGGCGTGCGCCGCTCGAAGCACCGGATCAGGAACTGATCGAACACGCCAAAGAGGCTCTGCTTCGGCTGTACGTGAAGGGGCGGCATGAGGTGGCTTCCGCCCTGCGGACCGCCTCCGGCCAAGTGTTCACAGGCATGCATATCGAAGCGGCTGTGGGCTTCGCGGATGTTTGTGGTGAAGTTGCGGCCATCTGCCATGCGGTAGCGCACGGATGCCGGGATGTTGACACTATCGTTGCCCTCACCGGTGACGGAGCCGGAGCAGTTCAACTGATGGCTCCGTGCGGAAGGTGCCGGGAGGTCATCAGTGATTTCAACAGGAATGCCTGGGTGATCGTCGGCACTGTAGAGCGGCCATACAAAATGCGCATCACAGAACTTCTGCCTCTGAAAGAATAAGAGAATGGCTTAATAGCAATGAAGCTTCCGCGCTAGTGAAGTAGAATTTGGCACAATCTATTAATACGTTTCAGGGCGAGTCATGATCGGCAAAACCATCTCCCACTACCGCATCCTGGAGAGGCTGGGCGCCGGCGGGATGGGTGTGGTCTACAAGGCCGAAGACACGCGCCTGGGACGATTTGTCGCCCTGAAGTTCCTGCCGGAGCATTACATCAGCGAACCCGCGGCGTTGGAGCGGTTTCAGCGGGAAGCGCGCGCAGCCTCAGCGCTGAATCATTCCAACATCTGCGTGATTTACGATATCGGTGAATACGAAGGCCGGCCATTCCTCGCCATGGAGTTGCTGGAGGGCCAGACGCTGCGGGAGCAGATCGCCGGCAGGCCGGTTAAGACCGACGAGATCGTCGAACTCGCGATTCAAGTCGCTGATGCGCTCGACGCTGCCCATGGCAAGGGCATTGTGCATCGCGACATCAAATCCGCGAACATCTTCGTGACCCGGCGCGGGCAAGCCAAGATTCTCGACTTCGGGCTGGCGAAACAAGCTCCGGAAACATCCGCGCCGAATACTTCCACACCCACGATGGCCGCCACCGAGGCAATGCTCACCAGCCCCGGCACCACGGTGGGCACCGTAGCCTACATGTCCCCCGAACAGGCTCGCGGGATGGAGTTGGACGCACGCACCGATCTGTTCTCTTTCGGTGTGGTGCTCTATGAGATGGCCACCGGCATTTTGCCTTTCAGGGGTGGAACGACCGCGGTCGTTTTCGAGGCTATTCTCAATAAGTCGCCCGTCCCCCCGGCGCAAGTGAACTCCGCAGTGCCCCCGGAATTGGAGCGGATCATCCTCAAAGCTCTCGAAAAGGATCGTGAGGTGCGCTACCAGACCGCCGCCGACTTGCTGGCCGACCTGAAGCGGCTGAGAAGAGAGACGCAATCCGGCCGCGCCTGGTCCACCGGTGTCGTAACCGCTCCGCGCCGCAGGCAATGGCCGGTTTATGCGGGTGCGGCGGTGGTGTGCGCGCTGGCGGTGGCCGTAGTGCTGTTCCTTTCTCGCAAGCGCGAAGCTCCGGTGCGCACCGCCTGGCAGCAGTTAACAAATTTCACGGATTCCGCCACGCAGCCCGCGCTTTCCGCGGACGGCCGCTTGCTGGCCTTCATTCGTGGCCCATCAACGTTCGTTTCTGCGGGCGAGATTTACGTGAAGCTTCTGCCCGACGGCGAGCCGATGCAGCTCACGCATGACTCCGAGGAGAAGATGAGCCCGCAGTTCTCGCCCGATGCCTCCCACGTCGCCTATACCGTTCCTTGGGACACGTGGACCGTCCCGGTTCTAGGCGGCGAGCCCCGGCGCATGCTGCCCAATGCTTCCGGCCTCATCTGGATCGGTCCGCAGCAACTGTTGTTTTCCGAAATCAAGGCCGGCCTGCACATGGCCGTCATCTCGGCCACTGAGAGCCGCACTGAGGCGCGCGACGTTTATGTTCCACCTCATGACCGGGGAATGGCTCATCGCTCGTATCTTTCGCCCGATCGCAAGTCCGTACTGCTCGCGGAAATGGATAACGGCGGATGGCTGCCCTGCCGCGTGGTGCCTTTCGACGGCAGTTCGCGCGGGCGAGTCGTCGGCCCTGCCAGCGGCGCGTGCAAGGATGGCGGCTGGTCACCTGATGGAGAGTGGATTTACGTCAGCTCCAACGCAGGCGGAACCTTTCACATCTGGCGGCAGCGCTGGAGCGGCGGAGACGCGGAACAAATCACTGCTGGCGCAACCGAGGAAGAGGGGGTTGCCATCGCACCCGACGGCCGGTCCTTAATTACCTCTGTGGGACTCGAGGAAAGTGAAGTCTGGATCCACGATCAGGCCGGCGAGCGCCGCATCTCTTCGGAAGGTTTCGCGCACAGCCCTCGTTTCTCCCCGGACGGAAAGAAACTGTTTTACTTGAGCCACCAACTCGCGCGCCAGGGCTTTCCAATAGGAGAAGTCTGGGAGGCGGACGTAGCAACCGGACAAACCCAGCGCCTGCTTCCGGGCATTCTCGTTACCAGCTTTGATATCTCCGCCGACGGCACGAAGATCGCTTTCGCGGCCACTCATGAGGGCAGAGATCCTCGCATTTGGCTGGCTCCGCTCGACCACCGGTCGCCTCCGCGCCTCTTGTCTTCCTCCCCTGAGGATGGGCCGCTCTTTACTCCCGTGGGCGATATCGTGTTTCGCGCATCAGACGGCCACACGAACTTCGCCTACCGTATGAAGCCCGATGGAAGCGGACGCCAGCGGCTCCTGCCGGATCCTGTCATTGAGCTGGCTGCCATTTCTTCCGACGGAGCCTTTCTGCTCGCAGGTGTTCCCGTGGCCGACGAGGACTGGCAGTTCGCCCTCGTGGCCATCCCGTTAGGCGGCGGCGCGCCGCAGCGCGTTTGTACGCCTTGCTTTGGCCGTTGGAGTCCGGATAGCCGTTTTCTGGTGGTGGACTGGTGGGGCACCGGAGAAATGGATGCCAGCCGGAAGACCTTCGCCCTCCCCGTGCGCAACGGCACGATGTTGCCGCCCCTTCCGCCTAACGGCATCAAGTCCCACAAGGATCTTGATGCCATTCCGGGTATCCGCGTGATCGACGCGCCCGCCGCCGTGTTGGGGCCAAGCCTGACAACTTACGCATTCAGGCGCACAAGCGTCCACCGCAATCTTTACCGCATTCCTCTGCCGTGACGCTATAAGCCGGCTCAATCGGCTTGTGCTCTGAACCGAAGTCACAACCTGTAAATTCATCGTCCTGTAACCAAACTGTCGAGTGTTCTTCATCGTGCTGACACTGTGCGCTACTAGCATGAAACCACCGAATCATTTTCAAGCGCATTGCACCAACGAGGGAGGTTTTCATGCGATCAATCTGTCTGATAGGGTCGGTACTTCTGCTCACATCTCTGCTTTGCGCGCAGGATCGGGCTTCGTTGACCGGGACCGTGACGGATGGCACGGGCTCGGTGATTGCGGCCGCCGCCGTCGCGCTGCAATCCACCGACACGGGGCTTCAGCGCGCGACGCTGACCAATGCGGCCGGCATTTACGAAATCCCTTCCCTGCCCGTGGGAACTTATACGCTGACCATAAAGAAGCCCGGGTTCAAGTCCTTTGAGACTCGCCAGATCGATCTCTTGTTCGGCCAGACCCGAACCATTGACGCGCGGCTGGAGGTGGGAGACGTCGCCAGCGCGGTGCAGGTAGTGGCCACCGCGGAAGCCGTGAACCGGACCAACGCCGAGGTCGGAGGCGTCGTCGAGGCGCCTCAGATTCGCGAAATTCCCATCGACGGCCGAAACTGGGCCACGTTGATGACCCTGGCCCCGGGCGCGGTTAACACCGGTGACGGCGCGCAAAGAGCCATTAACTTCAACGGCCACTCGCTGGATGATAGCAATTTCACCTTTGACGGCATCGACACCAGCGGCGTGCAGGAACAAACCCAGAAGGCCGACACCCGTTTGAACGTCTCGCTCGACTCCATCCAGGAATTCCGCGTCAGTTCCGCCGTCTACACGGCCGAATCGGGTGCGGCCGGCGGGGCGCAGATTAATGTGGTTTCGAAAACCGGGACCAACGAGTATCACGGCTCGGTGTTCGAGTACTTGCGCAACAACGTGCTGGATGCCCGCTCTCCTTTCGATCCGACAGATATTCCTCCATTCCGTCTCAACCAGTTCGGCGCGCAGTTCGGGGGAGCGATCGTGAAGAACAAAGCCTTCTTTTTCGCGAATTATGAAGGCTTGCGGCAGGAACTCACCAACACCATGATTGGATTTGTGCCCAACGCCGCATTCCGATCACAGGTGATCGCGGTTTCGCCGGTGCTGAAACCCATCGTTGACGCGTATGCCGTGGGCCAGATTCCTGTGGATGCCAATACGGACCAGATCACGGTGGGGGAAAAGAACACCACACGCGAAGATTCCGGGATGCTGCGCTTCGACTACCGCTTCTCGGACAAGTCCACGGCATACGTGCGTTACAACATCGACAACGCCTATATCGACAATCCCAGCGACGCGCTCGGCACGCGCAACGTGATTCCACACGTCCCCCAGAACCTGGTCTTGGAGTTCCAGCGCATCATTTCGCCGACCATGCTCAACGAGGTGAAGTTCGGCTTGAACCGGGCCAACTACCACAACTGGACCTATGGAACGTCGCCGATTACCATGACGACGGAGAGCTTCGACGGCCTCAGTGACAACACGCTGGATTCAGAGATCGGCACCACCTTCTCGTACATCGACAACTTCAGTTGGATGCGCGGCCGGCACAACCTGAAATTTGGCGTGGACATCCGGCGCATCCGCTTGAACAATTCCGGCAACACCATCCGGGACTCGTCAATCGACTTTGCGACTTTGGACGACTTCATCCACAACCGGGCCGACGACGTCCAGGTGCTCGAAGGCGAGGGGATTCGCGGCGACCGCCGCACCTTTTTCATGGGTTATGCGCAGGACGATATCAAGGTGACCCCGCAGCTCACGATCAACATCGGCCTGCGCTACGAGTACTACACTGTGGCGCATGAGATCCTGGACCGGGCCGCCGTGGTTGATATAGTCGGGTGCGGTGGATTCTGCCCCAAGGGGACTCCATTCTATGATCCGAATCCGCGGGATTTCGGGCCGCGCTTCGGCCTGGCTTGGGCGCCCGCGGCACTGAACGGCAAGACCGTTTTCCGCACGGGCTACGGCATTTACTACGGCGGAAACCAGAACGACGACTTCAGCGATCCCATGGAGAGCGCGGTGCCGCGCTACCACGTGACGTCCGACGACATTCCGAATCTATCCTACCCGGTCGATCCGTTCGTTCAGCCGCAGTACGCGCTGTATAGCCCCAAGGCCATCGACCGCCACCGCAAGGATCTGTCGTATCAGAACTGGAGCTTCGCGGTCGAGCAGCAGTTGCCCGCCAGCTTTACCGGACAGGTTGCTTATGTGGGAAGCGTCGGCCGCCACTTGTTCGACAAGTATCAGGTGAACCTGATTGACCCGGCGACCGGAGAGCGGCCGCTAGCCGCGTTCTCGCAGTTCGGCTTGAAAGCCAACGACGCCAACGACAATTTCAACGCCATGCAAATCACCTTGCAGCGCCGCTTCGTTCACGGCCTTCTGTGGCAGACGCAGTACATGTGGTCTCACGGGATTGCCGACGGGTCCATCGGCTCCGGCACCAGCGTGTCATTCGAGAACATGGCGTGCCGCGTCTGCGATCGCAGCGACTCGCCCATTGATGTCCGTCACACCATGACCTCAAACGCCATCTACGAGCCTCCTTTCGGCCGCGGACGCCGTTACCTGAACGGTAACGGCCTGCTCTCGAACGTGCTGGGCGGCTGGCAGTTATCCGGTCTCGCCACCGCCAGTACCGGGCGTCCGGTGAACATCACCATCAAACGCAAACCCGGCGCCCTGTTGGATGGCAATACCAGTTCCCAACGCCCCGATCTGGTCCCGGGCCAATCCATCTACGCCGCCAATCAGACCGTCGACAACTGGTTCAACCCGGATGCATTCGCGGTGCCGGCCAGCGGGACCTGGGGTGACCTGGGCCGCAACATCGCTCGCGGACCCGGCTACTACGAATTCGATACCGCGCTCCAGAAGAGGTTCCGGATCACCGAACGCTTCTCCCTGAACTTCCGTGCCGAAGCCTTCAATCTGTTTAACCATCCCATTTACGATGGTCCGTCGGGCAACCTATCGTCGGGCGGCTTCGGACAGATAACGTCGGTCCTAAATACTGGCGCGGTGGGTACGGGGACGCCTAGGCGCTACGAGTTTGCCATGCGGTTGGATTTCTAGGCAGCCCTCTGACGGCACTCAGTACGCGTTGATCCCGTCAAAATGGTAGGTAGAGTTCTTCGAAAGCGGCATGGCGGTCTTGAATTCCCGCGTCTCGCCGGGCTTGACGTCGCTCACGTAGGCGTACGCCGCTGCCTCGGGCAAACTCTCGGTGGGCCCCGGCATGCGGTCAAGTTTGAACAGAACCGTCACCTGATCGATTCTGTAATCGCAGTTGTTCTTGATGCTGCCGATGATGTACGTCAGGTTCTCTTCTTCTCTCGTGGTATTGCCAAGCATGACCAGGCAACTGGGCCCCTTGCCCGTGGCGCGCGAGCTGAGATACCTGGGGAGCCACCGGTTCAGGCCGTAAATCACGACGCCGATGGCGATCAAAGCGAGGACACCTGCAGGCGCTTTCATTCACTGCTCCTTTTCACGAGTTTCCGGTAGCACGCGGATCAACAAACACCGCGCTTCATCCACAGTGTACCCGGAAGACAAAAAGCCGAAGCCGGCGGAATTAGAGTTACGCGGCTTCGGGCGCTTACTCTTATCTGGCTTCGCGATCGGGGGCGTGTTGCCGTTTAATGCGCAGTGCTATATCTACAGCGTGCCGGGGCGCAGTGACCAGGTGCCGCCCACCCGGATTCGTGAAGGTCTCTGTACCAAGCACCGTTCCGTTAGATGGATTCACCCAATCAGCACGGTAGGTACCGGCGGGCAGGTCGAGCGTCAGGCGCTCTTCATATTCTCCCGGCGTCACTTTGTAGACGTATGGTTTGAGCTCGCTGTGATGGTGGTATAGCGCATATTGTTCACCGCGCTGGCTCATGCCCCGGTAGTGGGCGCCGGCCGGCGTCTCGCTAACCACGAAGCTGCGGTCCGGCCGCATCTTCATGTAGTCGAAGCTCTCGATGAACTGCTTCAGCGCCCGCATCGTTGTAAGAACCGGCTGGTTCGCTGGGGCCCGTCCGGCTGGGTCGCTTACGGTGAACACTCCATTCAGATTGTTGAAGCTCGACCCGCCGCCCGCCATGAACTCCCAGGCCTCGACGCGCACATCGCCGGCCTTATCGCCCTCGTACCAGGAGTCCAGCGGATAATATCCTGTTTCATTCAAATCGATCGGTTTGTTGCGATCGTACAGTTCATCAAGCGCCTTCAACCCGCCCACCTGCTCGTCCGGCGTCAGCCACATGTATTGCGTCACGATCACGGAAACTTCCGGGTGAGATGTGAAATCGATCGGCCCGCCGATCGCCCCTTGCACCTGCTGCCCGAGCAAATGCTTCTTCGGCAGCTTGCTCTCGGTCCGGTGGACCACATCCACCAAGTGCCCGATCCACGGCCCGGCTAGTGCACGAGGCGTGCCGTAGGAAAACGGTTCGTCGCAGATTTCGAGAATCACGTTGTCGAAGGAATTCACCTCCTCCACGATGCGGCTCACAAACGCTTCCTGGCGTCGCAGCAGCACGGGATGACGAAGCGTCTGCACCTCGTTGTTATCGTCGACGTGTTCGTCCGGCTGGATGTTGTTTTTCCAATAAAGCGGCGACATCGGCCAGCTTCCCTTGTTCTGTGCGTTGAAAAAGCAGACTTCGACGATGATGTCGCGCTCGTCGGCCTGCGCCAGAAAGTCCTTGAGACGCCGGAAGTACTCCGGGTCCCACCGGTCGAGGTCGAAGCGGTTGCCGCCCGAGCGGTATCCCGGCGTTTGACTGCGCGCCCACGGTTGAATGAGATCTCCGGGCTTGGGCGCGAGCGTGTTTTCGAGCCGAAACGCACCCTCGGGTTCGACAAAGGCCGCCGGGTAGATGCGCGTGTAGTTCAGCCCATGGGATTTCAGCGCGTCGAGGTAGGCTGTATAGTCGAAGGCCCGGTTGATTACCGCGCCATAATGCTCTGCCGAAGTGACAAGAACCGTAGGCTGTCCGCGAAACAGATAATAGTGCGGGTTGTCGGGATGCGCGCGGATCGGCTCCGACCTACCTCCAGTCGCCGCCACCAGCGGCATCAGAACCCATATCGCTTTCGGCATCAGTTGATTGTTCATGCGAGAAGCAACCGCGAATTTCGGTCAGTCCAAGAAGCCGGCCTCGCCTAGAGGCATTTCCCAAGCCGCGGATCTTGATCCCTTTGGGGCCTATCGGGGATTGCGGTTGGCCGCTTGCGCCGCGAGCTTCAACTCGTTGTTCGCTTGCTCCAGCAGGTCTTTCGCCTTTTGAGCGTGACCCTGCATGTCCCATTCATTAGCCTGCTGCGCTTGCGCGATTCTTTCAAACGCCTGCCGGCTCAACCGTTGTGCGGCTGCAAGATTCGGATGCCGCGCGCCGGAGACATTCCGCACTGGCCTCTGGGCGAGCGCAACACCTCCAATAACGAGCAGGGAAGCGAGAAGAGCGGTGAGAATGTGGCTTTTGATCATCCGCTGGATTATAAGGTGCAAACCGCCCTTCCGGCAACGATAATCCGCTAAAAGTTGTAACACACCACCCCGGCAGGACTGCGAGATCGCAGACTCTGTCCACCATTGTCAGCGTTCTGCGGCGGGATCGCCGGTGGGCGGCGGGGCGTGATCTACGGCAGCGGAAGGCCCCAGGAACTCCGTGAGAACGGGTTTCAGTGCATCTGCCCAGATTTGATACGCCTTCACGGTCGGATGGAGCCTCTCTTTCGCATTCATCATCCCGTCGAACAGCCTTCCATCGCCGGCGAGTTTATCATTGATGTTCAGATACCGAACCTTTTGGCCATCGGCGAACCTGGAAAGATTGCCGTTGATCCTGTCGATGACGGGCATCAACGCCATATTGTCGTTTCTGGGGAAGAGCCCCATTACGATGATCGTCGCCGCAGGCGCCTTCGTTTGGATCACGCGCACGATCGCCTGCAGACCTCGCGTGACATCGTCTGCTCTCGCGTCATCGCCCCCTCGGGCCGATGGATTGCCGACGTTGTTCGTGCCGGCGAGCAAAACGACGACTTTGGGGTTGACTGCATCCAACTCGCCGTTCTCCAAACGCCAGAGGATGTTCTGCGTCTGATCGGCGCCCCATCCGAAATCAGCCGCATTCCAGCCGAAGAAATTCTGTTTCCAATTGGCGAGCAGGTCGGGGTAGTCGATGGCGCCCCACCGTCGGGTGATCGAGTCCCCTTCGAAGTAGACGTCGATTACGCCTTGCTTCGCCTTCGCGAGCAACTGGGAATGAGCCACCAGGGAGTTCGGGTCGGTTCGGAAGACCGGCTGGTCGGCCGGTAGGTCCCAGGGCGCCGCTTGATAGTTGAGGAATTTGTCCGCCCAGGGAATGAAGTACTTCCAGTTCGGGGCATCGGTGTGGCCGCCGTCATGCTGACGCCACGCGAGGTGGCCATCGAGAAGCCCCGTATTGACAGGCGGCATTTTCGCGGCGTGATAGTCGTCCGTCACTCCCAAATCCTTCGCGCCCAATAGCCGGAAGACAGGAGCGGCAGCCACAGTCGCCATGAAGCTGCCCTGCTGGTCCAGCCACTTCGCGTCCCCCTTCTCGGGGATTCCATAACTGATGAAAGTCAGCCGCGGTGCGCAAAGCGCAATCAATTCGTTGGAGTCGACCGGTAAGTCGCCGGCATTCCTGCTTCCGAATGAAGCCTCGGCCGCACCATACTTCAAGAAGTTTCCGGCCATCCAGTGGTACTCGCCGGAACCCGTAAGATTCTCCACCTCCTCTCCGAAATTGCGCCTGTGCGGTTTTGCGCCGCCTTCCCCGGAGGAACCCACCAGCACGACCGCAAAGCGAGTATCGAACGCCATGGTGACGAGCGCGGCCTTCCCAAAGCGCGAGGCACCTTCGATGCCGGCGCGCCGCGCGTCGACCGTCTTGTCGGTCTCCAGATAGTCGAGACCGCGGGAAGCGCCCCACGCCCACGCCCGGAGCGCACCCCAGTCATCCGGCTTGCGGGGCTGGCCCTTGTTTGTGAGACCGATGATCCCTTTCGTGAGACCTGCGCCGTTGTCCGGCTGAATGCTACTTGGGTCGATGAGCGCGTAACCCCATCCCCCGGCGATGAGTTGTTCCGTCGAAGGCGGATCACTCCCCATCATCGCCTTCCATTCGGGACGGCTGGCCATCATGTCCGCCATCCGTTTGAGAAATGCCTCGCTGCCAAACATCATCATCACAGGCACGGGGCCTTTCGCATTAGCCGGCGTCACCAGCGTCATGTCAATGTCGACGTTGATCGACGGGCATGACGAGTTGTCCACGTGTCCGACGAGTTCCTTCTTAACGACGGGAAAGACCCCTGTCTTCGAATCCGTTGTACTCGTCACGGCCCAGGTCACTTTGGGCGCATTGGGTGGGACGCGGCCGAGCACCTCGCGCTCGAAGTCCTCGACGATCTCCGGGCGTCGCTGATGCCACCACTGTCTTGCTGACGTGATCCTTTGCCCGCTTTTCAAGGTGAGCGCATCGGGCAGATCCGGAAACGGATTAGCCTTCGACTCATCGTAGTTGGCGTGATCGGGAGCTTTCTCATTCCCACTCGGCCCTGGACGGAGCGCCTTGATGCCCAGCTGATCCATCATGTTCTGATGGTCCTGTTCTGCGGTCCAATTCATCAGCGGCGCGCAGCCGTTCGCAGGCGAAGTGGGCGCCCCTGCAGTCGCGCGCTGAGTTTGCTGTCCCTTGGCCATTTGACAGGCGAGGACTGCCAAAGCGCTCAATGCGGCGATCCTCGATATTGCTGGTTTCAAGCGCGAGGCAAAAACCATGTTTGACTCTCGAATAGAAATGTTAGCGGAGAACGATCCGGAACGCAGTTCCCGGCTATAGCTGAGCCAACGCATTCGGTGCGCGAGGCGCAGCGAGTCTGCGCGTGACTGCGAAATCAACGCTTGATCGCGGCGCCCCGGCGGAGATCCGCCCTAGTCCGCACTTGGCTGGGCGAACACGAATTGTATCAGCTGGCTGTCGTCTGGACGTGTAATGCCCTAGCCGTGGAAGCGCCTTGTCGTGAGCTCTCGTGTGGATCGCCGCCGACTTTTGGATGCCTGGAAAGCAGCCAGCCTCTACCTCGCCGCCCTCAATCATCCCCGAAAACTCGCCTGTGCCGTGCAACGGTCGACAAGACGTTTTACTATCTACTGCCCATCAGGTCCAGTAAATAGTCCTGGGCGATCTCTTCTTCGCGAATACTCGACCATGCGGCCATTGCATCCTCTGCCTCGCAAATTACTGCCCAAACCTGTGTGCGCGACCATACCTTGGAGTTGTCATAGTCAGCAGTGTGTCGATCCTGTTGAAGTTTGAGAAATGAATCCGCGACGAGTTTCAGAGCCTCGGCGATGGGGATCTCGTCCGGATCGACAGGAAGCTGACGCGATGAAACCCTCGAAGAGCATGTCTTCATGCGTCCATGATCAAACATTCTGGCAAATCGAGCCCGCTGATTTTGATGTCTCCAGTTCTGTGCGGCTTCGGTCGTCAACAAATGGAAAAGAGCGTAATATGCCGCCGAAACCGCGCGGCGCAAGTCGACCTGTTTGGGCTCGTTGGGTAGATCGAGTTCGGATAAGAAAATAGCGTGCTGAATCAGGTCGTCGTGATACGCCATCGATTCAGCCGAAAACTTCTTCCTTGAGTTTCGCCTGCTCGGACTGGCTTCGAAAGTTGAAGTACGGTATTAGACCCCATTGACCGATCGGGTCGAGCCGTTGTGTGATGAACTCCGTGATGCGTCGGCTGTTTTGGGAAAGAACGGCCCGACGAGCTGCATCATCCGATAGGGTGATCCAAAAAAAGATTGCCGGGTCTCCGCTCCAATCAGTGTCAAACGTGTAGCGCAGGTTCACAACACCAGACGGGAAGGGCGCGAGAGCGTTGAGATGCTTGATGAGTTCTGTCGGCTGCGCGACTCCACGGGGCAAGATCATGTCCAAACTTCCCACTTACAGAATACTGCTTTTGCATTTGGCGTGCTCGGATTTGGCTTCTACCCCGCCCCCTCAATCATCCCCAGAAACTTCGCTCGTACCGTTTCCGCCGTGGCATTGTCCGGCGCAATCACCACGATGGTGTCGTCGCCCGCGAGCGTGCCCACCACCTCCGGCCATTCCTCGTCGTCCAGCGCGACCGCGACGGAATTCGCATTCCCCGGCGAGGTCTTGAGCACCACCAGGTTTTGCGCCAGCCGCACGTCCAGCAGAAACTCGGCTGCCAGCGTGGCCAGAGATGGCCCGGCGTCGGTGTGCGTGATCTGGCGGTAGCCCTCGGGCGTCTTCGCCAGCCCCAGTTCGCGGATGTCGCGCGAAAGCGTCACCTGCGTTGCCGCTACGCCCAGCGCCTTCAACTCCTGTGCCAGATCTTCTTGCGTATGGATGGATTTCGCGCGGATGAGTTTGAGAATCTGTCCTTGGCGGAAGCTCTTGCTCATGCGCGCATCTCGACCAGGCGCGCGCGCGCATCCACCAGCGCCCTCGCCACCGCCGCCGGACCGGTCCCGCCAGGAATCTCGCGTGACTTCATTCCCTCCACCGGGTCGAGCAATCGCGCCATCGTCGTTCCAAACTCGGGAGCAAACTCGGCCAGTTCTTCGGCCGTCCACTCCGAAGGCTTCTTTCCCCTTTTCAAACTCTCAAGCACCAGCTTGCCCACAATCTGATGCGCCTGATGGAAAGGCACGCCGGCTCTCGAAAGAGCTTCGGCCAGGTCGGTAGCCACCACCCAGCTTTCCGCCGCAGCCTGCTTGGGAACCGCAGCGTTGAGCTTTACCGAATCCGCCACCACGCGCGCCATTTCGAGCGAGCCGCTCAATTGATCGGCGGCCTCGAACAGCGGCTCCTTGTCTTCCTGCATGTCGCGATTGTATGTCAGCGGCAGTCCTTTCATGGTCACAAGTAACGCGTTCAAACATCCAACCAGGCGCCCGCACTTGCCGCGAATCAGCTCGAGCGAATCAGGATTCTTCTTCTGCGGCATCAGGCTCGAGCCGCTGGTCACCGCGTCGCCCAGATCCAGCCAGCCGAACTCCTCGCTGGAATAGAGGATCCAATCCTCGGCCAGCCGGCTCAGGTGCAGCATGGTGGCGGCCGCGGCGTAGAGAAAGTCGAGCACAAAATCGCGATCCGCCGAAACATCCATGCTATTGCGCGAGACAGCGGCGAAACCGAGGTCGCGTGCCATAGCTTCGCGGTCAAACGGAAACCCGCTGCCCGCCAGCGCGCCGGAGCCGAGCGGCAGCACATTGGCCCGCTTCCGCGTTTCGGCGAAGCGCTCGCTGTCGCGCGCCAGCATTTCGAAATACGCCAGCAAGTAATGCGGCCACAGCACCGCCTGCGCTCGCCGCAGGTGCGTGTAACCGGGAATCACGGCTTCGCGATGGCGCTCGGCCAGATTCAGCAGTGATTCGGCGAGTTCCGCGATGAGCCCGCGCACCCGGCCGCATTCCTCGCGCAGCCACAGCCGCATATCGAGCGACACCTGCTCGTTGCGGCTCCGCCCGGTGTGAATCTTGTCCGCCACCGGCCCGGCCCGTTCCTTCAGTTTGCGGATGACCAGCGTGTGAACATCTTCATCGGTAGCGCCGTCGAAAAACGTCGCGCCGCGCGATTCCGCCAGGATCTGCTCGAAGGCTTCAATGATGAGAGTGCGCTCGCCCGGCGTCAGGATACCGACACGTTCGAGTGCGCGCGCGAAGGCTTGCGAGCCCCGGATGTCCACCTCGATGAGCCGCTTGTCGAAATGAAGAGAACCGGAGAAACGCTCGAAGACTTCTGAAGGGCCTGTTTCGAAGCGCCCTCCCCAGAGCTTCATGAGCGCGCCGCGGGCTTGCCCGTCTTCTTGCTCTCAAGCGCCGCCCGCACCTGAATGGGCAGCCCGATCAGGTTGATGAACCCGCGCGCGTCCTTCTGGTCGTAGCTCGCGCCCATGGTGAAGCTCGCGATGTCGAGCGAATAAAGCGAATACGGCGATTTGCGGCTCACCGGCTCGAGATTGCCCTTGTAAAGCCGCAGCGTGACCTCGCCGGTCGTGGTCTCGGAAAGCTTCTCGAAAAACGCATCCAGCGCCTCACGCAGCGGCGTAAACCACAGGCCGTTGTAAACCATTTCGGCGTAATCGAGCGCCAGCCGCTGCTTGTAATGCAGCGTGTTCTTGTCGAGCGTCAGCGCTTCCAGTTCGCGGTGCGCTGTCATAATCAGCGTGCCGCCCGGCGTCTCATAACATCCACGCGACTTCATGCCCACAAACCGGTTCTCCACCAGGTCGATCCGTCCGATGCCGTGCTGCCCGCCCAGCTTGTTCAGCTTCTCGAGCAACGCCACGCCGCTCATCATCTGCTGGCCATCGAGTGAAACCGGCGCGCCTTTCTCGAAGCCGATCGTCACCTCGGCCGGCTTGTCCGGCGCCTCTTTCGCGCTCGAGGTCAGCATCCAAATCTCGTCGGGCGCCGCATTGGCCGGGTCCTCCAGCGCACCGCCCTCGTGCGAAATGTGCCAGATGTTCCGGTCTCGGCTGTAAATTTTCTTGGTCGATTGCGAAACCGGCACGTTGTGCTTGGCCGCGTACTCGAGCGCGTCCTCGCGGGAATTGATCGACCACTCGCGCCAGGGCGCGATCACCGCAAGATGTGGCGCCAGCGCCTTGTACGTCAGCTCGAACCGTACCTGGTCGTTCCCTTTGCCCGTGCACCCGTGCGCCAGCGCGTCGCAACCCGTGCGCAGTGCGACTTCCACCTGCTTCTTGGCCAGTAGTGGCCGCGCAATCGACGTGCCGAGCAGGTACTTGTCCTCGTAGATCCCGCCCGCGCGCACCAGCCGCCACAAATACTGCGTGACAAACTCCTCGCGCAGATCCTCCACGCAAACTTCCGACGCCCCCGTCTTGCGCGCCTTGGCTTCGAGCCCGGTCAGCTCCTCATCGCCCTGCCCGATGTCGCCGCAGACCGCAACCACATCGCAGCGATAGTTCTCCTTCAGCCACGGGATGATGATGGAAGTATCCAGACCGCCGGAATACGCGAGGGCTACTTTCTTGGGTTTGGTCATAGGTTTCAGGTGTCAGGTTTCAGGTGTCAGCGGACCTCGGAGCCTTCGAGTCAGGCCCGTGAGCATTCGGCCCACTTCGGACGCCAGATTCATCACCGTAGATACCTGGTCGCACGTAATGTATCCGAGTTCCACGGCGATCAGAAAATGGCTCCAATTCCATCAACGATCCGTTTGCAACTGAGAGGTGCCGGACATAATCGCCCAAATGCTCGCGACCGTGCCCCTCAGCGATGTTGGCGGGAATCGACACAGCAGCCCGCTGAATCTGCCCGATCAATTCATAATTTTCGCTTTTGGGCAGTAGCCTTGCGACGCTGTAGCTTTCCACCACCAGCGCCATTGCCTTCTGCCAGACCTGAAGGTCGCGATAACACTTAACGGCCAAGTTCGCTGGCACCTGAAACCTGGCACCTGAAACCTGATTTTACCCCAAGGTCATCAGCAGCAGCGCCTTCTGCGTATGCAGCCTGTTCTCCGCCTGCTCAAACACGATCGACCGTCCGGACTCCATCACCTCGTCCGTGACTTCTTCGCCGCGCTTGGCGGGCAGGCAGTGCATGAAGACGGCGTCGGGCCGCGCCATTGCCATCAGGTCCTCATTCACCTGGTACGCGGCAAAGCGCTCGCGCCGCTCCTGCGCTTCCTGCTCGCGGCCCATGCTGGCCCAGACGTCCGTATACACGGCATGCGCTCCCGCCAGCGCTTCCACGGGATGGTTGGTCACTTCCAGCCGCGTCCCCGCCAGCGCCGCAAGCCCTTCGGCCTGCGAAACGATCTCCGGGTTCGGGGAATAGCCTGCCGGCGTCGCAATCGCGAAATCCATCCCCAACCGCGGCGCGGTGACCATCAGCGAGTGCGCAACATTGTTGCCGTCGCCGACGAACGCCAGCTTGAGCCCACGCATTTCGCCGAACTGCTCGCGCAGCGTAAAAACATCAGCCAGCGCCTGGCACGGATGATACATATCGCTCAACGCATTGATCACCGGTGCGGACGACCATTCCGCCAGTTCTTCGATGGTGTTCTGCGAAAACGTGCGCGCCACGATGCCGTTCACCCAGCGGTCCAGATTCCGCGCCACGTCCTTCAGCGGCTCGCGCCCGCCGCCCACCGGCCCTTCGCAAGTCACCGAATCGCCGCCCAGTTGCTTGATCGCCAACTCGAACGTCAATCGCGTGCGTAGTGACGGCTTTTCAAAAAGCAAGCTGATATATTTGCCGCTCAGCGCACGTGTAAACTTCGACGGCGCGCGCTTTACCCGCTCCGTCAGATCGAGCAGATAATGGAGTTCATCATCCGTGAGGTCGAGATCGCGCGCGAAGTCATGCGCCGCAACTTTCGAAATGGGCCGAACCGCTATCGCCGTGGCCATGACTAAGAATCCCCCTCTGAATCTTTATTCACTATAATGAATAATTACACATTCATCGACGCGACGTCAATAACTCTTTTGCTTTGGCAGTGTTACGTGATGCGTTGCTGGGCGGGTGAATATTTGTTCAGTCTTTAGAATCAGCAGAATGCGGAGAAAGACGGCAAGAGACGCCGGCGCGCTCTGACGCTCATGCCTTCTTTTTCGGTCTACCCCCAGTCGTTGCTTTGCGCAGGGCGGCGGCTTTGCGGGAGTACTGAGGTCCACGCTTTGCGGTGGCCTTCGCACCCTCCGCGTCCGGGACAGCGGCGGGAGGTGTCTTCGTGAGCTCGTCCGCCAATTTAACAGCCGATCGCAGTAGTTCGCGGGCGCGTTCAGCGCGACCCTGTGGTAGTTCTGTGGTTAGGAGAATGACTTCCGCTTCAGAGATGAGATTCAAGAGGGCTTTTAGGTCCTGGCTTTTTTGCATGCCTCAGCGTAACCCGCTGAGCCTCAATAGACAAACCCGGACCTGGACACGGTACAGCGCCGGTACTTCTGCGTCTACGATTGAGCCGGACTGAAACCCAAAGGCAATCGTAATCATCCATACACGTGGGTTAGAATTAGGTTTCAATCGGAAATGCGCCAGTTAATCGCGCTCGCGATCCTGTACGCCCCCCTGGGCGCAGCCAGCCCGGAATACGAGCGGGCTCTGGACCTCTATTCCCACACTGACTATCAGGCGTCGCTCCAGTTGCTCCTACCACTGCAGGAAAAGACCGCCGGCGAACAAGTACTGATCGGCCAGAACTATTTCATGCTTGGCGATGCGAAACGCGCTGTGGAGTTTTTCCAACAGGCCGTCGCCCGAAAGCCCAACAAGTCGGTTTACTATCACTGGCTGGGCCGCGCTTACGGCCGGCGTGCGGAGGTGGGGAATCCGTTTGCGGCGCTGGGATATGCCTCCAAAGCGAGGCAGAATTTCGAAAAGGCTGTTGAACTCGATCCGAACAATTCGGAAGCCGTCAACGATCTGTTCGAGTTTTACCTGGAGGCTCCGGGCTTCGTGGGCGGCGGCATGGACAAGGCCGTGAAGATAGCCGATCGGATCGCGGAGATGAACGCAGCGGAGGGAAACTACGCGCGGGCCCGTATCGCGGAGAAGCACAAGGACTATCGCGGCGCTGAGCAGCACCTGCGCCGCGCCATGGAACTTGCCCCGCGCCAGGTTGGACGCGTGATCGATTTGGCGAAGTTTTTGGCCAAGCGGGGCCGGTTCGAAGAGAGCGAACAGGTTTTCGTGGCCGCGGAAAAACTGGATCCACACGCGCCGAAAGTGCTGTACGCGCGAGCGGCCACATACATTGAAACCGGGCGCAATCTTGAAACCGCACGCGAGCTGCTGGAAAAATACCTGGCTGCCTCACTCACGCCCGACGACCCCTCGCGCGAGGAAGCGCAGAAGCTGCTGCGGCAGGCCTCCGGCGGCTGATCGGACATGAACCTTCACGAGGCACTGAGCTTCAGCGTTCAGGCGCTGGAAGCCAATCCCATCCGATCCATGCTCACGGGTCTTGGCATGGTGATCGGAACGGCCTCCGTCATCCTGGTCGTGACCATCTCCCTCACCAGCCGAGACTACATTCT
>Ga0335077_10003562_pt1 | contig 18869 bp, 17 predicted proteins | sample Lox_Sample_31_FD_207151 | JGI IMG/M metagenome (GOLD analysis project Ga0335077, IMG submission 207151) | Soil microbial communities from Loxahatchee National Wildlife Refuge, Florida, United States - Lox_Sample_3.1 | ecosystem: Environmental > Terrestrial > Soil > Wetlands | place: USA...
GATTGGCAGGATGTTCGTAAAGACTCATGCATTAAGTTGGACGTGCGTCTTGTACTGAGAACGACCGATGGGGCCTTGATAGTCATGACTTATCAGTGCTTGCGCGCCGGTACCCCAAAGACTATTAACTCCTAGCTTTCCTCACAAACCCGCCCTCGCTCCACTCTTCCGAGCCCACGCCGTTATGCACAAAAAACAATCCTGTCGGATCGTATTTCTTTTTTACCAACGCCAGCCTTGCGTAATTGCTTCCCCAGTACGCTTGCTGCCAGTTCTCTTGAAAAAAATTGCTCTCCGAAACGTACGCTCCGTCATCCGGCACGATCGCGCGCAACTCATTAACGCACGTGCGGATCTCTAGCCGAGATTTTCGTCCGGCCTCGAAATCCGGCTCATGGCCGCGAACGCCGGGATATCCACCGCCTGCGTCGCCTACGATGGCCAGTGCAAATGCATTCAGCACTGCGGGGTTCGTGGCTGTGTCGCGTGTCGCCTCTATTGCCTCGCGTGGCCCTCCCGCCAATCCTTTATTGAAATGCAATTCGATGTCCTTGTGTCGCGAACCGGCAAACAGCGCCTGCGCGAGCCGCTCCTGCGAGTCATCTTCGAGCAGAGACGCCGGCATCCATAACGATTCGTATCCGTAAAGGAACCAGGCCACTTGCCCCCCGTCTCCCGTCCACCATGCGTTGTTTGAACTTGCTCCCGGCCGCTGGTCCAAATTAAAAACCGCTTGATGGTTCTGCTTCCTCCACTCCACGTCCCACCAATGCCGAGCCGGCATACTGCCCAGAATCGGTTGTCCCTCGATTGTGTAAGCGCCCGGCGAGCGCGTCACCCAATCCAGAAAGGGTTGCCATATTTTATTTACTTCTTCCGTACTCAAATCGTGGCACACCATCAACAAATCGAGCACATTGTCCCCTGCAATTTGCGCGTGTTCCCCCCAGCGATCGTTGAAAAGATGCTCTCGATAGAAGCCGACGAAGTACCTCAGTAAACGCCGAAAGGCGTCATCCGACGCGGCTTTCACCGTAAGAATCGCTGCGCCCCAAAATTCCGGCAATTCCCGTACACGCAAAGTCACTTTGCTCACTGCGCCGAATGTCCCTCCTCCTCCGCCCTTCAGCGCCCAAAACAAATCTGAGTTCGTACATGCATTCGCGACCCGCACTTTCCCATCTGCGGTGACTACTTCCGCCTCCAACAATCCCGCCGCCGCCGTTCCATAATGCTTCGAAAAACTTCCGAAGCCTCCGCTCTGAACCAGGCCCGCCACACCGACCGTGGTGCAGCCGCCGCCTTGCACATACGCGCCGCCTTTTGTCGTCACCGCGTCGTACGCTTGCATCCAAATCGCACCGGCGCCGAGCGTGACCGCGCGTTGTGGCGCAGGCTTGCCCTTGCATCCTTGTGGGACAAATGCTTCATGCATGGTGATATCGTGCATCCTCCGCGTCCACACCAGCAGCGAATCCGCCGCGTTCGAGGTCCCCTGATAACTGTGCCCGCCGCCCTTCATCACCAGCCGCAAGTCATTTTTCCTTGCGAAGTTCACCGCCGCCGCAATGTGATCTGCATCCCTTGCTGCCACTGCGTAAACGCTGGGTTTGCTGATCCACGCGTCTACCCATCCCAAGGTTTGCGTCAGGCCGGGCTGATCTCCGATGTAATAGGGATTGTGGATATTGCTGATCAGGTTTTGGCACTCCGCGCTTCCAGCGTCTTTGACGCAAGCCCCGATCGGAAATTGGACCGGAATCAAATTCCCGTCCACCTCATCACTCAGCCGCTTCCACGCTGCCGGCGAAGGCCAATTCGCATCCGACGGCCGCCGCCGCCGAATCCCCGCAGCAACGCCCGGCGCATTCCGCGGGTCCGCGGTTGCCGCATCGCGCCCAAGATTCTTTGCGGTTCCCCATAGCTCGCGCGCCCACAGCGGACCCAGCGCCGCCATTCCTGATCGTTTTAAGAATGTTCTTCTGTCCATGGAACTAGGAATTTCGCCACGCCTTCCAGCCACTCCGCTGAACCGTTATCGGCAGCTTCTTATATTAAAGGATCCTTCTCACCGGGCCATCTCCGGCTTCTATCGGCATTCGGTCTTCGCCTCAGTTGCTGGGTGATCGAAACGCAATGAGGAAACTTACCTTGCCGAAGAGTCTGTCCCTCGCGAAAGTCACCCACCACAGCTGCGGTACCGATGCGGCGTGCAATTGCGCCCGAATAACGGGCCAACCGCTAGTCAGCGCGGATTTGCGTTCTAATGGGCCATCGGTCCACGCCTGGGACTGGCGGAGATCAACGGGTTGCCGGCAAGCAGTACGGCTGAGTTTGGGGCCGACGCTTAGGCGAACATCGGCGCTGGTCACAGAGTGGTCACAAAACTGGAGCCACTCTGCAAAGTTAAGTTATTGAAGGACACTGAAAAGGCTGGCGGCGGCGGTTCAACTCCGTCCCTGACCACCACATTCTAAAGCGCTTGCGTGACTCGCCTCATGACCTTCCAGTCCGCTCTCAGTCCGCTGTTTTTTGAGCGAGATCCAGTTCGCTTCCTTACTCTTATGATGGTGACGGACTTAAACTCGAAGTGCCTTCCGCTCAGTCCGCTTCTGTCTGCGGCGTGGCTGAAAATCGCAGTCGGGATGCCCCTGTGAAAGGCCAATTACGTCAAAGAACTTCGAAGACGCTGTATAGCGGACCGTCAGGGGGCCTGTGGCCAATACCGACTGCAATGATGCGGTTTATCCAGTCGTATTTCTTGGAGCTGGTCTCGAACATAGGATTCATTCGGAAATAGTAGCTGGTCGGGTCGACGCCTTCGCCTTTGTCCAATCTCTCGATCACGTCTGGGGTACCGGCGCGCAAGCACTGATAAGTCATGACTATCAAGGCCCCATCGGTCGTTCTCAGTACAAGACGCACGTCCAACTTAATGCATGAGTCTTTGCGAACATCCTGCCAGTCGTTGCCAGTGACGACTTCGCCTGACAAGCGCTCGCCCTCGAAAGAACCACCCGTAATTATTCCGATGCGACGGAATGCGTTTGGAGTCTGACCAACGACAACGAGCGGAGGCACCGCCTCGCGCAATAGGAACAACGGTCTAGTTCGTACGCTCTTCAGAGCCTCGGGCAGGTCTTGACTTAACGAAGTCGACACGAAGTTCCCCTTTCAATGATTCTCGGCAGGTCTCCTGAGATAAGCCCTCGCGGCTCACAGGAAGGCCAACAGTGCCTTCGCCAACGCCTCGGGCTGTTCTTCTGGAACGAAGTGGCCCGAGTCGGCGATCACGACGGGTTTCACATCCTGAAAATAAGGACGCAGCAACTCACCCATGTTCGGAATGGAATATTGTCCGCCAACCGCAAGTAGACGGATTGGGATTTTGTTCTTGAAGTGCGCTTTGTTGAAATCCATGTCGTCGAGGATTCTGCGGCAGTAGTCGAAAGCCGCATCCATTCGTCCATCTCGCGCGTATGCCCTCACGTATGCGGCCACGGCGTCCGGGAGAACCGCTCCCGGCTTGTGCACTTTGTTCTTGTACCACCACCCGACGTAGATGTCCTCTTTGCCCTTGGTCAGCTCGGCCGGCAAATCGGGGAGCATCATGAAAATGAAGTTCCATTTTCTTTTGTAGTCGGAAAGCTGAATGTCGTTTAGCAGAGTGATGCCAGGGATTCCCGCTTCGATCAGCGTGAGCGACTTGAAATCGTCGGGGAAGAGAAGAGCCCAGCTGTAGGCACACCATGCCCCGAAATCGTGAGCGACGACGTGCAGGGGCGCTCCTAGATTCGCAACGAACTCGTGGAAGATCCTTCCGACATTTTCGGTTGTCGCCGGTGCCGAAAGAATTCCCGAGTCGCCGAAGCTGGGCAGATCGGCTGGTATGGCTTGGAATTTGTGGGATAGCAATGGAGTCAACCGGTTCCAGGAGATACGTGTTTGCGGAAAGCCGGAAATCAAAAGGACTTTGTCTCCATTTCCGATGCGGTCGAACGCAATCTTCTTTGCTTCGCTGGCAGGGTCCAGGGGCCCTTGAGCGGGCGGAGCGGGAGGACTTGACCTCGGCGTTGGACTGGGCCCAGACAGAGCAGCAGCGCTGGTGATGCCTAATCCAACGCCCATACCCAAAGCACCTGCAAGCGCTATGCCGCCCTTGAGAATGTCCCGTCGCGGCAGAAAGTCGTTTTTTCCGGCCCTCTCGGTTTTGTTTGATTCGTCGCTTTTGGAATGCGCCATTGGCTGGTCCTCCATAGTTTGACGACCAGAAGTCTAAGCGGTGATGTATCTTGATGTCAAGAGATAGACGATACGATTCGACCCTGTGAGGACTTGCATAAGATGAGATGATGATGCGTTATTTGTGAAGAACATTCGAGTTGCCCGTGATCAGGGAGTTGGTGAAATCGATTCACACAAGCCGATTTGCCAGAGCCGCTCTTGAAGAAAACGGTCTCTTGCGGGAGGGTTACGCCGCCACCAATGCGGGCACAGTCGTCCGGAGAAAGTTCTCGACCGACATGGGAACTCGCCCAGTGAAGTTCTTCACCGTGGGGGTGACAATCGCCTGATAGCCGCGCGACGCCTCCTCATCCAACCCACGCACACCCCTCGCGGCGAACGGCGGGATGCCGGCAGCCACTAAGCCTTTTTCAACCTCTTCTGGCGGCACATTCACGTGTTGAATGGACTTGCCCGAAAGGCGCGAAAGAACACTCGCAATCTGTTCGTGTGTAACCGAAGCAGGGCCGGTAACGTCGTAGATTGCCTTGCCTGTGGAGTTGAGCAGCGCCGCTGCGGCTGTTCTTGCGCAGTCTTCGCGAGTCACATACGAGCGGCCCTGCGCCTGCGTTGCGGAAACCAGCCTTCCGGTCTTAAGCGCGAACTGCGCAAATCTGAGGATCACCTCCGCATACAGATTATTCCTCAGGATCGTCCAGTCGAGCCCGCTCTTGAAGAGCGCGACTTCCGTCCAGAAATGATCGTCCGGGATCGAGGGTCCCTCCGTCGGATGGGCGTTGGGTAGAGATGTATAGACGACGTGCTCCACACCGGCACCCACCGCGGCTTGAATGGCTGTTCGGTGCTGTTTGATCCTCACGTCCGGCGCGTGAAGAGAATCGGTACTGATCAGGAGCAAGCGCTCGACCCCTCGGAATGCTGCCTGTAAAGTCTCGGGCCGATCGAAATCGGCCTCCCGCTCTTCCACACCCAAAGTGGCAAGTTCTGGATGCTTCCCTGGTGTACGCGTGGCCGCGATCACTTTTTTCGCTCCCAGCCGCCGAAGTTCCCCCGCGACGGCCTTTCCCAGGTGTCCACTGGCGCCTGTCACGAGAAGCTGCTTATCTGCAAAACTCATGTTCCACCTCCAAAGCCAAGCTAGTTCAGCAACTCGGCCGGCTTTATTCGATTCGCTTTAAACTCTGGAATCTGCCATTGGGATGGTTTGACGGCCAAGAGTCTAAAGCGTAATATACCTTGATGTCAAGAGAGACGCGATTCGACTAAGCGAGGCGTGGATATCTGGGCCTCCAGTCACTGCCACACGGCTCTGGTCTACGCTGAGAGGTATGGGGGGCCGCGGTAGGGAGAACAAATATGAGACTTCAAGGATTTCGCGGCTGAGAGGGTGCCAACTCTATTTCCAAGACTTCCGGTATGAAAGAATTTGCGGCATAAACCTCGCAGCGCGGGCAAAGTGAGGCAACTCGATGAAAGCAGCCTGGTATGACAAGCAAGGTCCAGCCCGGGAGGTCCTCACGGTTGGCGAAATGCCGGACCCGATGCCAGCGTCAGGGGAAGTTCGTATTCGTGTCTCCGCATCAGGCGTAAATCCTGGCGACATCAAGAAACGCGAGGACGCTTTTGGGTACGGTATGCCTTATCCTCGCATCATTCCCCACAGTGACGGCGCGGGACGGGTGGATCAAGTTGGCGAAGGCGTCAGTCCCGAATGGGTGGGGCGTTCCGTGTGGTGTTACGGGGCGCAGTCCTATCGCCCCTTCGGTACAGCTGCGGAGTTTACAGTGGTTCCGGTTGAACAAGCCGTTCCTATGCCGGCGAAAGTGTCGCCGGAACAAGGTGCCTGTCTGGGTATTCCTGGGATTACGGCTCATAGGGCCGTCCACGTGGCGGGCTCCGTGAATGGCCGCACCGTATTGGTACAGGGGGCAGCGGGTTCCGTGGGAATGTGCGCGGTTCAATTAGCCCGACAGGCAGGAGCACACGTGATTGGGACCGTGATGAATCCTTCGGAGGAAGAAACCGCCAGCGATGCGGGTGCCCACGAGGTTGTACGTAACGACCATGAATTGATATCCCGACTGAAGACGTTAGCTCCGGATGGAATCGACCACATCGTCGAAGTGGCATTCGGAGCGAATGTCGGGGCCGACCTCGATTTGCTGAAGATGGGGGGATCGATCGCTGCCTACGCGACGAATGTGGCGACGCCCACAATCCCGTTCTGGTTGATGGTGTTCAAGAATATCCGATTGTTCTTTCTGGGCAGTGACGACTTCCCAAAGGAAGCGAAGATCGCGGCCGCGCGGGATCTGAAGGCTGCACTCGAAGCCGGTTGGTCGGCTTTCGAGATCGCCGAGCGGATTCCGCTGGCCGAGATTGCTCGTGCCCACGAACTTGTGGAACATCCCACGCGACGAGGACGGATTGTCGTCACGGTTTGAATTCCACGCCCTGTCTAAGACCGAAACCGCGTTTCGCGCTTAGGCATGTATGTGTCTCTCAATCCGGCGGTCTGGGAATAACCACATCACCGCCACGAACGCATAGCAAGCGCAGGCTAGCCAGGGCCTCACGAAGGCCAAAGGGATCGCAAGTAGATAGACCAGCACACTGACTGTTCCTTTCCAGTCGTTCCCAATCGACTTTGCCAAAACCGAGTTCTTGCCATGGTGCGCAATCAAGCTCTTCGTGAGAATGAAATATGCGATACCGGCGAAGAGCAGCATGATTCCGTAAAGGGCGACGGGCAGCGGTGCGTAGTGATTTTCTCCCATCCATGCAGTTGTGAAGGGCGCCAGGGAGAGGCAGAACAAGAGTACGAGATTGGCCCAGAGAATTCCCCCGCTAACGTGCTCCGACGCTTGCAGCAGATGGTGGTGATTGTTCCAGTAGATGCCGACGTAGATGTAGCTCAAAACGTAACAGAGAAAGACTGGAAGTACGGATTTGAGAGCCTGCAGATCTGTTCCGCGCGGGACGTTCATGTTAAGCACCATAATCGTGATGATCACCGCAAACACGCCGTCGCTGAATGCTTCGAGTCGACCTTTACTCATGTGAATTCCTCCACTCAGGATTCTGAAATCGCTGTGCCGGAGCTGGCGGAAGTTCGCGCCTCGGAAGAGAATCCTCCTTCAATGTAAAGGGATTCAATGGAACCATGCTGCTCGAATGCCTGGACGTCTTTCCCGTGAGAATGCAATCCCCCGAGCACCCGGATTGCCTCCGCCGACCCGCCCGGTTTGATACTCAGCGCTATGGCGGCAAGATCTTGGAGCACGCCCTTGACCAGTGACTTCCCTGTGCCTCCGTGGGTCTCGATGCCACGGCGAAAAATAAGACTCCCCACCGGTTGGCTAATCTGTACCCCTACGGCTCCATCGCCATGAGTAACGATGCGATCAAAATCACCACTCCGTATCGTCCCAGTGTAGACATTGAATCCACGCGCCCCGAGTCCATACGTTTCGATCGGTGCTTCCATCACCAACGAATCGATCGTCCCGAAATTTACGAATCCTACGCCGCTTGGCCCAAATGTGGTGACCTTGTCCTTACCGATCCACCGGTCGACAACACCCCAATTGTCGAGAGCCATGTCATTGGCTCCGTCTGTAGAAACGGGGCCGTGGTTTACGACCAATTCGACACTTGTCCCGTGAACCACGAATACTCCTCCTGAGATCTGGTCGGCGGTTCCGGGCTCGATGCGCCCATCACTGTAAACTGCGTTCGTTTCGAGATGTTGGACTCTCAGACGCCCTCCCGTCTCGCGAGCACCACTGACAAAAATCCCGCTGCCCAATACAGGCGCACCCATTCGCCCAGCCGACAGTCCGACAAGATTCGAGGTGATTAGAACGTTGGGATCGCTTTGCATATTCCAGAGCGTAAACGCGCCCTGCAAGACATAAACGCCATATTCGTGAGGCATCTCCTTTTCGAAGCGGGCGTCGGCGGCAACGATGTCTAGATCTTCAACTTCTATGTGGCCACTGCGGATTGAACCACGAGCGAGAAGACGTACTCGGCCAACTATGCTGATGGACCGCAAAGTCAGCGTACCCAGATTCACGACAGACTCGTCGTTTCGTATGGCGAGGCGACCGGGTGAGACAAGCAGGGCGAGATTCTCGACCATATTGTCACTCGTGAGGCATACTCCATTCCCCTCTGCGAATCGAAGAACAGGCGTCCTATCCCGCTGCCCGCGCAGAGTGATTCCTGGCGACAGCCTGATTTCAGGCACGCTGTTTAAGTTGTGTGCGACCGTGATCGTTTGAACGGCAGGGTCTGAGGTCGCTTTGATTAGGTCCTGGACAGAATTTACTACGTACTCCTCACTAGTGTCGCGATTCAAAGAGAAAGCAGGAGTTTGCAGCATAAGAGCCTTTCTCACAAAGGGACGTTATCGCGTCAGGATCAGCACCCGAACATCGCATATTACTTGACATCAAGATAGGATCGCAATCACCAAGGCAACGGGGGATGCTACGGGCTGGAGTCGAACTATGAGGGACTGTGATGGGCTATGAACTTCTGCCAAGAACGGCGCGGGATATGTGATCGTCTCGGTCAAGAGTCGCTCGGTCCCATTTGGCCAGATCCGCAGCAGCCGAATATGTTTCTTGCAAGAAAGCGAGAACGTCCGCCACTGGGTCTGCGGTCGCACGGACATCGGAATATTCAAGTAAGAACTCACCCATCTGTTGGTTGAATGCGCCCTTGCCGCGGAGAACAGTCTTGTTGAGCCCCTCCGGTGTGGGCGCCGCATACGAGTAGAAAGCAGCGCGGCCGTAGCCGCCATTCCCCGGCCAGAAACCCGCGCTGATTACCTCGTGCGAATAAGCTTCAGCCTGGATTGAATCGGCACCGGGTCGGGGAGGAGCCTTACTCCCGTTGAAGCGGGTAACGGCTAAGTCGAACGATCCCCAGAAAAAATGTACTGGACTGATCTTGCCGTAGAAGTTCGTCGAGAATCGTTTGAAAAGGGTGTCGGCAATGATCAAGACCCGCCAGAAGCGATTGACCGCATCCTTGTCATAGCTCGAGTGAACAGTATCGCGATCGAAGCGGATAGGATTGACCAGTTCGACCGGGGTCGGGTCGATTTCAACCGCGACACCGATTGCCGTCAACATTCGTAAAAACTCGGCGAAGAAATCGGCCACTGGCATGGGCCGGAGGGCGAGCTTGCGAGTTTCTCCGTCGCTTTTACGGCACACGAGTTCGTGGGACACGAAGTCAAATTCAATATCCAGCAAACGACCGCCTCCAACCGGGACGGCGGATGTCGACAGTCCTCGTGCCGTTACGTACAACGGCACGTTCCACCAATGATTTTGAACTGGCGTAAGTGCCAGCCGCGTCTTGCCGACGATCTGCGTATACATATGGACGGTCTCAGCCGTATCTCGCCATTGCTCCCATTCGAGGGGCGGCCATTCGCCGAGGTCGCGCAGATGGTTTCGCATTGGTTCGCTCCCATCCGGAATAAAATGAAAACCTCGCCAGACGATTTGCCTAGAATCCAATTGCTTTCGACCGGATCGTCAACGTCGCGAGGGTTGACAAGGTCCCCTCACTATGAGAGAAATACTCCTTGAAGTCAAGACATCGATAGCGTTAACCATGAAATCCAAAACCAATCATCCAGGCATTGATCCTAGTGCTAAACCGAACGGGACAGGTTGCGCCGAATGTCTGGCTTCCAATGGATGGTGGCTGCACTTGCGCCGCTGCGCGCAATGCGGACATATAGGCTGTTGTGACAGCTCGCCCAGTCAGCATGCCACGAAGCATTTTCACACGACAGGCCATCCTATCGCGGCCAGCTTTGAGCCCGGCGAAAGCTGGTTCTGGAGCTATGAGACTCAGGAGATGATCAGTGGGCCTAAGCTTGCTCCTCCGCGCTGGCATCCAGAGGACCAGCCCGCGCCCGGACCGGAAGGAAGGCTCCCTAAAGACTGGCAGTCCCGTTTGCATTGAGCATAGATGGAGACACTCCAGACTGCGAGGCACAATGGCTAAACTGACGAGCTTTCAAACCGATATTCGCCCGCTTTTCACGGACCGAGATATTCACGCAATGAGCAAGGCGTTCAATCTCGGAAGTTATGAAGACGTAAAAGCACACGCGGCCGCCATCTACGACCGCATTCGCGGGATCGGTGGTGCCGTCATGCCTCCCCCGCCACCGAGAGGAGAAGGGCCTTGGCCTCAATCTCGGATTGAGCTCTTCTCCAGATGGATGTCGGACGGATACCAACCTTAAAAAAGGAGATCGTGTGCCGAGTCGACCGCATCAGGACGCTGAACTGAAGTTTGTTGTTACGAATACGCTAATCGTTCGAGACATCCAGCGGTCCGTCGCGTTCTATTGTGATGTACTCGGTGCTACGGTGCTGCGCGAGGGTGAGCCGACGTTCCTGCGATTCGGCAACATCTGGCTGACTATTAATGGCGGCGGAGGGCCAACCGATGATAAGCCTGACGTCGTCGCGTCACCGCCACGCGATGAAAATGTTCTGAGCAGCTTTCTGAATCTTCGCGTTACCGATATCCGACGCTACTATGACCTTTGGTCTTCCCGGGGCGCGCAATTCATCACTGAGCCTAAAGTCCACGCGACGGAAATGCGGTGCTACATGCGGGACCCGGACGGTTACCTCATTGAAATCGGACAAACGACCATGACTGCCGGGCCTCTAGATTTGTACCAATGAGTGGTGGCGAATCCGGACTTGCCCCGTTCTCAACCATCGATCATCAGAACATGAGGTCTGGAAAGATAGGGCGGCACTATGCGGCAGTGCTTCGCGCGAAGAGGTCTCGGAAGCGACTGGTTCTCGCATAAGCCAGCCGAGCGGGTACAGTGACGCACACTTCCGTACCTTTCTCGGGCGCACTCGTGTAACAGAACTTTGCTCCAATTCTCTCTGCGCGCTCCGCCATCCCACGTAGTCCCCAATGACCATTTGCATGGCTCGTGCGAACGGCGGTTGGGTCAAAGCCACGGCCGTTGTCGCGACAAGTCATCCTGAACGCGCGCTTCTGATAGTCCAGCTCCACAGCGATTTGCGAGGCGGCAGAGTGGCGAAAGGAATTCGTCAGAGCTTCTCTGGCAATGCAAAAGACTTCATCTGCGATATGGCTCTGAAGAGCATTGCTTGTTCCCGTGCGTTCGAGTGCGAAATCGACTGCAGTGGCGCTGTTGAGATTGGCGGCAACGCCCTCAATTAATGACTTCAGCTCGGCATCGGTGAGGTCCTCGGATCTTAGTCTCGTGACCCGATTCCGCCCTTCGAGGATGATCTGGTCCGCTCTGGTTAACGCCTTCTCAAGGGCAGGCTTCGATTCGTGGCCGGGCGGCACTTTCTCTGCCGCAACGTGAAAACTTAGCAGTAATCCTTGAACTCCCTGCAGGAGCGTGTCGTGTAGATCCCGTGCAATTCGAATCCGCTCGTCCGCCCGCTCTTCCGCTCGTATTCTGATGGCGCTCGAAACGTAACGAACCCGCATCGAAATGCCGATCCAAACTAGAACTATGCCCGCCAAAACGAACAGTCCCTGGACCCACGGCCTTTCATAAAAACGTGGAAGGATTCTAAACATCGCGGAAGAGACCGGGGTCGTCCACACATCGTTTCCATTCGATGCCATCACTTGAAATCTGTAGCTGCCTGGTCGCAGATGCGTGTAGATGGCCTCGCTGCGACTTCCCACGCTCTGCCAAGTGGTGTCGAGACCCTCAAGGCGATACTGATAGATGACATCTTTTGGGTTGGTCAGATCCAGGCCGAAATAATTTATGTCGAGATATTGCGTGTCTGGCGGAAACGTTCCGTTCGCATCCAACGGATGCCCATCTGCCGTGATGGAGCGAATCGATAATTGCGGAGACCGCCGAGGTAGTCTCCTGCTCTCCGGATCGAGCGAGACAACGCCATTCATGGTGGCAAACCAGAGTTTTCCGCTCGCGTCAATGCTGGCCGACTCTCTGCCGGCTCCGGGATAATTAGGTCCGACGAAATTGCCTTCATGCACTGCTCTGGAAGAGATCTTGCGGCTTGAATCGGCTAAGGCCGCAGCCATTTCCTTGGCTGGAACCAGAACGATTCCCCTCGCTCCGTTGAGCCAAAAATCACCGTCTCGCGATTCAACCAAGCCAGAGACGAGGGTCGCCGAGTCGGGATCAACGAAAGATAGACGTTCAAAAGTATGGCCACGTTCCGCGGCAATGCCTTTGTAGCCAAGCGCGAAAACTCCCTGCGGGGTTGGCGAAAATGCAATCATTTCGCCGATACCGGGGTCCGCAGACCAGAGTTTCTCTCCCGTTTCCGGTTGAAACACTTCAACTTTGCCGTCGCGATACCCCAAGTACAGGTGTCCACCAACCGCCTTAACGACGTTAATTCGGTTGGCAGCGTGGTGGGGCAAGAACGATTCCCATTTGCCGTATCTAAAGATCCAGAGGCCGTCGCCCAGCGCCCCCCAGGTTACAGCTACCAGCTGATTTTTCGTAAGCTCTGCCAGACTGACGAAGTCGTAGTAGTCGCGATAGCGCGGTTGTCCAGGGATGAGCGGCAACTGCTTAATGCTTCCATTTTCAATGTAGGCGACTCCCCAACGGTCAATCATCCAGGCCTTTCTATCAAGACCACAGAAGAGTCCTTGAATGTCTGACCCACCCTTTATCTCATTTGCCCGACCATGAGCGAACGAGAAAAGAAGATCTTGTTCGCTTCCTCCTCCCCAGATGTCGCCCTCCTGGTCGGTGCAAGTGTACCAATCACCGGACTGCGCACCACCGATGGCGGGAACCAGCGTGGCGCGTTCGAAGCGATTGAGCCCGCTGACTCCGCCAACCCAAACGTTTCCGTCTGCGTCGCTTAACAAAGCCTGCTCCTGACTAGACGTCAGCCCGTCGCCGATGGTGTATCGGTCGGGATCCTCTGCGGGATGCCCTCTTCCAGTTGGCGGCGAATCCGCTTGCGGCAGACGAATAAGTCCTTCACCGGCCTTGGACAACCAAACCGAGCCGTCCGTTGTGAGGAGAACATCCAGGAGTTCGCCCGAAACACGAGGACACGGTAATCGCCTTGCGGATTGATCAATATGTTGCAGGTCGACTCCGAGATGAGGTTTCCCGGTCCCGGGAACCTGCCCGATAACCCAGATCGTGTGATCTGGAGCTTCTGCAACTTTGGTTGGGCCTTCTGCGCGAATCTCGGTAGGGCCGAACGAAACCTGTCCCAAAGGGCGTCGGTAAAGACGATCGTTCGCGACAACCCATTGCGTACCCGTAGAGTCAATGAACAAACTCGTAATATGCTCTGGATCCCTCATTGGGCCCGCCGTCGGATGCCAGATCTCGTCTGGACCAAGTCGAAGAAGCCGCTCTTCGTTGAGAACTCCCCACATCGTGCCGTTAGAGTCCTGTTGGAGGTAAGCAAAAGTAATGTGATCGGATGCCGCGCCGAGACGATCAAAAATGGCAACGTGACCATGGCGAATCCGCACTGCGCCACCATGGCGAAACATTACCCAGAGATCGCCTGTCTTCGAGACATATAGCGAGTAAACGGATGTTCCCGGGAAAGGAGGTTCCCCAGGGAGCGGCTTGAACGCTGAAAACGAAACCCCATCGAAGCTGTAAAGACCCGCAAAAGTGCCGATCCACAACATCCCATCAGGCGTCTGCGCGAGTGCCCGGATAGCCTGTGGTGCGCCCTTGAGCCCAGTCCATGAAGTATGGACCATTTGCGAGATGGTCTGATCCTGGGCGTACAGCAAAGGCTTGAGGCCAAGGCAAGAGAAGAACAGAATCGCAGCTAGATACTTCGAACTGTGAATCGATCTGCTCGTATTGTGGCTCATCTGGATTTTGGCCTCCCCACAGAGGACAATTTGCAGATGCGGGCCAGATCGCGGGAGCGATGCCCGCCGTTGCGGTCCTTCAATTATATGTCCGCCGATTCGCCGGGCCAGAGTTGGACACAACTCGAAAGAAGGGTATCGGAGCATCCTGAAATGATGCGAAAATCGTTGCTTTGGCCGGTCGGGCCTGAGAAATGAGCGGCGGAATGCCAAAGCAGTCCTCGTCCCGCATACGCATTCTCATTGTGGACGACCATCCCGTTTTGCGGGAAGGCCTGGTAACAATCATCGAAAGCCAACCGGACCTTCAAGTTGTTGCCGAAGCGGGCACGGGCAGGCAGGCAGTTACACTCTTCGAAGAGCATCATCCGGACATCACGCTGATGGATTTGGGACTTCCAGATGTGAACGGCATCGACGTGATCAAAACGCTGCGAGAGACTAACCCCGACGCGCGGATAATTGTCCTCACAACTTATCTAGGAGACGTTCAGGCGATCCGCGCGTTACGTGCGGGCGCCTCGGGGTATCTGCTGAAAGCGACTCTGCGACGTGATCTCTTAGATTCGATTCGAGCTGTCCACGCCGGGCTCCGTCATGTGCAAGCGGAAGTAGCCACCGAACTCGGTCAGCACGCCGCGGAGCAATCACTGACAGAGCGAGAGGTGGAAGTTTTGAAACTGATAGCACAAGGCTGCTCGAACAAGCTCGTAGCGGACCGGTTGAACATTAGCGAGGACACCGTTAAGGGACATGTTCGCAATATACTTTCCAAACTGAAAGCGAACGACAGGACCCACGCTGTGACCATTGCTTTGCACCGTGGCTTCTTCGAGATTTGATACGATTCGTGCCACACTCCCGCAGATAATTCTCCGGACTCGATTATCGTGGCATCAAGATTCTTTTCCCACTACAATCCTCTCACATGGATGGAGAAGCAAGAAAATCCAAAAGTGATGGAACGCACGTCTTCCTCGTGGTCTGGAAGGCCTACCGGGCTCTTCTTGCCGATGCCCAAGCAAGCATTAAACGAATCAATCTCTGTGATTCAGACTTCCGAGTCCTGGAAGCGCTACTGCACAAAGGGCCGCTGCCGGTAAACATCATCGGCCAGATGGTAGATCTGACCACGGGCTCGATAACGAGCGCCATTGACCGGCTAGAAAGCAAGTGGCTGGTCGTTCGCAAGCATCATCCCACCGATCGCAGGATTCGCATCGTCGAGTTGACAACCAAGGGCCGTCAATTAATCGAGAAAGCTTTTGCGCAGCACCGAGTCGATATGGAGAAAGCCGTTTCAAATCTTTCGCGCGCAGAGCGGGGACTGCTGGTTGATCTTTTGAAGCGCCTCGGCGATCGAGATGAACTCACGGGAGTCTAGGCTTCCGGTAGACTCCGTCGTTCTCCTCGAATAAAGCGTTTCAACCTTGTTTCAAAATTCCGACACTCCAGCATTTTGACTGCTCAACTCTAGTCATCTGATTGTTTCCGGTTTATACTGCTCGACAAAGATGACTTGACATCAAGGGGAATAAAACATGACTGCGAACGAGCTAGCTGTTGCTGAAGTGCTGTCTGCCTATAATCAAGCTCTAAATTCATCGGACACAAATGCCGTAATGCCGCTGTACGCTAAGGATGGCGTGTTTATGCCGCCGTACAGCCAGTCGGCAGTTGGTTTGGCAGAAGTGCGGAAGGCGTATGACGCGGTATTCGCTGCGATCCAGCTCACCGTGCAATTCACCATTGCCGAGATCGTCGAGATGAGCCCTCATTGGGTGTTTGCGCGAACGAATTCAGCAGGCACCACGCTCAACCACGCGACTGGAGCGATTAGCAAAGAAGGAAATCAGGAGCTTTTCATTTTCCGCAAAGAAAAAGATGGCCAGTTCAAGATTGCCCGTTACAGCTTTTCCACCACCAACCCGCAGAAGGTTTGAGACTCTCGGCTAGTCCTAAAGGGGGGTATCAATCCACAACCATTTGGCGATTTCAATTTGCGCCCACCTGGCCCAAAATTTCGCCGGGTGAGGTTTTCAGCGATGAAGAGACTTCTGCAGGGGATCAATCCTGATTCAAAGCCCAGAGCAAATGGCTGCGAAGATTGCCTGAAGGCGGGAGGCTGGTGGCTGCACCTTCGCCGATGTGCGGAATGCGGTTACATCGGCTGCTGTGACAGCTCCCCTGGTCAGCACGCTGCAAGGCACGCAGAGCTGACGGGACATCCGGTCGTAGCCAGTTTCGAACCGCTTCAGAATTGGTTTTATGACTACCGGACCAAGAAGGTCTTAAAGGGCCCACGGCTACTCGGGCCTCGTTGGCGCCCAGAGACTCAGTCAGCTCCCGGTCCTGAGGGGAAGGTGCCACCCAACTGGGAATCTCTGTTGCACGACGTGGCTTAGGCGGACTCTGCGACCAAGCTCGCTGCAGCTCACCCAAAATGTATTTGCAGATCCGAAAGGAGCGTGGACGATGTCCTCCGTAGTAATGGTTGTTTCAGGTGCAAATTTGTGGACGATGAAGAATGCCCAACCTCATCCAACCGGCTTCTGGTCGGAAGAGTTCGTGACGCCGCATCGAAAGTTCACGGAAGCTGGATTTAAGGTCGCTATTGCGAGTCCCGGTGGCGTAACTCCCACGGTCGACCCTTTGAGTTTTAATCTGGCATACAACAATAACGACCAAAACAAAGTCATAGAGCAGCAAGATTATATGAAGCGTTTGGGTTCGGCGCTCACAACTCCCATGCGCATAGAGGATATTAGTCCCAATCACTTCGACGTGATCTTCCTCGTAGGCGGTCACGGTCCGATGCAGGACATGGCCGTGCATTCGACGATCGGACCAGTGCTCGTGGCGATGCTTGACAGTCCCAGGAAGATCGTTGCGGCTGTGTGCCACGGGCCAGCAGGCTTCTTCACAGCGTCGCGTGCGGATGGAACCTGGGCCTTTAAGGATCGACAGCTCACTGGATTCAGCAATGTGGAAGAGACGCAGGCAGGCTTCGCCGGCAATGCACCGTGGCTCCTGGAAGATCGTCTCCGTATTTCTGGAGCACGTTACGTTGCAAAGTCGCCTTGGACGCCACATATCGTTATCGACGGCAACCTAGTCACAGGTCAGCAGAACTATTCTGCAGGGGTGACAGCTGACGGGGTTCTGCAGCAACTCGCAGTTATGGTGTGACTCTGGTCGGACAAACGCGGTTGGAGGAATTTCCATGAAAGCCATCGTGATGAATGAGTACGGCGGTCCTGAAGTTTTGAAGTATGCTGACTTCCCAGACCCGGCGCCGGGCCCTGGAGAAGTTCTCATTCGCGTTGCCGCAGCCAGCATTAATCCTGTGGACTTGATGCAGCGCTCTGGTGGGACGAAGGCCTATTTCCCGATCGAGTTTCCCGGCGTCATCGGATGGGATTTGTCCGGAGCCATTCTTAAGGTTGGTCCCGGCGTAAAGGATTTTTCTGTCGGGGACAAGGTGTTCGCATGGGCGTTCCATACCTATGCCGAGCTTTGCGTTGTAAAAACCGAGATTCTGGCAAAAGTCCCCGACGGCCTCGACATGGTCGAGTCCGCAGCGTTGCCGCTCGTCACGATGACCGGGAGCGAGTTGATATCGGTCGCAAGCGGAGTGAAAGCTGGGCAGACGATTCTTATTTCTGGGGCCGTAGGAAGTGTTGCTCGTGCAGCCGTCTGCACAGCAAAAGACAAAGGGGCGGTCGTAATCGCCGGCGTCAGGAAAGATCAGCTAGACGAAGCGAAGAGCTTGGGCGTCGACCAGACCGTCGCGCTCGATGATGAGGCGGCATTCAAGGTTTTGCCTCCGGTTGACGTGGTTGCGAATACTGTGCGTGGAAAGACCGCCGAGCGGTTGCTGGGCAAGGTAAAAGAAAACGGCACTTTCGCCTCCGTCACCGGCGTGCCCGACAATGCGAAAGACTTTCCTTCCGTCCGCTGTGTCGCGTTTGTCTCCAAACAGCATCCGAACACACTTCTCTACATGGCGAACGCCGTGAAGGAGGGCCGGCTCAAGATTCCCATTTCCAAGAAGCTTCCGCTTAAGGACGCGCGTCAAGGGCACACAATGGTTGAGAAAGGCACCACAGGGAAGATTCTGTTAGTCGCCTAGCTGTCCTAAGACTTCTTTCAGAAAACACATCGTTCCCCGCCAATACCGTTCCTCGGATTGTGGATAAAGGCTTGCGTGAGGCGCTGGCCGCATTTTTTACCCGCAGTTGCTGTCTCCGCCACGATGAAAACGTCCGGCCTTCACATCAAAGTGAAGACCGGTTTAGTCCTATGCGGCCACTTGCTGACTTTTCTTGAGGAATGCTAGTAGGTCGGCGTTAATCGTGTCGGCCTCAGTCGTGGGCATACCATGAGGAAAGTCCTTGTAGATTTTAAAGGTGCTATTCCTCAGCAACTTTGCCGACAGCGGTCCGGCCGCGACATAAGGCACGATTTGATCGTCCTCACTATGCATGACCAGGACCGGCACAGTGATTTTCTTTAGGTCTTCGGTGAAGTCCGTCTGGGAGAACGCGACAATGCCGTCATAGTGCGCCTTGGTGCCTCCCATCATGCCTTGGCGCCACCAATTCCAGATGATTCCCTGAGAGGGTTTCGCACCGGGCCGGTTGTAACCATAGAACGGTCCAGCCGGCACATCGTAATAGAACTGGGCTCGGTTGGCGGCGAGTTGCGCCTGCAATTCGTCAAACACTTCCTTGGGCTGACCG
>Ga0335077_10003563_pt1 | contig 18864 bp, 22 predicted proteins | sample Lox_Sample_31_FD_207151 | JGI IMG/M metagenome (GOLD analysis project Ga0335077, IMG submission 207151) | Soil microbial communities from Loxahatchee National Wildlife Refuge, Florida, United States - Lox_Sample_3.1 | ecosystem: Environmental > Terrestrial > Soil > Wetlands | place: USA...
GGGCCGAGCCGCCTCGTCTCCTGGCCGATCGCGTTGAAGAGCGGCTGCGCGCGCTCGAGCGCGTCGTCGGGGCCCGACGCGAGGACGACGAGCTTGGCGTCCTCCGCCGGCTTCCGCGTGCCGAGCACGGGCGCGTCGACGAACTCGACGCCCTTCTCGCGCGCGAGCTCGGCGAGCCGCTCGGCGCCGTCGACGCCGGTCGTCGCGCTCTGCACCCAGACGGCGCCGCCGTCGAACTCGAGCTTCTCGACCGTCTCGGCGGTCGAATCGGCGTCGGCGAGGATCGTGAGGACGAGCTCGGCTCCGCGCGTCGCCTCGGCGGCCGCGTCGAAGACGGTCGCGCCGTCGGCTGCGAGCTGCTCCGCCTTCTCGCGCGTCCGGTTCCAGACGCGGACGTCGAAGCCAGCGCGCAGGAGATTGCGCGCGATCGGCTCGCCCATCGTCCCAGTTCCCAGCACTGCGACCGTCGTCATCGCGCGGCTCCTTCCCGTCGGAGTACGGTTCAATCGTGGACGAGATCGCACCCGGCCTGTGGCACTGGACGGCGCACCGGGAGTCGATCGACAGCGCGGTCAGCTCGTACTACCTCGCCGAGGAGCGGGTCGTGATCGACCCGATGGAGCCGCCCGAGCGGCCGGAGTGGTTCCAGCCCGAGCACGCGCTCCTCACGTGCCGGCACCACAGCCGCGACGCGTGGAAGCTCGGCCTCGCGCCGTGGGTCGTCGAGCAGGGAGCGCACGAGCTCGAGGGCCGCGGCGAGTTCCGGACGTTCGCGTGGGGCGACGAGCTGCCCGGCGGGATCGTCGCGCGCGAGGTCGACGCGTTGAGCCCGGACGAGACTGCGCTCTATCTGCCGCGGCACCGCGCGCTCTCGATCGGCGACGGCGTCGTCCGCTGGGGCGGCGACGAGCTGACGTTCGTCCCCGACTTCCTGATGGACGAGCCGGAGCAGACGCGCGCGGGCTTGCGCGCCGCGTACCGGCGGCTGCTCGACGAGCTCGAGTTCGAGCATCTCCTGCTTGCGCACGGCGGCCCTGTCGTCGGGACGGCGCGCGAGGAGCTGCAGGCGCTGGTGGGGTGACGCGTTGACGGCGCTGTCGGTGATGCTGATCGTCCCGGACGCCGAGGCCGCGATCGTCTGGTACAAGCGCGCCCTCGGCGCGACCGAGCTCTGGAACCTCGGCGGCGTGGCCGGCCTCGAGGTCGACGGCGCGCCGTTCTTCCTCCACGAGGTCAATCCGGAGAACGCGACCGAGCGAAGCCCCGAGCAGGTTCGGGCGACGAGCACCCGGATCGAGCTGTTCGTGGACGACCCGGATGCCGTGCTGCAGCGCGCGCTGGCCGCCGGCGCATCCCTCGGCTCGGAAATCGTCGACCACCAGGTGTCGTGGGGGACGCACCGCCAGGGCGGCTTCCGCGACCCATTCGGCCACAACTGGTCGGTCGGCGACAAGTCTCCTCTCCGCTAGAGCTCGTAGCGGCGTCCGGTGTGGCCACTACCGGATGCTCAGGAGCAGATCCACCATGGGGACGTGGGCGTGAAGAGCGTCGATCGTCTGCGAGCAGCGACATGGGCTCTGGACGCCGCATACAGCGCGGCGTGCTAAGCCTGAGGAATGCGAGCCTCGAGCGCGGCCGTGACGGCCTGGCGCACGGGCTCGAGCTCGATCCGGTCGAGCACTTCCTGGAAGAAGCCGCGGACGATCAGGCGCTCCGCCTCGAAGCGCGGCAGGCCGCGGGACTGCAGGTAGAAGAGGTCCTCGCGATTCACGCGCCCGACGGTCGCGCCGTGGGTGCAGCGGACGTCGTTCGCGAGGATCTCGAGTCCCGGGATCGGCACTGCGTGCGTCTTCGGGCTGAGCATCAGGTTCCGGCACTCCTGGTACGCGTTCGTCTTCTGCGCGTCTGGCTCGACGCGGATCATCCCGCGCCACACCGCCGTCGCTTCGTCGCGCAGCGCGCCCTTGAAGGCGAAGTCCGACTCGCAGTCGGGCGCGATGTGCTCCTGGAAGGTGTCGTAGTCGAGGTGCTGCTTCCCGTCGGCGAAGTACGCGCCGGTCACGCGCGAGGTCGCGCCGCGCCCCGAGAGGTCGTTCTGGATCCGCGTCTTCCCCTTCTTCGAGCCGAAGCCGCCGGCGACCCAGTCGAGCTCGGCGTCGCGCTCGACGCGCGCGTGGTGCGACGCGAAGTGCCACGTCTCCTGCGACAGGTTCTGCAGGGACACGTACTCGAGCTTCGCGGCCGGCTCGACGAAGAGCTCGGTGACCGCGTTCGAGTACGCCGCCGTGTCGGGCGACGGGGACGCGTACTCCTCGACGAGCGACGCGCGCGCACCCTCCTCCGCGACGACGACGAGACGCCAGAAGGTCTGGCCGGTCGCCGCGATGCGGACGTAGAGCGGCTTCTCGAGCTCGACGCCCTTCGGGACGACGACGAGCAGCCCGTGCTTCCAGAGCGCGGCGTTGTGCGCCGCGAACTTCTCGTCCCAGCCGACGAGCGAGTACAGCCGCTCGTCGTCCTCGGGGAGCGGCGCGAAGGTGACGCCCTCGGGCGCCTTCTCGATCTCGATCCCGTCGGCGGTGACCGTCGCGTAGCCGGCGACGTCGAGGTCGACCATGGTGCTTGCAGACGTGTCCGGGGTCAGACCCCGTACATGGCCGAAAGCGTCAGGGTCGAAGTCGCGCAGGTCCGTGAAGCGCCAGTGCTCCTCCGTCGTATCCGGGATCGGCAGCTTCTCGTAGGCGGCGAGCGCGTCGCTACGACTCACGGGGTGCGTACCTGCGGTGGAGCATGAGGACGTTTCCGTCCGGGTCCTTGAAGATCCCCATGTGGCAGACGCCGGTGTCGAACGGCGAGTCCTCGTGGGTGAAGACGACGCCCTTCGCCTCGAGCTCCTTCTGCGCCTCGGCGACGTCGGGCACGCGAATCGCAATCGACGCGGTATGCGGCCCCTCGAACTTCTGCCCGATGCTCTCCATGTTCAGCAGATAGAGGCTGACGTTCTCGCCGAGCTGGTACTCGGGGAAGCCCTGCTCCGGATGCTCGATCTCCGGCAGGCCCAGTGTCTCGCCGTAGAACTGCTTCGAGCGCTCCACGTCCGTGACCGGCACCGAGATGAAGTCCGTGCGCTCGACGATCAACCGACCGAGCCCTCCATCTGCAGCTGGATCAGCCGGTTCATCTCGACCGCGTACTCGAGCGGCAGCTCCTTCGTGATCGGCTCGACGAAGCCGCTCACGATCATCGCGCTCGCCTCGGCCTCCGAGAGCCCGCGCGACATGAGATAGAACAGCTGCTCCTCGCCGATCTTCGACACCGTCGCCTCGTGCCCGATGTCCACGTCGTCGGCGTCGATCTTGATGTACGGGTACGTGTCGGAGCGCGACTCCTCGTCGAGGATCAGCGCGTCGCAGACGACCTTCGACTTCGAGCCGACCGAGTTCTTGTCGACCTGCAGGAGGCCGCGGTAGCCGGCGCGGCCGCCGTTCTTCGAGATCGACTTCGACGTGATCACCGAGGTCGTGTTCGGCGCGACGTGCACGGCCTTGCCGCCCGCGTCCTGGTGCTGCCCCGAGCCGGCGAAGGCGATCGACAAGACCTCGCCGTGCGCGCGCTCGCCCATCAGCCAGATCGCGGGGTACTTCATCGTCAGCTTCGAGCCGAGATTCCCGTCGACCCACTCCATCGTCGCGTCCTCGTACGCGACCGCGCGCTTCGTCACGAGGTTGTAGACGTTGTTCGACCAGTTCTGGATCGTCGTGTAGCGGCAGCGCCCGCCCTTCTTGACGACGATCTCGACCACCGCCGAGTGGAGCGAGTCGGTCGAGTAGATCGGCGCCGTGCAGCCCTCGACGTAGTGGACGTACGCGCCCTCGTCGACGAGGATCAGCGTCCGCTCGAACTGGCCCATGTTCTCGGCGTTGATCCGGAAGTAGGCCTGCAGCGGCATCTCGATGTGCACGCCCGGCGGCACGTAGATGAACGAGCCGCCCGACCAGACCGCCGAGTTGAGCGCCGCGAATTTGTTGTCGTTCTGCGGGATGATCGTCCCGAAGTACTCCTTGAAGAGATCCCCGTGCTCGCGCAGCGCCGTGTCGGTGTCGAGGAAGACTACGCCCTTCGCGGTCAGATCCTCCTGCAGCTTGTGGTAGACGACCTCCGACTCGTACTGCGCGCCGACGCCGGCGAGGTACTTCTTCTCCGCCTCCGGGATGCCGAGCTTGTCCCACGTGTCCTTGATGTCGGCGGGCAGGTCCTCCCACGACGAGGCCTGCTTCTCGGTCGGCTTGATGTAGTAGAAGATGTTGTCGAAGTCGATGTCGTTCAGGTTGCCGCCCCACTGCGGCAGCGGACGCGCGAGGAAGTAGTCCAGGCTCTTGTGCCGGAACTTCCGCATCCAGTCGGGCTCGTCCTTGTGCGACGAGATCGCGTCGACGAGCTCGTGCGAGAGACCCCGCCCCGACTTGAAGAAATAGTCCTCGGTGACGGAGAAGCCGTACTTGATCGCATAGTCGGAGCCGATCCCCTGGACGATCTCGGTCTCTGTCTGCGCCATTACGCCGCCTCCTGCTCTCCGTACGGAGCGTAGCCGTCCTTCTCGAGCTTCTTCGCGAGCTCGGGGCCGCCCTCCTCGACGATCCGACCGCCGACGAAGACGTGCACCCTGTCGGGCGTGACGTAGTCGAGGATCCGCTGGTAGTGCGTGATCACGAGCGCCCCCATCTTCGGGCCGACGAGCTCGTTCACGCCGCCGGCGACGACCCGGAGAGCGTCGATGTCGAGGCCGGAGTCGGTCTCGTCGAGCACCGCGATCCGCGGCTCGAGCATCGCCATCTGCAGGATCTCGACCCGCTTCTTCTCGCCGCCCGAAAAGCCGTCGTTCAAGTAGCGCGAGGCGAGCTCGCGGCTGACCTTGAGCCGGTCCATCTGGCCGAGCAGCTGCTTGCGGAACTCGGGGATCGCGATCGGATCGTCGACGCCTCCGTTGCGGGCCTTGCGCACGGCGTTGATCGCGCTGCGCAGGAAGCTCGTGACGGTGACGCCCGGGATCGCGTGCGGATACTGGAAGGCGAGGAACAGGCCGCGCTGCGCGCGCTCGTCGGCGCCGAGCTCCGTCACGTCCTCGCCGTCGAAGAAGAGCCGGCCCTTCGTGATCACGTAGGCCGGGTGGCCCATGAGCGCGTAGGCGAGCGTCGACTTGCCGGAGCCGTTCGGGCCCATGATCGCGTGAACTTCGTTCAGGTCGACCTCGAGATCGACGCCTTTGACGATCTCCGTGCCGTCCTCGAGCGCGACGTGCAGATCCTCCAGCTTGAGCAATGCCATGCGCTCAGCCTAGCGAGAGGGCCCGGGAAGACGTCCCAGTCCTCGCAAACGCTGAGGGAAACGCGCTACCCTCTGGGTACCGATGGGCTACTTCCAGACTCCCTGGCACATCGTCCTGCTCCTCCTGATCGCGCTGCTCCTCTTCGGCGGCAAGCGCCTGCCGGAGATCGGACGCTCGCTCGGGTCGGGGATGCGCGAGTTCAAGGATGCGATCACCGGCAACTCGCCGCCCGAGTCGCCGCCGCAGCAGGAGCTCCCGCCCGCCGAGCCGACGGCGACGCCGACGCCGACGCCGTCCGAGCGCGAAAAGGTCTAGCCGCTCATGAGCGGGCTTCCGCGCCGTCTCGGCCACGGCGAGGAGGCGACGCTCGGCGAGCATCTCGAGGAGCTGCGCCGGCGGCTGTTCGTCATGCTCGGCGCGCTCGTCGTCGGGACGGTCGCCGCCTTCGTCTTCCACGGCCACATCCTCGACTGGCTGAACCGGCCGCTGCCGCGCAACCACCACCGGCTGCTGACGACCGGCGTCGCCGAGCCGTTCACGGTCACCCTGACCGTCTGCGTCTACGCCGGCTTCGTGCTCGCGCTGCCGATCATCCTCTGGCAGGTCTGGGCGTTCCTCGCCCCGGCCGTCGACCCCGCCTCGGAGCGGAAGGTGCTCGGTCTCGCGCTCTTCGCGGTCGTCCTCGGCGCGGCGGGAGTCGCCTTCGGCTATTGGGTCCTGCTGCCGCGGGCCGTCCACTTCCTCGTCAACTACGACACGCGCAACTTCCTCATCCTGCCGCGAGCCTCGGCCTACTACAACTTCGTCGCGACCGTCCTCGTCGGGATCCTGCTCGTCTTCCAGACGCCGCTCGTCGTGCTCGGGCTGGTGTATCTCGGCGTGCTCACCTCGCGTGCGCTGCGCAGGCAGCGGCGGATGGGCTACCTCATCACGGCGGCCATCGCGCTCGCGCTGCCCGGCCCCGATCCCGTGACGACCTTCCTCGAGCTGCTGCCGATGTGGGTGCTGTTCGAGGGGTCGATCTGGCTCGCCGTCTTCGTCGAACGGCGCCTGGCGAGGGCCGTTCCGCAGTCGGCTACTCTGGGCGGCTGATGGCCCGGGCCGCCGTAAAAGCGAAGCAGCAGGCGCGCGCGAAGGCGCACCCGGCGCGCTCGTCACGGGGCGGCCGCCGGAGGCGCGGCGCGGGAGGAGGGAACCCGAACCAGGACCTCTTCTTCATGAAGCTGCGGCGGCACGCCAAGTGGGCGTACGTCCTGCTCGCGGTGCTGTTCGCGGCGACCTTCGCCGCGGTCGGCGTCGGCTCGGGCTCGAGCGGCCTCGACCAGCTCTTCTCCGGCATCTTCGGCGGCAACGGCGGCGGCACCTCGATCTCCAAGGCGCAGGCCGAGATCGCCAAGCACCCGGCGAAGGGGTACCTCGACCTCTCGCACGCGTACGAGGCGAAGGGCCAGACGCTGAACGCGATCTCCGCCCTCGAGAGCCTCACCGCGCTGAAGAAGAAGGACGCGTCCGCCTTCACCGAGCTCGGGCAGCTGCAGATGAACGCAGGCGAGAAGTACTACAAGCACTACACAGCGGCGCAGAGCGCGGTCGCGCTCTCGAATCCGAGCCAGGCGTTCCAGCCGGCCGGGACGCTCGGGACGGCGATCGGCACGAGCCCGATCGAGCAGCTCCAGTCGACGCAGGCGAACGACCGCGCGTCGACCTTCAGCCAGCAGGCGAGCACCGAGTTCGGCTCCGCGCTCCAGAGCTACGAGAGCGCGGCGAAGCTCCACCCGAAGGACTCGCTCGCCCAGTACTACGTCGCCCAGGCGGCGGACGCGAGCGGCCAGTACACGGTCGAGGCGAGCGCGCTGAAGCGCTACCTGAAGCTCGACCCGACCGCGCCGAACCGCAGCCAGATCAAGGCCGTGATCAAGCAGCTCGAGCCGGCGAAGAAGAAGAAGAAGTAGGCGCGGTCACGCGGTTGCCGTTCGAACCGCCCGGATAGACTCTCGCCCCAAGGGCCGACACCGACCCCAGCGACTTCGGGGGGAGATCCGCGCATGAACTTCGACATCAAGACGGAGCAGATCGGCGGCGATGCGTACGTCATCTCGCTCGCGGGCGAGGTCGACCTCTACACCGCGCCGGAGTTCAAGCAGCAGCTGCTCGAGGTGATCGGCCAGGGCGGCAAGGACGTCGTCGTCGACGTAACCGACACGACGTTCATCGACTCGACGACGCTCGGAGTGCTCGTCGGCGGCGTGAAGCGGCTACGCACGAACGGCGGCGAACTCTCGCCCGTCTGCGACGACCGGAAGATCACGAAGATCTTCGAGATCACCGGGCTCGACAACGTGTTCACGATCCATGCCACGCGGGACGAGGCCATCTCGGCGATGGGAGTTCCCCAGGGTTGAGGCGAGGGCGCCGGGTCGTAGGGGCTGGGGCGCTGCTCGCGGCTGCGACGCTGCTCGCGTCGGGCTGCGGCACGGGCGGGAAGGCGACCGCCCATCCCGACATCCAGAACGGGCAGAAGCTCTTCCAGACCGACTGCGCGGGCTGTCACACGCTGGAAGCGGCCGGCGCCCACGGGACGATCGGCCCGAGCCTCGACGGGGCGTTCGCGTACGACCGGGAGCAGGGCATCGCGCAGAGCACGATCGAGAACGTCGTGCTCGACCAGATCCGGCTCGGCTCGGGGCCGATCGAGACCTACACGAACGGCAAGCACTTCACGAAGCAGACGCAGATGCCGTCGAACATCGTCACCGGCGAGGACGCCGACGACGTCGCCGCGTACGTCGCCTCGGTCGCGGGACAGAACGGCGGCGAGTCCGTCTCGCCGGCGAGCCTCGGCACGAACGGCGAGGCGATCTTCAAGGGCGTGGGGTGCGCCGGCTGCCACACGCTGAAGGCGGCCGGTGCGACGGGCACGGTCGGGCCGAACCTCGACCAGCTCAAGCCGCCCATGGCCGCCGTCGTCCACCAGGTGACGGTCGGCGGCGGGGTCATGCCGTCCTTCAAGGCGACGCTCAGCGCGGCCCAGATCCAGGCCGTCGCGAAGTACGTCTCCTCCGTCGCCGGCAAGTAACTGCTCCTCGCGAAATCCTTCGGACTTCGCGGATTACGCGCGGCTGACCGGAATCGTCACCCGCTTCCGGATCGCCCGCAGCATCCGGTCGTCGCCGGCGACGAGCACCTCGTCGGCGCCGAAGAGGCGAAGCGCGTCCTCGACGGCGAGCGCCGGGTCGTCGGCGCCGACCTCCACGCGCGCGGCCGGGAGCTGGGCGCCGAGCGCCGCGGCGGTCGCCTCGGCGTCGCCGCGCCGGTCGTCGACCGCGCCCGTGAGCGCCTGAACTCGCGATGTGAGCGCCGGGACGACGACGAGCACCTCCGCGCCCGCCGGCAGGGCGAGCGAGGACGTTCCCGGCGGCGCGACGACGAGCACGCGCCGCACTCCGGGCGACGTCCCCGAGACGAGCGGCGGCTGAGGCTCCGCCGCGCCGCGAACCGGCTCCTGCCGCAGCCACCAGAAGAGCCCGGCGACCGCGAGGACAGCCACGGCTACGCCGAGCCACGTGTTGATGTAGGCGGCGACGATGATCAGCACCGCGCCGATCACGACCGCGATCAGGAAGCGGAACGCCTCGGCCTCGCTGCGGAGCGGATTGCGCACGAGGGCGTCCTACCCGCGGATCAGAGGACGTATACGGTCGTGAAGACGAGGATCCACATCGCGTCGACGAAGTGCCAGTAGATCCCTCCGATCTCGACCCCGTGATGGTGCTCGGCGGAGAAGTGGCCGCGGAAGGCCCGGATCGTCATGAAGAGCAGGATCGAGAGGCCGACGAAGACGTGGCAGCCGTGGAGGCCCGTCAGGCAGAAGAAGATCGTCGGGAACGCGCCCTCGCTCGTGTTGAAGCCGGCCCGCATGTACTCGAAGATCTGCGAGATCAGGAACGCCGACCCCATCAGGAACGTGAGCAGAAGGCCGGCGCGCATCCCCCAGACGTTGCCGCGCTTGATCGACTGGGTCGCCCAGTGCATCGTCGCGCTCGAGGTGAGCAGGATCAGCGTGTTGATCGTCGCGACGAAGACCGGGAGGTGGTACGGGGGCGTCGGCCACGGCGTCCCGTTCACGATCCTGATGAAGAAGTAGGCGGTGAAGAACGCGCCGAAGAGCATGATCTCCGACGCGATGAAGAGGTACATGCCGAGCGTCGCCGGCATGATCCGCGAGCTGTAGTGGGGCTCGGGCGGGCCGTGATGCTCGTCGTGGGCGAGCGGCTCGGCGTGGCTGTACGCCGTCACGCGGGAACCTCGGCGGCCTTCTCGACGATCACGTGCTCGACGGGCAGGCTCGTCTCCTTGCGCAGCCGCTCCACGAGGTCGCGCCGCAGCCAGCCCGAGCGCTCCGGCTGGAACGTCGAGACGACGATCTCGTCGACGCGCTCGTCGTGCACCGCCTCCATCGCGGCGCTGAACGGATCGGGATGCGCGACCTGCCCGTGCACGTCGATCCCCTCCCCGCGCAGGACGGAGAGCGCCCGCTTGAGCCGGCGCTCCGCCTCCGGATGGGCACCAGCACCCGGGTCGCTCTGCGGCGAGACGATGAGGAAGCTCGCCGGACCGGCCGCCGCGCGCTCCCGGATCCTCGCGAGCAGCGGCTCGCCGACGACGGTCTCGTTCGCGACGACGAGGACGTTCGCCTCGGCCGGTCCGCTGCCGTATGCGACGAGATGCTCGACCGGAATGTCGCCGACGGCGCTCCGGATCCGGTCGACGACGTTGCGGCGCAGCCACCCGGACCTCTCCTCGGGATGCGTCGAGACGAGGATCGCGTCGACCGGCGGCTCGAGCGTCGCGATCGCGTCCCGGACGGCGGCGACGGGATCCGCCTCGACGACGTAGCCGTCGGCCGAGACGCCCTCGCGGTGGAGGTAGTCGAGCGCGCGCTCGAGCCTGCGGTGCGCCGACGCGCGGCGCGTGTCGGAGTAGACGACGTAGCCGCGCTGCGGCTGGTTGACGGGACAGACGACCGTGACGTGCAGCTCGTGGTCGCGGCCGCGAACCGCGTCGAGCAGCGCCTCCGCGTCGACCGTCTCGTTCGCGACGAGCAACAGGTGGCTCATACGGGCACTTTCTCCTGCTCGACCTCACGCGACCGCGACGGCGCGATCACCGCGTGCTGCGCGCCCGGGACGCCGTACTCGTACGGCGAGCCGACGACCTGCGGGATCTCGTCGAAGTTGAAGACGGGCGGCGGCGAGGTGACCTGCCACTCGAGCGTCATCCCGCGCCACGGGTTGGCGGGCGCGATCTCCCCGCTGCGCCAGCTCGTGACCATGTTGTAGAGGAAGACGATCGTCGAGGCGCCGAGCGCGAACGAGGCGAGCGAGATGAACATGTTCAGGTCGGCGAAGCGCGGCAGGTAGTCGGCGACGCGGCGCGGCATCCCCTCGGTGCCGAGGATGTGCATCGGGAAGAAGGTGAGGTTGAAGCTCACGAACGTGAGCCAGAAGTGGAGCTTGCCGAGCCGCTCGTCGTACATGCGGCCGGTCATCTTCGGGAACCAGTAGTACATCCCCGCGAAGATCGTGAACACCGAGCCGCCGAAGAGCACGTAGTGGATGTGGGCGACGATGAAGTAGGTCTGGCTCACGTGGATGTCGATCGGGACGGCGCCGAGCATGACGCCGGAGAGGCCGCCGATCACGAACATCGAGATGAAGCCGAGCGCGAAGAGCATCGGCGTACGGAAGTGGAGCTTCCCCTCCCACAGCGTCGCGAGCCAGCTGAAGACCTTGATCCCGGTCGGGATCGCGATCAGGAGGGTCGTGACCATCATCGGCACGCGGATCCACGAGGCCATGCCGCTCACGAACATGTGGTGCGCCCAGACCGAGAAGCCGAGCACGACGATCGCGAGCAGCGAGAGGGCCATCAGGCGGTAGCCGAAGATCGGCTTGCGGCTGAAGACCGAGATGACCTCGCTCGTGATCCCGAAGCCGGGCAGCATCATGATGTAGACGGCCGGGTGCGAGTAAAACCAGAAGATGTGCTGGTACCCGAGCGGGTAGCCGCCGCCCACGGGGTCGAAGAACGACGTGTGCATCACGTGGTCGAACATCGAAAAGAACTGCGACCCGGCGATGAACGGCGTCGCGATCACGACGAGCAGCGACGTCGTGAAGTTCGCCCAGACGAGGAGCGGCATGCGCCAGAACGTCATTCCCGGCGCCCGCATCGTGATGATCGTGACGAGGAAGTTGAGGGCGGTCATGATCGACGACGCGCCCGCCCACTGCACTCCCTGGTTGAAGAAGATGGCGCCGATCGGCTGGTGCTGCGAGCAGAGGGTCGCGTAGCCCGTCCAGCCGCAGGCGAAGGCCCCGCCGGGCATCGCGAACGAGGCGAGCATCATGATCCCCGCGATCGGCAGCAGCCAGAACGAGAGCGCGTTCAGGCGCGGGAACGCCATGTCGGCCGCGCCGAGCATGAGCGGCACGACGAAGTTCGCGAGCCCGGCGAACGCGGGGATGACGAAGAGGAAGATCATCAGCGCCGCGTGCACGGAGAAGAGCCCGTTGTAGGTCTGGGTGTCGAAGTACTGGATCCCCGGCTTCGCGAGCTCGGCGCGGACGAGCATCGCGAGCAGCCCGCCGGCGATGAAGAAGAAGACCGTGGTGACGAGGTACTGGACGCCGATCACCTTGTGGTCGGTGTTGACGCGGAAGTAGTCCTTCCAGCTCCGCGCGCCGTGGCCGGAGTGATCCTCCGCGCGGGTCGGGAAGCCGAGCGCGTAGTAGACCCAGTAGTCGAAGGCCCCGATGCCGGCGAGGAAGCCGACCGGCGCGGCGACGAGACCCGAGACGAGCACGAGCGGCTCGGTCAGGAGGATCGGGTGCCAGCCGCCCGCCCAGCGGGCGAGGACGACGAGGCCGAAGCCGATGCCGGCGAAGAGCGGCGTCATCCACACCGCGCGGAGGAGGCTGCCGCGATACAGGAGACGCCAGCCGCCTCCCGCCGGCGCCGGTGCGTGCTGGACGTCGTGCGCGGTCGCTGTCGTCGTCAACGTCTACTCATCCCTTCGTCGAGCTTTGCGGCAATGCGCGCTCCTGCCCGCGGAGCCAGGTGTCGAACGCCTTCGGCGTCATCACGACCGCCTGCGAGCGCATCGTCGAGTGCCCGAGCCCGCAGAGCTCGGTGCATTCGAGCGGATACGTCCCGAGCCGGTCGGGCGTGATGTGGAGGTGCGTGACGAGCCCGGGCACGGCGTCGATCTTCTGTCCGAACTGCGGCACCCACATCGAGTGGATCACGTCCTTCGAGCGGAGATAGAGCTCGACCGAGCGGCCCTCGGGCAGCCGCAGCTCGGTGCTCGTCACGTTCTTCGCGTCGGGGTAGACGAACGTGAACGTGAACTGCTGCGTCCACACGTTCACCCGCAGCGCGTCGCTTCCCTGGGCGTCGTTCCGCGAGAGGACGATCCCGCACACGATGGCGATCGCGGTCACCAGCACAGCCGGGATCAGCGTCCACGTGATCTCGAGGCCCGTGTGCCCGTGGATCGGCGGTCCGTCCTCGAGGTCGTCCGGCGCCGCCCGGAAGCGGACGATCGAGTAGACCATCGCAGAGACGACGATCGCGAAGATCGCGATGCAGATCGCGATCACGAACCAGAAGACGAAGTCGATCCGGCCGGCCTCGCGCGAGGCCGGGTGCGGGAGCCACGGCAGGAGGAGCGCGACGGCTGTGGCGATACCGCCAGCGATCATGCCGATCAGCACGAGCGTGACGATGGAGCCCCGGCGCATCCGTGTCGGAGCCTACCCGAGCCGCGGGCGGGGGTGAGCGGGTGCCGCGCCCCGTAATCCGCAGGGGCGGTCGGACGTTTGCCGAGAAGCCCTGGAACCCACACGGAGGGAGAATCCATGGGCCTCGGAGTCGGAATCTTCCTCGCCGCCGTCGGCGCCGTGCCCGCGTTTGCCCTGAACACGACCGTCTCCGGCGTGGACGTTCACGACATGGCCGGGGTCTGACCCCGGCCATGTCCGACCCGGACTGAAGAGCTAGGCAATCGGCAGCCCGACGAAGAACGACGAGCCCGCCTAGGGCATCGAGCGGATTACCGCCACGCCCCAAAGGCGTATATCGTTGCTCGATGCTGGTGGATTGCGGCGGTCGTAGTTGAGCGCAGTGACGCCGGAGGAGCAGGCGGCTCCGCCGGAGGAGTCGGGCGCACCGGCTCCCGACGTGCGGCTCGTCCAGGTCAGGAAGCACTTTCGCGACACGGCCGCCGTCGACGGAATCGATCTCGAGATCGCGCAGGGCGAGTTCTTCAGCCTCCTCGGCCCGTCGGGCTGCGGCAAGTCGACGACGCTCGCGCTGATCGGCGGCTTCGAGGAACCGACCGGCGGCGAGGTCTGGCTCGGCGGCCGCGAGATGAGCCGCGTGCCGCCCTACCGCCGCGACGTCAACACCGTCTTCCAGTCGTACGCCCTCTTCCCGCACCTCGACGTCGCCTCGAACGTCGCCTTCGGCCTGCGGCGGCGGAAGCTTCCGCGCGCCCGGATCTCGAGCCGCGTCTCGGACGCGCTCGAGCTCGTCGGCCTCGCAGGGCTCGGAAAGCGGAAGCCCGCACAGCTCTCGGGCGGCCAGCAGCAGCGGGTGGCGCTCGCCCGCGCGCTCGTGAACGAGCCGCGCGTCCTCCTGCTCGACGAGCCGCTCGGCGCGCTCGACCTCAAGCTCCGCAAGCAGATGCAGCTCGAGCTGAAGCGGATCCAGCGCGAGGTCGGCGTCACGTTCCTCTACGTAACGCACGACCAGGAGGAGGCGCTCGCGATGAGCGACCGTCTCGCCGTGATGAACCTCGGCAACATCGAGCAGATCGGCGCGCCCGAGGAGGTGTACGAGCGCCCGGCGACAGAGTTCGTCGCCGACTTCCTCGGCGCCTCGAACCTGCTCGGCGGCGCAGTCACCGCGGTCGAGGGAGGCGTGGCGCGGATCGCGCTCGACGGCGCGGGAGAGGTACGCGCGCATCCCGACCGGCTGCCCCAGGGCGCCCAGCGGGTCAAGGTCGGCGTGCGGCCCGAGAAGCTCCGTCCGCTGCGCCGCGACGAGGCGGAGCCCACCGGCGCCAACGTCGTCCAGGGACGCGTGCGCACGAGCACGTACCTCGGGCTCGGCCATCAGCTCGAGATCGACGGTCCGGCGGCGACGAGGCTCGTCGTGTACGTACAGAACGCCGGCGACGAGGCGCCCGGCGCGGGCGCCGACGTCCGGCTCTGCTGGCGCCCCGAGCACACGTTCGTCGTACGGCCCGCAGGAGGGGTTCGAGAGGAGGAACAGGAATGACCGAGCACGAGGCCAACGAGCCGATGTCAGTCGACCCTGCGCTGGTGCGCGGGCTGACCGAGCCGCGGATCTCGCGCGGGAAGCTCGTCCAGCGTGCCGGCGCGGGCGTTCTCGCGCTCGGCGTGGCCGGCTTCCTCGAAGCCTGCGGCGTCGGCGGCGCGAACAAGAAGGCCTCGACCGGTACGGGGGCGAACGAGATCGGCTCGACCGCGTGGTGGGCGAAGCAGAAGCAGGCGGGCACGTTCCAGTTCGCGAACTGGCCGTACTACATCGACACGAGCCACGGCAAGCATCCGACTCTCGAGCAGTTCACGAAGGCGACCGGGATCAAGGTCAACTACGAAGAGGTCATCCAGAACAACGACAGCTTCTACGCGAAGATCGCGCCGTCGCTCCAGGGCGGCCAGGGCACCGGCTACGACATGGTCGTGATGACGAACGGCTGGTACCTGACGGAGCTGATCAACCACCGGTGGCTGATCCCGCTCGACCATTCGCGGCTCCCCAACTTCGCGAAGTACGCGGGCTCGCTCGTCAAGAGCCCGAGCTACGACCCGGCCAACAAGTACACGACCGCCTGGCAGTCGGGCTTCACCGGCATCGGCTACGACCCCAGGCTCACCGGTCGCGAGATCACCTCGGTCGAGGACCTCTGGGACCCGAAGTTCTCCGGGCACATCGGGATGATGAGCGACAACACCGAGCTCGGCAGCGTCGGGCTGCTCAAGCTCGGGATCAATCCCGTGACCTCGACCCAGGCCGACTGGCACAAGGCCGCGAACATCCTCAAGCAGCAGCGCCACATGGTGCGCCAGTACTACGACCAGAGCTACATCCAGGCGCTCGAGAACGGCGACACGTGGATCTCGCAGGCCTGGTCGGGCGACATCTTCCAGGCCAACGAGAACGGCTACCCGCACCTGAAGTTCGTCGTGCCGCACGAGGGCGTCATGCACTGGACGGACAACATGGCGATCCCGCTGCACGCGGCGCACCCGGCCGACGCGCTCGCCTGGATGAACTTCTACTACCAGCCGAAGATCGCGGCCGAGGTCGAGGACTGGGTCAACTACATCTGCCCGGTGCCGAGCGCGAAGTCGTACATCGCGAAGCAGCTCGACGACCCGACCGTCGCCCACAGCCCGCTCGTCTTCCCGACCGCGGCCATGACGGCGAAGGCGCACGAGTACTACACGTTCAAGAACTTCAACGAGTTCAACACCTGGAACGGCATCTTCAACCCGATCATCCAGTCGTAGCGGCGGAGGGAGCGGCTTGAGCGTCGCGCTGCGAAGTCGTCTCGCCCCCTATCTGCTCGGGATGCCGGCGGGGGCCTACCTCGCGATCTTCTTCATCGTGCCGCTGTTCGCGGTGCTCTCGATCTCGCTCGAGACCGGCAACTACGACACCGGCTTCGTCCTGACGTGGCACTGGCACGAGTACGTGACGGCGATCCGGGAGTACCACACGCAGTTCATCCGCTCGTTCGAGTACGCGGCGCTCTCGACCGTGCTCGCGCTCGTCCTCGCCTATCCGATCTCGTACTGGATCGCGTTCCACGGCGGACGCCACAAGTCGACGTACCTCCTGTTGCTCCTGCTGCCGTTCTTCGTCTCGTTCCTGATCCGGACGCTGGCGTGGCAGTTCATCCTCTCCGACCAGGGAATCGTGCTCGGGACGCTGAAGAACTGGCACCTGCTGCCGCAGTCGCTCAGGGTCCTCTCCACGCCGAGCGCGGTCATCGCAGGGCTCACGTACAACGCCCTGCCCTTCATGGCGCTGCCGCTCTACGTCGGCCTGGAGCGGATCGACCGGAGGCTCGTGCAGGCGGCCGGCGACCTCTACGCGCGGCCGGCGACGTCGTTCCTGCGCGTGATCGTGCCGCTCTCCGCGCCGGGCATCTTCGCCGGCTTCCTGCTCGTCTTCGTCACGAACGTCGGCGACTACGTGAACGCGACGATCCTCGGCGGTCCCGACACGACGATGATCGGGAACATCATCCAGACGGAGTATCTGACGAACTTCGACTATCCGATGGCGGCGGCGCTCTCGTCGCTTCTGATCGGCGGGACGCTGATCGTGATCTTCCTCTACGCCCGCACCTTCGGCGCGTCCCAGATCCAGGAATACGCATGACGGCCGTCGCCGGGATGCTGGAGCGCAGGCCGCTCGAGGCGAAGGCGTCGCGCGTGCGGCCGGCGCGCTTCCTCCTGCCGGCGTACGTGTGGCTCGTCATCGCCTACACGGTCGTGCCGATCGCGGTCATGGTCGCGTACAGCTTCAACCAGACGCCGTCGGGCAAGACGACCTTCGCGTGGCAGGGGTTCACGACGACGTGGTACGCGCAGGTCTTCGCAATCTCCGACCTGACGAGCGCGCTCGAGCACTCGTTCGAGATCGCGACCGGATCGACGATCATCTCGCTCCTGCTCGGCGTGCCCCTCGCGCTCGCCCTCGCGCGCTACCGCTGGCGCGGCGGCGTGGTCGCCGACTCCGTGATCTTCATCGACATCGCGGCGCCGTCCGTCGTCGTCGGCGCCTCGCTCCTCTCGTTCTTCATCACGCTCAACATCGCGCGCGGGCTCGGGACGATCCTCATCGCGCACGTCGCGTTCAACGTCGCCTTCGTGACCGTGGTGGTGAGGGCACGCGCGCTCGGGCTCGACCCGGCGATCGAGAAGGCGGCCTCCGACCTCGGGGCGAGCCCGTGGACGGCGTTCCGCACCGTGACGCTGCCGCTGCTCCTGCCCGGGATCATCTCCGGAGGGCTGCTCGCGTTCGCGATGTCGATCGACGACTTCATCATCACCCAGTTCGTCGCCGGGCCGAAGCTCACGTTCCCGCTCTGGATCTACGGCGCTGTCAAGACGGGCATCCCGCCGCAGGTCTTCGTGATGGGGACGATGATCTTCTTCGGCGGCGTGCTGATCGCGATCGCGAACACGATTCTCCAGCGGCGGACGCAGCTCTAGGCTCCGGGGCTGCAGCTCGTGGCGACGGCCCGCGCGAACGGGATCGACATCAGCTACGAGCTGCAGGGCGAGGGAGAACCGCTCGTCCTGATCGGGGGCCTCGGCTCCGACCGCACGCTCGTCCGGCCGCTGGTCGACGCCTTCGCGCCCGCGTTCAGGCTGCTGTCGTTCGACAACCGGGGTGCGGGCCGGTCGGACAAGCCGGACGAGCCGTACACGATCGAGCTGATGGCCGAGGACACCGCCGCGCTCATGGACGCAGCCGGCATCGAGCACGCGCACGTCGTCGGCATCTCGATGGGGGCGAGCATCGCGCTTGCGCTCGCGCTCGACCACCCCGGACGCGTCGACGACCTGGTGCTCGTCTCCGCAAGCGCGCGGAAGACGGGAGGACTGCGCATCTCCCTGCCGTCCCGGCTGCTCCGCCTGCTCAGCCGCGTCCTCCCGTTCGCGAGGGGCAAGTACCCGCAGCCCGACTACGCCTTCCAGCGGCAGCTCGTGGCCAGCCGCAGCTACGACTGCACCTCGCGGCTCGGCGAGCTCCGCGTTCGCACGCTGATCGCATACGGGCGCAAGGATCGAACCGTGCCGCTCGAGCTCGCCGAGGAGTTGCACGCCGGCATCCCGGGATCGCAGTTCCTCGTCTTCAGGGGCGGGCACCTCTTCTTCCTCTTCGGCGACCGCAAACGCTTCCTCGAGACCGTCGGCCGCTTCCTGGCCGGGCAGTAGTCAGGGCTACAATGCCCCCGCCCCGGGCCGTTAGCTCAGCTGGTAGAGCAGGGGACTCTTAATCCCAAGGTCGCAGGTTCGATCCCTGCACGGCCCACTTTTTCGGACATTGCGCAAACCTCGGGCGTGACCAGCCGGTAGGTCGGCAGGATCTCGCGGCGCCCGTTAACGCGCAGCTCGTCGACGAGGAGCCGGAGGAGCGCTTTCGCCTTCTGCGGATCAGCGGCGGCGATGACCTGTTCGAGGTTGTCGGCAACGGCTGCGAGGTCGGCGCACGTGGGCGCGTCGTTCGCCTCGTGGGGCGCCTGAAGCGAGAGCTCGGCCTCTTGGGCGCGGAGATCGTCCAGACGGGCCTGGAGGCGGGTTAGCCGGTCCTCGCAGCGTTCGGGTGAGAGCTTGCCCTGTTCGAAGGCCTCGTAGTAACGCTCCAGCGCCTGCTCGGCCCGCGTGATCTCGGCGCTGATCGAGGCCAGCCGCTGCTCGAACTCGGGCCGC
>Ga0335077_10003564_pt1 | contig 18861 bp, 15 predicted proteins | sample Lox_Sample_31_FD_207151 | JGI IMG/M metagenome (GOLD analysis project Ga0335077, IMG submission 207151) | Soil microbial communities from Loxahatchee National Wildlife Refuge, Florida, United States - Lox_Sample_3.1 | ecosystem: Environmental > Terrestrial > Soil > Wetlands | place: USA...
AGGTACGCAAGCATGTCGGAGGCAGTCGAGTAGATCCCTAACGCCGGGAGAAAGGCGCTGTAGCCCTCGAGGGGCGAGGTGCGCTCGCCGCCTTTATTGCCGGGGCGCAGCCTGCCCGAGAGTTCCGGAGTCAGAGTGAATACCGTATCCTGCATCCCGAGTGGGATAGTGATCTGTTCTGCGATCATCTCGGGGTACGTGAGCCCGGCGCCCCGCGAGAGGGCCACGCCGAGGACCGCGGTTCCGGTGGGAGTCTCCTCGTATTGATCGCCCATCGCCCGCAGGCCGTTGCGGGTGGCGAAATCCATGAGGTCCTCTACCGTGTAGTCCGGATGCGGATTGCGGGGTGTGGGGTTCGGCAGGTTCCACGGCAGCGGGGCCAGGCTGGAGCGGTCGGTTGCGAGATCCAGCAGGCTGATTTCGCGGCCTCGCGGCCGGACCATTTTGGCTTCGCGCAGAAGCGTGCGTACCGGACGATCGAGCCGCACCGTGTTGTCTGCGACCATGCGCGCCAGCGAGAGAGTGGTAAACGTTTTGGTAATGGCGCCGATTTGGTACAGCGAATCGGGGCGCGCCCCGCCATATTGAAAAACGCGGCGCGTGCCGTGCTTCACCACGCCGATCGAGACACCCCATCCGGCGGGGTGCGGCTCCGCGCCCGTCACCGCGCTGCGCACATCGGCCTCCTGGAGGTCGCGGGCAAGCACCTCCTCCAGGTCCGCGGCCTCGACAGGAGGAATGGCGGGGTCGAAGGCGATCATGGGAACAGTGATCGGCGGATTCTGTTTTACGAGCGCGATCGGCCAAAGGATGCCGGCGAGCAAGTGCAGCAGGCCGACGGTGAGGGCCAGCGCGGTGGTCAATGCCGCAATCTTGGCCCGGAACATGGTGCGCGCGCGGACCGGCAACGGGGCCAGCACCAGGACATCGCGGCGGTCCGGAAATGTGGAATCCCAGCTCAACACGGCAAACAGCCCGATCACCAGCATGGTAGTAGCGATCATGGTGTGCTCGGTGCCCCATCCGCCAACCAGCAGCGCAATGCGCGGCATGTCGCTGTTGAAATAGGCAAGCCCGCTGCCGGCAAAACACAGGCTGATAAACACCAGCAGCGCGGCGAACTGTCCCAGAAGCCTGGTGGTCTCGCCTTGCGCGTGGGCAGACAACAGCTCCAGATCGACCATGCGAAAGAGGAATTCGCGATACAGGATGCGGAATTGCAGCTTAGTCATGGGGCTGCCTCAGGCGTGAATCAGGTCCGCGATCTCGCGCGAGATCGCCGTGGTGTCCTGCTCTACCGCCAATTGCTGGAAGATGTCCTCCAACGTGGGCAGGGCCATCAGCCTCCGCAGGTGATCGATGGAATCGTCCGCTACGACCTTCCCGCGGTGCAGAATCACGACATGCGAACAAACCCGCTCGACGATCTCGAGATCGTGCGAGCTGAAAAGCACTACCTTTCCGCGGGACGCCAGTTCCTGGATGAGGCTGCGCAGCACCAGCGCGGTTCCCACATCCAGCCCTGAGAATGGCTCGTCGAGCAGAATCAGGTCGGGGTTGTGAAGCAGCGCCGCGGAGAGTAGCACCTTCTGCCGCATGCCCTTCGAATATGAGGAGATCGGCGAGTGGCGGTCGGAGTAAAGTCCGAACAAGCGTAACAGGCCGTGGATACACTCCGCGGTGGGTTTCGAAGGGAGGTTGCGCAACTGGCCAATCATCACCAGGTACTCGAGCCCGCTGAGGTGTGCGTACAGGTGGGGCTCTTCGGGGACATAGCCCAGGCGCTGCTTATAGGCGACCAGGTTGTGCTGGATGGGCTCGCCGTGGAAGAAGATCTCGCCTCCGGTTGCCTCCATCATGCCCGTGATCATCTTCAAAGTGGTGGACTTTCCGGAGCCATTGGGACCCAGGTAACCGGTAATTTCACCGGCGCGGGCGGTGAAACTGACATTATTGACCGCAGGGATCCCGAGGAACCGTTTGGTAACGTTGCGAAGTTCGAGCACGGGTCTGCCTTTCCGCTACCCTATGTAGCAAACTACTGAGACGCTTGTCAAGTAGCATGCTACATAGGTATAATCCTGAACGAATGGCCGCCGAGACGAGACTCTCTCACACCGCGGCGCTGATCCTGCAGGCGATCAGCGCCGGCCAGGGTTACGGATTCAGCGTGATGGAGGTGACCGGTCTGCCCAGCGGCACGGTCTATCCGGCGATGCGGCGGCTGGAGCGGGACGAGTTGATCCGCTCGCAGTGGGAAAGGCAATCGATCGCCGACGCGGAGATGAGGCCTCCGCGAAAGTATTACAAGTTGACGCGCGCGGGCAAGGTGGCGCTTGACGCCTCGCAGAAGCGCTATCCGCTGCTGACGCGGTTGCTTCCCGCACCCGAGGTACAGGCATGAGCATCCCGCCCGCCATTCTGCGATGTGCTTCCTGGCTGGCTCCCGCCGAACAGCGCGCGGAATGGCTGGCGGAGTGGCGGGCGGAGCTTTGGTATGTGCAAAGGGCAAGCCACTGCGGGTCGGAAGTTGCACGCTTCTGCCTGGGAGCGTTTCAGGATGCGTTATGGCTGCGATGGAACGGCCCGCGCCCCCTGTTGACGGGCATCTTCCGATGGGAGTCGCCGCTCGAGTGCCTGCTCTTCCTCGCGATCCTGGCCGCCGGAAGCTGGTTTCTGGCATTTCAATTGCCGGGCGGCACGGAGATCATTTTGCCCTCGTCGCATCGCAACGCGGCGGAACTGGTTCTAATCTCGGGACAGGGGCAATCCCCCGACGAGCCGTCCACGATTCCGATTGAGCAGTACCGCGCCTGGGCCAAGGGTACGCCGAGCCGGTTTACGCAAATGGTGTTTTACCAGCCGTCCCACTGGCGGGTCCCGATCAGCCGGTACCGTAGCGCGGACCTGTCGCTTGCACGGGCCGGGGGTCAAATCACCGAGTTGTTCCAGATCCCAGTGGTAAGCGCGGTGCCGGCGTTGATCCTCAGCCGGACAGCGTGGCTCAAATACTTTGCAGGCGACGCGCACATCGTCGGGCGCGTAGTGGACGTGGATGGACAATCGGCTACCGTCGCCTCGGTTCTGGACGAGCGGGCCTGGCGCCTGCCGGGGCGCGTGGATGCCTGGTTGATTGAAGACGAAGATCACCTCGCGCAAATCCCGCCGAGCGCCAGGGGATTCGTGCTGGCGCATTTCCGCGCACCAGCGCTGCATCCTCCGAGCGGCATCCGGCATTTAGTGCTTCCCGGCCTGGACGGAGCCTACCGCAACTACGACTGCGTGTCGCTGCCCGATCCACCGCCCAATCTCGCCGGAGCACTGCTGTTGATGGCGCTCGCCACCTGCCTGGTGGTGCAGGCCGGCCCATCGCTGGCGTTGGGAGGATTCCGGACTCTTCGCCAGGCCACCTTCCTTTCCGCGAAGATCATGCTGCTGCTGCCGATCGTGGTTCTAGGTTCATTCGACCTGGCATATTCGATCGCCCTGTTCGCGCACCTGCATTTCGAAGCGCCGTTGTTTCTGGCGGCATGGATTCTGGGCGCGCGCTGGCTGCTGCGCGACCAACAGCAGCGCTGCCCCGTCTGCCTGCGGCTGCTCGGCAATCCGGTGGGAATCGGGCAGGCCTCGCAGACGTTTCTCGGCTGGTACGGCACCGAACTGATGTGCGCCAAAGGGCACGGGCTGCTGCAAGTGCCCGAAATCCCCACGAGCTCGTCGAGCACGTCGCAGTGGATTCAGCTCGATCCCTCCTGGTCCGGGCTGTTTTAAAGCGGGGCTACACGGCTTCATCCGAAGGCCTTTTGCCGCCGCGTTGCCGTTACCTGATCCGATAAACCGTGGTCCCGCGATTGCCAACCGCGGAGCCGACCACCGCCCCGATCAATGCTCCGGCAGCGCCTGAGGCGCCAATGATGGCGGGCTTGAGGTTGGCGAAGTCGCCGCCGCTGGAGTTGGCGAGACTCTCGGCCCCCGCGGCGCCCAGTCCCAGCCCCGCCCCCGCCCCAATGCCGGCCCCGATCAGCGTGCACCGGAGCCGCCTGCTTCCGCGAATCTGTACCCGTTTGACTGCCGTCCTGGGAACTGTGGCCGTGTGATGCTTGCCGAGGATCACGATGGACTCTTCGGAAACGCTTTCGAGCTTACCGCTAAACGATTCGCCTTTCTGGTTGACCACCTCGATAGACTGGCCCGGAGCAAGGCGTTGCACACTGGCCCACGCCGTCAGGTCGCCGGTCCACGCCGCCAGGTTTGTTCCCAGACACGCGAGCGCCAGCACGATTCGAAGGGAGAACATGCGCAGCCTCCTTTTCATACATCGATGATCAGTTTAACTCGCGGTAATAGTAAATCAGATCGACTTGCGGTGGCCTGTGGCCCATCGAGCGCAGGAAGCCGGAAACCTGTCCGCGATGATGCGTCCCGTGATTGACCACGTGCAGCACCAGTTGCCAAAGCGGCTGGCTCCAGGGCCGGCCGGACATGTCGGTGTAGGCCAGGGGCGCGAGTACCCGATCGTCCGTGAGCGCGGCACCCCACTCCCGCCAACGCTCGTGAAGCGCGGGCCATTCGTTCTGCAATACTGACATGCTGCGGTCGTCATCGCTGATGAGCGATGAGGGCGACTGGCCCTCGAATCGCGCCAGCCACAAACGATCCGCGGCATACACGTGAACCAGCGTATCCAGGACGCTGCGGTCCGCGGTCTGGAAGTCGCGGACCAGTTCGGCGGGCGGCAACTGTGCGGCGGCGCTGACCAGCTTGCGGCTGGCCCACACGGTGTAATCGATGTGTGTTCGAAGAGCGGCGGCGCTGATCGGCATACGGCGCGCTACATCCTGGCCGGGTCGCCCCGTTCGGTATCGACACCCAGTTCGGCAAAGGCTGCCTTCGCCTTCTGTGCGTCGAATTTACCGTCACGCGCCAGCCGCGAGAGCGCCGCGGTGGCGATCGATTCGGCGTTGATTTCGAAGTGGCGGCGCAGGTACTCGCGATTGTCGCTTCGGCCGAAGCCATCGGTCCCCAAGGTTTCCATGCGGCCGCGCAGCCACGGCGCGATCTGGTCGGGAACCACTTTCATGTAGTCGGTCGCGGCCACGATCGGTCCGTCGGCGCCCTTCAGCGCTTCCACGATGTAGGGGGCCTGCTCGCGCTGTTCCGGGTGCAGCCGGTTCCAGCGTTCCGCGCGCAGCGCATCGCGGCGCAATTCGTTGTAGCTCGTCACACTCCATACATCCGCCGCAACGTCGTACTTGTCGGCCAGAATCTGTTGTGCACGCAGCGCCTCGTTGAGGATCGGGCCGCTGCCGAAGAGCTGTACTACGGCCTTGCCCTTGTCCGAGACCTTGCACCGGTAGATTCCTTTGAGCACTTCCTCGGGGTTGAGCTCCGAGGGCATCGCCGGCATCGGGTAGTTCTCGTTGTACAGGGTGAGGTAGTAGAAGCGGTCCTCCCCTTCCTGATACATCCGCCGGATGCCATCCTGCACGATGACGGCGATTTCGTAGCTGAAAGCCGGGTCGTAAGCCGCGCAAGTCGGAACCGTGCTGGCCAGGACGAGGCTGTGGCCGTCCTGATGCTGCAGCCCTTCGCCGGAGAGCGTCGTGCGCCCCGCCGTTCCACCGCACAGGAAGCCTTTGCCGCGCGCGTCGCCGAACGCCCACACCAGGTCGCCTACACGCTGGAAGCCGAACATCGAGTAGTAGATGAAGAACGGGATCATGTCCACCCCGTAGTTCACGTAGGCGGTGCCCGCCGCGGTAAACGACGCCATCGAACCGGCCTCGGTGATTCCTTCCTCCAGGATCTGACCGTCCTCGGACTCCTTGTAGTACAGGAACATTTCCGCATCGTGCGGTTTGTAGAGCTGCCCCTGGCTGGCGTATATGCCGAACTGGCGGAACAGAGATTCCATGCCGAAGGTGCGCGCTTCATCGGGAATGATGGGCACCACCCGCTTGCCGATTTCCGGATGCTTCATGAGCATGGTCAACACCCGAACCAGTGCCATGGTGCTGGAAACCTCGCGCCCGCCCGAGCCCTCGATCGATTCTTTCAGCAAGGAAAGCGGCGGCGCCTCGAGACGGCTGCCCGGAACGCTGCGGGATGGCAGATATCCGCCCAGCAAACGGCGGCGTTCCTGCAGGTACGCAATCTCCGGACTGTCCGAGGGCGGCCGGTAGAACGAAGCGTTGCGTGCGGCTTCCTCGGGGATGGGAATCTCGAAGCGCGAGCGGAAATGCGCGATCTCCTGTTCATTGAGCTTCTTCTGCTGGTGGGTGATGTTGCGGCCTTCTCCGGCCTCACCCAAGCCGTAGCCCTTGATGGTATGGGCCAGGATTAACGTCGGCCGCCCCTTGGTTTCCACCGCGACCCTGTAGGCGTTGTACACCTTGCGCGGGTCATGGCCGCCGCGTTTCAGCCGGATGAGCTCGTCGTCGCTGAGGTGCGACACCAGGTCGAGCAATTCGGGGTACTTGCCGAAAAGGTTTTTTCGGATGTAGGCGCCGTCTTTGGTGACGTAGGTCTGGAACTCGCCGTCCACCACTTCGCCCATGCGCTTTTGCAGCAGGCCGGTGGTATCTCGTGAGAGGAGGGCGTCCCAATCCGAGCCCCAGATTACCTTGATGACGTTCCAGCCGGCGCCGCGGAAAGCCGCTTCCAGCTCCTGGATCACCTTGGCGTTGCCGCGAACAGGGCCGTCCAGCCGCTGCAGGTTGCAGTTGATGACGAAGATGAGGTTGTCGAGCTTTTCGCGCGATGCGAGCGTCAGAGACCCCATGGATTCGGGCTCGTCCATCTCGCCGTCCCCGAGAAATGCCCAGATGTGGCGCGGCGTGCGCGCGATCAGGCCGCGATTTTCGAGGTACCGCATGAAGCGGGCCTGGTAGATGGCGTTGATCGGGCCCAGCCCCATGGAAACCGTGGGGAAACTCCAGAAGTCGGGCATCAGCCACGGATGCGGGTATGACGACAGGCCGGGATGGTCGCGCAGCTCATGGCGGAAATTCTTCAGGTGCTCTTCGCTGAGGCGGCCTTCGAGGAATGCGCGGGCATAGACTCCTGGCGAGGCGTGTCCTTGAAAGTAGACCAGGTCGCCCGGCTGATCGCCATACTTCGCATGAAAGAAGTGATTGAAACCGACTTCCAGCAGGGTGGCCAGAGACGCGTAGGTAGAGATGTGGCCCCCGATTCCCGGGTCGTATTTGTTCTGGCGCACGACCATGGCCATGGCGTTCCAACGCAGAAGGCTCTTGATGCGCCGCTCGATGGCGCGATCGCCCGGATACGGCACTTCTTCATCCGGGCGCAGCGTATTGATATAAGGGGTATTCAGATGGATGGGCAGCTCGGCGCCATTGGCGCGAGCGCGGTCATTGAGCTGTTCGAGCAGATAAGCGGCGCGATCCGGTCCCGCCGAATCGATCACATCCTCCAGTGCTTCTACCCACTCCGCGGTCTCCTGTGGATCGAGGTCCACTACCCTCTCATTCAGTTTCTGGTGCATGGATACCTTTATTATAGGGGAGGCGGCAGAGCAGCCGGAAACACGCGGCCGGAAACGCGTTCCCACCCCACCCCCCATCGCCAACCCCCTACCCCTGCCTTACAATGTGGTCATGGTGAGACTGGATCAAGTGCTGGATTCCTGGAAGACGGTGAGAGCGGACACCATCAACGCGGTCAACGATTTTCCCGCCGGCGAGTTCGATTTCCGATTGACTCCCGAATTGATGACCTTCGGGGAGGTTGCGCGTCACATTCTGGATGCGAGCGACGGGCTCACGGGTTTGCTCCTGGCGGGCGAGGAAAATTTCGCCGCCCCCGATTTCCGGGAAAAGCTGAAGCCCCACCTTCGGGCCGTGGACCCCGGGCCTGCCGGATTGGCGGCTGCGATGCGGGACTCGATCGAAGAGCGCACCGCGCAACTGGCGGCGCGCCCCGCCGGGTTCTATTCCCGGATCATCGCCGGCAGGGGCGGCCAATCGCTGACCCGGCTGGAGATGCTGCAATTCGTGAAGGAGCACGAGTTAACTCATCGGGCTCAATTGTTTCTTTACATGCGCGTAAAGGGGCTGGTGCCGGCGACCACGCGCCGCCGGATGGCCAAGCAGGCCACGAGTCAAAAATGAGCGTCAACCCAAAAGGGAGTTGCAAAAACGCCTGTCTGTCGTATAACAGTAGTTGTTCGGGAGGATTTGATCGATGGTCACGTGTCCTGTTTGCGAAGGCACAATCGATGTGGATGAAGAGGACGTTGACGAAGGCGACGCCATCAGTTGCGATGAATGCGGTGCCGACCTCAAGGTGGTGAGCACCGGTCCATTGGAGTTGGAATCGGCTGAAGAACTCGAAGAGGAGGACGAGGACGACGAAGACTACATGGAAGAGGAGGAGGAAGAGTCGGACGAGGACTGGAAATAGGGCGGTCATGCGATGCTCGTAACACGAAGGCTTGTGGCTTCGTCGAACGTTGGGGAGGGTCATGTGCGGAGAGTCGTGTTGACTCTTGTGGCGGTATTTCTATTGGCTGGCGCGCCCGCCGGCTTTGCCCAGGGGAAGAAAAAGGGCGAAGAACAGAATCGCAGTGTAAAAGGTACGGTCACGGCGGCGGATGACCAGGCGGTCACCGGAGCCGTAGTACAGTTGAAAAACACCAAAACGCTGCAGATCCGCTCCTTCATTACGAAGAGCGATGGCAGCTATTATTTTCTCGGACTGAGTCCCGATATCGATTACGAACTCAGAGCCGATTATCAGGGGGCTTCGAGCGGTACCAAGCCTCTCAGTTCCTTCGATTCGAGGAAGGAAGCCATCATCAATCTCAAGTTGAATTCCAAAAAGTAGCGTGCCGGGCGGGTTTCAGCCTGCCCGCTGAGTCTCCCTCCGGCAATCGTTCCCAAACAGTTCACGCGATGTGGTACAGGCACTCCTGCCTTCCGTGCCCCGACTCATCGGGACGCTTGTCGGGCCCGCACAGTGCCAGTGCCCGCGAACAGCTTTCGAGGCTGCCCCGTCCCGACTCGTCGGGACGCTGTTCGGGCGTCGCTGCCGGCAGTGATTTTCGAAGCTGCTGCCCCGTCCCCCCACAAAAAAACCGGGCGGCCCGAAGGCCGCCCGGCTTGCTACTTCTATACTGGGTCCACCGTCATCTGACAAAGACCGATATGGTGACGCTTACCGTCTGGCCTCCTGGTCCATATGCGGTCAAAGTGTAGATCGAGTTGGTGATCGGGTTGACCGTGAAGCTGCCGTTAACGGGCAGGCTCTGCGGCCCAAGTTCGCTGCCGACCAGTACCACGGAGCTTGCGTTCTCCGTCGTCCACGACAGCACCACCGGGTTGCCGGCAGCCGTCGAGGTCACCGGGTTGGCGGTGAAGGATGTGATGCGCACCGCACCGACGTTCACCGTCACGTTGGCCTTGATGCTGCCGGTCGCGTTGGTAGCGGTCAACGTGTAGGTGGTGGTCACGCTCGGCTTGACCACGGCGCAGTCGTTGGAGTTGAGGTTGGTGCCGACTCCAGGATCGATTTGAATGTTGGTGCCCGGAATGTTCGGGCCGGCGCCGCTCACCTGCCAGCACAACTGCGTGCTCTGGCCCGCGTCGATGGTCTGCGGGTTCGCCACGAAGGTCAGGATTTGCGGAATGTTGGCGGGCGCCACGACCACTGTCACCGGGGCGCTCACCGAGTGGCCATCGCTGCTCGTTGCGGTCAAGGTGTAGGTGGTAGTCTGCGTCGGGGTCACCGTGGTGCTGCCGTTCAGCGTAACGTTGCCGACGGTCGGCGCGATGGTGACGGTGGATGCGCCGGTGGTAGTCCAGCTCAAAGTGGACGATCCGCCAGGAGCAATGCTCACCGGGTTGGCTTCGAACCGGATGATCTGCGGGTTACCAACCTGCGGCGGGCCAACCACGACCGTGACGGTGGCCGAAACCGTGCCGCCCGGACCGGTCGCGTTCAAGGTGTAGGTTGTGGTCGCCGCCGGGGTGACCGAGGAGGATCCGGAGGCGCTTACGCTGCCGACCGTCGGAGTGATGGTGACCGAGGTGGCGTTCTGCGTCGCCCAGGTCAGAGTCGAGCTGCCGCCAGGTTGGATCGTGGCCGGGGTGGCGCTGAACAGAGTGATGGTCGGCGTGAGCGGCGACGAGGTGGATACCGTGGTCGTCGCGGAAGCCGAGAGATTGTCGGTATTCCTCACCGTCAGACGGAAGCTGTACGTGGTGCCCTGGGCAGCCGTGAACGTGGCGATCGCGGACGTGGAGTTGTTGATCGCAACACTCGGTCCAGCGATCTGAGTCCACTGGTAGGTGAGCGTCTCACCCAGAGGGTCAGACGAACCGGAGCCGTTCAGGGTGATCGTTCCGGCCGGGACTCCCAACTGGTTCGGTCCGGCGTCCGCGACCGGCGGGCTGGCGCCTACGCGGCGCGTGCCGATCTCGTAACGGATGCGGGGAACATCCATGGGTATCGGACTGGTGATCTTGGCGTAGTCGGAGGGCTTGATGAAGTTGCCCACCTGCAGGCCGAATTTCACCTCGCCGCTGCCGGCGGCGGCCACCAGGGACTCGTTGTAAGCACCGCCCACTGTCACGGCGATGTGTTCGCTGACCGGTTGCACCAACGTCAGGTTGGCGCCCGGGCGCGCTTTGTGGACTTCCCGCAACTGCAGATACGCGAGGTCGCCCTCGATATGGGCGTCACCCCAGGTGTTGAAGAGGAAGTTTACGCCCTGTTGGTTGACCACGCGTGCATACGTCTGGAGGTATGCTCCCGGCGCCAGCGTAATGCTGTTCAAGACCGCGTAGTTCTTGAATCCGCGGGTAACGAAGGCACCGATCCGGCCGCCGTTGAAGACATAGTCCAGCAGGAAGGCGGCCTGGCCGAGGCTGCCGCCCTGCTTGTACATGCCGAGGTCGAGCCACTTGACGCTCGCAAAACCGCCGGCTTGCACGTTGCCCCAGCGCTTCACCAGACCGAGGTCAAACTGTCCTTCCTTGCGGCCCGGATAATAGAGGTATTCGCCCTGAGCTTCCACCGCCTGCGTGCCGTCTCCGCCGAACGGCGAGAAGAACTGGCCGCGGCCGCTGAAGGTGAAGTCGCCCTGTCGAGCGGGACCGAACGTCGGTCCGATATTCAGACCCAGCAGGGAGAACTTCCTGTTCCGCCGCTGTGCCTCGTCGAGAGCGCCCTTGGCGGCGCCTTCCGCTTCGGTGTGTGCGATATTCTGGGTCTCCTGCGCGCTGAGTGGCTTGGGCAACCCGCCAACCTGGTCGCGCAGCATGTTGTGCTGATTGCGCAGGTCCGCGAGTTCGCCCTTCAGGCGGTCGTTGTCACCCTGCAGGGCCTTGAGGGCTGCCAGAATATCATCCAGCTTGTCGAGTCGTTTCAAAATCTGGGCGCAGCATTCCTCCTGCTTCTTCATGAAATCCTGGAGCGCATTGAGGATGTCGCCGATGCCGCCTTCCTTGATCACCCTGCCTTGACCGTCCGTCACCATCATCACGACGCGGCGGTTCATGAACCGACCCTCTTTGGTCCGATTGTCGACTTCCGGAGCGCGCTTGCCGTCGCCCGCGGTCGTGATCTGGTCCGGCGAAGCTCCGTACTTCACCAGAAAGGCCTTGACGGCCTCGGCGCGTCGTAGCGCCAATTTGTCGTTATAAGGAGCGGAGCCCACGTAATCCGTATGCCCCGTGACCTTCACCCGATATTCCCTGTGCTGGGTCAGCAAATCTGCCAGGCGCAGCAGGCTCGGATATCCGTCTGAGAGGATCGAGGAATTGAACTCGAAGTTAATCTCCTCCCAATCCTCCTTGGTCTGACCTCCGGTATTAAATCCCTGACCAAATAGACAGGACGCAAAGAGCCCAAGCGCACCTATCGCTGCTAGTTTCTTCATTGTCTTCAAACTCTCCTCAACTTTGTCCACATGTGCGAGAAACTGAAACTCGTTGGAGACCCTTTTTGCCGCGCTACCTCGACGCGGCTGATATTTATCCGCTATACTTCGCGGCTTTTTTAGAGTCGCCACAGCGTGCCGGAAGAACCTCCATTTTCCGGCTGGGGCCCCAGCTTTTGGGCCCAAAAGCGCATTTAGGTATAGAATACACCGGAATTCCGCGTTATCTGCAAGAATTTCAGCGGGTTAGTTACCAGTACGAAGTGTTGCCTCGTACATAAACTCGCCAGAAATTGCGACAATTGCTATAGGCAGGCTGCCGGACGGGTAGTCGCTCCCGGCAACGGGGGAGGAAAGTCCGGTCTCCATAGGGCAACGTGCCGGCTAACGGCCGGGGGAATCGAAAGATTCTACGGAAAGTGCCACAGAAAATATACCGCCTCAAGTGACTGGGCGGCCGAAAGGTCTCCCGGATTAGGAGAGGTAAGGGTGAAATGGTGCGGTAAGAGCGCACCGCGGCGGGAGTAATTCCGCCGGCAGGGAAAACCCCACGTGGAGCAAGACCAAATAGGGGAGGAGGGACGGCCCGTCCCGCTCGACTTCCGGGTAGGTCGCTGGAGCCGGTCAGTAATGTCCGGCCAAGAGGAATGACTACCGCCCGCAAGGGTACAGAAACCGGCTTATAGTCCGGCAGTCTGCCGCGATACAGCGCCACTGCAGTCCGCACATCCAAAGACCCGCGGACCGCGTCGATTTCTACAAGCAAGGAACGATTCCGTTGGGCTTAGCGTCACTTGATTTCCGCCGGAGGGCGGTCTATCGTGAGCGGTGAAAGGAAGGCTGCCATTGCGGCATTGTACGGTCATGAAAGCGCTCTCGTTTCTGCTGGTCCTGTTTTCCGTTTGCAGTTGGGCGGATGAGGCCGCCGATCGCACGGCCATCGGGAATGTCATCGCCGCACTGAATCGATTGCCGCAACACAACGAAACTTTCACGACAGATGCGGACGGTACTGACCTGCTGGAGCAAATGTGGAAGGACAAGCATCTGGCATACCGGATGCGTCCCTCGCCCTCCGATCAGGCCACCGTGGTGATTTCGCACGAGCCTTGGGGCGAAGCGATGATCAACTTTCCAGGAGTGGAGCTCGTGAACCCCAGGATCGCGAGCCGCGCGATTCGCTTCATCACAGCCGATGTGGCATTGGCCGATGCAGCTTGTACTTATAAAGGTGAGGGCGGCAATCTCCAGATGACACCGCTATTGTTCGTGATGAAGAAAGAGGAAGATCGCTGGAAGGTCGCGTCGATCCGATTGCTGCGATAGCCAGTCAGCCGTGGGCGCGCGACAGATAAATGGCGGCGATCAGAGCCGCGAGCCTGAGCGAGCGTTGGTGGGCCGGCTCTTTCCGAGATGTTTCGGCAAATCACTCATTGTCATGTGGCGCACCCGTCAGCCGGCGTGATCGCCAATGTGCGCCGCCGACAGTGTTAAGCTCTGGCTTATGATCCGCCCCACGATTCTGATCCTGCTGTCGGCTGCCTGCTGGGCGCAGCCCGAACAGCCACCTGCACCGCAATATCCGTCGCCTCCCGTGGAAGGCGATTGGATTGCCCGGGACTTCGTGTTTCACACCGGAGAGAAGCTCGCCGAACTGCGCCTCCACTACACCACGCTGGGCACGCCAACGCGCGATGCCGCGGGTCACGTGAATAATGCCGTGATCATCATGCACGGCACCGGAGGCACCGGGCGCCCGTTCCTGGGCGCGGGATTCGGAGGCGAGCTGTTCGGCAAGGGGCAGCCGCTCGATGTGACCACCCACTACATCATCCTCCCCGACGCCATCGGCCACGGCAAATCGAGCAAACCCAGCGACGGCCTCCATATGAAGTTCCCGCACTATGACTATCAGGATATGGTGCATGCCGACTACCTGCTGCTGCATGACGGCTTGGGCGTAGACCATTTGCGGCTGGTCATGGGCACATCTATGGGAGCGATGCACACCTGGGTTTGGGGCGTGACGTATCCCGATTTCATGGACGCCTTGATGCCCCTGGCAAGCGCTCCGGTGGAGATTGCGGGCCGCAACCGGATGTTCCGGGCGATGATCATGCAGGCGATCAAGGGCGACCCCGATTGGAAGAACGGAGAGTACACCAGCCCGCCGGCCAACGGGCTGATTGCCGCGCAATATGCGTTGTGGATGATGACCAGCAGCCCGCTACAGCTTCATAAGACGAACCCAACCCATGAAAAAGCGGACGCCGCCGTCGCCGCGATACGCCAGCGCGCCAGCCGCGCCGACGCCAACGACATGCTCTATCAGTACGACTGCTCGACCGATTACAATCCCTCGCCAATGCTGGAGAAGATCCAGGCTCCGCTGTGGGCCATCAATTCGGCGGACGACGAGGTGAATCCGCCGGAACTGGGTATCCTGGAGCGCGAGATCAAACGCGTACCCCACGGCAGATATATTCTGATTCCGACCAGTGACGAGACGCGCGGGCACGGCACGCACTCCCGCGCAGTGGTATGGAAGAGCTACCTGGTCGATTTACTGAAGGTCTCCGCGAAGTGATGTGCTCCTACCCCAATGCCTGCTCGAGGTCCGCAATAATATCTTCGGCCGCCTCGATCCCCACCGAGAGGCGCACCAGGCTGTCGCGGATGCCCATGCGCTCGCGGTGCTTGGGCGAGATCTCGCGGTGCGAGCTCATCACCGGGTAGAGCATCATGCTGTGGACGTCGCCCAAAGATGTCGCGCGGATGATCAGATTGAGAGCATCCATGAATCGAAAGACCTCGTCCCTGCCTGCGTCCTTGATTTCGAAGCTCACCATCGCGCCGTAGAGGTTCGGCGGGAACAGCCGGCGGATCGTGGCGGCGTCCGAATGCGCCGGGTCGCCCGTGAAGAATATCCGTTCGATCTTGGGATGGGTGCTGAGCCAGGAGGCCACTCGACAAGCGTTGGCACACTGACGCTCCATTCGTAGGGGAAACGTCTTGATGCCGCGCATCGTAAGATAGCTCTCGAACGGACCGAGCACCGGTCCGACAGCGCGCGACAGCCGCCGGAGGCTCTCGTAATGCCGCTGGTCCGTGACGACGACCCCGCCCAGCACATCGCCATGCCCCGCCAGGTACTTGGTGACGCTATGCACCGCGAAGTTAGCGCCCTGTTCGAGTGGCCGGAGGATCAGCGGAGTGGCGAAAGTGTTATCGACCACCAGCGCCGCTCCCGCTTCCCGCGCGATGCCCGCAATCACGTCCATCTGACCCACGCGAAGCAGAGGATTCGAGACCGTCTCCATCAGGATGCATCCCGGCCGCGCCTCCACCACCGCGGCGCGCACCGCGTCCAGGTCGCACATATCCACGAAACGTACGGCCACGCCCTGCGGCTCGAGTACGTTCATCAGCACGCTGACCGTGGCCCCGTAGGTGGCGTTGGCGGCGACCACGGACTTCCGGCGGTCGGCAAGCGCGGTGACGACAGCCATCTGGATGGCCGCCATTCCGGAGGCACAGGCGAGCGCACCGTGGCCACTTTCGAGCGAGGTCATCAGCTCCTCGAGGGCCGCGTTCGACGGATTGTCGTAACGGGAGTAGCAGTAGCCTTCTTCCTCCTGACCGAAGATCCGGTCGAGCTGCTCCATGGAGTCGTAAAAGTAGCTGGACGCCGTGTGAATCGGCGTGGTGACCGGGGTGTGGATTCCAGGTTTCTTGCGATCCCCGGCATGTACGGCTTTGGTTTGGATCTTCAACGCAACTCCTACTTCCTCTTCCAGCGTGTGCCGGACTTGGTGTCTTCCAAAATAATTCCCTGGTCCAGGAGTTCCTGGCGGACCGCGTCGGCGCGGGTGAAGTCGCGGGCCTTCTTGGCCGCGTTGCGTTCGGCGATCCGCGTTTCCACTTCGGCATCGCAAAGGCGCCCGGACTGGACAGTAGGCCGGAGCACATCGAAGACGGAGTCGAAACGCTCCAGGAACGCGAGTGCTCCGGGGACATTGCCCGCGAGGAACTCGCCCGAATCCATGGCGCTGTTCACGTCGCGTACGTATTCGAAGGCGGCGCCCAGGGCTTCGGCGGTGTTGAGATCCTCATTCAGGCTTTTGGTGAAGGCTTCCGAGGCTGCCTCGACACGCCCGGCGAGTTGCGCGCTGGTGCCCGCGGCGAAGCGGTCGGTCTCCAGGCGCAACTTGAAATTCCGAAGCCGATCGATGGCCGTCGCCGCGGACTTGAGCCCGTCGAACGTGAAGTTGAGCTGCTTGCGGTACGGCACCGAGGCCAACAGGTAGCGGATGGCTTCGGGTTGGTGGCCCTGGCCCATCAGGTCGCGCAGCGTGAAGTAGTTGCCCAGCGACTTGGACATCTTCTGGCCTTCCACCATCAGGAACTCGGCGTGCAGCCAGAAACGCGAGAAGCATTTCCCGGTGAGCGATTCGGACTGCGCAATTTCGTTCTCGTGATGCGGAAAAATCAGGTCCACACCGCCGGCGTGAATGTCGAGCGTTTCACCGAGGTACTTGATGGCCATGACGGAGCACTCGATGTGCCACCCGGGACGCCCGGGTCCCAGCGCCGTTTCCCAGGCAGGCTCACCCTCCTTGGGCGCCTTCCACAATGCGAAGTCGCGGGCATCGGCCTTTTCGTATTCGTCTACATCCACGCGTGCACCGGCGATGTTGCCGCTGAAGTCGTTGTGAGAAAGCTTGCCGTATCCGGGGAACGTGGAGATCCGGAAATAGACCGAGCCGTCGCTGGTGTAGGTGTGTTGGCCCTGGCCCAGGCGCGAGATGGCGTCCACCATGTCCTGAATGTGGCCGGTGGCGGGGACCAGGCGCTCGGGCCGCTCCAGCCGCAGATTCTGGCAATCCTCCAGAAATGCCTGTGTGTATGTGGCGGTGTATTCTTCGAGCGTTTTGTGCTGTGCCACGGCATTGCGGATGATCTTGTCGTCCACGTCGGTGATGTTCATGACGTGGTCGAGCGTGAAGCCGTTGGCGCGCAGCCACCTGCGCAGCAGGTCTACAAACGTGAAGGTCCGGAAGTTGCCGATGTGCGCGAAATCGTAGACAGTAGGGCCGCAAGTGTACATGCGGACCGTATTGTCATGCGATGGGTAGAACTCCTCCACCTGTTGCGACAACGTGTTGTAGAATCGCAGCGCCATAAAAGGGGGGTTCTTTTCATGGTAGCAGACGGACCATGAGCGCCCCGGAAGCTAAGCAGCGCACGGCGGTGGTGAGCTACGAGCCAACGACTTCCAGGGCCTTCAGGATCACCGGATCGCGCTGAGCTTCGACCTCGTCGCCCTTTTCCACTCCGAACGCCTGGTTGAAAATCTCGGTCTTGAGGCGATTGGTCATGTAAGCCTGCTCCACGGTCAACTCCGCCACGCCCGGCTGAATCCCGCGCTCCGACAGGAAGAGCTGAAAGTCGCGGAGAATTGCGGGAGTGACTTCGAAATCCTCGCTGATTTTGTTCTTGCGCAGATACTCGGTGGCGAAGTTGGTGAAAGATCCGCTGGCATCCAGGACCGCCCGCAAGCGATTCATGAGCGGCGGAGCGACCTCGATGTCGGGCCGGATGCCGCCGCCCCCGGTCACCTTCCGACCCTTGTCGGTGTGGAATTCCGTCTGCACGTTGGGGTGCGCGGTGGTACCCGCGAGTTCAAATTTCGCGGCGTCCAGCGGCTTCTGAATGGAGCGCCCGCTGGGCGTGTAGTACAGCGCCGTAGTGAGCGCCAGTCCCGCTCCATCGCTCAGGGGGAAGACGCTCTGCACGAGGCCCTTGCCATAGCTGGCTTCCCCCAGGATGGTCGCGCGGTCGTGATCCTGCATGGCGCCCGAGACGATCTCGGCGGCACTGGCGGTCTTTTCGTTCACCAGGATCGCCAGCTTGAAACCGTAGGGCGTGGCGATCGACGGGACAGCCTCGGATTCCTCCGGCACGTGGCGCCCGCGCACCGTGACGATTTTGAGGCCGGGCGGCAGAAACAGGGCCGCGGTGTCGAGCGCGGCCTTCACCATGCCACCGGGATTGTTGCGCAGATCCAGGACAAGCCCGGCGAGGCGGTCGCCTCCCAGTTTCTCGATCGCCTGCTTGAGTTCGGCAGCCGTGTTGGCGTCGAAACTTCCCACCCGGATATAACCGACGCCTGCTCCGATGAAGAACGCCCGTTCCACACTGGATGCCTGCATCTCCTCCGGGATGAGGGTGAAGCTCAACATGCGGACGATGCCCGGCCGCCGCACGATCAGTTGCGCCTGCTGCTGCCGCGACTGGGAAAGGAGTTGCGTGAGCTGGTCGAGGTCCAGGCGGCTGATGTCATATCCGTTGATGGCCACGATCTCGTCGCCGGGGCTCAGGCCGGAGCGCGCCGATGGTGTGCCGGGGGTGGTCTGAAGGACGATCACCCGTCCGGGCAGGAGCGACACCACGCTGCCGAAGCCCTTCTGGGTAGACTCCTCCATCTTCTTCACCTGCTCGAACTGCATCGGATCGAAGAAGACGGAGTGCGGATCGAGGCGGCGCAAGAGTCCCGGAATCGCGCCTTGGAAGAAGGCTTGTTCCGACGAGACCGGGTCCGCGGCGTTCTGTTCCATGATCGCGTACGCGTTGATGATGGTCTTCAACTGCGCGTCGAGATCGTCCGCGGCCTGGATCGAGGTGGCCGCACACAGCAAGGCTGCCAGGAGTCGAAACATTAATCGGACCAGACTTCGGATCTATGGAATTGGACGGCGGAGCACTGCCGGGGTTTCAGCACCGCTTTCATTCTATCGCGCCGTGGGAATCAGTCGGGCCAGATCCGAGACGGGGACTTGCACGGAGGGGAAAAGCCTGGGGGTGAGAATGCCATCGGAAAGGATGGCGTGGCTGCGGAGTTCGCCGTCCTCGAGATAGAAAGCCTCAACAGTGCGCTCCTGAGCGATGAAACAGACTTC
>Ga0335077_10003565_pt1 | contig 18859 bp, 13 predicted proteins | sample Lox_Sample_31_FD_207151 | JGI IMG/M metagenome (GOLD analysis project Ga0335077, IMG submission 207151) | Soil microbial communities from Loxahatchee National Wildlife Refuge, Florida, United States - Lox_Sample_3.1 | ecosystem: Environmental > Terrestrial > Soil > Wetlands | place: USA...
TGGGCTATCCCTCGCGCGAAAGCGAGAAGGAGATCCTGCGCAGCCAGGCCGACGCGCACAGCGGCGCGAGCGTGCAGCCGGTAATGGAAGCGAACGACGTGCTGGCCATGCAGCGCGCCGTCGGCGCCGTGCGCGTGGACGATAGCCTGCTCGACTACGCCCTGGAGATTATCGAGAAGACGCGCCAGAACGAGCGCCTGGTGCTGGGCGTGAGCCCGCGCGGCTCGCTGATGCTGCAGCGCGTGGCGCAGGCGCGGGCCTTCGTGGAGGGCCGCGACTTCTGCCTGCCCGACGATTTCAAGCAGATGATCCTGCCCGTCTTCGCCCACCGCATCGTGGTGAACGCGCGCTACGCCACCACGCAGAAGAAAACGGCGCAAGCCGAGGCCATTCTCTCCGAGATCGTGGAATCCACGCCCGTCCCGCTCTAACCACCATGGCTTCCGCGGAATTTGCCAAGCACCACGTCCCTCCCACACAGGGGCGCTGGCGCGACAAAGTCGATTGGGCCGCGTGGCGCACGTTTGCCATCTCCGTCGTCTCGCTCGGTGTCGCGCTTTTACTGGCGCTCTATTCGGGCGTGGCCGCCGAAGACGGGCGCACCGGCGCCGCGGCCTTTTCCGCGCTCAGTGCGCTGGCGCTATCCGCATGGGTGGCCTTCACCGTCATTCCGGTGCTGGCCCGGCGCACGCCGTTGCGGTTTCTCGCCTATCGCCTGGACTACCGCGTGACGCGCGAAGGCATCGTCTACATGGTGGGAATTTTCGTCATCGCGCTCGCGGCGCTGAACACCGGCAACAATCTGCTGTTCATGACCTTGGCCTGCCTGCTGGCGGGAATTTTGATCTCCGGATTGCTTTCGCAGATCGTGCTGAGCGGCGTGGAGCTGCGCCTGGATCTGCCCGAACACATTTTCGCCAACCAGCCGGTGATGGCGCTGGCGGAATTGGCGAATCACAAGTTGCGTCTGCCCTCGTTTTCGCTGCGCCTGGTGGGCCGAAGACGGGGCGCAAGAGGGGGCGCGAGGACTGCTGGCGCGGAGCGCCGGGCGAAGTCCAAAGACGGGGCGCCGCACGCCAGCGACATCCTCACCACGCCGGTCTATTTCCCCTACCTGCCCCCGCACCAGCACGCGCGGCAAGCCGTGCAACTCGTCTTCCCGAAGCGGGGCGTTTACCGCCAGGACAGCATCGGGCTGCAGACGAGGTTTCCTTTCGGCTTCCTGGAAAAAACGCGGCAGGTGGAATCGAAGATGGAAGCGGTTGTTTATCCCTCGGTGGCTCCCAGCGAGGAGTTCTACGAAGTTCTGCCGCTCATCACCGGAGAGCTGGAAAGCTTCACGCGCGGGCGCGGGAACGATCTCTACTCCATTCGCGACTACCAGACCTTCGACAGCGCGCGCCACGTGGACTGGAAAGCTTCCGCCCGAACGGGCTCGCTGCAGGTGCGCGAGTTCGCGCGCGAAGACGAACGCCGTGTTCTGCTCATGCTCGATCCGGCCATTCCCACCGACGGCAAGCCGCAGGCGGCTCGCGAGGCCGTCTTCGAGCGCGGCGTGACGCTCTGCGCGAGCCTGGCCTGGCACTTCTACGAGATCAACTCCATGCTGGCATTTCGCAGCGGCGCTTTCGAGACGGATATGGCTCCCGCCGGGGAGACCATCTACGATATTTTGCGCTACCTGGCCTCCGCCGCGCCGGCCGCCGGGGAGAGCTCCATGCTCAGCGATCTGGCCGAGCTGCCGCAGACGTTCAAGATCATCCTCACCGCGCAGCCGCGCGGCTCGATTCCCACCAGCCTGTGGAGCACCTCCTTCATCGCCTTCCTGGAGTAACGTTTCGCTCGCTTGATTTGGTGCGCCGAACTGATTTGTAGAACAAAAATCTGAACTGCAGATCCCTCGGTCGCCACGGCGACCTCGTGATGACACCGTTATCGGCGATAATGGGACTCCTATTTCATCCTCACGAGACCGATCACGGTTGCGACGAAAACAGAAATTCACTCAAATCCTTCCAAGTGGGATTAAAACCCTCAATCAACGCAAGCCTTCGTTGCCGGTCCCACCCTTTTATTTGCTTTTCTCGCGCGATGGCTGCGCGAACGTCTCCAAATACTTCGTAATACATCAGCCGGTGAATGCGGTAACGCTTCGTGAATCCGGGGACGAACCCCTGGCGGTGTTCGAGGAGTCTCCGTTCCAGGTTGTTGGTCACACCCGTGTACAAATTTCGCGAGCGGCTGGCAACTATGTAGACGAAGTAGGATTTGGACAACGAGCTTATAGGTGTCACGCAACTTCCTCATCTGGCATCGCGGGCATTCTAGCGCTATTGGTGTCATCACGAGGCCCGAATCACGGGCCGAGGGATCTGCAGTTTCTTCAAGGATTCGAGACCAAAGCACGAGGCGGGGCTGGACTTGCCTTGCGTGCGACAATGGCCCCGGGGAATAGCCTGATGCCCGCGTCCGCTGCCGCGCCCGCGCCTCGCAAAAACGCCATCATCGCTGCGGCCGATCTGCCGGAATTCCAGGCGCAACTCCTCGGCTGGTTCGCGCAATCCAAGCGCGATCTCGACTGGCGCGCGACGCAGGACCCCTACCGCGTGTGGATCTCCGAAATCATGCTGCAGCAAACGCGCGTGGCGGCGGTGGTTCCTTACTACCGGCGATTCCTGGAGCGCTTCCCCACCGTGGGCGATCTCGCCGCCGCGCGCGAGGACGCGGTTCTGCGGCACTGGGCGGGCCTTGGCTACTACAGCCGCGCACGCAATCTGCACCGCGCGGCAAAAGAGATCGTGGCGCGCCACGGCGGCGAATTCCCCAGCCGCCTGGAGGACGCCTTGGCGCTGCCCGGCATCGGCGGTTACACCGCCGCTGCCGTGCTCAGTATCGCCTACGGCGCGCCGCACGCCGTCCTCGACGGCAACGTCGCGCGCGTGCTGGCGCGCCTGGGCGCGATTCGCGGCGATTTGCGCCGGCCCAAGCGCTGGCGCGAACTCAGCGCGGCAGCGGACGCGCCGCTTCCGCCGGCGAAGGAAAACCCCGGCGACTGGAACCAAGCCATGATGGAACTCGGCGCCACCGTCTGCACGCCGCGCGCGCCGCGCTGCGACGCCTGCCCGGTCTCCCGCTGGTGCCGCGCGCATGCCCTGGGCGTCGCGCTGCGCCTGCCTTCGCCTCGCCCGAAACCGAAACCGGTGCGCCTGGCGTTATCCGCCGCGGTTTTGCTCGACCCGCGCGGCCGCACCTTGCTGGTGCGCCAACAAAGCGGCCACAGCGCATTATTCTCGAACCTGTGGCAGTTCCCCGCAGTGCAATCGACAAAGCCGGCGCCCGAAAGGCTGGACGCCTATCTGCGATCCGAATTCGGCATTACCGCCGCGCTGGCACCATTGCCGCGCGCGCGCCACACCGTCACCTTCCGCAGAATCCTGCTCGCCCCGTTTTTGGTCCGAGTTCCTAAACTGCCGCTGGGCGTACCCGGCGCTCGCACTTTGCGCCTCGCTGAGATCGGCCGCCTGCCTATCTCCAGCGCTACGAAGAAGATCGCCGCCTCGGTTCAAGCATTGCCTAAAAGCTCCTAGAACAAGATTACTGTTTGGCGCGGGCGCAAAATCGCCGGGTGGCCAGGATGCTAAACTGGACGGGAACCATGTCCGCGCCAGCGATTATCGAACGGCCGTCCGCGTCCGTAACGGGCGGCTCCGCCATACCCTACTCGGCCCTGGGGCGATATTTCGAGATTTCGCTATTTCTGCTGCTTCTGATCAGCGTGCTGGCGCTGGTCTCCACCGGAAAACTCGACCTGGTTACCATCGTGCTCCCCCCGGCGGCGTTGCTCTTCAAAGGCTACCGCTGGTGGCGGGGCCGCGGCCCGGAGATCAGCTCCCGCACAGGCACCTTCCTCGTGGTTCTCTACTTTGTCTGGTTTCCCATAGACCTGTGGTGGGTCTCGCGGTCACTGGCCGCCGATGCCCAGAATCCGGCGCTGTATGCGGCGCTGCTGGCCGCCGTTCATCTGCTGCTCTACGCCATGATCGTGCGCCTCTTCAGCGCCAGCACCACGCGCGACTATCTCTTTCTGGCGCTGCTGGCCTTCAGCGCCATGCTGGCCTCCGCCATTCTGACCGTGGACACCATGTTTCTGTTTTTCTTCCTGGTGTTTCTGGCGCTGGCCGTCTCCACGTTCATCGGCCTGGAGATGCGCCGCAGCTCGGAGGGCGCGGTCGGGCCGCAGTTCACGCCGCGCTCGGCGGCCGCGAACCGGCTGCAAAGGGCGCTGGGGATCACTTCAGGCATCGTGGCCATCTCCTCGCTGGCAGCCGGCGCGGTGATCTTCTTCCTGATTCCGCGCTTCAACGCCGGCTATCTCTCGGGTTTCAATTTGCAGCCTTCGCTGATCACCGGCTTCAGCGACGACGTCGAGCTCGGCCAGATCGGAGAGATCAAGAAGAGCAGCGAAGTGGTCATGCGTATCTCCGTGCACGGCAACCCGCTGATCGCCCGCAACATGCACTGGCGCGGCATCGCCCTCACTACCTTCGACGGCCGCCGGTGGTACACCGAAAGCCACGACCCCGCCGCGCTCGGCGAAGGCTTCGACGGCTGGATCACCATCCCGCCGGAAGTCGCCGTGGAACGCCGCTATTCGCTGCCGCTCGCGTACACGGTGATGCTCGAGCCGGTCGCCTCCGACGCCGTCTTCGTGGCCTCCGAGCCCGACCGCATTCACGGAGACTTCTTCGGCCCGCCGCTGCCCGGCCGCCTCTTGCGCCGCTCTTATCTCACCGAAGACAAGACCGGCTCGCTGGCAAATCCCTTCCACAATTTCGCCGCCATGCGCTACGACGCGGTTTCCCAGCTGCCCGAAGTGCCCCCCGAAGCACTGCGCGCTTCGCCGCAGATCTATCCCGATGCGCTTCGCAGCACCTATCTGCAACTGCCCCAGATCGATGCGCGCATACCGGCGCTGGCCAAGACGATCACGGCCCGCGCGCTCAATCCCTATGACAAGGCGCGCGCCGTGGAAAGCTACCTGCGCACAAATTACGGCTACACGCTGGACTTGAGCGGCACTCCGCCGACCGATCCTCTGGCCTACTTTCTTTTTCAGAAGCGCGCCGGCCATTGCGAGTACTTCGCCGCCGCCATGACCGTGATGATGCGTTCGCTGGGCATACCCACGCGCTACGTGAACGGCTTTTTCGCCGGCGAATACAACGACGTCGGCGGCGACTACATCGTCCGCGCCAGCGACGCTCACAGCTGGGTGGAAGTTTTCTTTCCGCGCTACGGCTGGATCACCTTCGACCCTACGCCTCCCAGCAGCGAAGTGGGCGGCAGCGTTCTCTCGAAACTCGGGCTTTACTGGGATTGGTTCCAGTTGCAGTGGAGCGAATGGGTGGTGAACTACGACTTCGTGCACCAGTTCACGCTGGCTCAGGGCGTGCAGCGCGTCTCGCGCCGCTGGACTTCGGACGTGCGTCAGACCTTCGCGAAAGAGCGCTCGGAGGCCGCCGAACGCGTGCGGAAATGGGCCAAAACCGCTGCTTCAACTCCGGCGTGGGTGCTGATCCTGCTGGCGCTGATTGCCATTGCCGTGCCGGTGATCCTCAATGCCCGCCTGCGCGAGCACTTGCTCTTCGCCTGGAAGATATGGGCGTGGAAAATGGGCGCGTCCAACACAGGCCTCGCGGAAAAGGCGTCCGCCGCGCAAAACGCCTCGCTCTTTTACCGGCGCATGCTGCGGCAGCTCGAAGGCGCCGGGTGGCGTAAGTCGCCGTGCCAGACGCCGCTGGAGTTTGCCGCCTCGCTTCCGTCCGGGGAGTTCGCCGCGCCCGTGGCCGAGATGACCAACCTGTGCATGGCCGCGCGGTTCGGCGGCCAGGACGTCCAGTTTTCGCGTCTCGCCGGCGTGCTGCAGCAGCTCAAGCTCTCCCTGCGACGCCGCCCCCGCCGCGCGAAGTAGCGCGGCGTGTCTCGCCCAGTCTTGCCCACGTTCCCAGCCTTGCCCAATCCGTATGCTAAGATTACGGTTCTTTGTCCGCAGATAAAAACATGCCCAAGGTGGGATTCATCAGTCTAGGCTGCCCGAAGAACCTCGTCGACACCGAGGTCATGATGGGCATTCTGGCGCGCAGCGGCTACGAACTGACGCCGCGCGCCGCCGAGGCGGACGTGCTGGTGGTGAACACGTGCAGCTTCATCGAATCGGCGCAGCAGGAGTCCGTGGACACCATCGTCGAAATGGCCGAGCACAAAAAATTCGGCCGGGCCCGCAAGCTGGTGGTCGCGGGATGCCTGGTAGAACGCTATCGCGAGCAGATCCGGCAGCAGATTCCGGAAGTAGACGCCGTGATCGGCACCGGCGAAGTGGAACACATTCTCACGGCCATCGAAGGCGAACTCCGCACCGCAGCGCCGGCTGCGCCCGCGTTTCTCTATCATGACGCCTCGCCGCGCGTGCTTTCCACGCCCCGCCATGCCGCTTACATCAAGATCGCCGAAGGCTGCGATCATCCCTGCTCGTTCTGCATCATCCCGCAACTTCGCGGCGGATTCCGCAGCCGGCGCTTTGAATCCGTGGTGCGCGAAGCCGAAAATCTCGCCGCTGCCGGAGTCCGCGAAATCACGCTGATTGGCCAGGACACCACTTCGTACGGCGAAGACCTCGGCCTGCGCGACGGCCTCGCCGACTTACTGGCGCGCCTGGCGCAAATCGACGATCTCGCCTGGGTGCGCTTCCTCTACGCTTATCCGAACCGCGTGTCGCAGCGGCTGCTCGACACGCTGGCCGAGCATCCGCGCCTGGTGAAATATCTCGATATGCCTTTGCAGCACGCCAGCCGCGGCGTGCTGGCGGGAATGAAGCGCGGCTCGAACGGCGACGCCTTCCTGAAGCTTCTCGAACGCGTGCGCCGGACGATTCCCGAAGTGATGCTGCGAACTTCCTTCATCGTCGGCTTCCCCGGCGAAGCCGAAGCCGATTTCCGCGAACTTTGCGATTTCGTGCGCGCCGCCGAGTTCGATTGGCTGGGCGTCTTCGCCTATTCCGACGTGGACAATGCGGCCAGCCACGCCCTCGGCGCCAAAGTGGATGCCGAAAAGATCGCCGACCGCCGCGACCGCTTGATGAAGCTGCAGCGCAAAATCTCCGCCCGGCGCCTGCGCCGTTTCGTTGGCCGCACCCTGCCCGCTTTGGTCGAAGGGCCGGACAAGGAACAAGAGCTTGTCTGGGAAGCGCGCCTGGAAGGCATGGCCCCTGAGATTGACGGCAAGCTCTATCTCACCGACCTCGAACCGCAATCCGGCGGCGCTCCGGCGCGAGCCGGCGACATCGCCATGGTAGAAATCATTGAGTCGCACGACTACGATCTGGTCGGCCGCGTTGTAGAGATCCGCCAGAGCCCGCGCTCCGCCGCGCCGCTCGCGTCGAATCCCGCGCGCCGGATTCCTACCGGCTCCCCTCTGCGCGTTTTGGCTTAGCGCCTTTTCTGCCCAAGGGCTGCTACTATCCATCTGAGAGCCTGGGAATCGAATTGAGGGCCGGCGCCGCCATGAAGTATGAGTGCCCTATCTGCCGGAAACCGGTGGACTCCGCGTCCGACGCCGATTTCCCTTTTTGCAGCGAGCGCTGCCGGCTGCTCGATCTGGGAAACTGGGCCACGGAGAAATATGTCGTCTCCGAACCAGTTTTCGACGAAGAAGGAGAACGCGCTCCTGAATCCCCCCAGCCCAAACGCAGTGACCACGAAAACTGAGGCCACGCGGCCAACCTTAGCCCTGGCCATCGCCAGCAGCCTCGGCGTGGGGTTCTTGCCTCTCGCGCCGGGAACCTGGGGCTCTGCGGTTGGCGTTGGGCTCGTGGCGGCCGTGGCGGCGGCCACTCGCGGCGAGTCCGCACCGCTCCCTCTGGTTGCGGAATTCACCTTGGTGCTGGCGCTGGCGGGCATCGGCCTGTGGTCGAGCGAGCGCGTCGTGGAAGCCAGGCCCTCCGACGCGGACCCGGGCTACGTGGTGATCGACGAACTTTCCGGCCAGGCCATCTCATTGGTGGCGGGAGTGGCTTTGAGCGCGTGGACGGCCCCGCCGCACGGCGTGGCGATTAGCGCAAAAATAGCCTCCGTTCTCGCTTCAGAACTACTGAACTGGAAATATTTGGTGGCGGGATTTATACTTTTTCGCGTCTTCGATATTTGGAAGCCGTTTCCGGCGCGGCGCGCCGAACTATTGCCCGGCGGTCTTGGCATCATGGCCGACGACTGGATCGCAGGCGTTTACGCCGCCCTGGGACTCTGGCTCATCCGAGCCCTGGGTTTTTGATTGACGTCCGATCCGGATGGTCATTCCAAGCAAATACGGGCCAAGCAAATACGGGCGCCACTGGCACACGCGGCTTAGCGCGAACGCAATGCGCTCGCGCCGGCGGAAGAATTTGCGTCTGCCGAGGGCGGTGAGCCAGAGCCGCTCCGGGCGCTAGCCGCCGAGAAAAGGTCGCAGGCATTGCCAAGCGATTCCACACCCCGCGTCGAGAGCATTGTACCCGCCGCCGCAATTCCGGGCGGCGAGATCGCCATTCACGGAAGGGGCTTCGCCGCCAGCAATAATTCCCGCCCCCGCGTGATCTTCGGCGATACCGAAGCCAGCGTGCTGATCGCCGCGGAAACTTATCTGATCGCGCGCGTTCCCGAAGGCCCCGGCGCCTCGAGCGTGCGCGTGGCCACTTCGCACGGCACCAGCGCACCCATGGAGATTCAGCTCGGCGTGCAGATCGCCGAAAACCTGCATCCCGTGGCCAACCCGGCCGTGGATGCCGAGGGCAATATTTACGTCACTTACAGCGGCCAGCGCGGGCAGAAGGTTCCGGTTTCGCTCTACAAGATCACGTCCAATTATCAGGTAAAGCCCTTCGTTACCGAGCTCATGAATCCCACGGGCCTGGCCCTGGACAACGCCGGCATGCTTTACGTTTCCTGCCGGAACGACGGCACCATCCATCGCGTCACCCCGGATGGACGCTCTCAGCTCTGGGTGGAGGGCATGGGCATCGCCACGGGGATCGCCTTCGATGCGGAACACAATCTCTTCGTGGGCGATCGCAGCGGCACGATTTTCAAGATCAGCCCCGACCGCCAGATCTTTGTCTTCGCCACGCTGGAGCCTTCCATCGCCGCCTACCATCTGGCCTTCAGCCCCACGGGCGAGCTTTACGTCGCGGGGCCGACGACTTCCAGCTACGATCGCATCGTGCGCATCAATCGCCAGGGCGAAGTCAGCCTTTTTTACCGCGGCCTGGGCCGCCCGCAGGGGTTGGCGTTCGATCGCGAGGGCCGGCTCTACGTGGCCGCCTCGCTCAACGGCCGCCGCGGGATTGCGCGCATCGACGCGGAAGGGAAAGCGGACTTCGTGCTGAGCGGCATGGGCCTGGTCGGGCTGGCGCTCTTGCCCACGCGCCGAGCCGTGCTGGCCACCAGCAGCGCCCTTTTCAGCCTGGACTGGAACGTCGAAGGCCTGCCGCTTCCGGTCTGAATCAATGGATCCACGGGAAGCACTCGAAGCGGGCCGTCGAATACTGGAAGAAGTTCTCCTTCCTAACGGCTTCCGCTATCTAGCGGCCTGCAGCGGCCCTAGTTGCGGGGGCCCTTTCGCGTCGGGCAGGTTCGTTAGGGGCGATCGGATTCTGGAGATACACTTCCGCGGCACATTGGGACTCGTTACGTACCACCTCGGAGCGTTGTCCCTTACCCATGAGGCGTACATGCGCGCAACAGTGGGTTGCGGCGGAATGAACAACTATCCTAACTTTTCAGATGATCCGCTTGAAGCGTTCCGAGCCCTTGCCTCTGATCTCGAGAATTTCTGCACAGATTTCTTGAGCGGTTCAGGACGCCAATTTGCCCGATGTGTTGAAGCAGCCCGCCTGTACGACAAACTTCCTGGAATGGCAAAGCTGGATCGGTATGCAAGCTGAAATCATCGCCGTCGGTTCCGAACTGCTCACGCCCGACCGCATCGATACCAACTCGCTTTTTCTCACGCAGCGGCTCAATACGCTGGGAATCGCCGTGGCCCGCAAAACCATTGTCGGCGACCAGCACGATCATGTTCGCGACGCCTTCCGCTGCGCGCTCGATCGCGTCGAGTTGGTGGTTTCTTCGGGAGGCCTGGGCCCTACGCTCGACGATCTGACGCGCGAAGCGGTAGCCGAGCTGCTCGGCCGCAAGCTGGTGCTGAATGGCGGCGTCCTGCAAGGCATCGAGGCGCGCTTTCGCAAGCTGGGCCGCACCATGCCTGAGGTCAATAAGCGCCAGGCCATGGTCCCCGAAGGCGCCGGTCTCTTGGAAAATTCGCGCGGCACGGCTCCCGGCCTGTGGCTCGAAACCGCGGGCCGCTTCATCGTGCTCCTGCCCGGCCCGCCGCATGAACTGAAAGCCATGTTCACCGACAAAGTCGAGCCGCGCCTGGAACGCCTGGCCGGCGCGACGCGCCTCTTTTATCGCGAACTGCGCACCGCGGGCCTTACCGAATCGGAAGTCGAGCAGCGCACCTCCCCGATCTATACGCAGTACGCCCAGGTGCAAACGACGATTCTCGCCGCGCCAGGCGAGATTCAGCTTCATTTGCGCAATTGGTCCTCCGATCGCGCCGAAGCCGAGCGGGTGCTCAACGAAATGGTCGAGCGCATCACCTTCGCGCTCGGCGAGAATGTCTTCACTACCACCGGCCAGCCGCTCGAAGAGATCGTCGCGCACGAATTAGCCGTGAATCACGCTACCGTGGCCACGGCGGAAAGCTGCACCGGAGGGTTGCTGGCCGAACGCCTCACGCGCATTCCCGGAAGCTCCGCCTATTTCCTGGGCGGCGTGGTCTGCTACAGCAACGATTTGAAAACCGCCTGGGCCGATGTGCCTCCCGAAATGATCGAAGCCAAAGGCGCGGTCAGCCCAGAAGTTGCCCAGGCGCTCGCGCAAGGCATCCGGCGCCGCATTGGCGCGACGCTGGGCATCGGCATTACCGGCATCGCCGGCCCTTCCGGCGGCTCCCCGGAAAAACCTGTCGGCCTCGTTTACATCGCCTTGGCGGACGCCAATGGCGTACGCGACCGCGTCCTGCGCTTTCCCAGCGACCGCGAGCGCATCCGCTGGCACGCCTCGCAGGCCGCGCTGGATATGCTGCGGCGCTATTTCATCTATGCACGCCACGGTAAGCCTTCCTGGCCCGCCGCGGCGCAGAGCTAAGGTGCAGGACAAGGACGTGCGCCTCTTCGTCGCGCTCGACGTTCCCGAGCAGGTTCGCGCCACGCTCGCCGATTTGACCGCGCGGCTCAAGAAAATCTGCGCGAGCGCGCGATGGGTGCGCCTCGAGGGCGTGCACATCACCCTCAAGTTCATCGGCCATGTTTCGCTGGAGCAGGTTGAAAAGATTCGCCAGGCGCTCGGCAGGCTCCCTGAGTTTCCTCCGATAAAGCTGCGCTTCGCCGGCCTCGGCTTTTTCCCCAATCCCCGCCGCCCGCGCGTTTTTTGGGCGGGCATCGAAGCCGATCCTCAATTGGCTGAGCTTGCCGGCGCGATCGAAGCGAAGCTCGAACCTTTGGGCATTCCCGCCGAAAAGCGCGCGTTTCATCCGCATCTCACGCTGGCGCGCTTTGAGTCTCCGCAAGGGACTCAGTCCCTCGTCACCGCGGCGGAAGCTCTCGGAACTCCCGAATTTGGCGGCGAAATCTTCAACGAGTTTCATTTGTACCAGAGCGTGCTGAAGCGTTCCGGCGCCGAGTACACTCGTCTGGTTACCTATCCTTTCCACCGAGGGCCAGTGTCTTGATTCCTTCTGTCACCTCGCTGTCACCAGCATCGCTGATCGCGCAAATCGCTTTGCGTGACATGGGAGGATTATGGTGGCTGCCTTTGGCCGCTTATCTGCTGGGCTCGATTCCGTTCGGCTATCTGATCGTGAAGCTCGCCGGCGGCGGCGACATCCGCTTCCGAGGCAGCGGCAATATCGGCGCAACGAATGTGGCGCGCGAAGCGGGGGCGCTTCCCGGCCTGGCCACTCTCCTGCTGGATGGCGCCAAAGGGTACTTCTCCGTCTGGCTGGCCGAGCGCGTGAGCCACGGCAATCCCCGCTGGATGATCCTCGCCGCGTTGCTTACGATTCTGGGGCACACGTTTCCGGTCTGGCTGCATTTCCAGGGTGGACGCGGCGTCGCTACGGGAGCGGCTGCGTTCGTGCCGATCTGCTGGCAGGCTGTGGTGGGCGCGCTCATTGTCTGGATCGTGGTGCTGGCGTTCTGGCGCTACGTTTCGCTGGCTTCGATCTCGGCGGCCGCTTCTCTTCCCCTTCTGGTGTACCTGCTCTATGCGCCCGGCCATGCGCCGCCGTACGCCGTCTCCGCCGGAGCCTCATTCGCCATGCTCCTGATCATCGTGCGCCACCGCGCAAACATTATCCGGCTGCTCCGCGGAACCGAGCCGCAATTTACATTCCGTCGCAACGGGCGCTCCTACAAACCGTGAACCAAAAGAAAAACCAGAAGAAAAAAAAGATCGCCATCATCGGCGCGGGAAGTTGCGGAACCGCCCTCGCGGTTGCGCTGGGCCGCAGCCGCGAACCGCATCGCCTCGCCCTCTGGGTGCACGGCGCCGATGTGCTCGCCTCGCTGCGCGAATCCCGGGAAAATTCGGTCTACCTTCCCGGCATGCGCGTTCCGGACGACGCCGAGGTCACCGGCGATCTCGGCGAAGCGCTCGCGGATGCGGAAATCGTTCTCGGCGTCATGCCCTCCGCCCACGCCCGAACGACGTACAGGGCCATGCTTCCTTATCTCGATGCGAGGTCGTCGGCGAACACCATCTTCGTCAGCGCCACCAAGGGGCTGGAGCATGATTCCCTGGCGCGCATGAGCGAGGCCATTGCCGAAACGATCGGCGAAAAGTTCCCGCCCCGGGTGGCCGTGCTTTCCGGCCCCAGCTTCGCCCTGGAAGTCGCCCGCGGCGATCCGACAGCCGTCGTGATCGCCTCCAGCGATTTGCAGGTTGCCACGGAAATTCAGCGCGAATTTTCCGGCTCCACGCTGAGGCTCTACACCAACGACGATGTCGTTGGCGTGGAGATGGGCGGCGCGGTGAAAAACGTGATCGCCCTGGCCGCCGGCGTTTGTGCCGGCCTCGGGTTGGGAGCAAACACCATCGCCGCGCTGATCACTCGCGGTCTTTCCGAAATGACGCGCCTGGCCATGGCTCTTGGCGGCAGCCGCGATACCCTCGCAGGGCTTGCCGGCCTGGGCGATCTTGTGCTCACCGCGACGGGCGGACTGAGCCGCAATCGCTCGGTCGGGGTCGAATTGGGCAAAGGCCGCCAGCTCGCCGAGATCATTTCCCATATGCGTATGGTGGCCGAAGGCGTGGGCACTACTTCCGCAACCCTGGCCCTCGCTCGCAAACATAAAGTGGACATGCCCATTACCGAGCAGATGTATGCCGTCCTGCACGAGGGCCGTCCGCCCAAGGCCGCCATCCGCGAACTTATGGAGCGGCAACTCAAGAAGGAATAGAATGCAAGCGCGCGAGTTCGCGCGTTACTTCAACTGACGGGAGTTCGCCGATGAAAGGATTCAAACAGTTTCTGCTTCGGGGCAATGCCGTGGATCTCGCGGTCGGCGTGGTCATCGGTGCCGCTTTTGGCAACGTTGTGAACTCAATGGTCAAGGGCCTGCTCACTCCACTCATTGCGGCGGTGGCCAAGCAGCCGGACTTTTCGAGCATCTTCTTCACGATCCGTGGCAGCAAGTTTCTCGTCGGCGACTTCGTCAACGCGGTCGTCTCCTTCCTGATCATCGCCGCCGCCGTATACTTTGTCGTCGTGCTTCCCATGAATGCACTGATGGGCAAGCTTCACGATAAGCCCGTTCAGCCCAGCACCAAAAAGTGCCCGGAATGCCTGAGCGAGATCCCCATCGCCGCCCGCCGGTGCGCCCATTGCACCCAGCCCGTTCCCGTGGACGCAGCTGCGGCGGCAGCGCCCGCGCGCGGCTAAAGGGACGTCCCTGGGGTGCTGGGAATGCTCTTAGCTAATCGGCTACTTTAGTTTTTGTGTCTGCCCGGCGGTCGCTCCCTCGAAGTAAAATACTAGTACCTACCCATGCCACCCGAACGCGGCAAATCGTCCCGGATGCATCGTCCCCGCCTGCTCTTGCTGGTTTTAGGAGCGATGTTGCTCGTCAGCGCCCTGCCGCTAGGCCTGTATCACTTTCAGGTCCTTAGACTTAGCCAGGAAAAGCTGACCGATACGGAAAGCGTGCAGCAAACCGAACTCACGCGTTCGGTGGGCGAAGAGATTCAGCTTTTCGACGCCAACCTTTATCAGCAACTCATCAGCGAACGCCAAATCCTGGCTCTCACCGGCCTGCTCGACCACATCGATGACCCCGTCCGAGCCCCCCAGGTAACGCGCCTGCTCGAGAATTTCGTCGCCAGCAACCCCAATACTCTCTACCTCACGGCCGTCGGCACGGACGGCAAAGGCGCCGGCGCCGGCAATTTCCGCGCCGACCAGGACCCCTTCGTCAGCAAGGAGCTGCAACGGGCATTTTCCGCCTGCATCCAGTCGGTAGTTTTTCGAAGCGAACCGTTAGCGCTCGGACCCGAAAATCGCCCCGCTTTCGTGATGGCTATCCCCCTGCAAGTCCAGGATCAGTTCACCGGGATGCTGGCCATGGTGGTCTCGCTCGATAGCATCCTGCGCCGTTTGGAGGAGACCAGCGTCCGAGGCCGGACGGTTTTTGTGGTGGATCACAGCGGGCGCGTCGTTGCGCATCCGGACACGCGTCAGTACGTTCCGGGTACGGACCTGCGCAGTTCTTACATCGTCGCGCAGGCCACCGGGCTGCCCAAGGATCTGCGCACCACGGCAACAGTGCAGCGCTTCAGCGCCATGGACAACGGGCACAATGCCGAGTTGATTGGCACCTACAGCACGATTCCGGACTTGTCCTGGACCGTCATCGCCCAGCGCAGCCTGGAGGAGGCTCGCGACGATGCCGGCGTAAAAGAACTCAACGCCCAGGCGCTCACCTTCGTTCTCGTCGTTACCGGCGCCGCCATTATTCTCGGCTATCTCTTCGCCGTGGGCATCAGCACGCCGATCCGCGCCTTGGCGGCCTCCACGCGAGCCATCAGCCGCGGCGAATTCCACGAGCGCGCTCCGGTTCGCGGCGCCGCGGAAATCAGCGAACTGGCGCAGACCTTCAACAACATGGCCGGCGATATCGAGAACTTCATCTATCAGCTCAAGCAGGCTGCCGACGAAAATCACGAGCTCTTCATGGGCTCCATTCGTATGCTCGCCGCCGCCATCGACGAAAAAGATCCCTACACTCGCGGCCACTCCGACCGTGTGGCGAAATACTCCGTGCTCATCGGCCAGCAATTGGGCCTTTCGCCCGAGGAACTGGACCGCCTGCGCATCTCCGCGCTATTGCACGACGTGGGCAAAATCGGCGTGGATGATCGCGTGCTGAAGAAGCCCGGCGCCCTCACAGCCGAGGAGTTCGAAATCATGAAGCAACACCCCAGCAAAGGGGCGAACATCATGCGCCCGGTCGCACAGCTCAAAGACGTGCTTCCCGGAATCGAGCTGCACCACGAACACATCAACGGCAAGGGCTACCCGTACGGCCTGAAAGGCGAGGAGATCCCTTTAATGGCGCGCATCATAGCGGTCTCCGATACGCTCGATGCCATAACCACCAACCGTCCCTATCAGTCAGCAAAAGACATCGATAACGCCCTCGAAATCATCCGCAAGGTTGCCGGCACCAAATTCGATCAGAAGGTCGTGGAAGCGCTGGAGAGAATTATCCAGTCCGGCAAGCTCCGCATCGCGCCCGCGCTCGTCGAAGTGTAAGCTTCAAACCGGTTCTCGCGGGAAAATCGATTGGCTCCATCGAAATTCTGAATTGTACAGTTACCGCACATCTGAGGTATTTTTCCTGGATGGCTGGTAGCATGGCAACTGCCCTCCGCCCCACGCTCGCCCCTTCGGCGTAGCGCTTAACTGCACCATCCTGCAGCTATGCCCGGGTTACTTTACAACGCACGCTTGCCATGGTATTCAGAATGAATACTAAAATGGGCAAACACTACCCATTCACGGGCTTGCCGCCTGCTCAGGGCCTCTATGACCCTCAGCATGAACACGATGCCTGCGGCATCGGTTTTGTGGCGGATATCTCCGGACACACGTCCCACGACATCGTCCTCAAGGGCGTTCAGATTCTGATCAATCTGACCCACCGGGGCGCCTGCGGCTGCGATCCGCAAACGGGCGACGGCGCGGGAATTCTGATCCAGATTCCGCACACTTTTTTCCAGCGCGAGTGCTCCCGGCTGGGCTTTGAATTGCCCGCTCCGGGCGAGTACGGCGTGGGAATGGCCTTTTTGCCCGTCGATCCGCACGAGCGGATTCTCTGCGAAGGAATACTGGAGCGCATTGCAGGCGAAGAGGGGCTGACGGTGCTCGGCTGGCGCGATACGCCGCTCAATGGAAACGCCATCGGCCGGCTGGCGCGCGCCACGCAGCCTTATATCGAGCAGATTTTCATCAAGCGCGGCCCGAAAATGGATCAGGACGCGCTCGAGCGCAAGCTTTACGTCGTGCGCAAGCGCGCCGAGGCCGCCGTCGCGGAATCGGATTACAAAGAAAAGGGCTTCTTCTATCTGCCCTCGCTCTCTTCGCGCACCATTATCTACAAAGGCCTGCTGCTCGCGCCGCAGATCACCGATTTCTACAAGGAACTGCTGGACGCCGAAGTGACCAGCGCCCTGTGCCTGGTGCACCAGCGCTTCTCCACGAACACTTTTCCCAGCTGGCAGCTGGCGCATCCCTATCGCTATATCTGCCACAACGGCGAGATCAACACGCTGCGCGGCAACATCAACTGGATGCACGCGCGTCAATCCGTGCTGGCCTCTCCGCTATTCGGCAACGACATCAAGAAGCTCTTTCCCATCATCACGCCCGGCGGCAGCGACTCCGCGATGCTGGACAACGCGGTGGAACTGCTGACGCTGGCCGGCCGCAGCCTCCCGCACGTCATGGCCATGCTCATCCCCGAAGCCTGGGAACACGATTCGACCATGCCCGAGGACGTCAAGGCTTTCTACGAATATCACGCCTCGCTCATGGAGCCGTGGGATGGACCCGCGGACGTGGCCTTCACTGATGGCCGCATCATCGGCGCCAAACTCGACCGCAACGGCTTGCGTCCCGGCCGCTATCTGGTGACCAACGACGGATTGGTAATCATGGCCTCCGAGGCCGGCGTGCTTCCCGTGAAGCCGGAAGAAGTGCGCATGAAGGGCAGGCTCGCCCCCGGCCGCATGCTGCTGGTGGATACCGAACAGAAGCGGCTGATCTCCGACGAGGAGATGAAAAAGGAACTGGCGGCGCGGCGGCCTTACCGGCAATGGCTGAAGGAAAATCAGATTACGCTGGACGATCTTCCGAGCCCTCAGCGCGTTCAGGCCAGCGATCACGAGACAATCCTGATGCGCCAGCGCGCTTTCGGCTACACGGATGAAGACTTGAAGACAGTGCTCCTGCCTTCGGCGCTGCAAGCCGAGGAACCCGTGGGTTCTATGGGCATCGATACGCCGCTGGCGTGCCTCTCCGATCAGCCACAGCTGCTGTTCAGCTATTTCAAGCAGACCTTTGCGCAGGTGACCAACCCGGCCATCGATCCGATCCGCGAAGGGCTGGTGATGTCGCTGAATACCTATATCGGCTCGGAAGGAAATATCCTCGACGAGACGCCCAAGAATTGCCACACGCTCAAGCTGCGCCATCCCATCATCTCCAACTGGCGCCTGGAGAAGCTGCGGCGCGTAAGTTGGGGCGATTTCCTGGCCACCACTCTGCCGATGGTCTTTCGCGTGGAGGGCGGCGAAAAGCAGCTCGAACAATCCATCGAGAACCTGTGCCGTTCGGCCTCTCTGGCCATCAAATCCGGCTACACGCTGCTGATTCTCTCCGATCGCGGCGTGGACAACGAACATGCGCCCATCCCCAGTTTGCTGGCGCTCTCCGCCGTCCACAATCACCTGATCCGCGAGAAGACCCGCAACCAGGTGGCGCTCATCGTGGAATCGGGCGAGCCGCGCGAAGTCATGCACTTCGCCCTGCTGCTGGGCTACGGGGCCAGCGCCGTCAACCCTTATCTCGCCATCGAGACGCTCGAGGACCTGCATCGCCGCGGCGCGTTCCCGCTCGACTACGCTTGGGACAAAGTCTTCAAGAACTATATGAAGTCGATCGACAAAGGCCTCTTGAAGACCTTTTCCAAGATGGGCATTTCCACGCTGCAGAGTTATCAGGGCGCGCAGATCTTCGAGACCGTCGGCCTGCAGAAATCGCTCGTCGAGCGCTACTTCACCGGCACAGCTTCGCGCATCGAGGGCGTGACCATGGAGGTGCTGGCGCGCGAGACTCTGCTGAAGCACGAGTTCGCCCTGCAGCCCCCCAGCGAATCCGATACCGAGCTGCGTGTCGGCGGCGAATACCAGTATCGCGTGCGCGGCGAGCGACATTTGCTGAACCCGATCACCATCAGCAAGCTTCAGCACGCCGTGCGGCAGGCGAAATTCGAGACCTTCCAGGAATTTGCCGCCGTGGTGAACCAGCAGAATCGCGATTTGCAGATGCTGCGCGGCATGTTTGACTTCAAGCCGGCAGGAAAGCCCGTGCCGCTCGAGGAGGTCGAGCCTGCCGCCGACATCGTCAAGCGCTTCGCCACGGGCGCCATGTCCTTCGGCTCCATCAGCAAGGAAGCGCACGAAACGCTGGCCATTGCCATGAACCGCAT